>Ga0209554_1000018_pt1 | contig 115175 bp, 106 predicted proteins | sample MarorgKNORR_S2LV_5_FD_188221 | JGI IMG/M metagenome (GOLD analysis project Ga0209554, IMG submission 188221) | Marine microbial communities from the Southern Atlantic Ocean, analyzing organic carbon cycling - Bottom_A/KNORR_S2/LV (SPAdes) (version 2) | ecosystem: Environmental > Aquatic >...
GAAGATCGCCGACAGCGAGGCCGAAGCGCCGCTGTTGGTGCGCGGCCGCGCGTTGGAAAAGTCTCTCGCCAAACTGCTGGCCGACGGCTAGGCCGCGGCCGGCGCAGCGATCAGGCCTCTGCGGCTCGCTGGAAATGGAAGTAGAGCCAGCCGCCGACTCCCGCGACGACGAGTCCGACCCCGATCCACTGCGGTTCGGTGAGGCCGAGGGCCACCGCCGGATTGACGCGCCAGTTCTCGATGACGATGCGGCCGAGGCCGTTTAGGGCGATGTACTCGCCGAAGAGGAACGGGCTCTTCTTGCGGCGTGACCACAGCAGCGCGGCGACCGGGAGCAGCCAGATCACCTCGTAGAGTTGGGTGGGGTGGACGCGTTCGAAGATCGGCGGTGCCCCCTCCGGAAAGGCCACGGCCCAGGGGACGTCGGTGCGGCTGCCGTAGTCGTCGCCCACCAGGAAGCACCCGATGCGACCGATCGCCTGCCCGACGGCGGCCGCCGGAGCGGCACAATTCGCCACGGTGGCAATCGGGATGCCGTGTCTCCAGGCCGCGAAGGAGCCCGCGAGGGTTCCGCCAATCAGCCCCCCGTACCACGTGATGCCACCCCGGGAGAAGAGCAGTTGGTCAAAGGGGAGGCCGTAGAGGATCCAGTTGTCGATGGCGAAGTAGAGCTTCGAACCGAAGATCCCGCCGAAGAGCACGTAGATCCAGAGCGTGCTGACGAGGTCTGCCTCGTAGCCGCGTTCGCCCATGCTTCGCGTCGTGATCCAGAGCCCGACGAGGAAGGCGAGCGCCAGCATCGGGCCGAAGCTGCTAACGGGCAGATCGAAATAGGGGATTCGAAAGAGTTCCGGATACAAGTCCCGCTCGATTCGCGGGAACCCTACGCGAAGGCAGGAGCGCTTTCAAGAAACGCGCGAAGCGAGGGGAACTCTCCGACTAGCGGCGCGAGAGCGAAACGTAAAAGCGCGCGCCGTTTTCGACGTTGTCTTCGACCCAGGCGCGCCCCGAGTGCAGCGAGGCGATCTTGCGAACGATTGCGAGGCCCATGCCCGACGAGCGTCCTTCGCGTTCGGAGGTGCTCGCTTTCGCCCGCTGGAAGGCCTGAAAGATCCGGTTCCGGTCCTCGGGCAGGACGCCATCGCCGTTGTCGGCGACGCACAGCACGTCTTCTTCGCCGCGCGCGAAGATGTCGACTTCGATCACCGGAAGCGGCGGGCTCCCCATGTGCTGTAGCGCGTTCCCCACCAGATTCGAAAAGATCTGGTAGAGGCGCGTTTCGTCGGAATAGACGAAGGGGGGGTCGTTCGGGAGCAGGAGCCGGATCCGCCGTGCCTCGAGGCGGGGCTTCAACTCGGCCTGGATCTCCGCGAGCACCGGGCTCGGGTCAATCAGGCGCCGCCGGATCGGGATCTGGCCGATCTTCGAGAGGGAGAGCAGATCGTCGGTCAGCGAATCCATCGTGCGCCCCGCTTGCTCGATGCGGTCGAGGAAGTGGTGGGCGGTTTCGTCGAGGGAGGCGCCGTAGTCCTGGCGCAGCAGGTGGGCAAAACCGAGGATCGAGACCAGCGGAGAGCGCAGGTCGTGCGAGACGGTGTCTACGTAGTTCTCGAGTTCGGCGTTTTTTGACTCGAGTTGATCGAGGATCTGTTGTCTCTCGGTGATATCCCGGAGGAACACCGCACGGCCTGCGCGCTCGCCGCCCGGGAGAATCAGCGGCTGCGAGGAAACCGAGAGGGAACGCGCCAGACCGCCGCGCGCCCCACACGCGAGATCGCAGCGCAGTTCGCCGTCGCATTCGATCTCGGAAACGGCGTCCAGCAGGACCGGGTGGCTCGCGACCAGGTGGAAGGCCGGGCGTCCCTTCAACTCGTCCCGGGAGAAGCCGGTCAGCGTCTCGAAGGCCGAGTTGGCGTAGGCAATGAAACCCGAGCGGTCCAGCGCCAGAACCCCGTCCGGCGAGTTTTCGAGAATCGACTCGAGCAGATCGGCTCCCGGTTGGCGGGGAAGGCCGCCATGCGGATCCTCGCCATCGATCTTCAGAATCGCCGCCCGCAAGGTTTCGCCGCCCACGCTGCCGTCGATCCACGACACGGCAATCGGAAGCGAGCGTGTGCGCAGGGTGAGGGTCGCCTGGTCGAGTTGTCCGCCCGCGCCAAAGCCCAGGCCTTCCGCGAGTTCGGGAATCACGTCGGCAGCGACCGCCCCCGCTCCGGCAGCGAGACCGAGTGCTTCGAGGTCGGGTGTCATCCAATCGACACATCCGTTCGCGTCACAGGTGAACGCGAAACGGTGTATCCGTGCGAGGTCGAGAAGCCACTTCTCGATCTCGGGAGGATGAAGTTGGGCGAGGGAGCGCTGGGGCATCAACTTGGGGGGTTTTGACCGCTCTTTTTTCGATTGGGCCGATCCTAACAGAATGGCGTTTGCACAGGTCAAATAAAACACCGATCGAATCCGCTAAAAATCCCCCCGGGGAGTAGATCAATTGGGGAGGGGCACCAGGGTCTCTCACGACCCGAAACCTCGCCAAATTGCTGCCACGGGCGCCTTTACTATGCTGCGAGACACGAGGAAGGGCATCTGCGGGAGGTGCTGCGATCGGGGCGCACACCCCCATTGGGCCGAGAAATTCCCGAAAGAGCGAGGAGTAGAGCGAATGGCGGGAGGTCTCACTCACATGGACCGGGCCGGACGGGCACGCATGGTGGACGTCGGTGCCAAGCCCTCGACCCAGCGCAAGAGCGTGGCTCGTGGCGAAGTCCGGATGCAGCGCGACACCCTCGAGCGCATTCTCAGCGGCGGGATCGAGAAGGGCGACGTGCTCGCGACGGCACGCCTCGCCGGGATCCAGGCTGCGAAGCGCACGGCGGACTGGATTCCGCTGGCGCACTCGCTGCCCCTCGATTCGGTGAATCTCGAGATCAACGCGGGGGAGGGGTTGGGCGACGAAGCCGTGCTCCAGATCGAGGCCTGCGCCCAGGCACACTGGCGTACGGGGGTCGAAATGGAGGCGTTGGTGGCGGTTTCGGCCGCAGCCCTGACGGTCTATGACATGTGCAAGGCGGTCGATCGGGGTATGACGATCGGGGGCATCGAGCTGCTGCACAAGTCGGGCGGCCGCAGCGGCGAGTGGAACCGGCCCGGCGCGCGAGGCGAATCGAACGCCTCGGACGAGGCCCCGAGCACCCAGGAGCCCCGCGGGTAAAAATGGAGTCTCCTTCCCGCGGGGATTTCCCCGCTTCACAGGACGCGGCTTCGAGGGCAAAGTCCGACCCGAAGGAACCCGACGCCGATACGCGGGGTCTGTCTCCGATGATGGGCACCGCTACCACCCTCGGATGTGACGTCGCAAGCGGCCCCCAGCAGGCACAGCGTCTGGTGGGCCGGCGCGGCGGTGGCCCGATCGAAGAAGATCCCGACCGGGATCTTGTCGAGCGCTGGCAGCAGGGCGATGGCGTGGCCTTCGCAACGCTGGTTCGGCGCCACGAGAAGCGCATTTTTCGGATGCTGTTGCGCATGACCGGCAACCGGGAAGACGCCGAAGACGTCGCCCAGGACACCTTTCTGAGCCTCCACCGGAGCGGGCACCGCTTCCGCGCCGAGGCGCGCTTTTCGACCTACGTCTACCGCGTGGCAGTGAATGCCGCGCTCAACCGACGCCGCTCGCAACGCCGCAGCCGCGAGCGCGTGCAGAAGCTCCAGGCACGTCAGGCCGCCGGCGATGATCTGCCGTCGTCGCCGCGGAACCCCGAAGATTCGGTGGCCGGCGCCGAGATCGGCACGATCGTGCACGAAGCCCTGGCTCAGCTCCCCGAGAGCCTGCGCACCCCCGTCGTCCTCTATGACCTCGAAGACCTCTCCTACGGCGAGATCTCGCGGATCCTCGAAATCGCAGAGGGCACCGTCAAGTCCCGGCTCCACCGGGCGCGCAAGGCCCTGCGAACCGAACTCAGTGCTCGAATTTCCAGCCACCCAAGCGGAGACGAATCGTGAATCATCGACGTGCCCAACGCCTCTTTGCCGACCACCTCGACGGGACACTCGACCCGGCCCGCCGCAGGCGGCTCGACGAGCACCTCGAGAGCTGTAGCGACTGCAGCGACGAGTTCGAGGGCTTAGAAGCGACCGTCGCGCTCTTGCGCGCCTTGCCCGAGCCGGAAGCCCCGGAGAACCTCGCCGAAAGCGTGCTGCGCCGAATCGCGGCAGGCGAAGCCGAGCCTGGCTTTCGCCTGCGGCTGGATCGACGCCTGGGAGCGTTGGCAACGGCCCTCTCTTCTCCGCGGCTGGCGCTGCCCGTTGCCGCAGCGCTCGCAATCGTGGCCGTCGTCGGATTCGGACCGGATTTCCGTCCGGGCGGACCGGGGATGACGCCCGCGGTTTCGGCGGGTTCCGCACTCACGGCGGTGGCGCCGGTGACCCACCGGGTGGCTTTATCCGAGCCGATCCAGCTCCGGAGTGAATCGATGCCCGAGCCGCAGCATTACGAAGCGGGCCCACGCGGTCGCCTCGTGCTCGCCTCGACCCGGAGCCCGCAGCCGGGCTCGATTCCGAGTTTCGCCGCTTCGCCGAACCGCGCTCCCGGGGCCGGACCGCGGGCCTTCCGCAGCACCGACGACTGGATCGACGTGCTGATCAAGCGCCCGTCCAATTTCGCCGCGAAACACGCTGAGTTGACCGAGATCGAACGTGAACTCTGGGTGACGATTCTGGCGCGACGCGCCGTTGCGACCGAACAGATCAAGACGCTGGTGCGTGCACTGCGGGGGAGCAGTGAGCCCACCGCGCTGGCGCTGGCGAACGACTTCGAGGTGCTCGCCTCGCGTCACTGATCCCGGCGGGTGAGGCCCGATGGGCTGCCCGCGGCGGGGATTGGAGCTGCGTGGCATCCCGACTAAGCTGCCCCCGCTGCGCCCGCCGGCGCCGCCGCGAAGGGAACTCGGCGATGCACTTTCCTGGCACGCGAAGGGCCGCGCTGGTGATCATCGCCTGCGCGCTCGGGTTCCCGTTTTCCGTTTCGGGGGCCGCGGACGGCGAAACGACCGACGCCCCGGGCGACTCCGAGATCGAGGTCGTCGACATGACGCCCGATGAGGCACCGAGCCTCAGCATGCGCCACCTCGCCACCGGGATCGGCTCTCTGTTCAAGGGGCCGGGGCACTACTACCAGCCTCACGAAATCCTTGTGGAGACGACGCCCTCGGGCGCCTACCTCGATCTCTTCTACGTGCGGGCGAATTTCCAGAAGCGCTTCGAGCAGGCCGAGAGCCCAGTGCGGGTGTTGCTGCCGCCTCGCGCCGAGAGTGGAGACCGCGACTCGTTTCGGATTCGCGCCTTCGCCGAGGGCTATCGCCAGAAGTCGGTATCGATGAAGGCGAACACCACCGAGGAACGCGTGGTGATCGATCTCGAACCGCTCCCCAACGAACTCGTCGGTCTGGGGCACCAATATTTTGCCGGTCGCACCAGCCTGACCTTTCTCACCCGCGAGCCGCTCACCTTCCGCCTGCAGGAGGGTTCCGACGCCGTGAGCATCGTGCTGACCGAAACGGCGCGGTCCGATGCCGCCGAGGCGGCTCTCGATTCGATGCACAGCCCGGTGATCGACCAGGCGGTGGGTCAGCAACTGGGCGAAGACCTGCTGGTCAAGCTCGCGCTCACGGACGATGCGAAGCTCGCGACAATCGACTTGCGCTCGCGGAAACACTACGACGCTGCGCGCGACCTCCACGCTCTGGTGATCGAATTGGTTCCGGAGAAGGAAAAGCAGGCGGCCGTCACCCGGGCGCTCGCGGCACTGGCGAAGGTTCGCGGATCGGACATCCGCGGCTGTCGCCTCGCCTTCGAAAAGAGTCTCCGCAAGCAACTCGATCCCGGGGCCCTGTCGCGGGCCCTTGCGCCGAGCGGGTCCTTTGTCGATCCCTACCTGCGCGCGTCGATGCGGCGCCTCGGCGAACTTTCGCAGGGGAATGTGGTCGTCTTTACCGACGGCACGGAGTACGACCCCTCGGTGCTAATCGAACTCGAGGCGGCGCTCTTCGAATCGGGGAAAGCGCGGGGCTATCTGGCGCTGCTGCGGCGCTTCGTCGACGGAATGGAGGCGGGGCCATTTCGAGACGAGACCCTTCGCAGCCTGATCGCCCCGGAACTCGACCCCGACGGGTTTGCGGCCGTTCTCGAAGCCGCGCACGCAAGCGAGAAGGCCTGCCGCGCAGGTCGCTGAGAATCGCCCCCGGCCCCGGGGCAGCCGCCGCGCACCGGCTCCGCTAGGCTCCGATTTCTCCCGGTCCCGGGAGTTCTTTCGTGCACGAATCTTTCGCTCCCCCTGCTTCCCTGGCCGGCCCGGTTTCTTTCGATGCGCCCCTCTTGCGTCTCGAGCGCCTCGGCGTGGCATGCCTGCGCGACGCCGAACTGCTGGCGCTCATCTTGCGCAGCGGCTCGCGGGGATGCGCCGCACTCGACGTCGCCGAGGCCAGCCTGAAGCGGATCGGTGGCTGCCCGGAGCTGGTTCGCATGGGCTACCACGACCTGTGCGCGCTCCCCGGGATCGGTCCCGCGAAGGCGGCGGCACTGCTGGCGGCACTCGAGTTGGGCCAGCGCGTCGCCGGTGTGCGCCTGCTCCCCGGTTCGGCGATTCGCGGGCCGGAGGACGTCTACCGGCACTTTCACGGGCGCCTGCGCACGGCGGACCGCGAGGCCTTCTTCGTGCTGCTGCTCGACGGCCGCCAGCGCATTCGCCGCGAAGTGCAGGTTTCGGTGGGTACCCTGACGGCCAGCCTGGTGCATCCACGCGAAGTCTTCCGGGAGGCCATTCGCGAGAGTGCGGCGGCGTTGGTGCTGGTGCACAACCATCCCAGCGGCGACCCCTGCCCGAGCCGAGAGGACCGCGAGGTGACCCGGCGCCTGGTCGAAGCCGGCCGCGTCGTCGGGATCGAGGTGGTCGATCACGTCGTGGTGGCGGAGCGCGGCTTCTTCAGCTTCGAGGCGGCCGGGGATCTCCACCCCTGAACCGAGGCCCCCCGGGGCTCAAGGGGGTGGGGGCATTGACCGATTAGTTCCGGGTAGATTCCGTTGCAACGAGGGAGTGATCCGATGACGCAGGTACACGTGGTAGCGGCGGAAGCCGCCTCGAAATCCGAGCGCAGGCGCTCCGAGCGCACCGATTGCGTGGTTTCGGTCTCCTATTCCAGCGTGGACGAACTCTTCACCGAGTTCACCCGTGACATCAACGAGGGTGGGCTCTTCATCGAAACCAACCTCCCGCTGGATCCCGGAACCAGCGTGTCGATGCGTTTTGCACTGCCCGGAAGCGATGGGACGATCCAGACCCGCGGTCGCGTGGTGCGCGTATGCCGGGGCAACGATGGCGAACCCGCCGGAATGGGGATCGAGTTCGAACCCCTCAGCGAATCCGCCAGTCATGCCATCGACCAGCTGATCCGATCACTTCGCGCGGGCCGGTCCGACCGGGTGGCCGTCGGTTCCTAGCGCTAGAACGGGATGTCGTCGTCCGGCGGGGCCGGGCTTGCCGCGGCTTCAACGGCCGGGGGGTCGCTGCGCTCTGGCGCCGGTGCGCCGCCCGCTTCGCTGCCGCGCGGACCGCCGAGGAACTGCACGGTCAGCGCATTGATCTCGGTGGTGCGGCGCTTCTGGCCTTCTTTGTCTTCCCACTCGCGCGTCTGGATGCGTCCCTCGATGTAGACGCTGCGTCCCTTCGAGAGGTACTGCGCACACAGTTCGCCGGTCTTTCCCCAGGCGACGATCCGGTGCCACTCGGTGCGCTCCTGGCGCTCGCCGTTCTTGTCGCTCCAGGTTTCGGTGGTAGCGAGGCTGAAGGTCGCGAACGCTTGACCGTTCTGCGTGTAGCGGAGCTCGGGATCCTGCCCGAGGTTGCCGACCAGAATTGCCTTGTTGACGCCTGCCATGATTTCGATTTCTCCAGCGGACCGGGGGCAGGCATCATCTCGCCGCGGGATCCCCCCGTCAAGGGTTTCGTCGCACTCGAAGCTCGATCGAGTGCGCGGACGGTCCCGCCAGCGGTCGTGGGCGCACGCCCCCGGCCGCGGCCGACCGTTGGCGGTGGGAAACCCCGGCGGGTATCTTTGCCGCGTTTCCCTTTCCGGGGGGTGAGGGACCCAGTGACAGCGATTTTCCGCCTCTATTGCGACCACACCGCGGCCTGGCTTTGCGCGCGGACCGCGCTGCAGCGTGGCTAGGGCAGCCGCGCGAAGCGGCGGCCGTGGTGCGGAATCGCGTGCCGACCGGCGCCGCCGGATCCTCTCCGAGGCCACCGGACTCGTGCTCCTGGGCCTGGCCGCGTTGTCCACGGTCGCGATCGCGACCTATTCCGCGTCCGACCCGCTGTTGCGCATGGTCCCGGTCGAAAATGCCGCCGGGGCCGTCGGCGCCACCCTCGCGGGCGCGCTCGTGGGCAGCCTGGGCGTCGGTGCGCTCTCCTGCGTGGCTGCGATGGCGTGGATCGGTGGTGGACTGGCCGCAGGCAAGGGGCTTCCGAGGCTGGCCTCCCGGTTCTGGGTGGGAGCGGTCTCGCTGACCCTCGCGCTGGCGACGTTGCCCCCGACCCTGCACGAAGTGTTGCCGGGTACGGTGCCGGCGATTGCCGGTGGCTGGCTCGGAGACTCCTTGATTCGCTACGAGCGGGTTCTGCTCGGCCTCTGGGGTGGGCTGGTGGTGAATACCTCGCTCTTCGTCATCGGTGGCCTTTCGCTTGCCGGCGTATCGAGCGCGAGCGCATTCTGGGCGCTCGGGGCGGGCCTCGGGGCGGCTTTGGCCGGCATTCGGAACGCTCTGGCCGCCAGCGTGCGCGCCCTGCGCGCCGGCGCCAGGCTGGCCGTCGGCGGGGTGCTCGCGGGCGTTTCGCAGATTCGGGCGGGGGCGGTTTCGGCGCGAATCTGGCGCGAGCGGCGAGCACGACGTGCGCGAGTCGCTCAGGTCCGGGAGCCGGATCCGGTGGCCCAGAGCGTGGAGCCGGAACTTCCGTCCCAGCCGGTGCGCCAAGCAGCGGCCGCCACACCGGCGCCGAAGGTCGCGGCAGGGGCCGCGGGCGAGGGGCCCGCGATCGTCGATCACGATGCGGAGCGCGAGAGCCTATCTTCGCCTTCGCAGGAGACCTTCCGCTTCGAAGAATCGGGCCCCTCGGGCCCCTTCGAGCTGCCTGACATGGATCTCTTCCAACTCCCTCCGGACACCTCCATCCGTTTTGACCGCGACAGCCTGCTGATGAACTCGAGGATCCTCGAGAAGAAGCTCTCGGATTTCGGTGTGCGCGGGAAGGTCGTCCGGGTGCACCCGGGCCCTGTCATCACGATGTACGAGTACGAGCCCGCCGCCGGCATGAAGGTGAGCAAGATCGTCAACCTCTCGGACGATCTGGCCATGGCGCTGCGCGCGCTCTCGATCCGCATCATCGCCCCGCTCCCGGGCAAGTCGGTGGTGGGGATCGAGGTGCCGAACGTCGAGCGCGAGACGGTCTACCTCCGCAGCCTGCTCGAGTCGGAGTCGTTTCGCGCGAGCAAGTCGCCACTGACTCTGGCGATGGGCAAGGACATCTTTGGCAACTGCGTCGAAGCCGACCTGGCGAAGATGCCACACCTGCTGGTCGCGGGCGCAACGGGCACCGGCAAGAGCGTGTTCTTGAACTCGCTGCTGTGTGCGATCCTGAGCCGCTCGACGCCGGATCAATGCAGGCTGCTGTTGATCGATCCGAAACTGCTCGAACTCTCGATCTACGAAGGCATTCCCCATCTCATCGCCGACGTCGTGACCCAGCCAAAGCGCGCCGCGGCGGCGCTGGCGGGTGTCGTGCGCAAGATGGAAGAGCGTTACATGATGATGAGCGCGCTGCAGGTGCGAAACATCGACCAGTTCAATCGCAAGGTCGACGAAGCCCTCGCCGATGGCGAGAAATCCTTCCGCCTGAAGGCGCTGCCCGGAGAAGAAGAGGGCGTAGAGGTCGCCTACCAGCGACTCGCCTACATCGTCGTGGTGATCGACGAACTCGCGGACCTGATGGTTCAGGTGGCACGCGACGTCGAAGAGGCGCTGCAGCGACTGGCACAGATGTCTCGAGCGGCGGGCATCCACCTGATCCTCGCGACCCAGCGGCCGAGCGTCGACGTTCTCACGGGGGTGATCAAAGCGAATTTTCCGGCGCGCGTTTCCTTCCAGGTTTCGTCCCGCACCGATTCGCGCACCGTCCTTGACCAGAACGGCGCCGATCACCTGCTCGGGCAGGGCGACATGCTCTTCCTGCCCCCGGGCACGTCGCATCTCCAGCGCCTTCACGGTGCCTTTGTCAGCGAAAAGGAGGTGTCGGATTTGGTGGCGTTCCTGCGAGAGCAGGGCGCCCCGGAGTTCGACGAGGGCCTGATCAGGGTTTCCGAGGAGGGCGAGTCGGGCGGCGGCGACGAAGACGTCGACGAACTCTTCGATCAGGCGGTCGCCATCGTTGCGGAAACCCGGAACGCTTCGATCTCGTACATTCAGCGCCGCCTCAAGGTCGGCTACAACCGCGCCGCGCGGATTGTCGAGCAGATGGAAGGTCAGGCGATGGTCGGCCCGCAAGACGGCACGCGACCCCGCGAGGTCTTCCTGCGCGCACCGGATGCCGAAGACGTCGGCCTCCATTAGCGCGGGGCGGCGCCCGATCGCGCGCCCTCGCCGTGTGTGGGAGGCGGCACTCTCGGCGAGTGTCTGCGGGCTCTTCTTTGCGACGGCGGCGTGCGGTGATGCGCCCACTCCCGACGCACCGCCGTGTCCCCGGGACGTGGTGGAGCGAGTCCAGGCCTGGTCCGATCGCATCGACGGCTTCGAAGCCGACTTCGAGCAGACGACCTGGCCGGTGGCCTTTGGAGGCGGCCCTCGACCGCAGCCGAGTGTCTCGCGCGGGCACGTCTGGCTGGCGCGTCCCGGTCGCATGCGTTGGGAATACCCGGAAAGCGGCGCGCTCATCGTGAGCGATGGAAGCGTGATATGGATCTACGATCGGTCGGCCGGCGAGGCGCAGCGCTTCGAGGCGACCGCGGGTTATCTGGACGCGGCGGCGCTGCAGTTCCTGGTGAGTCGCACTCGTCTCGAGGATCGCTTCGAAATTCGTGTCGCCCAGTGCGGGGCGGACGAGTCGGACCTCGAACTCCGTCCGAAGGAAGCCGCAAGCTTCGATCGCGTGGACCTCAAGGTCAACACGCGGAGCGGCGCATTGATCGGCACCGCCCTCGTGGATCTGCTGGGGAATCGGACCGAGATGCGTTTCGAAGGGCTGGCTTCAGGGGCTGCGCCGCCGGATGCGCGCTTCGTTTTCGAGGTCCCCGAAGGCGTCGAGGTCATCGAACTCGGCGGGGCCGGCCCCGCGGCGGAGCGTCCCGGGCGTTAGCGCTTTCGGGGCGGCGCGCCGGCAGAGGCGCACGCTTTGCCCACCTTTGCCCGATCAGTACACACCTGGGCCGAGGGCACAGGGTGCGTTCCGTGTTCGGCAGATCCTCGGGGGGAGTGTCGGAGTCTCGACACCGGCGTTGGAAATCCGGCAGCCAGCGAGCAGCGAAGGCAGCCCGAAGTGGCAGGGGTGTGGCGTGTTCCCCGCAGTCCGGGTGCGCGGGTTTTGGCTGCGCGAGAAGCGGACCGGCGTCGCGGAAATCTATTTTAGAACAGTAGTTTATATCAATTTTCGCGTGTCGCGAGCGGTTGACACCGGGAGGCCGACTGGTAATCTCGAAAGTGAAGGAAGAGTCTGTTTTCCAACGGTTTTCGCGCCCTCCACGACTACCTGCCCGTTGGTGAATCGACCGACGCCGGTTGTGACTGAACACGCAGCGCGAAGAATTGTCGCTCTTGCAACGCAAGGCATGGCATCTAGCCGATGCCTGAAGCGGACGGCACGAGGGCTGTGCAGTCCGTCCTCCTACGTTCGTCTTGGCGTAGTTCCCCGGGGCAAGGGCACTGAGATTCCCCGGAAGGGGGCCACCCGGCGCTCCCATCTCCCGTCTGCCTGGCGGCCGCCGGCGGCACACCTCTTGCAGTTGTCTTGCCTGAAAGTGGCGTCGCGCAAGTTTGCGGCGGCTTTGACCGACGAGGAGGGTGTCAGGTGAGTGAAGAAGATTCAGGCCGCAAGCGATTCATGGGGGACATCATGAGGCGAATTTCGCCTTCCGGGACCCGGTTCGACGAGGACACCACGCCGACCTTCGAAAGGCCTGCGCGGGACGAGCCGCGAGAGGACGTTTCGCGGCCGGGCGAGGACGAACCGCTCCAGGATGCCATGAGTTTCTTCGGCACCGATTCGACGGAGTTTCGGCGCCGACTCGATCGCATGCTCTCCGATTTTGAAGCGCTGCGACGTCGTTATCAGCGAGCGCGTGACCAAATTCACGATGGCGAGCGACAGAACGAGAAGCTCGTGCATCTCCTGCAGGAATCGAAGCAGCAGATGGAACTCCTCAAGGAGGAAGTCGACAAGCTCTGCGCGCCTCCCAATTCCTACGGTGTCTTCATGCGCGCAAACAAGGACGGGACCGCCGAGTTGTTGGTGGACGGTCGACCGATGCGCGTCAACGTCCATCCCGACGTCGATCCCCACCAGCTCGAGGAGGGACGTCAGGTCCTTCTGAACGAGGCCCTCAACGTCGTCGAGGCCGCTGGCTACGTGCAGCGTGGCGAGCTCTACACGGTGGCCGAGGTGTTGTCGGACAGTCGAATTCTCGTGCTGGGGCACGCCGATGACGAGAGGGTCGTGATGCTCTCGGACCCGATGCGCCGCGAGCCCCTGAAGGCGGGCGACCACGTCCTGGTGGATGCGCGCACGCAGTATGTCTACGAGCGCATTCCGAAGTCGACCGTCGAGGAAGTCGTCCTCGAACAGGTGCCGGACGTCACCTATGAAGACATCGGTGGCCTGGGTGAGCAGATCGAGATCCTGCGCGACTCGGTCGAGTTGCCGTACCTCTACCCCGAAGTCTTTGCCGAGCACGAGCTGCGGCCGCCGAAGGGAATTCTGCTCTACGGACCGCCGGGATGCGGCAAGACCCTGATCGCGAAGGCGGTGGCGAACAGCCTGGCGAAGAGGATCGAGGAACGCACCGGAAAGAGCACGACGGCCTACTTCCTGAACGTGAAGGGCCCGGAGTTGCTGAACAAGTACGTCGGCGAAACCGAGCACAAGATCCGCGAGGTGTTCCAGCGAGCCCGCGAGAAGGCGCGTGACGATGTGCCCGTGGTGATCTTCTTCGACGAGATGGATTCGCTCTTCCGCATGCGCGGTTCGGGGATCTCCTCGGATATGGAGGCCACGGTCGTCGCGCAGTTCCTCTCGGAGATCGATGGCGTCGAGGCACTCGAGAACGTGATCGTGATCGGTGCCAGCAATCGACAGGATCTGATCGATCCCGCCGTGCTACGGCCGGGTCGGCTCGACCTGAAGGTGAAGGTCCATCGACCGGATCGGGATGCGGCGCGCGAGATCTTCGCGAAGTATCTCACGCCGAACCTGCCGATTGCGGAAGCGACCCTGGCGGAGGTCGATGGCGATCCGGTCCGGGCTTGCAGAGAGATGATTGCGACCCTGATCGACCACATGTATTCGGTGGGCGACGAGAACAAGTTCCTCGAGGTGACCTACGCGAAGGGCGAGCGCGAAATCTTCTATTTCAAGGATTTCGCCAGCGGCGCGATGATCGAGAACATCGTGTCGCGTGGGAAGCGCAAGGCCGTGAAGCGGCAGATCGGTTCCGGCACACGCGGGATCACCACCGAAGACTTGATCCTGTCGGTTCGCGAGGAGTTCAAGGAGAACGAAGATCTCCCGAACACCACGAACCCCGACGATTGGGCTCGGATCTCGGGTCGCAAGGGCGAGCGGATCATCAATGTTCGCACGCTGATGAGCGGAATCAGTCGCAAGGAACAATCGATCGACGAGGTGCCCGCCGGCCAGGGGCAGTACCTCTAGGGCGTTTCGCCTCGATGGGGAGATGCGATGGCCATTCCGACCGTGATGGGCTCCGAGATCGAGTTTGGGATCACCGTAAGGAACGATCCCGACTTTGATCCCATCTCGAGTTGCGTCCTTTTGGTGAATTCCTATCGAGAGGATCCGGCCGGGGAGATCCTGTGGGACTACGACCAGGAGAATCCCCTCGCCGACGCGCGCGGGTTCCAGGTGGACGGCGAAAAATACACGCCGAACCAGCAGGAGAACATCGCGCGCAACAAGACGTTGGTGAATGGCGCCCGTTACTACGTCGATCACGCGCACCCGGAGTACTCGTGCCCCGAGGTGACGAACCCGAGGGACGTCGTGATCCACGAGAAGGCGGGCGAGCGGATCGTCGAGATCAGCCGCCGGGAGGCGACGAGCCTGCTGCCCGCGGACAGGCAGATGTTGATCTACAAGAACAACAGTGATCGCAAGGGCAATAGCTACGGCTGCCACGAGAACTACCTGATGGACCGGCGCGTCTCCTTCAAGCAGATCGTCGAGCACCTGACGCCCTTCTTCGTGACGCGTCAGGTCTTCACGGGAGCGGGGAAGGTCGGCAGCGAGAGCCGCGGTCATCGCTGTGACTATCAGGTCTCCCAACGCGCCGATTTCTTCGAGACCGAAGTCGCCCTGGACACGATGGTCAAGCGCCCCATCATCAACACCCGCGACGAGCCACACGCTGATCGCGAGAAGTACCGGCGCCTCCACTGCATCGTCGGTGACTCGAATATGAGCGAGTACACGATCTACCTGCGACAAGGGGTGACCGCCCTGGTGCTCGCGATGATCGAAGACGGCGCCATCGACCGCGACCTGGTCCTCGCCGACCCGGTTCGTTCGATTCGAGAAGTTTCCCACGATCCCAGCTGCCGGCTTCCGCTCGTCCTCGATAACGGCAAGAAACGCACGGCGGTGGAGATCCAGGCGGAGTACGTCGAACTCGCCCAGGCCTACGCTGCGAGCACGCAGATCGATCCGATGTTTATCGATATCATCGAGAAGTGGGCGTTCGTCGTGGACGCTCTGGGTCGGGACCCGATGGAGCTCGACACGCGCATCGACTGGGTGATCAAGAAGGCGATGATCGAAGGCTTCATCGAGCGCAAACGGCTCGACTGGAGCGCACCCCAGGTCCAGATGCTCGATCTGCAGTATCACGACACCCGACCGGAGAAAGGCCTCTATCATCTCCTCGAAAAACAGGGTCGGGTCGAACGAATCGTGAGCGACGAGGAAATCCTGTGGGCGATCCATCACCCACCGGTCGACACCCGAGCCTATTTTCGTGGCGAGTGCCTGCGGCGCTTTCCCGAACAGGTCTTCGGTGTGAACTGGGATTCGATTTCATTCGGGATTGGAGACGAGCCGATCAAGAGGATCATGATGAACGAACCGCTGAAGGGTTCGAAGGAACACGTTGGGGACCTGCTCGAGCGTTCGGCGAACGCGGCCGAACTGATGAAGAACCTTTCGGCCTAAGCAGCCAGATCGGAGGAAGCATGGCGGAAACGAAACAGGGACAAAAAGCGCGCAGCGGTGGCGGCGGTGAGGGCGGAGACGCCCCCGGCCGTGGCGCCGCCTCGAAAATCGAGAAGAAGGGCGCTGATCTCAAAGCGGAAATGGATTCCCTGGTCGAGGAGATCGACGCCGTTCTCGAGGAGAACGCCGAGGAATTCGTGAAGAACTACGTCCAGCGCGGAGGCGAGTGAAGACCCGCCGGGCCGGTTGAAATTGCGAGGGGGACCGTTGGCGATCGAGGCGACATATAAAGGCTCGAGCTTTTTCGAGTTACTGCAGCAGGATCACCCGCACCTGCTCCCGCGTTTTCCCATCGAGCCGGGCGCGGACACTTCAAAGATTCCCCACGGCACCACGGTTCTCGCGGCACGCTACCGGGATGGCGTGCTGGTGGCGGGGGATCGCCTGGCCACCGAGGGCTACCGGGTGGCTTCGCGCGACGTCGAAAAGGTGATCGCCACCGATCAGCACTCGTTGATCGCAATCGCGGGGGCGGCGGGTCCCTCCATCGAGATGGCCCGGGTCTTCTCGGTCGAACTCGAGCACTACGAGAAGATCGAAGGCGAATCCCTGGTACTCGAGGGCAAGGCCAACAAGCTTTCCCAGATGATCCGGCAGAATCTGCCTGCGGCCATGCAGGGCCTCGTGGTGGTGCCGCTCTTCGCCGGCTACGACACCCGTCGCCGGATCGGCCGGCTCTGGAAGTTCGACATCACCGGCGGGCGCTACGAGGAAGCCAATTTCGAGGCGAACGGATCGGGTTCGCTGTATGCCCGCGAGTCGATGAAGCAGGACTGGCAGGAGGGCCTCGACCGCGATGGCGTGCTGCGAATGGCCGTGCGAGCCCTCACCGCTGCCTCCGACGAGGACCGTGCCACCGGCGGGATCGACCTCGAGCGACGAATCTTCCCAGTGATCCGATTCAGTGTCGAAGAGGGGATCGAAGCGGCCGCCGAGGACCAGATTGAGGCGATCTACCGCGAGATCCTGCAAGAACGATCGGCCGGAGGAACCGCCTCGTGACGATGCCCTTCTACGTCTCGCCCGAGCTGTTGATGGCCGACAAGGCCGAGTTTGCGCGCAAGGGAATCGCGCGCGGCAAGTCGATCGTGAGCCTCGAGTGCGAGACCGGCATTCTGCTGATGGCGGAGAACGCGACGAAGCTCAACAAGATCGGCGAAATCTACGACCGCATTGCCTTCGCGGGGGTCGGGAAGTTCAGCGAGTTCGACCAACTGCGAAAGCTCGGGGTCCGCTATGCCGACACCAAGGGCTACGCCTACAGCCGCGATGACATCGTCGGCCACGCCCTGGCGAATGCCTACTCCCAGGCCGTGGGCGAGGTCTTCACCCGCGAGCCGAAGCCGCTCGAGGTGGAAGTGATCGTGGCCGAGATCGGGGACGATCGTTTCGAGGAGCATGGCAGCAACGCGATCTATCGCATCAAGTTCGATGGTTTCATCAGCGACCATCGGGGCTTTTGCGTAATCGGCGGTGAAGTCGAGGACATCGAGACGATTCTTCGGGACGCCTACGAAGACGGGATGCCCTTCGAGGACGCGGCGCGCCTGGCGCACCGCGCGCTGGCGCGTGCTCCGAACGGCGGCAGCGAACTCGGCGCGGAGAGCATCGAACTCTGCGTGCTCGAACGTTCTCGGAAAGGGCGAAAATTTCGCCGCTTCACTCCCGAGGAATTGAGCGCAACGCTCGGCGAATAGCGCCACGCGATCGGAAGGAACCCGTGCAGAAACGGATCTATGGAATCGAGACCGAGTACGGGATCATCTTCACGCCCGAGGGGCGCAAGACCCTACCGGTGGAGAAGGCGATCCGGTTCCTCTTTGAACGCCTGATCACCACCGAACACTTCCTCAACGTCTTTCTTGAGAACGGTGCTCGCTTCTACCAGGACACCGGTTGCCATCCCGAGTACGCGACCCCCGAGTGCGCCGCGCCGGGTCAGTTGATCGTCTACGACCGGGCCGGCGAACGCATCCTCGAGGACCTGCAGGCCTACGCGGAGGAGAAGATCCGCGAGGAACGAATCCCGGGGAAGCTCTCGATCTTCAAGAACAACACCGACTTCGTGGGCAACAGCTATGGCTGCCACGAGAACTATCTCGTCGATCGCGACGTCGACTTCTACTACCTCGCGGAACAGTTGATCCCGTTCCTCGTGACGCGCCAGATCTACACCGGAGCCGGCAAGGTCTTCCAGACCCAGGACGGGGTTCGTTACTGCGTCAGCCAGCGGGCGCAGCATATCTACCAGAAGATCTCGGGCACGACGACCAACGATCGCTCGATCATCAACACCCGCGACGAGCCCCACGCCGACCGCGAGAAGTATCGCCGCCTGCACGTCATCGTCGGCGACTCGAACATGAGCGAGTACACGAATTTCGTGAAGGTCGGGACCTGCGCGATCGTGCTTCAGATGATCGAAGACAACTACATCAGCAAGGATTTCACCCTGCGAAATCCGGTGAAGGCGATCAAGGACCTCACCTTCGACACCACCTGCAAGCGCAGGCTGCGCCTCGATAACGGTCGCGAGTATTCGCCCATCGAGATTCAGCGCGAATACTGCGAACTGGCCTGGAAGTACATGGAGCAGTACCCGGTGAGCGAGGACCTGAAGAAGGCGGTGGGGATGTGGCAGCACGTGCTCGACTGCCTCGACGACGACCCCTCGAAACTCGACCACCAGATCGACTGGGTCATCAAGCGGCGCATGATCGAGTCCTACATCGAAGCGAAGGGGACCACGTGGAGCGATCCCCGGGTCTTCATGCTCGATCTGCAATACCACGACATCCGCCGGAGCCGCGGGCTTTTCTACCTGCTCGAGCGCGCGGGCGCCGCCGAGCGACTCTTTACCGACGAAGAGATCGATTACGCGAAGAACGAACCGCCGCCCGACACGCGGGCGAAGATGCGCGGCGAGTTCATCAAGCTGGCTCGCGAGCACTCGATCCAGTACGACCTCGATTGGTCGAACATCCGGCTCGGCAACCTGCTCAACGTGCGCGTGATCTGCAACAACCCCTTCGAGAGCGACACCGAGAAGGTGGCCGAGTTGGTGCGCACGATCCAGAAAACGAATCTGCGAAAGACGAGCCTCTCGAAGCTGGTGATCCAATCTTGAGTTCGGGTCCCGGCGACGGTCCTCGCCTGCGCGTGGTGGATCCGAATCCGGCCGAAGCTCCGAAAGCTACGGAGCGCAGCGCGACTCCCGGTGGTGCCGAGCCGAAAGAGACTGCGAAGGGTCGTCTGGTCGGGGCGCTGGTGGCGGCGCTGCTCGTCACGTTGCTCGTAGCCGGGCTGCAATGGCAGGCCGCGTCGAAACTCGAAGTGCAGGTGGCGTCGCTCGAGACCGAGTTGGCCGAGTCGCAGCTCGAAGTGCGCGCCCATGAGGCGCGCATGAGCGAAGTACGCGGCGCGGTTTCCGGCCTGGCCCAGCGCGTCGAACACCTGCAGACCCTGGTGCGAAGGCCGCTCCCGAAAGGGCCCTAGCTCGCCGCGGCTGCTTCAATCGGGAGCCAGGGCCGCCAGCGCCAGCTGGATGCCCAGATCGAGATCCCCCTCTACCCGGACGCGACCCGAGAGGAACGCCTGATGCGGGGGCAGCTCGCCACGGCGCAGCTCGCGATAGGTGTCGCTGTCGACGCGGATCGTGCAGGCGGGAGCATCGGGGAGCATCTCCTTGCCGAAGTGCAGCCACACCCGGAAGCCGGGGTCGCCCTCGATCTCGATCGCGATCGAACCTTCGAGGTCGGCGAGGTTCTCGATGCGGCTGGTGGTGAGTCGCATCTCCCCCGCCAACCCGGCGAGTCCGCCGAGAAAGGCCAGCGTCGAGTCGCCGGCTTCGCGCCGCAGGGCTTCGAGGTCGCCGGCCTCGTGCCGGATCGTGAGGAAGGGAGGATGAGCAGGGGCGTCGGCGGCTTCCATCCGACCGGCGCTGACGTTGAGCGCGTGCCGGCCGCCCCCCGCGCCGTCCACCACGACCTGGATACTGGCGTCCACGCGCCGCATGTCTTCGAGGATTCGACTCTGCTCGTCTCCGGATCGCGAGCGATCGATCTGCTCTTTGAGGGACTGGTTCCACTGGGCGGGAAGGGTTTCGCGGTAGAAGCGGGTGGATTCGGAAATCATGGTCTGCGTCTCCGGCGCTGGTAGCGATCGACTGCGGCGTCGTGTTCGGCGTAGGTCCGCGAGAAGACGTGGCGACCGTCGCCCCTCGAAACGAAGAAGAGGTAGTCGGTTTCTTCGGGTTGGACGACCGCCCGAAGCGCCGCTGCACCGGGGTTCGAAATCGGCCCGGGGGGCAGGCCCGGGTGGAGGTAGGTGTTGTAGGGATTCTGGAGATCGCGCAGGTGTTTTCGTTTCAGGTTTCCGTCGAAATCTTCGATCCCGTAGATCACCGCGGGGTCGGTGGCCAGCGGAATCTTTCGGGCCAGCCGGTTCAGGAAGACCGAGGCCACGCGACCGCGCTCGCTGGGGTCGGCCGTTTCCTTCTCGACGATCGATGCCAGGATCACGACCTCGCGCAGCGAGAGACCGCGTTCGCTCGCCGCCCCCTCGAGTGGGGCCCAGGCCTTTTGGAACTCGCGGGTCAGGATGCGGGCGACCTCGCGGGCCGGGAGATCGCGTGGCAGGCGGTAGGTTTCGGGGAAGAGGTAGCCTTCGAGGCTCTCGCCCGGGAGCCCGAGGGACGCGACGAAAGCGGGGTCGCGCGCCACCACGACAAAGGCCTCGGCCGAAACCAGTCCGGCGGCTTCGAGGCGCGCTGCGATTTCTTCGAGGCGAAGGCCCTCGGGAATCGCCACCGACCAGGTCTTCATGGGCCCCTCGGCGAAGTGCGCAAGCATCTCGCGCGGGGTCATGTCGGCGGAGACCTCGTACTCGCCGCTGCGGAGCGTGCCCGCGCGTCCGTCGAAGCGGCCGAGCCACTCGGTCGCGAGGGCACTGCGCACGAGGCCGCGTCTTTCGAGCTGGGCACTCACCGCGGAGAGGCTGGCGCCTCTCTCGATGCGGAAGAGTTCGGCTGCGCCGCCCTCGGCGGCGGGCAGCAAGCGGTTCGCAAGGGTGAGCGTGAGAATCGCGCAGGCGCTCGCCACGGCGACGGCGACCGGCGCGGCGCTGCGCAACTTCATTCTGCGCCGCGTGTGGCGTCGCTTGCGACGCGTTCGAGATAGGTCCGGAGGATCAGCGCAGCGGCCAGCGAATCGACCCGCTCGCGGCGAATCTTCTCGCGCTTCTTCGAGCGGCCGCGGCCGCTGTAGCCGGCTCGCAGGGCGCGTTCGGCTTCCACGGTGGTCCAGCGCTCGTCGAGAACCTCGACCTTCAGACCCGACTGGGTGGCCAGGGCTTTGGCGAATGCGCGAGCCGCGCGCGCCTCCGGGCCGCTGCGGCCATCCATGTGGATCGGGAGGCCGACTACGACCCTCTCGACGCCTTGTTCGCGGATCAGCGAGGAGACGGCCTCGAGGTCGACTCGCGTGTCCCTGCGTTCGATGACCCCGTGGGGAAACGCAATCGAACCCTCGATATCCGATACCGCGGTCCCGATCCGCCGCGCTCCGAGGTCGAGCCCGAGTACTCGCATGGCGTCCTAGGGTAGCGGCTCCCAAGGCCGCGGCGGGCTTGCGGACGGGTCCGCCGGTCGAATTTATAAACCGTTCAAAAACAGATAGTTAAGATACAACTTTCCCTTTTCTTTCGCGTCCGGTATGCTTGGCCCGGCGAGACCCCCCGGAGCCGATCTCGCGCTGCCATCCCATCTTGCCCGGCCGCCTCGGCGCAGGGCCTCGAAGGCGAACTGCTGATGCGCGATGAGAGCCGACCGCTGGACGGCCTCCGGGACCCTCACCAAGATCCGGGAGGCCTTTGGGACTCCCTGCACGATCCGGCAGGGCTCCGGTCGCGTGCAGCCGGGGAGGTGGGTCGGGTCCCGCTGCTGATCGCGACGGGCTTTGGCGTGGGCTTTTCGAGGTGGGCACCGGGGACCTGCGGCTCGCTGCTGGGCCTCGCCGCTTTTCTGGGGCTGTCGCAGCTCGGCCTGATCCCGTTCGTGGCGACGCTGGTGGCGCTGACGGCCCTCGGTGTGTGGGCCGCGGACATCGTCGAAGCGGCTTCCGGTCACGAGGACGATCAGCGCATCGTAATCGATGAGATCGTTGGGCAACTTTGGCTCCTGCTACCGCTGCTTATGTGGATGCCCGGTCGGGGTTTGGGTGACGATCTGGTTTTTTCTTTACTGCTCGTGACCGCATTCGTCCTGTTCAGGGTGTTAGATATTGTGAAGCCGGGCCCGGTGGGTTGGGCCGAGCGGCGGTTCGAGGGGGGACTTGGAGTGATGGCCGATGATCTGGTGGCGGGTGGCATCGGAGCCGTGATGCTGGCGCTCCTGCTCCAGCTTTTGATGGCCCTCGGGGTCGTCACCCAGGCGATGCCCGGACCCCAGCGTTGGTGGTGGGGATGGGCCGCGTGATCGCCGAGATCCTGACCATTGGGGACGAGATCCTGCGCGGAGAGATCGTCGATTCGAACAAGGCCTATCTCTCCGAGCGCCTGCTCGAGGTCGAAATCGAATGCCACTACCAGCTTTCGGTTCGAGACGATCCGCCGGCGATGGCCGATGCGCTGCGGTGTGCGGCGGAGCGCGCCGACGTGGTGCTTGTTTCGGGTGGCCTCGGCCCGACGCGCGACGACCGGACGACCGCGGTCGTCGCCGAGACCTTCGGCCGCGAACTCGTTCTCGACGAGGCCTCGCTGGCTTTGATCCGCGCTTTTTTTGCCCGTGTGGGGCGACCCATGAGCGAGAACAACGCGAAGCAGGCGCTCTTTCCCAGCGGGGCCGAGGTGCTCCCAAACCCTGAAGGGACGGCGCCCGGCTTTCAACTCGAGGTCCCAGGGGCCAGCGTGTTCTGCCTGCCGGGCGTGCCGCGTGAGCTGCGTCGGATGATGGACGAGCAGGTGCTTCCGCGCCTCGGGTGCGGCGGGGCAGGGGGAGCGAAGGGGCCGTCGCTGGTGCGCGCGCGCCTGCTGCGCACCTTCGGCATCGGCGAGTCGAGCCTCGACTCTGAACTCGAGGGTCTCGAACTGCCGCCGGGAGTCACGCTCGGCTTTCGCACGCAATTCCCCGACAACCTGGTTCGCGTCGTGGCCCGGGCCGAGACCGCGGCCGTGGCCGAGGAGCGCTGCGGGGCGGTCGTTTCCGATCTTCGCAAGCGACTGGGGCCGTTGCTCTATGGCGAGGGAGAGGCTCCGCTGGCGGCGGAAGTCGTAGCCGAGTTGCGCGAGCAGAAGCGCACGCTCGCCGTGGCCGAGTCGTGTACGGGCGGGCTCCTGGCAGAGCGTGTCACCGCGGTTGCGGGAGCCTCTGCGGTCTTCCTGGGCGGGGTCAGCGCCTACGCAGATTCGGCGAAGACCCGCCTGCTCGGTGTGCCAGAGGCGCTGCTCGCGACACACGGTGCCGTCTCGGAAGAGGTGGCGCGCGCCATGGCGGAGGGTATCCGAGGCCGCCTGGGTGCAGATTTCGCGCTGGCGACTACGGGGATCTCGGGTCCCGGGGGCGGCAGCGCGAGCAAGCCCGTTGGCCTTGTCTACCTGGCGTTGGCCAGCGCCGAGGAAACCCACTGCGATTCGTTCGTTTTCGCCCTCGACCGTTCGCGGCATCGAAGCCTGACGGCCCAGGTGGGCCTCGACTGGGTTCGTCGAAAATTGCTCGGCTTCGAACTCGTCGGGCCATCGCTGATGCGCCGCGACGGCGAAGAGCCAACCGGCACTTCCGATTCACACGGACGCTCACATGAGCGCCGCTAACCACCCCCGTTCACCCATCGAGAGGAGATCGAAATGACCGCCAGAAAAGACGCAACCAAATCAAAGGTTGGCGCCGTACAGAGACGTGAGGGCGACGAGCGCCGTCAGGCTATCGACATGACGTTGGCCAGCATTGAAAAACAGTTTGGGAAGGGATCAATCCTCAGGATGAACGCGGATGCAATCGACCGGGATGTGGAGGTCATCTCCAGTGGTTCTCCGAGCATCGACATCGCGCTCGGGATCGGCGGCTTTCCGCGCGGTCGCGTGGTCGAAGTCTACGGCCCGGAATCCAGCGGCAAGACCACGCTGGCGCTGCACGCCGTGGCAGAGGCCCAGCGCGCGGGAGGCGTGGCCGCCTTCATCGATGCCGAGCACGCTCTTGACGTCGGCTACGCCAGGCGCCTCGGCGTAAACGTCGAAGAGTTGCTGGTTTCGCAGCCGGACACCGGAGAGCAGGCGCTCGAGATCACGGACATGCTGCTGCGTTCGGGGGCGATCGCCATCGTGGTGATCGATTCCGTGGCGGCACTCGTGCCGCGGGCCGAGATCGAAGGCGAAATGGGGGACCACCACGTGGGCCTCCAGGCGCGCCTGATGAGCCAGGCCCTGCGCAAGCTCACGGGGATCGTTGCGAAATCGAACACCACCGTGTTCTTCATCAACCAGATCCGGATGAAGATCGGCGTGATGTTCGGCAACCCCGAAACCACGACGGGCGGCAATGCGCTGAAGTTCTACTCGTCGGTGCGTCTCGACGTTCGCCGCATCGCCGCGATCAAGGACGGCGACGAGGTCGTGGGCAATCGCACGCGCGTAAAGGTGGTGAAGAACAAGATGGCCCCGCCGTTCCGCCAGGCCGAGTTCGACATCCTCTACAACGAGGGCATCTCGGTTGCAGGCGACTTGATCGACCTCGGGGTCGAGATCGGGATCGTCGAGAAGAGCGGCTCCTGGTACTCCTACGAGGAAGAACGAATCGGCCAGGGCCGTGAGAACGCCAGGCGTTTCGTGAAGGAGAATCCGGATGTTCAGGAGCGACTGACCGAGGCGGTCTACGCCGCGAAGGGCCTGAAGCGCCCGGTGCCGGCAGTGGCCGATGCAGCTCCGGCCGTCGCTGCCGAAACGGAGGAAGCTGGCTGAGCCCAGGGGGGGAAGCGTTGCCGTTCCGCCCCGGCCTCGGGAGCAGGCCGCGGGTGGTTGCGGCGGTGTTTTTTTTGCAGCTTGCGCTCAAGCCTGTGGGGCGAGTGGTCGAAAAAACAGAGGAGGCTCAGGTGCTTCCTCCTGTGGGATGCGTTCTGCCGCCTGGAGGACGCCCGCCATGCCGCTGGAACTCGACGAAATTCTCGAGCTTGGGGTGAAGGGCGGGGCGTCCGACATCCACCTGAAGGCGGGCCTTCCGCCGATGTTTCGGGTGGCCGGGGCGCTGGTCTCGCAGCGAGACGGCGAGCGGCTCGAGCCGGCGCACCTCCACGAGCTTGCGCGCGGGCTGATGAACGAGGGCCAGCGCGAGCACTACGAAGCCCAGCGCGAAGTCGATCTCAGCTACGGAGTCCCGGGGCTTGGGCGCTTTCGCGTCAACGTCTTCCAGCAACGGGGCAGCGTTGGCATGGTGCTCCGGGTCATCCCCTTCGGTGTGAAGAGTCTGGCGGAGTTGCACCTGCCCGCTGCGGTGGAAGCGATCGCGCGAGAGAACCGCGGGCTCGTGCTGGTGACGGGCTCTACGGGCTCCGGGAAGTCGACCACCCTGGCGGCGATGCTCGACGCCATCAATGCCGAGCGGACCTGCCACATCATGACGATCGAGGATCCGATCGAATTCCTGATCCGCGATCGCCGTTCGATCGTGAACCAGCGAGAGATCGGTGTCGACACGCTGAGTTTCGCCAACGCGCTGCGGGCCGCCCTGCGCCAGGATCCCGACGTCGTCCTGGTGGGCGAGATGCGCGATTTCGAGACCATCGAGACCGCGATCACTGCGGCCGAGACCGGTCACCTGGTGATGAGCACGCTGCACACCCTCGACGCCACCGAAACGATTAATCGCATCATTTCGGTCTTCCCGCCGCACCAACAGCAGCAGATTCGACTGCAGCTCGCCGGCATTCTCAAGGCGGTGATTTCGCAGCGCCTGGTGCCGCGCGCGGACGGGAAGGGTCGGGTACCGGCCATCGAAGTCATGGTCTCGACGGGGCTCGTGCGGAAGTGCATCGCCGACAAGGAGCGAACCGCCGAACTGCCCGACATCATCGCGAAGGGGTTCTCGAGCTATGGCATGCAGACCTTCGACCAGTCCCTGATGCAGTTGGTGAAGCAGGAACTAGTCACCTTCGAAGAGGCCCTGCGACACGTCTCGAACCCCGACGACTTCAAGCTCCGCTTCGGCGGAATCGCATCGACCTCCGACACCTCCTGGTCGGAATTCGCCCCCGATACAGCCGCCAGCGCGTCGCCGCCCAGCAGTGCCCGGGAGCCCGAAGCGGAGTTCTCGATCGAGCGCTTCTGAATCGTCCCTCGGGGCCGGGCTCTCCGCTATTCTCGGCCCCACTGCGCTGCTCGTCGAGCACGCAGCCCGGCTCTCCGGCCGGGGGGAGGCCCGATGCCGCTGACGGCGCGCGAGATCCGCGAGGAGTTCCTGTCCTTCTTCGAGTCGAAGCAACACCGCCGCGTTGCGAGCGCACCGCTCATTCCCGAGGCGGACCCGACGCTGATGTTCGTCAACGCCGGCATGGTTCCGTTCAAGCGCGTCTTCCTCGGTGAGGAGGTGCGCGAGTACCGCCGCGCCACCTCGGCGCAGAAGGTGATGCGGGTCTCCGGGAAACACAACGATCTCGAGAACGTGGGGCGTACGCCCCGGCACCACACCTTCTTCGAGATGCTCGGAAATTTCTCGTTTGGCGATTACTTCAAGGCCGAGGCGATCGAGTTTGCCTGGGAGTTGATGACCGACCGCTTCGGCTTCGACCCGGAGCAGTTGGTGGTGAGCGTGTTTCGCGAGGACGATGAGGCGTTCGGCCTCTGGCGGGATGCCATCGGCCTTCCCGAGAGCCGGATCTACAGGCTCGATGAGGACGAGAATTTCTGGTCGATGGGCGAAACCGGCCCCTGCGGTCCCTGCTCGGAAATTCACATCGACCGCGGACCGAGGGACGGCTTTCCGGACGACGATCCCTCGAGCGAGAGCGGGCGCTTTGTCGAACTGTGGAACCTCGTATTCATGCAGTTTGATCGCGATGAAGCGGGTGTCATGACGCCGCTGCCCAAACCCTGCGTCGACACTGGGGCGGGCCTCGAACGGCTGGCGGCGGCGCTACAAGGGGTCGATTCGAATTACGACACCGATCTATTTGCTCCGATCCTGGCGCGCGCCCAGGAGGTGTCCGGCGTGACCCTCGGCGAAGATGCCGAGAAGGATGTTTCGCTGCGGGTCGTGGCCGACCATGCGCGCGCTCTGGCCTTTCTGGTGGGGGACGGCGTGCTCCCGTCGAACGAGGGCAGGGGCTACGTGCTGCGCCGCATCCTGCGCCGTGCCAGCCGGCACGGGATTTTGCTGGGCGTCGAGCGTCCCTTCCTCTTCGAGGTTGCGGATGCGGTCGTCGACGAGATGCGGGATGTGTACCCCGAACTCGAAGACCGCCGCGCCTTCATCACCGACCGCGTGCGCCGCGACGAGGAGCGCTTCCTCGAGACGCTTTCTCGTGGCCTGGAACTCCTCGAAGACGAGATTGCAAAGGTCGAAGCTGCCGGCGGCGAGGAACTGTCGGGAGATTCGGTCTTCCGGCTTTACGACACCTACGGCTTCCCCGTGGACCTCACCCAGGACATCTTGCAGGGGCGTGGCCTGCGCGCCGACGTCGATGGCTTCGAGGCCTCGATGCAGCAGCAGCGGGTGCGCGCCCGCAAGGCCTGGAAGGGGTCGGGGCAGACGGCGGCCCTCGAGATCTACGGACGACTGGCAGCGGATTTCTCCTGCGTCTTTGACGGTTACGAGGTGGCCGAGTGCGAGTCGACCCTCGAGGCGATCCTGCGCGGAGGCGAGGCGGTGGAGTCGGCGGTCGAGGGCGACGAGGTCGAACTCGTGACACCTTGCACCGTGCTCTACGCCGAAAGCGGTGGTCAGGTGGGGGATCGCGGGCGCATCTCGTGCCCCGGAGGCGAAGTCGAAATCGAGGACACCCAGCGTCCGGTTGCGGGATTGATCGTCCAGTGCGGGCGGGTTGTGAAGGGGGAAATCCGCGTCGGGGATCCGGTGCGAATCACGCTCGATGCCGAAACCCGGCAGGCCACCGTCCGCAACCACACCGGCACCCATCTGCTGCACGCAGCACTACGACAGGTTCTGGGACCGCAGGCCGTGCAGAAGGGCTCGCTCGTCGGGCCGGATCGGCTGCGCTTCGACTTTACCCACGACTCGGCGCTCAGCGCGGCGGAACTCGCGGAAATCGAAGATCTCGCCAACGGGTGGATCGAGGAAAACCTGGCGGGCTTGGTGCGGGTCATGCCGTACCGGGAGGCCATCGAATCCGGGGCCGTCGCCATCTTCGAGGAGAAGTACGGCGACGAGGTTCGGGTGCTCTCCTTCGGCGACGTGTCGACGGAACTCTGCGGGGGGACCCATGCGCGCGCGACCGGAGAGATCGGCTTCCTGAAGATCCTCTCCGAGTCCGGAATTTCGTCGGGCGTTCGCCGCATCGAGGCGCTCACGGGTCTCGGGGCCGTCCGCCACGTACGGCGCCGGGAGCGGCTCCTCGAGGAAGCCGCTCGGTTCCTCAAGGCACCGGTGGAAGAGCTGACGGGCCGCTTGGAGCAGTTGGTGGCCGAGCGGCGGGCTGCCAAGAAGGAAATTGAGCGCCTCCAGTCGGCCGCGCCGAAGGCCGCGGCGGGGGATCTCCTGGAGCAGGCCCGCGATCTTCCGGGAGGGGGGCGGGCCCTGGCGGCGAAGCTCGAGGACGTCGACGCGAAGCAGTTGCGAGCGATCGTCGATGACCTGCGAAATCGCATCGGCAGCGGTGTCGTATTGGCGACGGCGGCGCAGGACGACCGCGTGTTGCTGGCGGTGGGCGTGACGAAGGATCTCGTAGCAAAGCACCGTGCCGGGGATCTGATCGGCGTGGTTGCGAAGCTCGTGGGGGGCGGGGGCGGAGGCCGTCCCGATTTCGCCCAGGCCGGCGGGCGCGATGCCTCGAAGATCGATCTCGCGATCGAGAAGTTCTTCGAAGAGGTGGGCGCGGCGTGACCGATCCGCGGGGCTTCCTGGCCGGGAATCCCTTCGTCGCAGAGAGGCGTCCGACCCGCGAGGTACTCGTGGGCGACGTGGGGATCGGCGGCGCGAATCCGATTCGCCTGCAGTCGATGACGACCACGTTCACGAAGGACACTTTGGCTACCTGCGACCAGGCAGAGCAGCTCGCGGCAGTGGGCTGTGAGATCGTCCGCGTGACGGCGCCTTCGATCACCGACGCTGAGAATCTTCGCGCGATCCGGGCCGAACTCGATCGTCGCGGCGTTCGGGTTCCCCTCGCGGCAGATATCCACTTCACCCCGAACGCCGCCCTCATTGCAGCCTTGTATGTCGAAAAGGTTCGCGTGAACCCGGGAAACTACGCCGACCGCAAGAAGTTCGAGGTCCGCGAATATTCCGACGCGGAGTACAGCGAGGAGATCGAGCGCGTGGCCGAGCGTTTTCGGCCGTTGGTCCGGCGCTGTCGCGAGCGCGGCGTCGCCATGCGTATCGGGACCAACCACGGCTCGCTCTCGGATCGCATTCTCAACCGCTACGGAGACACGCCGCTGGGGATGGTCGAGAGCGCCCTCGAGTTCCTGGATGTGTGCGAGGACGAATCCTATTTCGAGATCGTCTTCAGCATGAAGGCATCGAACCCGCGCGTGGCGATCCACGCCTACCGCTTGCTCGCGGCACGTCTCAAGGAACGAGAGCCGGTCGGCGGCGACTATCCCTTTCACGTAGGCGTGACCGAGGCCGGGGACGGAGAGGACGGGAGGGTGAAAAGCGCCATCGGAATCGGTGCACTTCTCGAAGATGGCCTCGGCGATACGGTGCGGGTCTCGCTGACCGAGGATCCCGTGAAGGAAATCCCCGTCGCGCGGGCGCTAGCCCAGCGCTCGCAGCGGCGCTGGGAGGAAGACCGCGGACGCCGCGATCCCTCGGGCCCGGAAGCGCGCCTGCCGCTGGTGGCCCTGGGGATCGAGAGCCCCTACGACCACGCCCGGCGTCCCGCCGAGCCGGTTGACCTCGGCGGCCTTGCCATCGGGGGCGATCGCGTGCCGGCGGTGGAACTCGCCTTCGAGGCCGAGTTGGGCGAGTTGCCCGGTTGGTTGGCGGCGCTGGCCACCAGCGCGGCGCTCGAACCCGATCGACCCTGTGAAAGCATCCTGCTCGCCGCAACCTCTGGCACTGCAGACGAAGCGCTCGCCGCGGCGCGCCGCTCCCTTGCGGAACTGGGGGCTCGTTTTCCGATCGCGGTTCGATGCGAGGCGGGCGCGGTCCGGGCGCTCTCTGGCGAAGTGGATCGGGTCGCGGTCCCCGTGGTCGCCTCGGGGCGCGAACTCGAAGAGGCCGCTGCTGCGGCGATCGCCAAAGGCGTGGGGCTCGAGTGGACGCTCCGCGGTGCGCCTGGGGCCCTCGTCGAATCGGTGGGCGCGGTCCTCGATGCGAGTGCCAGGGCCGGTTTACGAGAATTTGCAATCGGCATCGAATCCTCGCGTCTCGGACACGCCGCGCGGGTGGTGGCGGCCACGTTGAGCGAACTACGGGCCCCCGCGATCCCGCTGATCCTGCGCCACCGGAGGGAGCCCGGTTCAGTCGATTCCGATGCCCTGCTCGATCTGGCGGTGGATCTCGGGACCCCGCTCTGCGACGGGCTCGGGGACGCGGTGTCTGTCGCCGGCTTCGCCGACCCGGCTCTTGCTCTCGACCTCGCCTACCGCGCGTTGCAGGGAGCGCGACTGCGCACCACTCGAACCGAGTACATCTCGTGTCCTTCCTGCGGTCGCACCCAATTCGATCTGGAAGAGACGACGGCCCGTGTCCGAGCGAAGACCGTCCACCTGAAGGGGGTGAAGATCGCGGTGATGGGGTGCATCGTGAACGGTCCCGGAGAAATGGCGGATGCCGATTTCGGTTACGTCGGTGCCGGTCCGGGGGTCGTGAACCTCTACGTCGGCCACGAAGTGCAAGAGCGCGGCATCCCCGAGGCGGAGGCACCGGAGCGGTTGGTGGGACTCATCCGTGCCGCCGGTCGTTGGCAGGAGGCCCGAAGCTGATGGCTGCGGGCACCGCCCGGATGTTGTCTTCCTGCTCCAGGAAGAGTGCGCGGGCGCGATCGTAGACCTGCACGCTGATCGAATTCGAGACGGCCTGTGAATCGCGGCCCAGCAGCCAGAGGGCACCGACCACCACGAGCATCGCGAGCAGGAAGCCCTCGGCGGCGCCGAGCACTCCGCCGGCGACGCGGTCAGCCCAGCCGAGCCCGACCGCGCGGGCACCGCGGCGCACGATGCGTCCCGCGAGCCCCACGACCGCGATCATGATCACGAAGATGGCAGCGCCGGCGATCCAGGGAGCGATGCTCTCGGGCACCGCCGGGTCGAAAGTAGCGATGAGCCACTGCGCTGCGGGGACGCGAAAGGTCGCCACTGCGATACAGGCGCCGGCCAGGGCGGCGATCGAGAAGCCCTCGCGGATCAGGCCGATGGCCAGGCCGCGCGCCGTGGTGAGCAGAAACAGGGCCAGGACCAGGCCGTCGAGAAGCGAGATGGGCTCCATCAAAGAGGTCCTCCCCCTGGCGGGCTCGTGCCCGCCATCGTTTCGAACGCCTCAGTCGCTGGCAGAGATGTGTTCGCGGGCCAGTACCGCGAGGTGCGTCTCCGGGAAATTCTCGGCGATGACGTGGAAGATTCGCGTCGCCTCGTCTTCGCGCTTCATGTTCTCGTAGCAGACCCCCAGCTTGAAGAGCGCTACGGCGTCTTCGCCCAGGCCGGGGTAGGTGTCGAGGAGACTGCGGTAGCGCTCTGCCGCCGAGGTATATTCGCTGCGAGCCAGGTAGAAGTCGCCGATGCGCATCTCGTTTCGCGCCAGGCGGGTCCGAAGTTCGCGAAGCAGCTCTTCGCCCTTGCGTGTCTCGCTTGCGTACGGATAGTTTCGGATCAGGCGCTCGAGTTCGAGGAGCGCCGACTTCGTCGCGGTCTGGTCCTGCTCGACGGAACGCACCTGGTTGTAGTGGCAGAGAGCCGCGCGCAGGATGGTGTAGGGAACCTTCTCGTTCTGGGGATGGAGCTCGGCGAAATCGCGGTAGTAGGAGAGCGCCTCGTCGTAGCGGAGGTCCTGGTAGTAGGCGTCGGCGATTCGCAGCTCTGCGAGGACGGCGTACTCGCTGTAGGGATAATTGTCGATCACCGACTGGAAGAGCTCGATGGCCTCGTCGTAGTCGGTCCAGGTATAGAGACCGATCAGATTGCGGCCCGCCAGCGCCTCGACGCCCTCGGCGTAGACTTCGTCCGCCGGGCCGACGTCATCAAAGAGCGACGTCTGCGTCGACGCGCAGCCGAGCCCCAACACCAGTGCTGCGCAGGCACAGTTTCGCGCGCCGCGAGTCACTCGAGACCCCCAAGCGATGTCGGGAGAGGCTTGCTGCGAAACCCGTTGATGAGGCCCTGCACGTCTGTCGTTGGGTTCTGGGGAAGCGCCTTGCGGCGGCTTCCGGGTGTTCCGGGGGGTGGCTCTCGCACGCTACACCGGCCTCCATGCCGCTGCCAATTTGCTAGTCTCCGCGCCCCAGGCGAACCGGGGCCCAGGAGAATCAGAATATGGATCGCGAATCGATCGAGAAGCTCAAGTTCGACAGCCGCTTGGCGCGGCGGCGGGGATGGGTCGATGCGAAGGCGGTCGCCGCCAAGCTTGAGTCGCTGCCCGACGTCGTCGACAAGATCGCTCCGCCCGAGGAGTTGGATGAGACTCCGGATTCCGCCGAAGAGTCCGACTGATCCCCCCGTAGCGGTGAGGGCTCGGCGCGCTGCGCCTTTCTATCTGGGTAGGTCAGGACGTTGATCAAGTCCCGCTTTGGAACCGACCTCGACCGGATCCTGCAGCGCCTCTTCCCCTTTCTCTTTCGCGCTCGGATCGATCCCAACGCGCTCACCTGGATCGGGACCGCGGTCTCCGGGCTAGCGGCGTTTGCGATTGCAACGGGAGAGCTCCTCGTTGGCGGGCTGCTGATTCTGGCGGGTGGTTTCTTCGATCTCGTCGACGGCGTGGTCGCGCGCCACCGCGGGTGCGCGAGCGAGTACGGCGGCTTTCTCGACTCGAGCCTCGACCGGCTGGTCGACCTGATGCTGTTTCTGGGAGTGATCCTCTTTCTCGCCACCGAAGGCGATCGGCTGGGCCTGCTGCTGGCGGCGATCGCGCTCATCGGCAGCGTCATGACCTCGTATATCAAGGCCCGGGCAGAACTCCGCGGACCCCCGATCGAGATCGGTTTTTTCGAACGCGCCGAGCGCATTCTCGTGTTGGCGGCCGGGCTGCTTTCGGGCTGGCTCGAAGCGGCACTGTGGATTCTGGCGTTCGGGTCGGCCTACACTGCAGTCGTTCGCTTTCGTGCGGCGGGCCGAGGGCTCCGGGGCCTGGCCCCTCTGGATGAGCGACCGGGAGGTTCACCGTGACGGATCAAAGGGCAGAAGAGAAGACCGCAGAGGGGGGCGCTCCGGGGGAGAGACTGCCGGCAATCGATTTCGCGACCTTCCTGCTTTCGCTCTCCTCCTCGGCGCTCTACCAACTCGGGATCGTGCCGCATCCCGAATCGGGGGAGGCGGCCGAGCCGGACCCGCTGCTGGCGCGGCAGACGATCGACACCCTCGAGATGCTGCGGCGCAAGACGGCGGGAAATCTCGAACCGGACGAGGAGAAGCTCTTCGAGGGCCTGCTCTTTGAACTTCGGATGCGCTTCGTCGAATTGACGAAGTAGCGCGCGGCTCGGGTGTCCCCGGAAGCCGCCGCGCCCCCGGGAGCGGATGGGTCCATCGAGATCGCCGCTCCGGCGAAGCTCAACCTCGGTCTGCGGATCGTGGGGCGTCGCAGAGACGGCAACCACGAACTCGAGGGGCTCTTCGTGCCGATCGATCTCGCCGATCGGGTGAAGGTCGAATGCAAGGCGGGAGATTCTTCGGGCCGGGTCGCTTTCCGGCTGGTTGCCGGCGCGGCGGCCTCGGATTCGGACGCAGCGAAACTCGGGTCCGTGCCCGACGGCGAGGCGAACCTGGCGGTGCGCGCCGCCCGGATTTTCGTCCGGGCAGCGGCGCTTCGAGCGAACATCCAGATCGAACTGGAAAAGCGGATTCCACCGGCTGCCGGCCTCGGTGGGGGGTCCAGTGACGCGGCGGCGGTGCTGCTTGCGCTGGATCGGTTGTTCCCGAATCGGTTGCCCTCAGGGGAACTCTTCGACCTGGCTCTGGGCCTGGGCGCGGACGTTCCCTATTTCCTCGATCCAAAGCCCGCGCTGGTGGGCGGCATCGGGGAGCGAATCGAGCCCGCCCCTGGGCTTCCTCGGCTCCACTTCGTGCTCTGGAATCCGGGAATCCCCCTGGCGACAGCCGATGTCTACGCTGCCTACGATGCAGAGGGCAGTGCGTTGACGCCCGCAGGGGCAGGCTCTACGCTGCGGGCGCTCTTGGGGTCCGGGGCCGATTCCGAGGCTCTTCTTCGAGTGATCGAGGGGAACCTTCGAAACGACCTGGAGCCGGCAGCGGTTCGCTTGTGCCCGATGATCCGCCGCATACGGGACCGTCTCGAAAAGGCGGGTGCGCGGGCGGTTGGGATGTCGGGGAGCGGGGCGACGGTGTACGGTCTGTTCGCCGACGCGGCCTCAGCAAGGGGAGCGGGCCACCGAATGCGAGAGGAAGGCCCGGGCTGGGTACGAGTTGCTGGATCGAGAGAGTTTTCTGGGGCGTCGCCAAATCGGTAAGGCAGCGGCCTTTGAAGCCGCCATTTGCAGGTTCGAGTCCTGCCGCCCCAACCAGATGTCTGCCGCGGGGTGATCGGGGACGCGGCGGGTCCGAGTGCAGAGTCGAGAGTGGATGGAAGAGGCGGAGCAGACGAGGCCGGTTTCAGGCCGGGGCTCCGCCTACGGGAATGAGGACCGGATGCAGTCTCTGAAGCTCTTTAGTGGAAACGCCAGCCGCGACTTGTCGCGGAAGGTGTGCGACTACCTCGGGATCGAGGGCGGGCAAGCCGAAGTGGGGACCTTCAGCGACGGGGAGTGTCGCATCGAGATTTCCGAGAACGTCCGCGGAATGGACTGCTTCATCCTGCAATCGATTTCGCAACCCGCCAACAACCACCTGATGGAATTGCTGATCATGTCGGACGCGCTTCGGCGTTCGTCCGCACGTCGCATTACCGCGGTGATTCCCTATTTCGGCTATGCGCGTCAGGACCGCAAGGTGAAGCCGCGGGCCCCGATCACCGCGAAGCTCGTTGCAGATCTCATTGCGACCGCGGGGGTTGATCGCGTGCTGTGCATGGACCTCCACGCCGGCCAGATCCAGGGATTCTTCAACATCCCCGTCGACAACATCTTCGCCACGCCGCTGCTCCTCGATGCGATCCGTAGCCGCCTTTCGGGAAAGCTGACGATCATCTCTCCCGATGCCGGTGGTGTCGAGCGGGCGCGGGCCTACGCGAAGCGCCTCGATGCCACCCTTGCCATCATCGACAAGCGAAGAGAAACCGCGAACGTCGCAGAGGTGATGCACATCATCGGCGACGTGGATGGGAGTTCCTGCGTGATCGTCGACGACATGGTCGATACCGCCGGGACCCTCACCGAGGCCGCCCGGAGCCTCAAGGAAGCCGGTGCGAATTCGGTCTACGCCGCCGTGACACACCCCGTCTTGTCGGGGCCCGCGCTGAAGCGGATTTCGGAGTCGGCCATCGAAGAGTTGATCGTCACTGACACGATTCCGCTCAGTAAGGACACCGACGACACCTCGCGCATTCACGTAGTCTCATCGGCGAGACTGCTCGGCGAGGCGATTCGCCGAATCAACAACGAGGAGAGCGTCTCTTCGCTCTTCGTCTAGTATGCCTAACGGATTCTGGACGAGTGCGACGACGCCGAGGAGAGGACCCCGTGAGCGACAATGTTCTCGCAGTTGAATTGCGCGAGGGAACCGGCAAGGGCCACGCGCGAAAGCTTCGAGCCAGCGGGCAGGTCCCCGCAGTGATCTACGGTCACGGCAAGGATTCGCTCGCGCTCTCCTTTGATCCCGACGCGCTCGAGAAGATTCTCAAGACGAGCGAAGCCGGGGCCAATACGCTGATCGGACTCGAAGGAGCTTCTGTAATCTCGGGCCGCACGGTGCTCGTCAAGGAACTCCAGCGCGATCCGGTCCAGGGCTATGTGCTCCACGCCGATCTCTTCGAGGTCGATCCCGAGGAGCGCATCTCCGTTTCGGTGCCGATCCTCGTCGTGGGCATACCCGAGGGCGTCAGCATGGGCGGCGGAATCCTCGACCATGCACTGCGCGAGGTCGAGCTCGACTGCCTCCCCAGCGCGATCCCCGATGCTCTCGAGATCGACGTGAGCGCGCTTGAACTCGGTGATTCGCTGCACGTTCGCGATCTGGTGGTCGCACAGGGCGTGCACCTGCGGACCCAGGAGGATCTTCCGATCGTTTCGGTGGTCCTGCCGAGGGTCGAGGAAGAGCCCGAGCCGGTCGAAGGCGAGGGCGTCGAAGGCGAAGAGGGCGCCGAAGGCGAGGGCGAAGGCGAAGGCGGCGAGGGCGGCGATTCCGAAGCCGGAGGCGCTGCGGGCGACGGAGATTCCTGACGGGCGGTTCCGCGAAGCTGGTGGTCGGCCTGGGCAACCCCGGTGCACGTTACCGGGGCTCCCGTCACAACATCGGAGCCGTCGTCGTCGAGGCCTTTGCGCGCTCGTCCGGATTCGCGGCCTTCACGGCGCGCTTTGGGGGTCGCTACGCGGCGGGGCGCAGTGTCGGTCAACGGGTCGCGGTGTTGCTGCCGGAGACTTTCATGAACCGGTCGGGCGAGGCGGTGGGCGCGGCCCTGGCCGACCCCGGTCTCGAGTGGGCACCCTCGGATCTGCTGGTGGTGGCGGATGATCTCGATCTTCCCCTCGGTCGCCTGCGACTGCGCCCCGCGGGTAGCTCGGGGGGGCAGCGCGGCCTCGAGAGCGTGATCGAAGCCCTGGGCCACTCGGATTTTTCTCGCCTGCGTTTCGGCATCGGTCGTCCGCCCCACGGCCACGACCCCGTCGCCTACGTGCTCGACGACTTTGCGCCCGACGAGCGGGAGCGGGTCGACGAGGCCGTCCAGCGCGCCAGCAGCGCCGTCGAGAGCGTGATCGCCGAGGGCGTCGACGTCGCCATGGGCCGCTTCAACCGGCCGCTGGAGGAGCCTTCGTAGCGGGCGCTGCGGCGCCTCGCGGGCGGGGCGGGGAACTGGTATCCAAGGAGGCCGCGCAGGCCGATGTCGATGCATCGCAGCCCGCCTGCAATCGGAGGAACATAGTGATGGGCGACCAGAAAGCTTCGAACGGATCGGGACGCACCACGGCGGAAGCCTTCGAACTAAAGGTTGGACTCGCCGAGATGATGCGCAACGGCGTCATCATGGACGTCACCACCGCCGAAGAGGCGAAACTCGCTGAAGACGCCGGCGCCTGCGCGGTGATGGCCCTCGAGCGGGTCCCCGCGGACATTCGGCGCGACGGTGGCGTCGCCCGGATGAGTGCGGTCGAGATGATCGAGGCCATCCAGGAGACTGTCTCGATTCCGGTGATGGCGAAGGTGCGCATTGGGCACGTGCAGGAGGCGCGAATTCTCGAGGCCCTGGGGGTCGATTTCATCGATGAAAGCGAAGTGCTGACGCCTGCCGATGACGAACACCACGTGGAAAAACACGACTTCCGTTCCCCCTTCGTGTGTGGGGCGCGAAACCTGGGCGAAGCACTGCGGCGGATCGGCGAGGGCGCCGCGATGATCCGCACCAAGGGCGAGGCCGGAAGCGGAAACATCGTGGAGGCCGTGCGGCATCTTCGCCGCGTCATGGGCGAGATCCGGGCGCTCCACGCTTTGGTACCGGAAGAACTGATGGCGCACGCAAAAGCGCTTCAGGCACCTTACGAGTTGGTCCGCACCGTGCACGAACTCGGCCGACTGCCGGTGCCGAATTTTGCGGCGGGTGGCATCGCCACGCCCGCGGATGCCGCGCTGTGCCGCAGCCTGGGCGCAGAAGCGGTGTTCGTCGGTTCGGGAATCTTCAAGAGCCGCGACCCAGAAGCCCGCGCGCGGGCCATCGTCCGCGCCAACACCCACTGGGACGATCCCAGCGAGGTGCTGGCCGCGAGCCGCGGGCTCGGGGAGGCGATGGAGGGCATCGAGATGTCCACCCTCTCCGAAAGCGAACGGCTCGCCAACCGGGGCTGGTAGGCACCGGAATGGGACGGCGCGTGGGCGTTCTCGCTGTCCAGGGGGACGTCGAAGCGCACGCGAAGGCGCTGCAGTTACTGGGAGCCGAGACCGTCCGGGTGCGCCAGGCCAGGGATCTCGTGGGGCTCGATGCGCTGATTCTGCCCGGGGGCGAGTCGACCACGATCTCGAAGGGGATCGAGCGGGCAGGGCTGTGGCAGGAGCTTCGCGATTTCGTGCGCTCGGGGCGACCGATCCTGGGAACCTGCGCGGGGGCGATCCTGTTGGCGCGTCGCGTCGACAACCACCCCGTTGGATCGCTCGGAGCGCTCGACGTGGTGGCGGTTCGCAACGCCTACGGGACCCAGGTCGATTCCTTCTCGGCGGTTGCCGACGCCGGGGCGGCGGAGGGCCTCGAGGGCTTTCGCTGCATCTTCATTCGGGCTCCCAAATTTGCAGAGCCCGCCCCGGCCGTCGCGACGCTGCTTCGGGTCGAGGGTGCGCCGGTGCTCGTGCAGCAGGGCTCGGTCATGGCCTGCAGCTTCCACCCGGAATTGACGTCGGATACGCGGATTCACGCCAGGCTGCTCGGAGCCTGAGGGCCTTGCCCCGGACCCCCGGGGCTGGTACCAATTGGCGCCCGAAACGCGGAGCCCCACCGGGCTCCCCTTATCGCCTCGGCCCCCGCCGGATGGTCTGCGCAGACCGTTCCCCGCGATGGCCCGGATGCCACAGCGTGTCCGTCCAGGAGGAGGAAACGTGCGCGAATACGAGACCTGTTTCATCGTCCAGCCCGAGATCTCCGACGAGGGATCGGAAGAGATTCGGAAGCGGCTGGACGGAGTCCTCGAGAGCGGCGGTGCTACGCGGCTCATGTGCGAGGACCTCGGCAAGCGAAAGCTCGCCTACGAGATCCGCCGCTTCCAGAAGGGGCACTACTACGTGCTTTCCTTTCTGGACGCCGGCACGGCGATTCCGGATGTCGAGCGCACCCTGCGCCTCGAGGAATCGGTTCTGCGCTTCATGACCTTCCAGGTGAACGAGAGCGTCGCGGACGTCGAAGCTCGCATCGCAGTCGCCCGGGAAGCCGAACTCGCCCAGGAAAAGCGTGCCGAGGATCGCGCGAAGCGCGACGCGGAAGAGGCCCAGGCCCGCGCCGCGTCCGAGCGCGAGCGCGCAGAAGCGGTCGCGAAAGAACGTGCCGAGGCGACCGCCGCAGCAGAGGCCGAAGCCGCCTCCGCAGCGGCTACGAAAGAGCCTGCGGCTGCACCGGAAGCAGCGGCTACGAAAGAGCCTGCAGCTGCACCGGAAGCAGCAGCTACGAAAGAGCCTGCAGCTGCACCGGAAGCAGCAGCTGCGAAAGAGCCTGCAGCTGCACCGGAAGCAGCAGCTGCGAGCGCTGACGCCCCCGAGGCCAGCGCCTCGAAAGAGGGAGAAGCCGAATGAGCGAATCCGGCGATTCGACGGGCCGCCCCTCGCGCGACGACCGTCCCCCGCGCGACGACCGCTACTCGCGCGGTGATCGGCCCGAATACTCCCGCGGGCCTCAGAGTGTCAAGGCGCGGCTGCGCGCGCGCGCGCGCAAGAAGGCTCGCAAGGGCAAGAAGAAGATGTTCAACCGGCGCAAGGTCTGTCGCTTCTGCGTCGATAAGCACCTGGCCATCGTTTACTCGGAGCCGAAGACGCTGCGCCTCTTCATCACCGAAACGGGGAAGATCACCCCGCGGCGAATTTCTGGAACCTGCGCGAAGCATCAGCGCCGTCTCGCCACAGGGATCAAGCAGGCGCGACAGATGGCCCTGCTGCCCTATGCGCCGAGCCACATGTAACCGGAGGTCATCGTGAGCGACGTTCAGGTGATTCTGCGAGAAGATGTGGCGAACCTCGGTGATGCCGGCGCACTGGTCCGCGTCAAACCGGGTTACGCGCGAAATTTTCTCGTCCCCCAGGGCAAGGCCGAACTCGCCACCGAGGCGAAGGTTGCCCAGCTGGAGCATCAGCGGCGAGTCATCGCCGAGAAGTTGTCGAGAGAACTCGACGACGTGCGGGCCGTAGCCGATCGCTACCGCGGCATGGTGATCGAGGTCGAGGCGAACGCTGGCGCCGAGGGGAAGCTCTTCGGTTCCGTGACGGCCGCCCAGATCGCGGGCCTGCTCGCCCAGCAGGGCCTCGAGATCGATCGGCGCAAGATCGGTCTGTCGGAGCCGATTCGCAGTGTCGGCGACCACAGCGTCAGCGTGCGTCTGCACCGCGACCTGCAAGTCGACGTCACCGTGCGCGTTCACGGCACCGCCGCACCGCAGGAGCCCGAGTTGAGGGCCGACGAGCCCAGGGACGCCGACGAGAGCCTCCGATCGGCGGATGGCGGCGGGGACGCTGCGGCCTCGGTGGACGAAGACTCCGAAGCGAGTGACTCCAGCGACGAATCGCCGTCGGACGAATCGCCGTCCGACAAATCAGAATAGGCGCACCCAGGCTCCATTTCCGATTTCGGTTTCCCCTTCCCGGTAGTCGCGGTGGTATGATGCGCTCTGACGGCGCATCTCGCCGACGGGGGGTTCCTTGGCTTCGGATACCGGAATGACAGGAAACTGGGCCGCGGGATCGAGCCGGCGCTCCGGTGGAGGCAAACGGCGCCTTCCCGACACCCCTCAGGGTCGGGTGCCGCCCGCGGATGTCAACGCCGAGAAGGCGGTGCTCTCGTCGATCATGATCGACGCCGAGAAGCTCAGCGACGCCGTGGCGACGATTCGAGCCGAGGATTTCTACCAGCCGGCTCACCAGCTGATCTTCGAGGCGATGATCGAGTTGAACGATCGCGGGGAGCCGATCGATCTGACCGTCCTCCACCACCACCTGCGCACCCGCGACCTGCTCGAACGCGTGGGCGGGGTCGCCTACCTCGCCGAACTCGCCGACTACGAGGCCATCGCCGCGAACGTCGAGCACTACTCGAATATCGTGCGCGACAAGGCGATGAAGCGCAGCCTGATCCAGGTTTCCTCGGAAATCGCCGCAATGGCTTTCGAAGACGCGGATCCGTCTTCCGAAGTATTCGATGAAGCGGAGAGGCAGATCTTCGAGCTTGGGAACGTGCGATCGAGGAGCAGCCTCAAGGCGTTGAACGACGAAATGCAGGAGACCGCGAGCTTTCTCGAAGGCCTGATGGGGCGAACCGGCGAACTCTCCGGGTTGCCGACTGGTTTCGCCGGTCTCGACCAGAAGACCGGCGGCTTCCAGGAGGGCGACCTCATCATCATTGCGGCGCGGCCCAGCATGGGCAAAACCGCGCTCGCATTGAACATCGCCCGCAATACCGCGGTCGATCACGGCAAGAAGGTCGCGTTCTTCTCGCTCGAAATGACTTCGCGATCGCTGGTCTTGCGAATGCTCGCTTCCGAGGCCCAGGTCGACGCGTCGGTCTTCCGCAGCGGACTGATGGGCGGCGACGTCTTCAAGAAGCTGATGGCGGCCGCCGGTCGCCTCGCCGAAGAGAAGATCTGGATCGACGACAGCAGCGTTTCGACGGTACGCGACATCCGCGCGAAGGCGCGCAGGCTCCACGCCCGGGAGAATCTCGATCTCATCATCGTCGACTACCTGCAGTTGGCGCGAGGCGACGGCCGCAGCGACAACCGCGAGCAGGAAATTTCTGCGATCAGCCGCGGTCTGAAGAGTCTGGCTGGCGAGCTGAAGGTTCCGGTGATCGCCGTTTCCCAGCTCAACCGCGGCCCGGAATCGCGGGGAGCCGAAGACAAGCGCCCGCTGCTCTCCGATCTGCGCGAATCCGGGGCCATCGAGCAGGACGCCGATGTGATCGCCTTTATCTACCGCGACGTCGTCTACAACCGCGAGACCGAATTCGAGGACATGGCCGAGTTGATCATCGCGAAGCAGCGAAACGGTCCGACCGGCACGGTGAAGCTCCAGTTCAACAGCCGGTTCGCCCAGTTTACGGACTGGGATCGCGACGACGCCTACGCCGGGGCGTCGGGAAGCGGTCTGGGGCCGACGCTGGCTCCGAGTTCCTTCGACGGGGATTTCTAGGCGCCTTGCCGGGGGTGTTCCGACCGCGGGCGCTGGCTTCGGGGGGTGTGATCGGGTTGGCGGCTCCGGCCGGGCCGATCGACCCCGAGCGTCTCGAGGCGGGGCGCCGCGCCCTGTGTGAGCGCGGCTTCGAGGTTGTCTTTTCCGAGGACATCACCGAGCGGCGCGGCTATCTCGCGGGGGACGATGCGCGGCGGGCCGACGAGTTGATGCGGCTGGTGGACGACCCGGCGGTGGGCGCCATCGTCTGTGTGCGCGGCGGCTATGGCTGCCAGCGGATCGTCGAGAGCCTCGACGCGGCGCGCATCCGCCGGGCTGCAAAGCCGCTCGTGGGATACAGTGACATCACGACGCTGCTCCTCTGGCAGGCACGAGTAGCGGGTTTGGGGGGGATTCACGGACCGATGCTCGAGCGCGGTGAAGGCTTCGATGCGGAGGCACTGGACGCCCTCTGCGAATCGCTGCAGGGCGACGATCGGGGCCGCGTGCTGCCCGGAAGAGGCAATGCGCGCGGCGTCGTCGAGGGGCCGCTCTGCGGCGGATCCCTCAGCCTCGTGGTAGCGAGCCTCGGGACACCGTGGGAAATCGATACCCGCGACGGGATCCTCTTGATCGAAGATGTTCACGAGGCTCCCTATAAACTCGATCGGATGCTCCAGCAGTTGCGCGCGGCCGGAAAGCTCGAAGGCTCAGCGCTGGGCATCGGCGTCGGCGCACTGACCGCCTGCGACTCGGCCGAGGCGGATGCGCCCGGCGCCGAGGAGGTCGTGGCCGAGGTGCTGGACCCCCTCGAGTTGCCACGCGTCGAAGGCCTTCGCTTCGGACATCTCGCGGCGAACTTTGCCTGGCCGGTCGGCGCTCGCGCCCGCCTCGATTCCGACTCCGGTGCGCTTACGTTTCTCGAAGCGTCGACGATCCAGGAAACGGCCTCCCCGCCGGGTGCTGCGAGCGCGTCATGAAGTGGGCGGTGGTCCGCAAGAAGCTCGCCCGAGCGGATCGCGCCATCGACAAGGCGATCGCGCGCGCGGAAATTCCCGGTGCGGTCCTGCTGGCGCGCATGCACCGTGACGGCGAGGTGCTCGAGCACGAGGTGGTTCGCGGTCTCGCGTGTGTACGGCCCGAGCGCATTCCGGTGACCCGCGAAACGGTCTTTGACCTCGCGTCGCTGACGAAACCCGTCGCGACCACGACCGCGCTGATGCTCCTCGTTTCCGAGGGTGCGGTGCAACTCGACGACCCCGTGGCGAAGGTGTTGCCCGAGTTCGAGGAATGCGAGAAGCAAGAAGTGACACTGCGCCAGCTGCTGACCCATTCGTCGGGGCTGCGCCCCTGGCGGGGCTACCACGAGCCCCTGCTCGCAAAGGAGCGCAAGACGGGGGAGTCGTGGCTTGCGACTCCCCAGGGTCGAGAGTGGATTCTCGATCGCGTCATCCGATCGACGCTGGTTCACGAGCCCGGCGAGGCTGCGGTCTACGGGGACCTCGATTTCATCGTTCTGGGGGCAGTGGTCGAAGCCCTCGCGCGTCAACCCCTGGGCGACTTCTGTCGCGAGCGAATCTTTGGGCCGCTCGGCATGGCCGACACGCGCTTTCTGCCGGTTTCCTCGGAGGGCCCCGTGCAAGAAGCGTCCGGCGAGAAGATTGATTCCTCGCTGCGCCGTCGCATCGCCGCCACGGAAGATTGTCCCTGGCGACGCCGGGTGATCTGGGGCGAGGTCCACGATCCCAACGCCTGGGCGATGGGGGGCGTTGCCGGCCACGCCGGGCTCTTCTCGACGGCGGGCGATCTGATGCGCTTCGGGCAGACACTCCTCGACGTCTGGCACGGCCGCAGCGAGGCGCTGCCGCGAGCCACGCTGCGAATCTTTGCCGAGCGCCAGGGGCTCCAGAGCGATTCGGACTGGGCCCTTGGATGGGATACGCCGACCCAGGGGGCGTCCTCGTCGGGACAGCATTTCTCCGCGCAGTCGATCGGGCATCTCGGGTTCACCGGAACGTCGCTCTGGGTCGATTTCGAGCAAGAGGCGATTGTCGTGCTGCTGACGAACCGGATCCATCTGGTCGCGAAGCGCAGTCGTTTCGAGCTGCGCCCGATCGTCCACGACCACGTCATCGACGCCTTTCTCGCGGGATGAGCTCCCGGCGCCACGTCCACTTCGTTGCCATCGGAGGCACGGGGATGGGGTCGCTCGCGGGCTTGCTAAAGGCGCGAGGATTCCTGGTCACTGGATCGGACGACGAACTCTATCCGCCGATGAGCACCGCCCTCGAGGATTGGGGGATTCCGGTGTTCTCCGGGTTCTCGGCGGACCACCTCGAGTCGGATGCCGGCCAGCCGGACTGCGTGGTGATCGGCAACGCCGTGCGCGCGGACAACCCCGAGGCGCGCGCGGCCCTGGCCCGGGCGGAGCGATCGGACCTCGCCGTGCTTTCGTTTCCCGATGCACTGTTCGCCTACGGCCTCGAGGGTCGTCACCGCGTCGTGGTCTCGGGAACCCACGGAAAGACCACGACGACGAGCCTGCTGGCATCGATCCTGACGGCTTGTGGCCGGGATCCCTCGGTGCTGGTCGGCGGGATCAGTCTCGATCTCGGGGGCAGCTTTCGCGACGGGGCCGGTCCTCACTTCGTGGTGGAGGGCGACGAATACGACACCGCCTTCTTTGATAAAACGCCGAAGTTCCTCCACTACCACCCCGACACGCTGGTGCTGACCTCGATTGAGTTCGACCATGCGGACATCTATCGCGATCTCGATCACGTCCGCGAGGCGTTCGTTTCGCTGGTTGCCGGCCTTTCGCCGGACGCGCTGCTGGTTGCGAATACGGACGATCCCGAAGTCCGCCGGGTGGTTTCGGAAGCAGGTTGCCGCGTGGTGACCTACGCACTCGAGGGTGGCGCCGAGGCCGACTGGGTCGCGGGCTCGATCCGCCCGGGCTCCCAGGCGACCCGCTTCGAGGTGCGTGCGCCCGGCGAGCGGGCCGAGGTCTCGCTGCCTCTCTTCGGTGCCTTCAACGTCGCGAACGCATTGGCTGCGTTGGCTGCCACGAGCGGTCTGGGAGTGCCGCTTCGGGAAGGTGCGCACGCTCTTGCGGGCTTTGCCGGGGTGAAGCGCCGCCAGGAGCTTCGCTTTGAATCGAGAGGACTCCGTGTCTTCGACGATTTTGCGCACCACCCGACCGCCGTCGCCGGAAGCCTCGCCTCGATGCGCGATCGCTTTCCCGGCGAACGCATCCTGGCGGTCTTCGAGCCGCGCACCAATACGAGTCGCCGCCGAATTTTCCAGCAGGCTTACGCCGTATCGCTTGCGGCCGCGGATCGCGTAATCGTCCGGCGCGTTGCCCCGGGCGACCTGTATAGCGCCACGGGTGAGGTGACCGAGTTCTTCTCCTCCGATTTACTGGTTGCCGATCTCGAGACAAGCGGCACCCGGGCTTCGGCTCACGATGACGTCGATTCGATGGTGGCCGAGATCGTTGCGGTCGCGGAGCCCGGAGACGTGGTGTTGGTGATGAGCAACGGATCCTTTGACAACCTCTGGGGGCGTCTCGAAGAGGCCCTTGACACAAAGGCCGAATGAGCGGACCGGAGCATCGTGCCAGCGCGCAAACGCCGCCGCTTCCCGAGGCGGCTCGGATCGGCGGGTGTTTTCGCGAGAGTGTCGACCTGCGCTTCCCCGTCACAGCGAGCGGTCGACTTCGCGCCGGCCGCGCCGTGGTGCCGCGCTTCTACTTCGGTCGAAGCCTGGCGACGACGCTCTGGCGATTCGCGGAGACACTCGACCGCGAAGCGGTCCAGCGACTCTCGCGCCTGGCGGCCCTCGAAGACGCGTTTTCGGCGTCGGCGGGTTTCCCGGATTCGATTCCAGCGCCGCCCGAACGCCTGCACGCCATGGCACGCATTCTCGAAGGGGACTCGCGGGGACCAGGGGCTCGCCGTGCGCTGCTCTTCCAGCTCGATTCGCCGGGGCCCACGCCGCGAGACATCGGGGCAGAGATCGTTCCGGTGTCCGCGGTGGAGAACGCGCGGGGAGAAGGCAGGGACGGGGACGGCGGTCCCTTCGTGCCGGGGCGTTCACTCTGGATCGCGCGCATCGACGGCGTCGAAGTGGCACGGGTCTTTGCCCTGCGCGGCTCTTTGGGGAGTGCGGTCGAGTTGCGAGTCGAGACCCGGGAAAGCCATCGCGGTCGCGGTCTCGGAACGACCCTCTTTGCCCGGGCTTCGCTAGCCGCAGAAGATCGCGGGGAGCGCGTTTTTGCGAGCCTTCCCTGGCCGGATCGAAGGGCGCGACTTTTTGCCGAGCGACTCGGCATGCAGGCAATCGGCGAGGACTGCTTCGTCTACTGAGAGGGGTTGTCGGTCCAGGAGCGATACCAGTCGGACGTGGACTGGTGCGCTTCATTGGCTTGGCGTGCCAGTTCGGGGTCGGCATCGCGCAGGCTCTCTGCATAGAGCGCCCAGGCGTCGCGGCGCATTTCCGAGTAATTGCGCAGCGCCCGAAGCCGATCGGATATCGCGGGGCGGAAGGCATCCTCGTCGGCTGAAGACCGCAGAAGAGGCGTCCAGGGGTCCACGGCCTGGTCGAAGACGAGCACGAAGGCGTCGTCGGGGGTGAGCGTTCCCGCCTCCAGGCTTGCATGGATCGATCCGATCTCGCGGTTGATCGAATCCTCGAGTTCTCCGATTCGGGCGAGAAGTTCTTCGAGTTCTTCGAACTCGACACGAAGCGATTCCCAGAAGCCTTCACGCTCGAGGGCATCGTTGCGAACCGCGTCGATGTGGCGCCCGTAGGCACCGTCCACGTCCCCGAGGCTCTCGAGGCGTGCGCGCGCAGCACGGGCCTCCGGCAGGATTTCGTCCTCGAGCAGGCGGCGGAAGGTCTCGACCGGAAGCCCGTCGCCGTCGTTTTCGGTGCGCGCGGCGTCGAAACGATCGATCAGGAACTGCGTGGTGCCCTCGAAGCGGCGGATCTCGCTGTCGACCACGAGGATTTGGCGAGGCAGCGCGGATGTCACCGCGAAGAGTAGAACCACGCTGGCGCACGCAAGGCCGAGAATCCTCCAATCGCGGCGCGATCGTGTTTCGGGGGTGACGCCCTCGCGAAGGGCGAGACCAAAGGCGAATCCGGTGAGGAGACCACCCCCGTGTCCCGCCTGATCGGCGGAGGCGTCAAAGGCGCTAAACAGGAGTGTCGAGGCGATCACCAGGCCTGAGAGAATCGCAGTCGACCGATCTGCCTTTGCGGGTGTGCGCGGGCGAATCGAGAGTGCCAACAACGCCCCGAAAATTCCGAGGACCGCCGCCGAAGACCCCTGTCCGACCATGTCCGGGTGCGCGGCCAGGCTGGCGAGGCTTCCGAAGAGCGCGCTGCAGAGGTAGATGGTCAGAAAGTGGGGGGTTCCCACGCGGCGCTCGAGCAGGCTGCCGGCGATCCACAGCCCGACGAGGTTCGAGGCGATGTGCGGGAAGGATTCGTGGACGAAGGCGCAGCTGAGGAGCCGCCACCATTCTCCAGAGAGGGTGAGGGGGCCGAAGTTGGCCCCCCACGCCACCAGGCGTTCGATGGTGGCCGCGCCATCGGGACCGGGGGCCTCGGACGCGATGCCGACAAAGACGGCGAGTTGGAGGCCGATCAGCGTCGGTGTCGCGGGGGCCCGGGTCGAGAGAGAAAAAGAGCCCGATGTCCGCGTCATGAGAAGTCGAGGAGGCGGGCGCCGCCTCCCAGCGGTTGGGCCCGCCGCAGTGCGGATTGCACGAAGGCCTGGGCCTCTAGCGTGGCTTCCTCGAGCGATCGCCCCGCAGCGAGTGCCGCGGTGATCGCAGCAGAAAGAGCGCATCCCGTTCCGTGGGCGGGAGCCGATTCGATGCGATCGGCGCGCAGCCAACGAAACAAAGGGCCGTTGTCGCCGCGGATCGCAAGCAGGTCGTCGGGAGCGCCGTCGCGGTGGCCGCCGGTGAGCAGTGCTGCGCCGGCTCCCATCTCGGTAATGAAAACGCGGGCGGCGGCTTCACAGCCCGCCTCGCTCGAGACGTCGGTTCCCGTCAGCTCCGCGGCTTCTTCGAGATTGGGGGTGACCAGGCTCGCCCGGGAGAGGAACTCGCAGAGTCCCGACCAGGCGCGTTTTTCGAGGAGGAAGGACCCGTCGGAAGCTCGCAGCACGGGGTCGATGACAAGGGGCGTGGTCTCCGGCAGGGTGGCGAGGCCGAGGACGACATTCCGCAGCACGTCGTCCGAAGCCAGCATGCCGATCTTTACGGCGCTGGGCGGCAGGTCTGCAAGGAGAACGCGGAGCTGGTCGAGGACCACCGAGGGGAAGACCGGCAGAACCTGACGCACCCCGCTCGTATCCTGGACCGTGAGCGCCGTGACGACGCCACAGCCGTGGATTTCGAACCGGCGAAAAACCTGCAGGTCCGCCTGGAGCCCGGCTCCGCCCGTGGGGTCTGAGCCCGCAATCGTGAGTGCTGTCTGCATGGGTGCCGATGGTAAGATCCGCACCCGTGACGCGCATCCCGACCAGGACACGATGGCGAAGAGCGGGGGGGGCCGGTGGGTTCCTGGTGCTGGCGGCGATGGCTGCGAACGTCGGGTTCGCGCCGATGGTCTCTCGCGCCGAAAACGAGCAGGCTCCCTCCCGGGATCGGCTGCGGACCGTGATCCTGGTTTCGCTCGACGGGACGCGCCCGGTCGATTTCTCTCCGGAAACCATGCCGTGGCTCGAAGCGGAAAGTCACCGGGGTTTGCGAGCCGAGAAGCTCATCCCGGTTGTGCCGACCAACACCTTCCCGAACCATGTTTCGCTGGTGACGGGCGTTGCGCCCGAGCGCCACGGCATCGTGAACAACAGCTTCATCGACCCGTCGCGCGGGCGCTTTCGAAAGCGCGACATCCCCAGCTGGATCGAGGTGGAGCCGATCTGGTCGCTGCTGGCGCGGCAAGGGGTGCCCAGTGCGTCGTATCACTGGGTGGGGTCCGAGGGGCGATGGCCTTCGGGCGGCGCACCGGTCCACTGGGAGCCCTTCGATTCGAAGATTCGCGCGAAGGCGAAGGTCGATCGGATTCTCGAGTGGCTCGATCTCGACGATCCCTGTCGCAGGCCGCAGTTGATCACGACCTGGTTTCACGGTGCGGACCACGCCGGTCACGTCGAGGGGCCGGGAAGCAAGCGCGGTGCACGCGACTTGCGGGCCCAGGACCGTGCGCTTCAAAGGCTGTGGCAGGGCCTTGTCGAGCGAGGTCTTGCCGATTCGACGCTGCTCGTCGTGGTCTCGGATCACGGCATGGCAGCGCCCGAGCGCCGGATCGATGCGGGTGCGGCCCTCCGCAAAGCGGGGATCAAGGCTTCGGTCCTCGGGATCGGAGGGTTCGCCAGCGTCTATCTCGACGATCCCGCGACCGGCCCGCGCGCTCTGTCTGTACTCCGGGAGACCGGACTCGAGGCCTATTCCCGGGAGGCGGCGCCCGCCTCGCTTCCGGTGTCGCACCCGCGTTTTGGCGACCTCGTCGTGACGGCCCCGGGAGACGCCGCCATCGTCTACCGCCGGCTCTCGCTCGCGGGATATCACGGCTACCCGCCCACGGGGCCCGACATGGCGGCGATCTTCGTCGTCGTAGGGGCAGGGGTTCCTCGCGGCGTGCGGGTCCCCGAGGTTCGCGCCATCGACGTGGCGCCGACGCTCTTGTCGCTCTTTGGCGCGTCGATCCCCCCGTGGATCGATGGGAGCCCGGTGGCGGCACTCGGCCCGCTCTACGCCGAAGCGACGCCCGCCTCGAAGTTTGCGAAACTCGCCGGGTGCCGAAACAAGTCGCTTTTGCAGTGATGCGCCGCGCGCGCCGACTCCTAAGGCCAGGGGCCGTCGTCTGCGGAGTCTGGCTGCTGGCGTTCACGGCCCAGGCAGAGCCGAAGCCCCTGGGAACGTGGTACGCGATGTCGGTGATCCAGGCAACGGGGCTCATGACCGTCACGCACTACTGGTCGAAGGAAGATCTCTTTCGTTCGGTGACCGTGATCAACGGGGTCCCCGTCATCACCCTCGTCAATGCAACCACCTACACGACAATCGACGGACTTAACCAGGTGGGGCTATCGATCGATCGCAGCCCGAAGGCGATCGCCGAGGATGCCATTCGCAGACGGCCTTTTGCCTCCGAATTCGAGCATCTGGTTTCCAGTGGCGGCGAGAAGGTCCGGATGCAAGCCGTGGGGGGCGCAATGACCGAAGTATGGCGTGCCACCGACGACGAGGGCCAGATCACGGTCTGGGTGTTGGCCAACGAGCCCCGGGTCCCTATTCGCGTCGAGAAGTTTGACCGCAAGACGGGCAACACCGGACAGCTGGCGTACGTCAACTGGCTGGTGGATCTGCCGATCCCCGATGCCTTTTTCGAGCCTTGGGAGGGGCTGCAGCTCGGCCACATTACCTACGAGCAGTACCAGCGCGCGCGCATACGCGGCCCGGTGGGGCCTGCGCCCCCGCTTTTCAGTGACCTGCTGAACGGAAAGCTCGCCAATTAGTCTCGCGAAAGGGCGCTAGCTCGAGACCCATTCGATGTTGCCATCGGCCAGCGGCGGGTTGTTCGCGGCCTGGATCGACAGTTCGCGTGCGACGCGCCCGCCGAGCTCGCGGAACACACGCGAGGCTTCGCAGTCGGCATCGATCATGAGGATCGGCTCGCCTCGATCGCCCCCCTCGACGATGCGGGTGTCGATCGGGACTTCGCCGAGGAACGGAACCTCGAGCTCTTCGGCGATGCGACGTCCCCCGCCCTCGCCAAAGAGGTAATACCGACGGTCCGGGAGATCCGGCGGCGTGAAGTAGGACATGTTTTCGAGGACACCGAGCACGGGGACCTTCACCTTATGGAACATCGCAAGGCCCTTGCGAGCATCCACCAGCGAGAGGTCGTTCGACGTCGTGACGATCACCGCTCCCGAGAGCGGAGCCTGCTGGGTGAGAGTGAGGGCGGCATCGCCGGTTCCGGGCGGCATGTCGATCACCAGGTAGTCGAGCTCTCCCCAGATCACATCCGTTAGGAACTGGCGGATCAGGCCGTGAACCATGGGCCCCCGCCAGATCACCGGCGCGTTGTCCTCGATGAAATAGCCCATCGACATGAGCTTCATGCCGTAACGCTCGAGGGGGTGGATCTTGTTTTTTTCGGCGCGGGGTCGTCCCGAAGTCCCGGTGAGGATCGGAAGCGAAGGGCCGTAGACATCGGCGTCGAGGATTCCGACGCGCGCCCCAGTGTTGGCCAGTGCCAGCGCGAGGTTGACCGCGGTCGTGCTCTTGCCCACGCCACCCTTCCCCGACGCGACGGCGATCGTGTTGCGGACGCCGGGTAGGATTTCCTTGTCGCCGCCCTTTGCGGTGGCCGCACGCCGGGTGTTGGCCGTCATCGTGACTTCGACGGACTCGACCCCCGGCAGGGCGACGACGCGCTCGCGGGCCTCCCTTTCGAATTCCGCCTTGATCGGGCAGGCCGGTGTCGTGAGCTCGATCGAGAAGGCGACCTTGGTGCCCTCGATCCGCAGGTCCTTGATGAAGCCGAGCTCGACGATGCTCTTGTGGAAGTCGGGGTCGATGATCGGACGCAGGGCGTCGAGTACGGTGTTGGGAGAGAGGGTCGTCGTCATGAGGTTCCAATGGCTCCCGGGAGCGAAAGGGTTCGGGTGTAAAAGGGAGTGAACGGGTGGTACGGGTGTTTCGCTTCGCCATCGAGTCGCACAGGATGGGTGCGCGGCAGTGCGAAACGGCGGCGGACCGATGCCGCTTAGTGCCGACGGCGAAGTATAGTGCAGCGGTGAGAGTACGCCGAACGAACGCCCTGACACGGACGATCCCGCTGCGGTCGCATGGGCTTGGCAGGGGGCGGTGTTGACGGATCTTGATGAAGCCCTCGAGCGTTTCCAGGCGCGCAGTTTCGAATACGCCGGTGGCCTCTCGAACCACGGGCCGATGGCGGCGGAAGCGCTTCTCCAACTGGGCCATCCCGCGCTGATCGGTGGCTTCGTCGATCTCTACGAGCCGCGCCTGCCTCCCGCCGAGTCGGGAACGCCCCTGTGTTCCGACGAGCGCGCGGCAGCTGTCGGGCACGCGGATCGCCTCGGCGACTGGCGCGCCACCTTTGAACGCGAACTCGAGGCAGACACCTGGCAGGCGGTTCTTCGACGGGAGCTTCCCGCGCTCGTCGAGGGCCTGTTCGCGGCCGGGACCCACGGCCTGCTTCGGCTGGCCCACGCCGTGCGCGGAATCGAAGCGAAGGAAACAACCCCCCGGCGCCTGGAGCTGGCCTTCGGGCTGGCCTACTGGGCCGGGAGCTACCAGCGTCTGCCGGGGCTTCCCGGTCGCCACCCCCTTGCCGACCGCGGCCCGGCGGAGGTGCTCGCGCGCTCGACGGGGCTGCTGACGCAGGTCACGGGCTTTCTACTGGACGACCGGGTTCGAGCCCTCGATGGCGAGCCGCGCTTCGCCGCGGAGGTCGAAGCGCTGGATCCATCGGGACTCGAGTTCGAGAAATTTCTCGGCGAGTTGTGCCGCGAAGCTGCGCGCCTCTACCTGGCTAAGCCGCAGGCGCGCATCGCGGCTCTGCACGCCTTGACCGCGCCGAGCGCTCTCCGGCTGATTGCCGATCATCTCGACGAAGCCACTCGCAAGCGCGCGGCGTGTTTCGCGCTGCAGGCGGCGGCGGCGCTTCACGCGATCACCGCATCGGAAGGTCCCGTGACGATCGTCCCGGAAGTCGAGGCGTTGGCCGAAAGCGAAGATGAAATCCGCTACCGCGCGGCGTCTTCCATGCAGGAGCACGCCATCAAGTTCTGCGAAGCGGCCCTTCGCGAGCACTCGATCGCCCCGGATCCGGTCTTTCGGCTGGCGGCGGCCGACGCCGCGATCCATCTCTGACCGCACGCTCTGCTAGCCTCGCCAGGTTCATTTTGCAGTCACGTCACGAGACAGCGCGAGGCCCCATGCAGTCCGCCCCGACACGAGAAGAACTGCGAATACGCGCGCGGAAGATGCGAAACGATCTGGCTAGCCGGGCTGTCGACGCCGAACGAGAACGTTGCATCCCCCAAGCCACGATCGACGCTTTCGTCGAAAATGGATTCTTCCGCACCCTCGTTCCGCGCCGCAGCGGCGGATTTGAATTGCCCCTCGATGCACTTCTGGACGTCTCCGTCGAAGTCGGCGAGGTGTGCGGTTCTTCCGCGTGGGTCCTTTCGCTTCTCGCTATCCATAACTGGCTGGCGGCGCTCTATGGTGAGGAAACCCGGGAGGAGCTTTTTGGGGATCGCGGCTTTGTTCTCGCGTCGGCCTGCTTTGCACCCGGGGGTAGCCTCGAGCGCCGCGAGGGCGGATTCGTGCTGCGGGGCCGCTGGGCTTTCGCGTCGGGCGCTGCCCACGCGCAATGGGCCTTCGTCTCGGCGACGCGAGCGGCCGGCTCGGCGGGAGAAGCGCAGATCCTGTGTGTGGCGATTCCCCGGGACGACTTCGTCGTCGCGGACACATGGCACACCGCGGGAATGCGAGGCACTGGAAGCCACGATCTCGTCGTCGAGGAAGCCTTTATCCCCGAGCGACGAACCCTGGATTTTCGGAACCTGGTGGAGGGGAGGGCGGCAGCGGCCGATGCGCCGCCGCTCTACCGGCAACCGCTCGTGCCCGTGCTGGCGCAGGTTGCCGCGGCGCCGGCCCTCGGGATCGCCCGCGGTGCGCGTGCGGCCTTTCGCGATGCACTGCAGGAGCGTGTGCGCCTCGACGGCAGCCGGTCGGTTGAGTCGGCCCCGACCCAGGTCCGTTTCGCCGAAAGCTCCCTCGAGATCGATTCGGCGGGCCTGATGCTCGAGGCGGCGCGGCGTGAACTCGCAGGGCTGGGAGCGGAAGGGGGGTCGCCCGGTGAGGGTCAGCGCTTGTCGATCTGGATGAAGGCCTGCTTCGCCACCACGCTCTGTGTGCGCGCAGTCGATCGTTTGATGGCCGCCGCCGGTGCCCACGCCCAGTTCCTCTCTTCGACGCTCCAGCAGAAGCAGCGCGATCTGCATACGCTGGGATCGCACTTCGTTTTCGACTTCGACAGCACGGCGCAGGCCTATGCCAGGAACCAGCTCGGCCTGCCATCGCGTCACCCACTCGCCTAGAAATCCCCGCGCGAAGCGCAAAGGAGCACGGTCAGAAGATGTCGAAGAACGTCTGCGAGGAACTTCTCTCGATTCTGCAGGATGCCGGCGTCCGGCAGATTTTTGGCGTCACCGGTGACGCGCTGAACCCGTTCCTCGACGCGATCCGCAGGCAGGACCAGGTGCGCTGGATCGGTGTTCGACACGAGGAGACCGCGGCCTACGCAGCGGCTGCGCAGTCGCAGCTCGATGGCGGGTTCGGCGTCTGCGCTGGCACCGTGGGTCCGGGGGCGCTTCATCTCCTCAACGGCCTCTACAACGCGAAGAAGGAAGGCTCGGCGGTTCTGGCCATCACCGGCCAGGTACCTCGTTCCGAGGCGGGGACTGGTTTTTTTCAGGAAGTCGACCTTCGGAAAGTTTTTGACGACGTCTGTGTCTACCAGCAGTCCGTCGAATCGCCCGAGCAGATGCCGCGGATCGCGCAGCTGGCGATCCAGGCGGCGTTGGCGCATCGCGGTGTCGCGCGTCTCGAGATCCCCAGCGACGTGGCTCCCCTTCGCGTTCCCGGAAATTCCATGCGCCACGAAATCTTCTCGCCCCATTCGGAGGTGCTCCCGAGTGCCACGGACCTCGAGGCTGCCGCGGCGATTCTCGACGCGGCCTCGAAGGTCACGATCTTCTCTGGCAGCGGCTGCCGCGGGGCGCGAGACGAGTTGGTTGCCCTGGCAAAGAAACTCAATGCTCCCATCGTCCACGCGCTGAAGGGCGCTGATGTCGTCCCCCACGATCATCCGAACTGGGTGGGGCTCACGGGCTTGATCGGGACGAAGGCCGGCTACAGGGCGGTGGAAGACTGCGACGCGCTCTTGCTCGTCGGCACCGATTTCCCCTACCGCCCCTTCTATCCGACGGGGGTTCCGATCGTCCAGGTCGACCTCTGTGCTGAGAACCTGGGGAAGCGCTGCGCCGTCACCTGCGGTCTTCTGGGACATGCACGTCCGACGCTCGAGGCGCTGGGCGCGTGCGTCGCCCAGAAGTCAGACTCGAGCCATCTCGAAGCGGCACAGAAACGGAAGGCAAAATGGGAGGCGGGCCACGACGCGCGTTTTTCGCTCGAGTCGAAACACCGGCCGCTGCATCCCCAGGTGGTGGCCGCCTGCGTCAGCCGGATGGCGGCGGACGATGCGATCTTCAGCGTGGATGTGGGCGAGTGCACCGTCTGGGCGGCTCGCCACATACGCTTGCGCGAAGGCCAGCGCATGATCGGATCCTTCAACCACGGCTCCCTCGGCGCCGGGTTTCCGACGGCCCTCGGAGCCCAGGCCCTCGACCCGAAGCGTCAGGTGATCGCGCTCTGCGGCGATGGCGGCTTTGGCATGAGCCTGCAGGATCTGGTGACCGCGACTCGATTCGGCTGGCCGCTGAACGTCGTGGTCTTCAACAACTCGACACTGGGTTTTGTCAAAATGGAGATGGAGGCCACCGGCTACCCCGAGTTTGGAGACGCCACCGATCTGCAGAACCCCGATTTCGCGATGTGGGCCGTGGCCTGCGGCGGACTCGGGTTTTCCGTCCACGAGCCCTCCGAACTCGAGCCCGCGCTAGCCGAAGCCCTGGCCTCGCCCTTGCCCTGCGTGATCGATTGTTTTGTCGACCCGCAGGAGTTGACCATGCCCCCAAAGATCGAGCCCGCCGCGGCCTGGGGCTTCAGTATCTCGAAGCTAAAGGAAGTGCTGGGCTATCTCGGCCACGAGTGACGGGGACGAAAACGGGGATGTCCGAAAACGGGGACGTTGTTGCTTTGTTGCCTTCTCGTCGTCGGTTTCGCTGGCCACCGGATCGACCTTGCGAGAAGGCAACAAAGCAACAACGTCCCCCGAAGCCCCGAAGCTCAGAGGGGCTTGCCGTGCTTCGCCTCGATGTCGCGGGTCTGGTCGCTGGAAAGTTCGACGATGTCGCGCGGGAAGAAGAGGTTCCAGGCCCAATCACCTGCAATCTGCACCTTGCGTGCGACCGTCGGCATCTTCGCCCAGTAGATCGCGTGCCACATCATCCACGCGACGAAGCCGGAAACGCGCAGCGAATAGATCTGTCCGACGGCGTTGCGGTGGCCGATCAGGCAGAACATACCCTGGGGTGTGTAGGCGAAAGGTTGCGTGGGGCGTCCTTCGATGACGGAGACGATATTGCCGGCCACCTGGCGCGCCTGTCGGGTGGCGAACTGTGCCAGCGTGGGCGAGATGCTGCCGTCGTGTGCATTCGGCACGGCAGCGCAGTCACCGATGGCCCAGACCTCCGGGCGCTCCTCGAAATTCATCGCGCCGGTCACCACCAGGCGGCCGCGCTCCATCGGAAGGCCCGAGTGGGCGATGAAGGGATGGGTTCCGTTCCCGACCGCAGAGATCACGGTCCCTGCGACGATCTTCTCGTCGCCGCCGAGTCGAACACCATCGACTTCGACACCCTCCACCGAGACGCCCACGCGCACCTGCATCCCGCGGCGCCGCATTTTCGCCTCGGCGAATTTCGCGAGCGACTCGGAGAGCGGTCCCAGGATGCGCGGGCCGCCTTCGATCAGGTGGACTTGCGCATCCCGCTCGCCGATTCTCGAGTAGAAGCGCGCGCTATCGCGAAAAAGGTCGAGGATCGCCCCGGCGACCTCGACACCGGTGAAGCCGCCTCCCACCACGGCGACCGAGAGCAGCGCCTTGCGCTCCTCGGGGTCTTCGGTGACCTCGGCGCGCTCCAGCTGGGCGATGAGGTGATTGCGAAGCGCCGCGGCGTCGCCGAGGGTCTTGATGGGCCAGCCGAATTCGCCCATTCCGGGAATGATTTCGAGACGCACCGGCAGACCCGCCGCGATCACCAGGTGGTCGTAACTTTCGCGTGTCTCATTCCCGAGATGGTCGACGTGCACGACCTGCTTCGCGTCGAAGTCGAAGCCGGTGACAGGTGCGGTGCGACACAGCACCCCGAGGGCCATCTCGCGAATCGACCAGACGACGTGGTGTGCGTCGACCGAGGAGCCCACCACCTCGGGAAGCATGGGGGAGAAACACAGGTGGTTCTCGCGACTGTAAAGAACGATCTCCCAGCCCGTAGCGAGTCTCTTGCGGAGCCTGCGGGCGGCTTCGACACCGGCGAAACCGCCCCCGACAATGACAACACGTCCCATATTCGACACCATGCCTCCGCCCGGAGCATAGGAGACCAGCTGGGGCGCAGATAGCGCGCGGTCGGTCCCGAGGCCGACGCCCGGAGTCGGCCGGTCACGCGGAATGGAAAGAGCATGGCGTCCGAACTCGTCTACTACTCGAAATCCGATTGTCCCCTGTGTGAGAAGGGTCACGCGCTCGCCGTCGATCTCGCAGCGAAGCACGGCCTGAACCTTCGCTGCCAGGCGATCGATTCCGATCCGGCTCTCGTCGAACGCTACGCTCTCAAGGTTCCAGCCCTGCTCTACGAGGGAATACTGGTCGGGTGGGGGCGCCTCTCCGAGCGGGCTCTCGAGCGCGACTTCCTTCGGGCCGTGAGCGAAAGCCAGGCGGACCGTCCGGCAGATGCGGAACAGCCGACGGCCGAGAGCCTTGGCGAGGCCCGGGCGCGCTACTTCCGGGAGACCGGACTTCCCGTCGATGGGGGCTACAGCGATCGCTGGGTGCGACTCGTCTTTGCTGGCATTCCCATCGCTTTTCCCAACACGCAGGGGCGTGTTCGCGCCGTGCGCATCCACGACTTGCATCACGCACTCACCGGCTATCGGACCGACTGGCCGGGAGAGGCGGAAATCAGCGCCTGGGAGATCGCGACCCATTGCCGCGACTTCTTCGCCGCCTGGGCTTTGAACCTCGTTGCAATGTCCGTCGGCCTGGTGGTTTCGCCCGCGCGCACGTACCGCGCTTTCATTCGCGGTCGTCACAGCGAGAATCTGTATGGCCGAGTCTACGACGACGCGCTGCTGCAGTTGGATTTCGAAGGCGTCCGCCGCGAATGTGGCCTTGGCAGACCACAACCCGAAGCCAGTCTGCCGGATCGGCTGGCCTTCGCCGGGGCTTCGTTGGCGGCGGTCGGCAGCGCCCTGGGGGTGCTCGCACCCGTGGGCTTTGCGGTCGCCGGGATCGTTTCGCTGCTGCGAAGTTCACTACCGTGAAGTTGAGGGAGGTCGTATGAGTCGTCTTGCCGGGAGAAAGATTTTCATCACCGGGGCAAGCTCCGGAATCGGTCTGGCCTGCGCCCGCCGCTTCGCTGCCGAGGGAGCATCGATTGCGGGCTTTGACCTCGAGGCCCCGCCCGCGGATGCGTGGGCCGAGATTGGGTCCGCCGCGCCCGCAAACTTCTTCTGCTGTGGGGACGTGACTGACAGCGAAGCGCTCGCGCGCTTTGCTTCCGAGGGACGGGCTGCGCTCGGCGGTGCCGACGGTCTGGTGAATTCGGCGGGGATCGGTGGCGGCGGTCCCGTGCACCTGGTTGACCTCGACGAATGGCGGCGGGTCCTCGCGGTAAATCTCGACGGAACCTTCCTGGCATCGAAGTACCTGCTCGCGGAAATGCTGAAAGGCGAGGGGGGCTCGATCGTCAACATCGCGAGCGTCGAGGGCATCGAGGGATTCGAGGGCGGCAGTTCCTACAACGCGTCGAAGGGCGCCGTCGTCCTGTTGACGAAGAACATGTCCATCGACTACGGGCGGCGCGGGATCCGAGTCAACTGCGTGTGTCCCGGTTTCATCGACACGCCACTGATGACCGAGTTGCTCGGACTCGAGGCGATGCAGCCGATCCGGGAGCGGATTCGCGAGGCCCACCAACTGGGACGCTTCGGCCGCGCCGAAGAGGTCGCCAACGCGGTCCTCTTCCTGCTCTCGGACGAGGCTTCGTTCGTCACCGGGCACGCCCTGGTGGTCGATGGTGGCTACACCGCCGGTCACCGCTTTGGCATCTCGGAGATGATGGGGCTCGACTGAGCCGACTCCGCCTCAGGATTCGTTGCGCGAATCGACCCGGAAGAGCCAGAATTCCTCCGGGTCCGGCGGGCCCGAGGCAGTCGGGAGATCGTACTTCGCGCTGAGCTGGCGACCGAGCCTTTCGAGGAGTCGCGGATCGTCGACCCGAACCAGCTGGACGGGGTAGAGCGCCCCCTCGATTCGGACGACCGCGCGTCCGTCTGCGGCGGCTTCGTGCGGCCAGTGTTTCCAGAAGGGCAGGCTCTTTACGAATCCCGAAGGGATGTAGAGACGGCCGTCGTCGTCGATGAGGATCCAGACCTTCCGCGAGCGTGCGGGATCGACGAGCTGCATGTCGATGGCGTCGACGCCGCGGTAGACGCTCCAATCCGCGAGACCCTCGGCGTGGCGGGTTCCGTTTTCGAGGGGGCCGCCGACGAAGGCGCCGATCGGTCCGTCGCTCACCCGCGCCACCAGTGCGGTGACCCCGAGCACCACCACGATGGCCAGAACGAGCACCCCGAAACCGCGCAGCAGTCGTCGCATCGCATCGACCTCCTAGTAGGGCTCGTCGCCGATGACGGTGACGCGCTCCATGCGGCGAGGCGCCTTGATGTCGTCGGTTGCGACCCGGTGCTGGGTGCAGCGGTTGTCCCAGATCGCGATCGAATTCGTGCGCCAGCGGAAGCGGCAGGTGTACTCGGGACCGATGGTGTGCGTATACAAGAACCCGAGCAGTGCCTCGCTCTCGCGAGGTTTCATGTCCTTGATGCGGGTGGTGAAGGTGGCGTTTACGTAGATGCTCTTGCGACCGGTCTCGGGGTGCGTTCGCACGACCGGATGTGCCGTCGCCTGGTTCTTCGCGAGATCCTTCTTCTGGTTTTCGTTGGCGATGTAGGAAAAGACGCCGCCGTCGTGTTCGGCCTCGAGCCCCGAGAGCATCCGCTGCATCGAATCCGAGAGCCCATCAAAGGCGGCTGTGGTGCTCGCGAAGAGCGTGTCGCCACCCTGGTCGGGAATCAGGACGCCGCGCAATACCGAGCCCAGCGGTGGTTTTCGCTCGAAGGTGACGTCGCTGTGCCAGCTGTCGGCCACGAAAGGGAGCTGCGGACCGCTCTGGAGGACGACGATTTCCGGGTGTCCCTCCTCGGCGCGCGAGGGCAGCACGGGGTGCACGTGGAGTTCGCCGAAGCTCTCGCCGATGGCCTTGTGCTGATCGGGACTGAGATCCTGATCGCGAAAGAAGAGGACCTGGTGCTTGAGAAGGGTTTCGTGAATCTCTTTTTCGCGTTCCGCGCTCATCGGTTCGCGAAAGTCGACGCCGCTCACTTCGGCGCCGAGAGTGGCGGTCAGTCGTTCAACTTGCAGGGTCTGCTCGGCCAACGTGCTCTCCTTCTTGGGCACGCGGAGCGTACCACCGACCGCGGCCCCTTCGCTCGAAGCCCGTGGCGGCCTTCGTTCACGAGCCTTCGAGAGATCGATCCCGGAAGGCTTCGAGTTCGGCGTCACCGATTCCGAGGGCTTCCCGGCGGTAGCGCCCAAAGGAGCCGTAATTCTTTTCGATGGCCGCGAAGGCGGCTTCGAGGAAGCGCCGCTCTACGCCCATCACGGCGCGCAGCGGGGCCTCGTCTACCCGGAAGAAGGTGGCGGCGCGCACCAGCATCACCATGCGGTCGATTTTTGCTGCGGTGTAGAAGTTGGTGAGCAGGTAGTCGTCGTAGATTGTTTCGAGAGGCACTCCGAGTACGCGGAGGATCAGGGCCGAGGCGAATCCGGCGCGATCCTTCCCTGCGGTGCAGTGGACCACCACCGGGAGGTTTTGTGGATCGAGGATCCGCGCGAAGAGTTCCCGGTAGAGAGGGCTGAACTTCGTTGCGAAGAGGCGGTTCCCTTCGATCAGCAACTGCGTGATCTCCTCGCTCTTGACCTCGCCGTCGGCGAAGCGTTCCTTGAAAGCCTCGGCGGAGAAACTCGCATCCCAGATCTCGAGTTCGGCGACCTTTGGCGGATTGACTGCCGGCAGTCGATCGGGATCTTCGGCCTTCTCGTCGGGACTGCGAAAGTCGCAGACGAGACGGATACCGAGTTCCGAGACGATTTCGAGATCGCGATCGGTGAGGTCACCGAGGTGATCCGAGCGGTAGAAGAGACCCCAGCGCACGCTGCGCCCGTCGCTGGTTTCGTATCCGCCAAGATCCCGGAAGTTGGGCGCTCCTTCGAGTCCGAGGTGTCGTTTCTTCACGTGTTCGGGCATTCCTTCGTAGCGAGGCCCGTCGTCCCCGCACCCGGCTGCGAATACCAGGGGGATCAGCACCAGGGCGATCTGCGCGAGGCGCCGGACCGGCGGCAGTTCTTCGCGGAGGTTTTGGAGTTGGGCGCGCATTGTTAGAGTGCGCGGTAGAAGGCGACCACGATGCCCACCGAGATGCCCAGCCGCAGCACGAAGGCGGCGATTCCGCCAACGAGGGTTCCGAGGCCCGCGCGACCGGCCTCGCGAAGCGACCGGTCCGAGACGAGTTCTGCGACGACCGCACCGACGATCGGGCCCAGCACAAGGCCGATGATGTTGAAGAAGAGGACCCCGAGGATCCCGCCCACGACCGCGCCGAGGGCCCCGCGCCAGCTGGCGCCGAAACGCCGCGCTCCCCAGAAGGTGCAAAGGGTGTCGAGTACCTGCGAAAGCACCACCGCGGCGGCCGCCCACCCGACGAAGACCCACGACACCGATTCGGGGCCGAGCCAGACTTTGTGGAGCAAGATGGCCCCCCAGATCAGGACCGCACCCGGAACCAGCGGTAGGAAGGAGCCGCCGAGGCCGATGAGGATGAGAAGTGCAACGAAGAGGTTGACTGCGGTTGTCACGGCGGCAACGGTGCCGCATCGGCCTCGGCATCACCAGCCGGAGAGCTTCCGGGTCGCCGCGGAAACCGCGCTACCGTCCTCAGTCGAATGACGACGAACCTCCGTTATTTCGCTGGCGTATTCCTGGTGGCGCTGGTTCTCGACCAGGGCTCGAAGGCCTGGATCCTCGAGAGCCTTCACTACCGCGAAATCTGGGTGATCCTTCCGGGCTTCTTCGACCTCACGCACGTTCGCAATCCCGGCGGCGCCTTCAGCTTTCTCGCCGACGCGCCCCAGACCGCGAGGCTCACTTTCTTCATTGCGACAACGCTCGTTGCCATCGGCATCCTCTTCTACTTCTATGCGCAGCTCGATGCCGGTTCGAAGCTCGCTTCGGCGGCACTCGGCGCGATTCTGGGAGGCGCTGTCGGAAATCTTACGGACCGGATTCTCCACCTCGAGGTCATCGACTTCCTCGACGTCCACATTACCAACAGCTACACCTGGCCGACCTTCAATTTCGCAGACTCGTTCATCGTGGTCGGCATCGGCCTGCTTCTGATCGAGACTTTTTTCGAATCACGGGAGCCGGATGCGAAGGGTCCGCACGCCCCGGCCGAGAGCTGAGCAGGCGCGCGAGAAGACACCGATGACGGGCCCCTCACGCTACCAGGCGATGTACCGGAGATCGCTCGACGATCCCGACGGTTTCTGGGGAGACGCCGCCCGCGCGATCGACTGGATTCGCCCTCCCGATCGGATCCTCGACGACCGCCGGGCGCCTTTCACGCGGTGGTTCACCGGTGGACGGTTGAATACCTGCGCGAACGCCCTGGACCGACACGTCGAGGCGGGCTTCGGTGATCGCCTCGCGCTGATCTACGATTCGCCTCTCACCGGCAGCCTTCGCCGTTTCTCCTACGACGAACTCCTTTCGGAGGTGGCGCGCTTCGCCGGTGCGCTTCGCGGGCTCGGCGTCGAGCGTGGAGACCGCGTGCTGATCTATATGCCGATGGTTCCCGAGGCGGTGGTCGGGATGCTCGCCTGCGCGCGTCTCGGGGCGATCCATTCGGTGGTCTTTGGCGGCTTCGCATCCCGCGAACTCGCGACGCGTATCGACGACGCCACTCCGAAGGTGGTCTTGACGGCGTCTTGCGGGATCGAACCGAACCGAATCGTCGAGTACCAGCCGTTGCTCGAGGGAGCGCTCGAGATCGCGGCTCACGCCCCGGAGCACTGCGTCGTGTTGCAGCGGGAGGAGCACCCCGTTGAGATCGAAGACGGCCCTTTCCACGACTGGAAGACACTGGCGGCAGTGGCCCCCGCGGTCGACCCCGTCGCGGTCGACGCTCACGATCCGCTCTACATCCTCTACACCTCTGGGACGACAGGCAAGCCGAAGGGAGTCGTGCGCGACAACGGGGGGCACGCGGTTGCGCTGCGCTGGAGCCTCGAATACGTCTACGGTATGCAGCCTGGGGACGTCTTCTGGGCCGCGTCGGACATCGGCTGGGTGGTCGGGCATTCGTACATCGTCTACGCGCCGCTTCTCCACGGCTGCACCACCATCCTTTACGAGGGGAAGCCCGTGGGCACACCCGACGCCGGCGCCTTCTGGCGGGTGATTTCCGATCACGGCGTGAAGGCGTTCTTCACCGCGCCCACGGCGCTTCGTGCCATCAAACGCGAAGACCCCGAGGCCCTCGAAACCCGCCACTACGACCTGTCATCGCTCGAGACCCTGTTTCTCGCCGGGGAGCGCGCCGACCCGGATACCGTGGCCTGGGCCGAGCGGGCACTCTCGGTACCCGTCATCGATCACTGGTGGCAGACCGAATCCGGCTGGCCGATGGTCGCGAATTGCCGCGGCATCGAGGCGCTTCCGGTGAAGCACGGCTCTCCCTCGGTGCCGGTCCCGGGCTTCGACATCGCCGTCCTCGACGACGAAGGTCAGCGCATTGCTCCGGGCGAGGCCGCCGATTCGATCGGGCACGTGGCCGTCGCACTTCCGTTACCGCCGGGCTGTCTCCCCACGCTGTGGAACGACGAAGAAGGCTACCGGCAGGCCTACCTCGACCGTTTTCCCGGCTACTACCAGACCTCGGATGCCGGGGCGATCGATGCCGACGGCTACGTCTGGATCATGAGCCGCACCGACGACATCATCAACGTGGCGGGGCACCGGCTCTCCACCGGATCGATGGAGGAGGTTCTCTCGTCCCACGCCGACGTGGCCGAAGCCGCGGTGATCGGCGTTCGCGACGCGCTGAAGGGGCAGCTCCCGCTGGGCTTCGTGGTCTGCAAGGTCGGTTCGGAACTTTCCCCAGAGGCACTCGAGGCCGAACTCGTGGCCCTGGTGCGCGAGCGCATCGGTCCGGTCGCCGCGATGAAGGAAGTGCTGACGGTCGCGGCGTTGCCGAAAACCCGCTCGGGAAAGATCCTGCGGGGTGTGATGCGGAAGATCGCCGATGGCGAAGCGTACGAGGTGCCGGCCACGATCGAAGATGGATCGGTTCTCGACGCGATCACATCGGTGCTGACCGCGCGCTCGGCCTGATCACGGCCTGGGCTAGAGCAGGAACCCCGCGACGCACGCGGTCATGAAGGTGGTCAGCGAACCGGCGAGGATCGCGCGCAGCCCCAGGCTGGCCACCTCCGAGCGCCGAGATGGGGCGAGGCCGCCGATTCCGCCGATCAGGATCGCCAGCGAGCCGAAGTTCGCAAAGCCGCAGAGTGCGTAGGAGGCGATCAGGATCGAGCGCGGCTGCAGCAAGCCCTCGCGTGCGAGTTCGCCCAGTTGCTGATAGGCGAGGAACTCGTTCAGCACCGTCTTGACGCCCAGCAAGCCGCCCACCTTGACGACGTCGTCGAAAGGGATGCCGAGGAGCCAGGCGATGGGAGACAGCAAGATTCCGAGGACGCGCTGGAAGCTGAGGTCGGCAATGCCAACGGCGGTGCCGAACACTCCGAGGACGTCGTTGAGCAGCGCGATCAGCGAAACGAAGGCGATCAGCATCGCCCCGACGTAGGCGGCCAGGCGCAGACCGCTGATGGCTCCGCTGGCGGCGGCGTCGATGACGTTGACCGAGTCGGTCTCGATGGCGGCGTGCGCCTGCAGGCCGGTTTCGGGGGTTCCGGTCTCGGGCAGCATGACCTTCGCGATCAACATGCCCGCGGGCGCCGAGAGCAGGCTTGCGGTCACGAGATGACCCGCGAAGTTTTCGCCGCCCACCATTTCGACGTAGGCGAGCAGGACCGATCCGGCGACGGTCGACATCCCGACCGTCATCAGCGTGAAGAGTTCGGAGTGGGTCATGCGCGCGAGGTAGGGACGGATCACGAGGCACGATTCGACCATCCCGACGAAGACGTTCGCGACCCCCGCCAGGCTTTCTGCGCCCGAGAGCCGCATGGTTCGCGAGAGCAGGCCGGCCACCACGCCGACTACGCGCTGAACGATGCCGAGGTGATAGAGCACCGCCATGAAGCTCCCCATGAAAACGATCAGGGGCAGCACGTCGACGAGGAACGAGAAGGGGACATCGGCCAGACCCCCGAAGACAAAGTCGACACCCGCGCGCGTGTAGGAGAGAAAGCGCGTGACCAGCGTGTTCACGCCGACGAAGAAGAGTCGCCCCACCTCGGTCTTCAGCAGCAATATCGCCAGCAGCAGCTGGATTCCGATACCCCAGCTGACGGTTCGCCAGGGGAAGAGGCTGCGGTCTTTCGAGAACACCCAGGCGATTGCAATCATCGAGAAGAATCCGAGGACCGAGATCGCGCGGAGTCCGGGGTCGCTCACGGGCGCGCTCCGCGGAGGCCGCGGGCCAGTTCGCGCGCGCGCAGTCGCGGCGCCGGGTCGTTTGCTACCGCCGAGATCACGGCGATACCGCGGGCGCCGGTCTCGCGTATCGCCCGCGTCCGCGAGGCGTCGATTCCGCCGATGGCCACCACCGGAATCGGGGCCACGTCCACGACGATCTGACGGAGGGCCTCGAGCCCGCGGGCTGCAAAGGGCGTGTCCTTCGATTGGGTCCCAAAGAGCGGACCAAATGCGATGTAGGCAGCGCCTTCAGCGGCCGCCCGGAGGGCCTGCTTGCGGTCGTGGGTCGAACGGCCGATCGCCAGCCGCAGGCGGACCGCCTGCGGAATGGCTTCGGGTGGGAGATCGTCCTGGCCCAGGTGGACCGCATCGGCTTCGCAGGCCAGCGCCAGGTCGAAGCGATCATTCACGACGAGGCGAGTCCCGTCTTCGCGCGTGATGCGCCGAAGCTCCCGGGCGAAGTCGAGCGCTTCTTGATCGGTCGACTGCTTCGCTCTCAGCTGAAAAACGGCTGCACCGGCACCGCGCAAGCTCTCCGCCTGGGCCACCGGGTCGCGGCCCCAGCGCGGATCGTCGTCGAGAAGAACATGCAGACCGTCATAGCCGGTGGAAGCGATTTGCGAAATTTCCAACGGCGGTTTCATGGAGTCGGTCGCTTCGGAACTTCGATCTTCAACTCGACGATCTTCTTCCGAAGCGTATTCCGGTTGATGCCGAGAAGCGCGGCCGCGCGCAACTGGTTCCCATCGGTGCGCTCGAGCACCGCTTTGAGCAACGGGGGTTCGATCTGCTCGAGAATGGCGTGGTAGACGTCGCTGGCGTCGTCCGAATCGAGGCACTCGAGGACTTCCTGGCGAATCAGGGCCGCGAGGTCGCCGCGTTCGTCTGCGCCTGCGGGCGGGTGCGCGATGAAGGAGAAATCTTCGGGCGTGAGCATGCTCCCAGACGAGAGCACCACGGCCCGCTTGACGGCGTTCTCCAGCTCGCGGACGTTTCCCGGCCATTTGTAGTCGAGCAGCAGTTGCCGTGTCGCCCCGGCGATGGCTCGATGCTCACCGGCCAGCTCATGCCCGTAACGGTCCGCGAAATGCTCGGCGAGGGCTTCGATGTCGTCGAGGCGTTCGCGAAGCGGCGGCAGGTGGATGGGGACCACGCGCAAGCGGTAGAGCAGGTCTTCGCGGAAGTGTCCCGAGAGGACGGCTTCGTCGAGGTCGCGGTGGGTGGCGGCGATGATCCGCACGTCGACCTTTCGCGGGGCGCGGCCGCCCACGCTCGTGATCTCTCCGCTCTGGAGGACACGCAGAAGCTTCGCCTGCAGGGCGTGGGGCATGTCTCCAATTTCGTCGAGGAAGAGGGTCCCGCCGGAGGCTTCGCGAAAGCGGCCGGGGCGTGACTCATGGGCTCCCGTGAAGGCGCCGCGCTCGTGTCCGAAGAGTTCGCTCTCGAGAAGCTCGCTGGGAATCGCCGCGGCGTTGACCGCAATGAAGGCTTCGGTCGCACGCGGGCTCGAACGATGGATCGCGCGCGCGACGAGTTCCTTCCCGGTGCCGCTGTCCCCGGTGATCAGGACCGAGATGTTGCTGGCCGCCACCTTGCCGACGATTTTGAAGACATCGAGCAGTGCCTGGCTGCGTCCCACCATCCGGTCCTCGTCGACCTTCGATGAGTAGCGGTCGACTTCGCGCCGCAGTTCGCGGACTTCTCGCTCGAGGTCGCGTGTCCGCAGTGCCTTCGCGGTGAGGGCCGTTGCCTCGTCGATCGAAAATGGCTTTGCCAGGTAGTCGAGGGCGCCCTGCTTCATCGCCTCGATGGCACTGTCCATGGTGCCCTGGGCGGTCATGATGACGGCCGCCGTCTCGCTCCCCTTTGCCTTCATTGCCTGCAGCACTTCGAGTCCCGTGTGCTCGGGCATGCGAATGTCGAGAAAGGCCAGATCGAAGTCCGCTTCGGCCAGTCGTTCGAGGGCTTCGGCCCCGTCGCGCGCCTCTTCGACACGATGACCAGCGGATTCGAGGGCCTGTCGCAGGACGAAGCGGATCGAGTCCTCGTCGTCTGCAACGAGGACGAGGGCGGAACTTCTGGGGGCAGTCATGATCGTTTGCTTTCCAGCGAGGGCAGGGGTGTGGGAGCGTCGGGTACTTCTTGCGAAGCGCCTTTTACGATGCCGGGTTCGAGTCTTCGCAGGGGCAGGGTCGCGGTCACGGTGGTTCCAGACCCCGGTTCGCTCTCGATTTCGAGGCTTCCCGCGTGGCGCATCAGCCAATGTCTTGCGACGGCCAGGCCGAGGCCATGGCCCTTTGCTCGTGTCGTAAAGAGGGGCGTTGCGATCTGTGCGAGAGTGGCGGCGTCGATGCCCGGGCCCGTATCGGCGAAGAGGATGTCGATGGCGGGGATCGGTCTGCCGTCCGCGTCGAGAGCACGTCGACCCAGATGCATTTTGGTGATGACCCGCAGCCGGGACCCGGGACCTTCCATCGCCTGAAGCGCGTTTCGTCCGAGGTTCAGAAACACCTGTTTCAGTCGGTCCGGATCGCCCCGGAATTCCGGGAGCGACGGGTCGTAAAGGCGTTCGATCTCGACGGATTTCGCCAGGGGGTCCACCGAGAGCAGGTCGAGAACGCTGTCGAGCACCCAGTGGATGTTCAGCTTTTCCAGCGCGATCTGGTCCTCGCGGGCGAAGACCATCAACTCGTCCACCAGCGCTCGGATTCGGTCGACTTCGCCGACGATCAGCGACGCGGCATCGCGCGAGCGTTCCTCGCTCGACCATTGGCCCAGGAGTTCGGCCGCGCCGCGGATTCCGCCGAGCGGATTTTTGACCTCGTGGGCGATCCCGGCCGCGATGTGTCCAAAGGCTTGGAGGCGATCGCGTTGGGCCGCGAGATGCTGGAGTTCACTTGAAACGGTCTGGTCACGCAGCGTGATCACCGCGCCCTCGGGCCCCCCGGCGAGGGGTGAAACCGCGATGTCCAGCGTCGAGCGGCGCCCACTGCGCGACTGGATCCCGATCTCGCGGGCGATCATGGCGGTGCCGTCCCGGAGAGCGGCCGCCACCTGGGTCGCCATCGGCTCGAATGCCTCCAGTGCCTCGGCGAGGGGCATCCCGGCGAGGGTCTCGGCCGAGCGCTCGAGGATCCTGCAGGCCTCGCCGTTGCTGTCGACGACATGGCCCCCGGCGTCGATCACGATCACGCCGTCGGGTAGTGCCTCGAGAACATCTTTGAGGTCGATCGGCAAAGGGAAACTCCAGCGGATTTGCCTAAATTTTGTGCAGGCTAGCGTTCTAGGATCTCGGCGCAACAGCGAGAACCCTCTGTTAAAACAACGACTTGAGATCGTTCCCGGGAGCCACCGGGGCTTCCGCGGCGGCGAGCCGGTGGCTAGTCTTCGGCCATGCGCGAATCGCTGCCCTTGGCCGAGGCCCGTCGCCATGTGCTCGGCCGTACCCCGGCCCTCGCGGCCGAGACCGTGGCCGCGCGGGAAGCCCTTGGGCGAGTGCTCGCCGAGTCCATCGACTCGGACCGTACGCTGCCGCCGGTCGATGTCTCGGCGATGGACGGGTACGCGGTTCGGCGGGAGGATTGCGCGGGAGCTTCGATCGACCGCCCGGTGATCCTCGAGCTGGCGGGCGAGATTGCCGCCGGCGGGCAACCTCCCGCGACGTCGCTGTCACCGGGCGCGGCGACGCGCATCTTCACCGGCGCTCCGGTGCCTCCCGGCGCCGACGCGGTGGTGCGCCAGGAAGACACGCGTGCAGATGGCGGGCGCGTCGAAATTCACGTGGCGCCCGAAATGCGCGAGCACGTGCGCGACGCGGGAGAGGACATCCGCGCCGGCGACCGCGTGCTCGAAGCCGGCTGCGTCGTGGGTCCGCCGGAACTTGGACTGCTGGCGTCGCTCGGCCGCAGCGTCGTTGCGGTGCACCGCCGGCCCCGGGTGGCGATTCTCTCCGGCGGCGACGAACTGGTAGAACCGGATCGGCCGGCGGACCGGGGGCAGATCGTTTCCTCGAATTCCTACGCGCTCGCCGGGCAGTGTCTCGAGGCCGGTGCAGAACCGATCTATCTTGGAATTGCGCGGGACGACCCCGGCGACCTCAGGACGCGTCTGCGAGCCGGATTGCACGCGGATTGTCTGGTCTCTTCGGCAGGGGTCTCGGTGGGCGATCACGATCACGTCCGCAGCGTGCTCGCCGATCTCGGTTGCGAACTCGAGATCTTCGGCGTTCGAATCAAGCCAGGCTTTCCGATGGCCTTCGGCCGACTGCGTGGACGCGAACTGCCGCTCATCTTCGGTCTGCCGGGGAATCCGGTCTCGGCGATGGTCACCTTCGAGCAGTTCGTGCGTCCCGCCCTGCGCAGGATGCAAGGGCACCGGGTGCTTACACGGCCGGTCGTCCGCGCGCGCGTCGGTGAGAAGTTGCAAAAGACGGCCGGGCGCGCTCACCTCGTTCGTGTCCGTCTCGAGTATCGCAATGGGGAGTATCAGGCGACGCCGACCGGCAACCAGAGTTCCGGCGTGTTGCGCTCGATGTCGGCGGCGGACGGCCTGCTCCTCTTTCCCGAAGAGGCGACCGAGATCAAGGCGGGCGCATTCGCCGACGTCGAGGTTCTCGATGTCGACGTGCTCGCCCGGGCGCCTTCGGCGGGAGGCTCGCCCGAATGACCGCGCGCGATTCGGCAGTGGGCGGACTGGCCGAACTGGCGAGCGTGGTCTGGTGCCCGGGTGGCGCGGCGTCGCACGAGAGAGACGCCGCCGCCGAAATCGCGCACAGCCTCGCGCTCTTCTGCGATGAAATCCTGTGGGCGGGGTTGGCACCGGCGACGGGAGTGCCCGGTCATGCGATCGAGGTCGCTTCGCCCGGTGGGGCATTGGACGCGCTAGTCGCGGGATTGGCGGCCACGGACCGTCCCCGTCTGCTCTTTGCAGCGGCGGCGGAAGCGCCCCGTGATCCCGATGCACTGCTCGCGTTGCTGGCGCACCCGCGCTGTGATCTCGTCTGGCAATCGGATCGCGAAGGCACCGATCCGGTGTTGCTGCTCTGTGCCCGCGACGCCGTAACAGAGGCGGCCATTGCCCAGCGCAAGCAGGGAGAGTGCGGACTCTCCGGGCTGATCGAGTGCGTCGACGCGGTTCGCTTCGCGGGTCTCGCCGACTAGCGTCGCTTCGGAAGCGAGCTGCGAATGCGTTCGATCAAGCGACTGCTTCGCACGCCCCTAACCTGACCCAGGCGCACGACACGGCCCCCGCCCTGGATCACGAAGTCGGCGCCTACGATGGCATCGGCCTTCCAATCGCCTCCCTTCGCGAGAACGTCCGGCTCGAGGGTTTTGATCACTCGCAGTGGCGTTGCCCCGCCAAAGACCACGACCCAGTCGACGCAGGCCAGCGAGGCGACGAGTTCGGCGCGCTGGCGCGCCGGGATCACCGGTCGATCGCGGCCCTTCAGCTTGCGCACGCTGGCGTCCGAATTGATCGCGACCACCAGCCGGTCCCCCAACGAACGGGCTTCTTCGAGGCTGCGCAGGTGGCCCACGTGGAGCAGGTCAAAGCACCCGTTGGAGAGGACCACTCGCTCGCCGCGACGCCTTGCGCGGCGCACCGCGAGCCGGGCGGCTTCGAGCGAGAGGATTGCGTCGCGCGCGCGCGCGCCGTCGCTCATCGGTTTCCCAGGGTGCGGGGCCCCGCTGGAGAGGCGCCATCGTCGGAGCGCTCGCCAGCCTTTTCGGGCGCCTTGGGGGTGGGCAGCGCCCCGATCGCAGGCACAGGCCCCTGCAGAATTCGCGGCAGGGCTCCGGTGATGGAGGCGGCCGGAAGGCTCTTCAGCGACGGGTCATCGAGGGGTCCCTTGACCTCGAAGTAGTCGCCCACGAGCCCCCGACTCGAGACCGGGTTCGAGAGGACGGGGATCGCAGCGAGATGCGGCCCGACCGGATTTCGTACGAGGATGCCGACCGTCGCGTCGACTCCGGGTTCGGGGAGGGCCACTGCAATCGCGCCCTCGGCCCCCATCCGCAACGCCCCGCCGAGGACGAAATCGTCGCCCGTGAGCCGGCCGGAATCGAATTGAAGATTCATTCTGAGGGACTCGTACTCCGCCCCGTCGCGAGATGCAAAGGGGTTGAAGCCGACCGTGGTCTGGGCCACCGAGAGCGTCAGCGGGAGGTCCGTAGGCGATCGCGCCGTCGCGGAAGAGGGCCCCGCTGCCGGCCCCAAAAGCCAGCCCGACAAGGGCTGCGGCGACGAAAAATCGGCCGATTCGGCTCGGCAAGAACCCTCCAAAAGGCTGAATCCGAGCGGATCCCGCGGGGAATCTCGAGGTGGATTATCGAAATCCATTGATATATCAATCAGTTACAGAATTTATTTCGAGGCGAGGACGGCGCGATCGGCAGGGGTGTGCGCTTTCGGGGCCATCGTGCCGCCGGGGCACGGCTTGGCTGCTCGCGGGCTGCGTGGGCAGCTAATGAACATCCGAGGGTCCAACAGGTTCTAAAGCCTAAAGAAAGTCCTCGTCCTGCCCGAAAGGAAATGCAGGACAACCGCGGTCTTCCCGGAACACACGGGGCAGGCCCGAGGACGAGGAGATTGACCATGTCCGAGATCAACGAAGGACAGCTGAGCAATCGCGTACGCGAAATGCGCGAAGATCGACTGATGACCCAGGCCCAGCTGGCGCGCAAGGCGGAGGTCGCCCTCCGCACCATTCACAGCGTCGAGAAGGGGATGAACTGCCGCATGGATACGAAGCGCAAGATTCTCCTGGCTCTCGGGATGCGCTTCGAGGACCGCTCGCAGGTATTTCCCTCGCGAAGAGACCGCGCGTTCATGCTGGCTTCGGTGGACGAGATGGGTACGCCCGGCGGCGCCGCCCCCGTGAATGGGTCGATGCCCGTCGTCTAGGCGTGCTGCTACCATCGGCGGGGTCCAACCTTCCGGGCGCAAGCCCGGGTGGAGGCCTCCCATCGCCGATCGTCTGACCGTACTCGCCGACGTCGCGGAAGTCGTCTCGAAGTCCCACGATCTCGAGGAGACGCTGCGAAACGTCACCGATCGCGTGGCGGCCCGCCTCGGCGCGGACGTCTGCTCGATCTACCTGACGACCCCGGATCTGGCTCACCTCGATTTACGTGCGACGGTAGGCCTCGATTCCCGGTCGGTGGGTCATGTGCGCCTGCGCTTCGGCGAAGGGCTCGTGGGCCTGGCGGCCGAGCAGCGGGAAACCGTTGCCACGGCACATGCCAGCGACCACCCGAACTTCCAGTACTTCCCCGAAACCGGCGAGGACCGCTTCGAGTCGCTGGTGGCCGCGCCGATGAAGATCCAGCAGGGGATCGTCGGAGTCCTGGTGGTGCAGTCGGTGAAGGCTCGCGGCTTCGACAGCGAAGATGCCGACGTGCTCGAGATTTGTGCGCGCCTGGTGGCACCGGTGGTGATGAACGCACAGCTGTTGGCGCTCGGAGGTCGCAGCGAGCAGGAGCGTTCGGAGACGCTGTCGCGTCTGGCGAAGTCTGGGCTGCTGCGTCCCGTGGATGAAACCGCGCGAGCCGAACAGAACGCCGAGCTCCGGGGCATTGCGACCGCACGCGGAGTCGCCATCGGGCCGATTCATCGGCTCGAGAGCCCGGTGGACCTGCGGCGAGTTGAGTACGAGGCCGCATCAGACCCCGAGGACGAGTGCGAAGTGTTGCGGCGCGTGCTCGACGAAGCGCGCGCCGAGATCGACGAGATGCGACAGGCCGTCGAGACCCGATTCGGCCCCGAATTTGCTGCGGTCTTCTACATCCAGGTCCAGATTCTCGAGGACAGCGGCTTCGTGCAGGGGTTGCTCGAGGCGGCTCTCGATCGGGGTAGCGCCTTCCTTGCGATCACCGACGTGCTCGACCAGTACCGGCGAACCTTCGAGCGCATGGACAACCCCTACTTCCGGGAGCGCGGAGCCGACGTCGAGGATGTGGGGAATCGCCTGCTCGAGAAGTTGCTGGGGGTGCGGCATTCCCAGGTGCGGCTGGCACCCGGATCGGTGGTCGTGGTGGACCAGATCCTGCCAGGGCTCTTCGCTCGCCTCGAGATGGACAAGGTCGGCGCCCTCGTTGCCGAGCACGGCGGTGCCACCTCGCACGGCGCGATCTTCGCAAGGACACTCGAGATCCCCGCGGTCACCGGTGTTGCGGGCATCCTCCACCAGGCCCGAATGGGCGAGACGGCGGTGGTCGATGGCGGTGCCGGGCGCGTCTACCTCTCTCCCGACGCCGGGATGCTCGCCGAATACGAGCGCGCGCAGCACCGTTACGCGGTGGCGGTCGAGCATCTCGACGCGCTGAAAGGCAGGCCGGCCGAGACCCTCGACGGCCGGCGCATCGTCCTCTCGGCGAATATCGGGCTGATCAACGATCTGAACCTCGTCGAGAAGCATGGTGCCGAGGGCGTGGGGCTGTTCCGCACCGAGCTGCTGGCGCTGGCACACCGAGGCTTTCCCAGCGAAGAGGAGCAGGAGGAACTCTACTCGCGGGTCTGCAGCGCGCTGGCGCCGGCATCGATCACGATCCGAACCCTCGATCTCGGCGGCGACAAGGCGATTCCGAACATCGGGCTCGAGGACGAGGAGAACCCGCAGCTCGGCTGTCGGTCGATTCGGCTGACGCTCGAGAACACGGGTGCTTTCCAGGCCCAGATTCGCGCGATCTTGCGGGCGAGTGTGCTCGGCAACGTGCGCCTTCTGCTCCCGATGATTTCGGGCGTCGACGAGATGCGCGAAGCGCGCGCCCTGATCGACGAGGTGCGGGCGCAACTCCTGGCCGACGGCATTCCCTTCGACCAGGGCCTTCCCATCGGCATCATGATCGAGGTGCCTTCGGCGGCGCTGATTGCCGACGTCCTCGCCGCCGAGTGCGATTTCTTCAGCATCGGTACCAACGACCTCACCCAGTACACCCTGGCCGTGGACCGTGGAAACGAGCGGGTGGCGCATCTCTATGAGCCGCTTCACCCGGCAGTGTTGTCACTAATCGACCGCAGTGTCCGCGCGGCTGCGCGCGCCCGAATTCCGATTTCGATCTGTGGTGAGAGCGCCACCCATCCGCTGGCGGTCCCGCTGCTCGTCGGTCTCGGGATCGGTGAACTGTCGGGGACGCCGGGCGCGGTCCCGCTGGTGAAAGAGGTCGTTCGGGCTCTCGATTCGAATGACGCCGCCGCCGACGTGCGCCTCGCACTGGCGGCGCCATCGGCCACCGAGGTCCACCGAATCGCCGCTTCACGGCTGCAGCAGTCCGGTCTGCTCGATCATCCAGACATCGGCGAGTGGCTGCGCACGACGATCGATGCCGACGCGTTCGCAACCTCGGCCTAACCCGGGGACGGAAACCGGGGACGAGGACAGAAACGGGGACGTTCCCGTTCCCGTCCGCGGGTTCCCTTCCGGGTTACGTCGAGGGGCCGCGGTCTGGGAAGCCGAGTTCCCGGTCGAGGGCATCCGTGAGGGCGTTGGTGCGCGCGTCGAGGGCGTGGGCGCTTTCCGTCGCCGCTTCGTCCGACGCGTCGGCGTCGATCCCAAGGGGATCGGCGAAGTGCGCGATCACCCGAGCGAAGGGCAGGGGCACGCATAACCCGTCCCAACTCGAGAGGCGTAGGGCCGGTCGTGCCGAGAAGGCGACCGCGGTGATCGGGATTCCGCTGAGCCGGGCGAGGGCGATCACGCCGATTTTGGACTTGCGCGCCGGGCCCCGCGGCCCGTCGGTGACAATGGCAACGCTGTGGCCCCGGCGGAGCGTCGTCAACAGAGCGCGGAGTGCCCCGGCCCCCCCGCGAGAACTCGATCCGCGGGCGTCGTTCCGGTAGCCGAGGCGCGCTGCGACCTGTTGGGCGAGATCGCCGTCGCGGCTTCGGCTGATCGGCGCCGAGAAGCCCTGATCGCGAAAGTAGTAGGTGGACGTCAGCAGATCGCGGTGCCAGAGCGCTCCGATCTGCGCTTCGTCGCGGCCCAACAGCGGGTTGAGTCCGCGGGTCTCGATGCGCCAGGTCGCGCCGAGAGCGCGAATCGCAAGGGCCAGCAGGTGCGTCGCGATCTGGCGGGCGGCGCGAATGAGGAGCTTCACCGTGTGCTCTTTGGCCGGGCTGCGTTCATCGTGCAGCGCGTTTCCGAAGGGGCTTAGCCAACGATGTTCACGATACGTCCGGGAACCACGATCACCTTCTGCACGGCGCGTCCGCCGAGGTGCTTCGCAACCGCATCGAGAGCGAGTGCGGCGGCTTCGACTTCCGCGTTGCTGGCGCCAGTGGCGACTTCGATCTCACCGCGGCGCTTGCCGTTGACCTGGACGGCGATCTTTTGTCGTTCTTCTTCGAGAAGTTCACGTTGGGCCTCGGGCCAGGCCTCTTGCGTGAGACTGTCGGCGTGCCCGAGTCGGCTCCAGAGCTCTTCCGCGAGGTGCGGGGCGAAGGGGGCGAGGAGCAGTGTGAGCGTCTCTGCCGAATGCCGCGCGAGGCTCTCGAAGCGTGCGGCGTCCCGGACCAGGATCATCAACTTGGAGATCGCGGTGTTGAAGCGCATCGCTTCGATGTCGTCGGTGACACCGGCGACGGTTCTGGCCAGCAATCGGGATTCGGGTTCGCTCGGCGCATCGGAAAGCTCACGGAGACTCTCCTCGCCGGAAGGAGATTCGACGATCAGCAGTCGCCAGACGCGCTCGAGAAAGCGCCGGACACCCTTGATGCCGTCGGCCGACCAGGGGGCCGCCTTTTCGAGCGGGCCAATGAACATCTCGTAGAGACGCATCGAGTCGGCGCCGAAGTTTTCGATGATCTGATCCGGGCTGATGACGTTGCCGCGGCTCTTGGACATCTTCTCGAGGACTTCGTCGAGGACGAGACGGTGATCTTCCGGGTGCTTCGGGGTGCCGTCGTCGTCCCGAAAGACGTCCCCGGGTGTGATCCATTGCTCGCGAACTTCGTTGCCGCTGGCGCGGTCGGTGGCGGTCTCTCCCGAGAGGTCTACCTGCGAGAGGGCGAAGCGCGTAGGCGCCGCATGCGGGTCGTCGCTCAGGTTGTCGTCCCAATAGCGGTAGCTGTGGCCGAGGATCATTCCCTGGTTCACGAGTTTCTGGAAGGGCTCCTTGGTGTGGACCAACCCGATGTCGTAGAAGACCTTGTGCCAGAAGCGCGCGTAGAGCAGATGGAGGACGGCGTGCTCGGCTCCGCCCACGTAGAGGTCCACCGGCATCCAGTACTGCTCGGCGGCCTCGGACCACGGGGCGGACGCGTTTTCCGGGTCGGTAAAGCGAAGGAAGTACCAGCAGCTGCCCGCCCATTGGGGCATCGTGTTCGCATCGCGAATCAGGGGCGGGCCGCCCGTCGGGTCGGGCACCTCGAGCCAATCGGTCACCCGAGCGAGCGGGGGAGAAAAATCTCCGCTCGGTCGAAAGTCCTGGAGCTCGGGGAGCGTGATCGGCAGGTCCTCATCCGCCGCGATCCGCGTCGTTCCGTCAGCGTGGTGAAGCACGGGAAAGGGCTCGCCCCAGTAGCGCTGGCGGCTGAAGAGCCAGTCGCGGAGCTTGTAGCTCACACAGGCGTCGCCCACGGATTCGGCCTCGAGCCACGCGTTCATCTGCTGCACCGCCTCCTTCGAAGGCAAGCCGTCGAGGAAGCCCGAGTGGACCGCTCGTCCGTCTCCGGTGTGCGCTTCGACTTCCAGGTTGCCACCGCTGACCACTTCTTTGATCGGCAGGTCGAAGGTCTTTGCGAATTCGAAATCGCGCTGATCGTGTCCCGGGACCGCCATGATCGCGCCAGTTCCATAGCTCGCGAGGACGTAGTCGGCGATCCAGATTGGAATCGATTCGCCGGTGGCCGGGTTGCGGGCGCTGGCCCCGGTGGCCACGCCCGTCTTCGAGGTGGTTTCCGAAAGACGCGCGCGCTCGCTCTTGCTGCGGGTCGCGAGAATGTAGGCCTGGGCGGCGGCGCGCTGGTCGGGCGCGGTGATCTGATCGACCAGCGGATGCTCGGGTGCCAGCACCAGGTAGGTCGCGCCAAAGAGCGTGTCGGGCCTCGTTGTGAAGACTTCGAACTCGGTGTCCGGGTGGTGGTCCACCGCGAAGCGGATGCGTGCGCCTTCCGAGCGACCGATCCATTCGCGCTGCATCTTCTTGACGGGCTCCGGCCAGTCGAGGTCGTCCAGATCCGTCAGCAATCGCTCGGCGTAGTCGGTGATCCGGAGCATCCACTGTTTGAGCGGGACTCGTTCTACCGGGTATCCGCCGACCTCGCTGCGACCGTCGATCACTTCCTCGTTCGCGAGCACCGTGCCGAGGGCCGGACACCAATTCACCGGGATTTCCGCCTGGTAGGCGAGGCCGCGCTCGTAGAGGCGGCAGAAGATCCACTGGGTCCACTTTACGTAGCCGGGGTCGGTGGTATCGATCTCGCGCGACCAGTCGTAGCTGAAGCCCAGCGAGCGGATCTGGCGACGGAAGTTGTCGATGTTGCGCCGGGTCGTGATGTGCGGGTGGGTTCCCGTCTTGATGGCGTACTGCTCTGCGGGCAGACCGAAGGCATCCCAGCCCATCGGGTGCAGCACGTTGAAACCGCGCATCCGCTTGTAGCGTGCGAGGATATCGGTAGCGGTGAAGCCCACGGGGTGGCCGACGTGGAGCCCGTCCCCGGACGGGTACGGAAACATGTCGAGCACATAATACTTGGGCCGACTCGGATCGATTTCGGCGCGGAAGGACTGGTGTTCGAGCCAGTAGGCCTGCCAGCGAGGCTCGATGGTGGCGGGATCGTATGCCATGGCGCTGTGAAAGTGCCGGGGTCCGCTGCCCGCGTCAATCCGGGGCGGGAGGCGTGCGAATCGCTAGATTCCACGGGGTGGTGAGCCAGGGCGAGCCGACCGTGACGATCTTCGTCGTTTCCGACGGAACCGGCGAGACCGCTGCGGCCGCCGTTCGCGCGGTGATACTCCAGTTCCAGAACCGCTTCACCACGCGACTGGTGGGGGCCGTGCGGCACGAGTCGCAGGTGCGCCGGGTGATCGATCAGGCCGCGGAGGTCGCGGGTCTCGTGGTCTTCAGCATGGTCGACAAGCCGATCGTCGATTTCCTGCTACGCGAGGCCGAGCGGCAGGGCGTGGCGACCGTCGATCTTCTCGGACCCATGATCTCGAAGATCGCGCACCGGGTCCGCGCCGAGCCGCGGCACGAGCCGGGACTCCTGCACGGTTTCTCGGACGAATATTTCGAGCGGGTCGAGGCGGTAGAATTCGCCGTTCGCCACGATGACGGAAACAACACCCACAGCCTGCACGAGGCGGACATCGTCCTCACCGGGCCCTCGCGTGCCTCGAAGACGCCGCTCTCGATATACCTGGCCCAGCGCGGCTACAAGACGGGAAACGTCCCGCTGCTTCCGGGGGTGGCGCCGCCGCAAGCGCTGCTCGAACTCGACCCGAAGAAGGTCTTTGGCCTGCTGATCGACGTCACCACGCTGCTCGAGGTCCGGCAGGCACGGGTTCGGGCGCTGAAGGCGAGCCCGCGCACGAAGTACACCGACCGGGAGACGATCGAGGGCGAACTCTACGCCGCGAAGCGACTCTTTCGGCAACAGGGCTGGACCTGGTTCGATATCAGCGGTCGGGCGGTCGAGGAGAACGCTTCGAGAATCCTCGAGGCCTACACGCGCTCGGGCGTCTAGCAGCAGAGAACGGTCCCGGCCCCGAGACGAAGTCCCGGGGCCAGGGCGTTCCCTAGTCGTCGCGGAAACCGCGCTTCCGCTCGAGATCCTTCTGTCGGTGGAGTGCCTCGAGCTGCTCTTCGCTGAGCAGTGCGGTGGCAACCTTCGGACGGGCGATCGAGTAGAAGGCCGGGACCACCGTGATGGCGCCGAACATGTTGATCACCATCAGGATGCAGAGCATGGTCGCCATGTCCGCCTGGAAACGCAGCGGGGAGAAGGTCCAGAGCAGGATGCCTCCCACGATCGTGGTGGCCGTAAAGGTCACCGCCATACCCGTGGTGCGGATCGCGCGCCGCACCGCCTCGTCGATGTCCTCGGTGTCGATCACCTCGTGCCGGATACGGTCGACGATGTAGATCGCGTAGTCGACGCCGATTCCGACGCCGACCGACTGTACCGGCAGGGTGTTGATGTTGAGCCCCATGCCGACCAGTGCCATGTAGGCCAGCGAGAGCATCGTGGCTGTCCCGATCTGCAAGGTGATGATCGCGCCACTCGAGACCGACTTGTAGGTCGTCGAATGGAGCACGAAAATCACCAGGAAAATCAAGAGGATGTTGGCAACGTGGCTGCGCTCGACTTCGTCGTTCACCGCGGCCAGCACGCCCATGATGCCGCCTGCCATCACGAACTGGACACCGCGCGTCCACGAATTGGTCGGCTGGTAGACCGGAATCGAATTGACCGCCTTCAGGTCCTCGACGATCAGGTCCTTGGTGTTGAGCGCCACGGCGCGGATGCCGAGCGTCTTGTCTTCCCACCAGTAGTTGACGTCTTCGGGGAACCATTCCGCCAGGGATTCAGGCCAGCTGAAGTGGTCGCCTTCCTCGATCTGGTCGAGTTTTTCTTCATAGTTGCTGATGGCCCGTTCGCGGAAGTTGTCGATCCACGGAGGCAATGCCGCGCCGTCGTCCAGCACGTGTACGTCGAGGGGACGGTAGGAGCCGTCGTCCTGGCGCAGCTGCACGGAGAGCGTGTGGGCTCGGTCGGGCAGCAGCGGATCGAGCATGTAGTACCAGACGTCGGTCAACGATTCGCGGTTGAAGAAGCCCGCTTCGGGCGCGGCCTTGTCCTTGTCCAGGCGTACGATCACTTCGCCCATGGGGTTGCGCTTGATGAACTCGTCCGCGGCATGGACCACCCGCAACAGGGTATCTCCCTTGTGGTCGCGGTAGAAGAACATGATGTTCGCGTCCTTGCCGTCGTCGGTCATGAACGGGCGCAGTGCACCGGGAGCGCCGTTCTGGCGCAGCTGGAAGATCTGCTGGCGAATCGCGGCCATGTCGTTCGGCACGAAGCTCCACTTCGGGTCACCGTAGTGGTTGATGCGCCAGTAGGTGCGCAGGATGGGCACGATCGAGACGGTTGCACCGAGATCGGTGTGCATCCCCATCCAGCGCTCCATCTCCTCCATCCGCAACATCGGGGTCGAATCGCTGCTGGCGTCCTTCCGGTCGCCCTCGGCGTAGATCACGATCTGATCGACGCCGCCGAAGCGCTCGGCGATTTCCTGGGTGGCCACGTTCCAGGGGTGGTCGGGGAAGAGGATCGGAGTCCCCGGCCGTGCTTCGCCGATCTGCGAATACACCAGGGTGATCCAGGTGGAGCCGATCAGCAGCACAATCGTCCCGACGGCGATCATCCACTTGTAGCGGGGGTGGGTGGTGATCTTCCCGATGAAGCGCGTGAAGCGCACCATGAAACCGGGTAGGAAGTGTTCGGATTCTTTGGGCGTCGGCAGGTAGCAGATCAATACCGGGTGGAGAATTTCCACTGTGAGGATGATCGAGGCCACCCAGAATGCGCCGAAGATTCCGAGATCGCGCATTTGCGGGATGGAGGTCACGAGGATCACCAGCAGGCCCGCGACGTCGGTGATGATGCCGAGGGTTCCCGGCACGATCAGTTCGCTCATGGCGACGGTGGCGGCTTCGTACTTCGCGGCTTCCGGATCGCCGAGGAGTGGGACGAGGATCTCGTAGTCTTCGAAGAATCGCTCGGCCATTTGCACGGTGTGCGAGACCGCACGCGCGGTGATGATGCATGGGATCACGAGGATCAGGGGATCGAAGGTGATCTCCATCCAGCCCGTAAAGCCGAGCCCCCAGATCACCGTTGCGACGGCTGCCACAAATGGGATCAAGACACCGTGCCAGCGCCGGAAGTAGAGCCAGAGCAGCGCGAAGATCGCAACGACGGTGAGCACCACGAAGAGCGCGATTCGGAAGGCGTACTTGAAGATCCAGCCCTGGAGGATGGGAACCCCCGAGACGTAGATCTTGTGGTTGTCGTCCTCGAGGTCGGCCTTGATCTGCTGGACGTGGTCGAAGATCGCTTCGTAGGTCTCACGGTTGTTGAGGCGGTCCGTGATGAACCCGGCCATGGCCAGGGCGCCCTTCTGGTCGAGCGAGACCATGCGGCCGTAGATGAGTGGCGGGTTCTGGCGGACCCGAGCGCCGATCACGTCGGCCTCGGCCTGGGTTTCTGGCACCCCGTCCATCAGGACGTCGCCTTCGATGTCCCCGGCGGCGTCGATCTGGATCACGCGGGTGTTGTACGCCGTGACCGATCGGATGTCGTAGTGATTGACGGGATACTGGGGGAAGCGAATGTCGAGTTCCTTGCGGATGCTCTTCGAATCGACCCCATCCTCTTCCATTTCTTCGCGGAGTTCCTCGCGCGCATCGGTCTGGCTGTCAAAGCCCAGGCCGTCGAGGCGCTTGGTCATCTGGGAGATCTTCAGCAGCGTTTCGGGCGTGAAAATCGTTCCCTCATTCACGACCAGCGCCATCGCCACGGTGGAGGAGCCGCCGAACTTCTCGGAGAACTTGTCGAGCGCGCGAATGAACGGGTGGTCGGGCCACTGGTCGCGCGCCTCGGTGTCGATGCGGATCTTCGGTCCAGGCATCGGAATATCGAAAGCATTGAAGACCGCGTTCGCGATCGGGTAGAAGAAGAAGAGCGTGGTTGTCAGCAGGAAGATCGCAACCGGAAAACGCCTGCGCACGATGAAACGCGCAAAGCGAAGGGTCGCGGCCTCCTGTTCGGGTGTCTTCGGTGCGTCGGCCATGGGCTCCTCTATCGAGTGTTCGCGCGGCGGAGCTGGTGGCTCCCGGTCCGCGCAGTCGGTCCAATGTGTTCGCGAAGGCGTTGACCCGAATCGAGACGTCGCGGGTTCGAGTTTCGCGAGTCTGGCCGGCGCTTTGCGCGGGCCGATCGGCAGGGCGGGGTCGGAAATCCTTGCCGGCGCGGAACTTAGTTGGAAGTGTAGGGTCGGGTCAAGCGCTGGACGCTCGCGAATTTCGAGATGCAGGGTCTCACAAAGGGGGAAGGTCGAAATGCCGCAGAATCGGCCCAGAGCCTTCATCAGCGGGGCGCTCCCTGGGCGCGCCCTAGCGGGCGGATCCGTTCTCGATCCCCTGAGGGAGGTTGCCGACTGCCACGTCTGGGAGGGCCAGGGTTCCCCCGGGGAAGGCGCCCTGCGAGAGGCCCTCCACGAGTCCGAGGGACTGCTGTGCCTGCTCACCGACCGCGTGGACCGAGCCCTGATCGAGGCTTGCCCGCGGCTTCGCGTGATCTCGAGTTGCTCGGTAGGCGTTGACCACATCGACCTCGGAGCGGCCAGCGAGCGCGGCATCGTGGTGGGCAATACCCCCGGTGTCCTCACCGATGCCACGGCGGACCTGGCGTTCGGCCTGTTGCTCGCGGCGGCGCGGCGTCTGGTCGAAGGCGATCGATTCGTTCGCGAGGGCCACTGGCGCGCCGAACGTCGCTGGTACCCGTCGATGTTCCTGGGCGCCGATCTTTCGGGGAAGACGCTGGGGGTTCTCGGCCTGGGACCGATTGGGCGCGCGGTGGCGCGCCGGGCGGCGGGCTTCGGCATGCGGGTGGTGGGTTGGACGCGTTCGATGCGCGAGGTCGAGGGTGTGGAGACGCTCGCGCTTCCCGAGGTTCTCGCTCAATCAGACTTTGTGTCGGTGCACGTGGCGCTCGCGGAGGAGACGCGGGGGTTGATCGGAGAGAAAGCCATCGCCGCGATGAAGCCGACTGCGATCCTGATCAACACCGCTCGTGGCGGGATCGTCGATGAGGCTGCGTTGGCCGAGGCGCTCGCCAGCGGCGCACTCTTTGCTGCGGCACTCGACGTCTTCGCAGACGAGCCCCTTGCGCCGGAGAGCCCCCTGCGCGACCTCCCCAACGTGGTCCTGGCTCCTCACATGGGCAGCGCCACCCATCGCACCCGCGAAGCGATGGCGCGAATGGCGGTCGAGAACCTGCGTGCGGGCCTTTTGGGAGAGCCCCTGGCGGCCTGCGTCAATCCCGAGGTGATCCAGCGGAGCTAAGCCCCAGCCTCGCCCTGGGGCAGGTCCGGGCACAGCGCCAGGCAATCGAGCGGCGCCTGAACGATGGCGCCGCGATGGCGCGCCCGCCCGGCCAACGAGCGATCCGCCGTGACGACCCGGAGCGTCTGCGGCTCTTCGGCCTGGCGGACGCGATCGAGGATCCAGTCGTCGGCACTCCGGGCGAAAATCACCCGGACATTCGCGGGACCGTCTGCCACGGGATGATCGCCCTCGTGCTCGCCGTCGAAGACGATCCAGACCTCGAGGGCCGAGCCCGCCAGCGGCAAGAGCCGCTGCACCAGGCGCTCGCGCAGCGCGGGCTTCCAGAAGTGGTCGCGCTCAGGAGGACGCAGGGCCCCGGCGTGCATCACGTTGTAGCCGTCGATCAGCCAGCGCGTGTTCGGGGGCTCGGGAGGCATCTTCGGTGGTGGCTTTCGGGGTGGGTGGGCGCTGCAGTCTCGCTCCGCTCGCTGCGGCCATGGGCGCAGGCGAAAGTGTGGGGCGGCGCGACTCGGTCTGCCAGCGCGCTTCGAGCGCCGTAAAGGCGAGGCCGAAAACGATGACGCTCCCCATCACCACCAGCGACTCGAGCCAGTTGGACAGCCCCCTTCGCGGAGCCGGCAACGCGGCGCCCTCGCGGGCACCGGCACGAGGCGTGCGCGGTTCGAAAAGTGGGTAGAGGGAGAGCTGTTCGGGACGGGGTTGGGGCACTGGGGGTTCCTCGTCGAGTGGGGGTTTCTTTCCGGGGCGATGCGCAGATGGATCTCGAGGTGGATATCCCGGCGGGAAGCGTTGAGCGGGGGCACTGGTAGTGAGTGGGGCCGAAGTTCGGGGATGCGCGTGACAGACCCGGTCACGAGTCTTCCGGGGCCGGGCGCTTCGCGAAAGGGGTCTGCCTTGCTCCCCGGGGGCGAGTTCTTGCAGGCGAGTCGAGGCTGGTCTAAGACCGCGCCATGGCAAGAGAAGATCCCGAGCCCGCGAACGCGCGCCGCGCGGCGAGCGGGCGCCCGCTGTCCCTCGGGCTGGTGCAGCTCGCGGTCGGGGAGGACCCCACACGAAACCTGGCGGGAGCGGCGGACGCGATTGCCGACGCCGCGGCGCGCGGCGCCGAAGTGATCTGTCTGCCCGAACTCTTCGCGCACCGCTATCCCTGCCAGCGCGAGGACACCGCCCACTTCGACCTTGCCGAACCGCTGGGCGGCGCCACCGCCGAGTGGCTCTCGAAGCGTGCGGCGGCCCATGGCGTCGTGCTGGTCGGATCGATCTTCGAGCGCCGCGCCCCGGGCCTGCACCACAACACGGCGCTGATTTTTGGCCCCGACGGGGAACGTGTGGGCGTCTACCGCAAGATGCACATCCCCGACGACCCGCTCTACCAGGAGAAGTTCTATTTCGCGCCGGGCGATCTCGGCTTTCCCTGTGTCGAGACCGGTCGTGCGCGCATCGGTCCGCTGGTGTGCTGGGACCAATGGTTCCCCGAGGCGGCCCGGGCGAGCGCGCTGGCCGGCTCGGAGATCCTGATCTACCCGACGGCGATCGGCTGGCAGTTCGATCTGGGCGAGGACGAAGACCGCGCCCAGCACGACGCCTGGGAGACCGTGCAGCGCGGGCACGCCATCGCCAACGGTGTCTTCGTAGCCGCGGTGAATCGCGTCGGTTTCGAGCCGACCGGGGACGCCCCCGACGCCGGCATTCGCTTCTTCGGCCAGTCCTTCGTGTGCGATCCAAGGGGCCGGGTGCTGGCGCGGGCCTCTGCTGACGATTCACAGGTCCTGGTGGTCGAGTGTGATCTCTCTCTCGTCGAGGCCACCCGCCGCGACTGGCCTTTCTTGCGCGACCGTCGCGTCGACGCCTACGGCGCGCTTCGTTCGCTCCTTGACGACTGACCTCGAAAAAGGGCCCGCCGCCAGCGGCTTCCGCTGGCCAGCCGAATGGGAGCCCCACGCGGCGACCTGGCTGGCCTGGCCCCACAACGTCGATACCTGGCCGGGTCGGCTCGAAGCCGTCGAGTCCAGCTTCGCCCGCATCGTACGAATCCTCTCCGAGGTCGAGGGGGTGCGGATCGTCGTCCAGGGCGCGACGGGGGCCGAGCGTGTGATGCGTCAGCTGCGCACCGCCGGGGTTTCCCGCGATGCCGACGTCCGCTGCTTCGAGATTCCCACCGACGACGCCTGGATTCGCGATACGGGCCCCGTCTTCTTGACGCGTGAGGGCACGAACGCGGCCGAGCTCGCGCTCGTGGATTTCGGCTTCAACGCCTGGGGCGAGAAGTACCCGCCGTGGGATCGCGACAACGCGCTGCCCGAGCGCATCGCCGAGGTGCTCGGGGTGCAGCGCTTCGAAGCCGGGTTCGTGCTCGAAGCGGGTTCCGTCGAGGGGAACGGCGCCGGCGCCGTGCTGACGACCGAATCCTGCCTGCTCAATCCCAACCGCGGCCCGCGCACGCGCGCCGAGATCGAGGCCGGGTTGGCACGCACCCTCGGGGCGACCCAGGTGGTGTGGCTCGCGAGCGGCCTCGCCGGCGATGACACCGACGGCCACGTCGACAACCTGTGCCGCTTCGTGGCCCCAGACGTCGTGGTTTACGCTCTCTGCGACGACCCACAGGACCCCAACGCCACTGTGCTGCGGGAGAATCACCGGCGCCTGGCCGCTGCGCGGCGCGCCGACGGCGGGACCTTTCAGCTCGTGGCGCTGCCTTCGCCCCAGCTTCGAGGGGCGGATTCGACACTGCTACCGGTGAGTTACGCGAATTTCTACCTGGCCAACGAGGTGCTGCTGGTGCCGACCTTCGGGCTGCCGGAGGATGCGCGGGCCGCTGCGATCCTCCGCGAAGTGATTCCCGGGCGGACGCTCGTTCCAGTCCCGGCGCGGGATCTCGTCCAGGGTCTGGGCGCGATCCACTGTCTCACCCAGCAGGAGCCGCGACTCGCCGCCGAATGACCGGGCTCGGCCGGTGAGTGTCTACCGCGACCCCCCGGAATTCGGTACACCATCGGCGCTCTCATCCACCCGGAGGCTTTCAAGGCCGTGACCGACGTCTGCCGACATGACGTCATCATCGTGGGGGGCGGGGCCGCAGGTTTGCGGGCCGCCATCGCCGCGGTGGAGGCGGATCCCGAGATTTCGGTGGCCCTGGTTTCGAAGGTCTACCCGATGCGCAGCCACACCGTTTCCGCCGAGGGCGGGGCGGCGGCCGTGGCCCGGGATGAAGACAGCCTCGAGATGCACGGCTACGACACCGTGAAGGGCTCCGACTTCCTCGGGGACCAGAACGTGATCGAGTACTTCGTCGAGGAGGCTCCGAAGGAGCTGACCCGGCTCGAGCACTGGGGCTGCCCGTGGAGCCGCAACGAGGATGGGAGCGTGGCCACCCGCGCCTTCGGTGGGATGACGACAAAGCGCACCTGGTACGCCACCGACAAGGTCGGCTTCCACATGCTCCACACGCTCTTCCAACACTCGATGCGCTTCGATCGCATCGTCCGCTACGACGAACACTTCGTGACCAGGCTTCTGGTGGACGACGGCAACGTTCGCGGGGTCAGCGCTCTTGATATTCGCAGCGGAGAGGTTCGAGCAATCCTCGGACGCTCGGTGATCCTCGCCACGGGCGGCGCCGGAAAGATCTTCCCCTTCACCACCAACGGCATGATCAAGACGGGCGACGGTATGGCGCTGGCGGCCGCCGCGGGCGTGCCGCTGAAGGACATGGAGTTCGTCCAGTACCACCCCACCGGCCTTCCCGGGACGGGCATCCTGATCACCGAGGCCTCGCGCGGCGAGGGGGGGCTGCTGAAAAACAGCGAGGGCGATCGTTTCCTCGTCACCTACGACTACGGCGTCGGCAAGAAGGCCGAACTCGGTCCGCGCGACATGATCTCCCGCGCCGTCGTGCAGGAGATCGAGGCGGGTCGGGGCATTAGCGGTCCCTATGGCGAGTTCGTTCACCTCGACCTCACGCACATCGGCCGCGAGAAGCTCGAAGCGCGGTTGCCCTTCGTACTCGAATTGGCACGCACCTATGCTGGCGTCGATCCCCTCACCGAGCCGATCCCGATCCGGCCCGTGGTGCACTACATGATGGGTGGCGTCGATACCGACATCGACGGGGCGACCAGCCTGCCGGGTCTCTACGCCGCTGGCGAGACCGCCTGCGCCTCGCTGAACGGGGCGAACCGCCTGGGCTCGAACTCGCTCACCGAGTGTCTCGTCTTCGGCGCACGCGCCGCCCAGCATGCGGTTTTGTATTCGCGCGGGAGTTCGGAAGGCAACGAGTCGGCACTCCTGGCCCAGGCCGAAGCCGAGGCCGCTCGCGTCTCCGCCCTGCGCCGGCACAAAAAGGGCAGCGAGAAGATCTCGACAATCCGGCGCGAACTCAACACGACGATGGAGGAGGGCTGCGGCGTCTACCGCGAGCAGGCCTCGATGCTGGCCACCGTGCAGACCGTGGCCAGTCTTCAAGATCGCGCGAGCGATCTGCGCGTGTCCGACGATTCGATGGTCTTCAACACCGAGGTGATCGCGGCGCTCGAGATGAAGAACATGGTGGACGTCGCCCAGGCCGTTTCGGTTTCTGCGGCGGCGCGCCTCGAGTCGCGCGGGGCCCACACCTGCCGGGACTTTAGTTCTCGCGACGACGAAAATTTCATGCATCACACCCTTTGCTACCTAGAGGCCGGAGGGCCGCGGCTCGACAAGAAGTCGGTCCATCTCGGTCACTGGGAGCCCGAGGAGCGCAAGTACTGATGAGCTTAGGGACGAAGAAATTCGTGATCACGCGTTTCGATCCCGACCGGGATACCGAGCCGCGGACCGAGGAGTATGAAATCCCGGTGCAGTCGGACTGGAAGGTCCTCGACGCGATCAACTTCATCAAAGACGAAATCGATGGCAGCCTCTCTTATCGCTGGTCTTGTCGCATGGCGGTCTGCGGTAGCTGCGGAATGATGGTGAACGGCGAGCCGAAGCTCACCTGCAAGACCGCGCTTTCGTCTTACGGCGATTCGCTGACCATCGAACCGCTGGCGAACTTCCCGACGATCCGTGATCTCGTGGTCGAGATGGACGGCTTCATGGACAAGTTCCAAAAGGTGAAGCCGTGGATCATCCAGGCGAAGGAGCGGGCAGTCGAAGAGGGGCCCCAGCACCAGAGCCCCGAGGATCTGCAGGCCTTCAAGCAGTTCAGCATGTGCATCAACTGCATGCTGTGTTACTCGGCGTGTCCGGTGGTGGCCACCGACCCCGAATTTCTGGGCCCCGCGGCCATTGCTCTGGGCCACCGCTACAACATGGATTCGCGCGACGAGGGGGCAGACGAGCGCAACGCGGTGTTCCGCGGCGAGGGCACGATCTTTTCGTGTTCCTACGCCAACGAGTGCAGCGAGGTCTGCCCCAAGAATGTCGATCCGGCGGGCGCGGTGAACCAGGCGAAATTCAACGCGGTGGTCGATTGGGCGAGTTCCTTCGTCGTGAAACGGGAGAAGGAGTGATGTCCCGCGCCGCGCATCCCGACGCCATGAGCCCCGCAGAGCCCGGTCGCACGCGCACGGCGCCTCCCCAGAAGCCGGCTTCGTGGCCGTCCCACCCGCGGATGCGGGTCTACACGCTCTTTGGCTGGACGGGGGTCCTCTACCTGCTGATCGGTTTCGGCTTGCTCGAAACCGCCTGGTCGCTGGGGCAGGGCGAAGTCGTCTGGGATGCGAAACTGGCCTCTTTCAGCCACCCCGCCTACGTCGCCTTTCACCTTCTCTGCCTGGTTTCGGTGGTGTTCGTGGCGGTGCGTTTCTTCCGACTCTTTCCGAAGTCGCAGCCCGCAAGGATCGGCCCGGCCAAGCCGCCGCCGCGCCCGGTGATCCTGGCTGGCCTCTACGCGGTATGGCTCGGCGTGACCGCGCTCTTTGTCGCCATCCTGTCCGGGGCGATCTTCTCGTGAAGGCCCTGCTGCTGCGACTCGAGCCGCTCATCTGGTTGCTCTTCGGGCAGGGGATCCTGATCGGGACGATCCTGCTGACCGGCTGGCTGCTGGTGGTCGGGGTGCTGTTGCCGCTGGGGATCGTGGGCACCGGGGCCGACGAGGCGCTCTCCTATCGCCGGATCTACCTGCTGGCTTCGACCCCAGTCGGTCGACTGGTGATCCTGGCGCTCGTGGCGCTCCCGCTCTGGAAGGGTGCCCACCACATCCGGCACCTCTTTATCGACCACGGGGGCGCCGATCACGACGCTCCCATAGCGCTCTCGCTCTACGCGATTGCGACGGCGGGCAGCCTCGCGGCCATCGTCGCCGTGATCCGTCTCTAGCGCCGCCCCTCCGCCCGCGCGCCGCAGAGACCGGGGACGTTGTTGCTTTGTTGCCTTCCCGTGGACTCTTGGCGGGCGGGCTTGACGTTGGCTCCTCCGTGCACACGTTCTCCGCGGCCCACGAGGGCCACAAGGAAAAAGGAGAAACAGGATATGGCGTATGCAATGATTCCCCGGTACCGAGGGACCGACACGCTCGCGAGTTGGCGGGACGCAGATCGTTTCGCAGGCGAATTTTTCGGCTGGTCGAGAGTCGGCCGGTCGCAACTCGTCGGGGAGACCCGTCGCGCGTTCGTTCCGCAGATCGACGTCAGCTGCTCGGATGAAACCTACAGCGTGACCGCGGAGCTTCCGGGGCTTACGCAGGAAGACTTCGAAGTCGAGGTCGAGGATGGCGTTCTCACCCTGAAGGGCGAGAAGAAGAGCCAGCACGAAGAAGCGGCAAGCGGCCCGCGTCGGATCGAGACGCGCAGTGGTCGCTTCGAGCGGCGCCTGCGTTTCAGCGCGCCGATCGACGAGGAGAAGGTGTCCGCGCAGTACGCGGACGGCGTGCTCCGGGTCGAGGTGCCGCGCCGGGAGCCTGCACACCCGGAAGTGAGAAACGTGCCGATCGAGACCGCCTAGGCGGTCTTTCGCCACGTCCCGGCGAAGCCGGTGGCGGGGCGTGCCCACAGAGCGGGGCGTCGGGCCGTGGGGTCCGGCGCCCCGTCTTGCGTTTGCCGCGCCGGGGGCTCTTTTTCGGGGCCGGCCCATCGCCTAACCTCCGTGGGCGCGATTGACCGGGCCCCTTGCCCCGGCGCTCCGGGCCGCCCCCGCTGGTTGCGGACTCGCCCACGCGGCCCCAGCCCATCGACCCAGAGGATCCAGATGAACTTCGGCTTTACGGAAGAACAGGAACTGCTGCGCGGCGAGGCGCGCAAGTTTCTCGATCAGCACGCTCCCATCGCAAACGTGCGGAAGTGGGTGGAGACACCCGAGGGCTTCTCGCGAGAATTGTGGGCCCAGATGGCCGAACTCGGCTGGACTGGCCTGTTGGTTCCCGAAGAGCACGGCGGGGTCGGACTCGACCTGGTGACGCTTTTGGTCGTGCTCGAAGAAACCGGGCGGACCCTCTGCCCCTCGCCCCTCATTTCGAATTCCCTGGCGGCGCGCGCCATCGCGCTCTGCGGGAGCCCCCTGCAGCAGGCGCGCTGGCTCCCCGAGTTGGCGCAGGGCACGAAGATCGGAACCCTCGCGCACCTCGAAGTGGGCGACGGCCTGGGGGTCGATCACGTGCGGCTCGAGGCTCGCGAGACCGATGGCGGCCTGCGACTCGACGGCGCAAAATGCGCCGTGGCCGATGCCCCCGCGGCGGATCTCTTCGTCGTGAGCTACCGCGCGCCCGGCGGCGCCATCGGTCTGGGTTTGGTCGAACGCGGGGCTGCCGGCGTCGAGGTCGAAAGCTTCGAGGCCCTTGACCCGTCGAAGTCGATCGGTGCGCTGCGGCTCGACGGCGTGGTGCTGGGTTCCGACGCCGTGCTGGCGAGTGCGGATGCCGGAGAAACTCTCGAAGCGCTCCTCGAAATCGGCGCGGCACTCGTCACCGCCGAAGGCGTGGGAGCCGCCGAGGGCGCACTCGCGATCACCGTCCAGTTTGCGAACGAGCGTGAGCAGTTCGGCAAGCCGATCGGAACCTACCAGGGCGTGAAGCACCCGTTGGCCGAGATGTTCGTCGACATCGAGTCGATCAAGTCGCTCGCCTACTACGCCGCCTGGGCCCTCGACGAAGGAGCCGACGATGCGTCGGTGGCGGTTTCGCGTGCCAAGGCCTACGCCAGCTGTGCCTTGCCGAAGCTCGGCATCGACTGCGTCCAGCTCCACGGGGGCGTCGGGTACACCTGGGAGTACGACATCCAGCTCTACCTGAAACGGACGAAGTGGCTGCGCCCGAGCTTCGGAGACGCCGACTACCACTACGAGCGCCTGGCCGCTCTCGGAGACGCGTAATGGATTTTCAGTTGAGTCCGAAAGAAGAGGCCTTCCGCGACGAGGTCCGGAGTTTTCTAGACGAGAATTTGCTGCCCGAGGGCGAGCGGGCGGATGATTTCGTCGGCACCTGGTTTCAGAAGATTCGCGAAAAGCGTTGGGTCGGGTTCTCGTGGCCCCGGGAAGTGGGCGGCGGCGGCGGCAGCATCATGGAGCAGGTGATCCTGAAGGACGAGATGGCGCAGCGGAAGGCGCCGCCCCTCGGAAGCTGCTTCATGGGTCTGGCCTGGGTGGGGCCTGCGATCATCCAGTACGGCACCGATGAGCAGAAGCAGCGCTTCGTCCCCGAAATTCTCGACGGCACCTACCACTGGTGCACGGGCTACTCCGAGCCCGATTCCGGCAGCGACCTGGCCTCGCTCAAGTGCCGCTGTGAGCGCGAGGGGGACGAGTACGTAATCAACGGCCAGAAGATCTGGACCTCGATCGCGATGTGGTCGAAGTGGATGATTCTCCTGGTTCGCACCCAGACCGCTGTCCTGACCAAGCACGACGGCATTACCTGCCTGCTCGTTCCGATGGATACAAAGGGAATCGACGTGCGCCCGATCCGAAACATGTCGGGCGGTGCCATGTTCGCCGAGGTTTTCTTCGACGACGTGCGCGTACCGGTCGAGAACCGCCTGGGCGAGGAGGGGCAGGGCTGGCAGGTGACGATTTCGGCCCTGGCCAGCGAACGCTCGAGCATCGCCGAGGTCCACGGCTTGATCCGCCGCATCGCAGAAATTGGGGATCTCGCCAGGCGGAAGGTGAAAAACGGCCGTCCGGCCATCGAAGCGCCTTCGATTCGGCGCCGGATCCTCGAGGCCGAGACCCAGATCGAGGCGATGCGCCTCAACGGGATGCGTTTCCTCACGAAGCAACTGAAGGGCGAGCCCCTCGGCAGCGAGACATCGGTCAACAAGCTGCTCCGGGCAAAACTCGAGGTCGACCTCGGCGAACTCGCTCTCGAGATCCTTGGCAGCGACGCGGCGGTGCGAAAGGGCGAGGGCACCCTGGACGGCGGGCGTTGGCAGGACCTGTCGCTCAACTGGCCCGATGTGGTGATCGGCGGCGGCACGCCGAACATCCAGAAGAACATCATTGCCGAGCGCATCCTGGGCCTTCCCAAGGACTGAGGGAGTTCGCGCCGTGGAGCCCGAAGAGAGGGTTGACTGGATCGAGAAGAAGCTCCGCGAGGGTCTCGATGCCCAGCGCGTCGAGGTGGTCGACGAGGGCCACCTGCATGCGGGCCATGCCGGGGCGAAGAGCGGCAGAGGGCACTTCCGCGCGCTGATCGTGGCGAACCGATTCGACGGACTCTCGCGGGTCGCGCGGCAGCGGCTCGTTTTCGAGGTGCTCGCCGCGGAGATGCAGAGCGAGATCCACGCGCTGGCGATGCGCACCCTCACCCCCGCCGAAGCGGAGTTGAGCGAAAGCGCTGCGGGCTAGAGGTAGTTCGCCAGCCAGTCTTCGAGTTTTACGCTGAAGCCCGCCGCGTTCTTGTGGCCGCCGCCGCCGAGGGAGACGGCCACCGTCGCCACGTCGAAGTCGCCGATCGAATAGAGCGTGGCATTCACGCGGTCGCCCGACAGACGGTAGACGCAGGCCCAGCGGTCGCCGAAGCGCGCGCGCTCGGCGATGGCGTGGCCCAGGGAACTTTTGTTCTCGGTGGCATTCACGGCTTCGATGCGTTTCGAACCGATGCGCACCAGATGCGTGTGGGAGAGGCTGCGCTCGACGTGGATGCGATTCGAGCGCAGGATCGAAGCGCCTTCTTCGGCGAGTTCGTCGATCGGTTTCTCGATGAGCTTTGACCAGGCTTCGAAACTGCGAGGGTACGAAGCGATCGCAGCGTTCACCTCTTCGGACTGCGGCAGCTTCCAGGCCCAGAGGTCCTGGTCCTCGACGTAACGGAGTAGGGGAGGGGGCTCCTCGCCTTCGCGAAAGTGCTGCCACGCGAGCATGGCGCCGGAGTGCTCCAGATCGAAGTGCACCCGGTAGCCCGCGGCCTCGGCCAGCGCGACGACGCCCGGGTCGGACTCGAAGCGGTCGCGGGCCGTTACGTGGTGGTCAAGGACCGTGAGACCGGCGATCCATTCGCCGAGCGAACGGATCTCTTCGTTGCTCGGCGCCATGTCGACGAAGGTGGCATGGGCGCCTTCGTAGCGGGTGGCGTCGAGGGGATCGTCATCGTGACCGCGCGCGACGTACTTCGCGTCGCCCCCCCAGACGGTCCATACCGCGAAGGCGGCGCCAAAGCCGTCGGGGCAGCCGGCGTGGTAGAAGCAGTAGCGGTTCACGCGGGGCAGGATACCCCATCAAGGCAGGGCTTCCTTTGGCATTCTGTGCTTTGCAGCTTCGGTTTCGGCTTGGCGGTGCGCGGGCGCATCCCTAAGATCGTCGATCGCGATCGGATCGCCATGGGCGGAGGCATCGAGATGTCTGTCGATTGGCCGAATAGCTGGCTCGGCATACCGGGCGCTCGCTGTGCATTGCACGAGCGGAAGCTCGGCACGGTCCGTGACGCCTTCTTCCTCTTCGAGCGGTTGCAGGGCGAAGCCTTCTGCTGGTGGCTCGACAGCGCCGCCGGAAATCCTGCGGACGCGGGTCATTCCTTCATGGGCGCCGATCCCTACGCTGTGCTTCGGGTACGAGGCGACGATGTCGAGGTCGATTGCCTGCGCGCAGTGCGTTCCGACCTCGAGCCGGGGCGGACGCTGTTGCGGGGGGATCCGCTCGCCACGCTGCGGACCCTGCTGCCGCGCCTCCCCGCTCGCCATGCGGATCGAGCAGCGTGCGGAGAGGCTCCCTTTGTCGGCGGTGCGGTGGGCTACCTCGGCTACGAGTTCGGAAGCCAGGTCGAGGACATCGCCTTTCACACGCGGGATGACCTCGGTCTCGCGGATGCCGTCGTGCTCCTGGTCGACCAGGTACTGGTCATCGATCATCGCGACGATGCCCTGTGCGTCTTCGGCCTGGGCTTCGGCGAGTCCCATGGCGAGGCCACCCGGGCTGCGCGCGAGGCGGCAGCGCGGGGCGCGACCTGGGCCGAAGGCATCAAGCAGCGTGCCGGCCCGCCTCGAACGGCTCCCCATCGAAGGCCTCCGCACCCAGAGGTGTCCCGCGTGCGCGGTCTGCGTGCGGATTTTGACGCGCATCGCTACGCCAAGAGCGTCGCGCTGGTGCGCGAGGAGATCCGCGCAGGGAATTGCTACCAGGCGAACCTCACCCAGCGCATGGACCTTCCCTTCGAGGGAGACCCCCTCGCGCTCTATCAAAGCCTGCGAACCCAGAACCCAGCGCCCTTCGGGGCCTTCCTGCAGCTGCCGGAGGTGACGGTTCTCTCGAGTTCGCCCGAGCGCTTCCTGCGCGTGACGCCGGACGGCATCGCCGAGAGCAGCCCGATCAAGGGCACGCGGCCTCGCGAGGTCGATCTCGAAGCGGACGCGAAAAATGCGCGCGAGCTGCTGCACTCCGCCAAGGACCGCGCCGAGAACCTGATGATCGTCGACCTGGTGCGCAACGATCTCGGGCGGGTCTGCGAGCCGGGCAGCGTCGAGGTTCCCTCGCTGATGCGGGCCGAGGCCTTTGCCACGGTCCATCACCTGGTTTCGACGATTCGCGGTCTCTTGCGCCCCGAGTGCGATGCCCTCGACGCGCTGGCGGCTTCCTTCCCGCCCGGGTCGATGACCGGGGCGCCGAAGATCGCGGCGATGCGTCTGCTCGACCGGCTCGAGCCGGTTCGTCGCGCGGTCTATTCCGGGGCGCTCGGTTACTTCGACGTGCGCGGGGGCGTCGATCTCTCGGTGGTGATTCGAACCCTCCTCTTGAAGGATGGGCGCGCCTACCTCCACGTGGGCGGCGGCGTGGTGATGGATTCGGATCCCGAGGCCGAGTACCGCGAGAGCCTCGACAAGGCCCGCGTGCTGTTGGCAGTGCTCGACGCGTTTTCCGACGCGTCTTCGGGGGCTGAGCCGGGCTGCTAGGTTTTGTTCCATGCCGGGCCGGATCGAGACGCGCCGCGAGGGGCCGCTTGGGTGGATCGTCTTCGACCACCCCGAACGTCGCAACGCGATCACCGCGGCGATGTGGCAGCGCCTGCCCGAGGTTGCGGCGGAAATCAATGCCGATCCCGCCGTGCGCGTAGTGATCCTGCGCGGCGCAGGCGACGTAGCCTTCGCCGCCGGGGCCGACATCTCCGAGTTCCAGCAGAATCGCAGCGGCGAGGGGGCCGCGCGTTACGACCGCGAGAACCAGGATGCGATGCAAGCGCTGGCGGCGATCCAGAAGCCGGTGCTGGCGGCGATCCACGGCTTCTGCGTCGGCGGCGGTTGTGCCATCGCGCTCACCGCGGACCTTCGCTACAGCGCCGACGACGGCGTCTTTGCCATCCCGGCGGCGCGCCTGGGCCTCGGCTACGGGGCGGCGGGGATCGAGACCCTGGTGGCGACGGTGGGCTTGCCCGCCGCAAAGGAGATCTTCTTCACGGCCCGGCGCCTCGATGCTGCCGAGGCCTTGCGGGTGGGGCTGGTGAATCGCGTGTTGCCGAAGGCCGATCTCGACGCCTTCGTCCGAGAGACAGCGCTTTCGATCGCAGCGAACGCGCCGCTCACCCTCGCGAGCGCAAAAAGCGTCATGCGCGAACTGTCGCGCGACCGCGCCGAGCGCGATGGTGAGGCGATCTCGGCGTCGATCCGCGCCTGCTACGACAGCTCCGACTACCAAGAAGGCGTGCGCGCCTTTCTCGAGAAGCGCACGCCCGAGTTCAAGGGGCGCTGAGTCTGGTTGCGGCGGAGGACGGACCCCGCGCTTCGCGCGCCCGCAGCAGCGTGACGAGTGCCGCGTTCACCGGGGTGGCGACGCCCACCTGCTCTCCGAGCGCCACGACTTCGCCGCAGAGGGCGTCGATCTCGGTGCGGCGACCTGCGGCGAGATCCTGGAGCATCGAGGAGCGGTGGCGCTCGGTCGGCGGCAGCAGTTCCCGGTAAAAGACCTCAAGGTAGGTTCCGGCGTCGGGCCACGGGGCTTCGAACTCGGCGGCGGCGAGCACGGCGAAGATCTCGACCACCACCGACTCGACCAGCGCCTTCGACGGCGGGCGCTGGATCAGTTCGCCGTAGGCGACTTCGAGCAGCGCACCGAGGGGATTGAGGGCGCAGTTGTAGAGCATCTTGCCCCATAGTTCGGCACCGATCCCCCTGGTAAAGGTGCAGGGCAAGCCACCCGCGGCGATGCGGTCGCAGAGTGAGCCGAGGGCCGACGCCGGTTCGCGAAAGAGGCTTCCCACGGCGATCGGCTGGGCGTGGGCGGTGATTTCGATTTCGTTCTCGCGTGCGCGACGGAAGCCGGTGATCACCCGGGCGTGGAAGAGCTGCGCTTCGGGCAGCCAGCCGGCGAAGGCGCGCTCAGAGCCCCAGCCGTTCTGGCAGAAGACCCACTTCGTGGGCGGCGGCGTTCCCCCGAAGGCGTCTTCGAGCACCCGGGAGAGTTCCGGGTTGGCAGTCGTTTTCGTACACACGAGGGCGATGTCGGGAGGGTCATTCGCCAGCGCGGCCGGGTCCGACAGGAGTTCGAGTTGCTCCGGCGCGATCGCCACCGGATCGAAGAATCCGAATCGATGGAGTCCGCGCGCTTGGAGTGCGGCCCGGGTGGCTGCATTGCGCACGACGATGCGAGGCGCACATCCCGCCGCGTGGAGAGTGGCACCCAGGCCGAGCCCGACCGCGCCGCCTCCGAGAATCGCAATCTTCATCGGCCTCCCGTCACCGGTAACGCTGCGTCGTCCCGCTCTTTTGCTGGGGTATGATGCGCGGGCCGCGCGCGCGCGCAAGCCTCGTGCCCGCCGAGCCATGGGAGAACGATCGAATGGGTCCCCTCGAAGGTCTTAAGATTCTCGAAATCGCCGGCATTGGCCCGGGGCCCTTCGCGGCCATGATGCTCTCGGACATGGGGGCCGAGGTGCTGCGCATCGATCGCGCGGCCAACGTCAGCAGTGGGCGCACGCCGCCGCCGGACATGCTGAACCGCAATCGCCGCAACGTCGCCGTCGACTTGAAGCAGGCGGGCGGCGTCGAGGTCGTGCTCGAATTGGTGGCGGGCGCGGACGCATTGATCGAGGGTTTTCGCCCCGGTGTGATGGAGCGCCTGGGGCTGGGTCCCGACGTCTGTCTCGAGCGCAATCCGAAGCTCGTCTACGGGCGCATGACCGGCTGGGGCCAGGAGGGCCCCCTGGCCCAGGTGGCCGGCCACGACATCAACTACATCGCCCTCGCAGGGGCGCTTGACCCCATTGGCCGGCGCGGCGAAGCCCCGGTGCCGCCCCTCAACCTGGTCGGCGACTTCGGCGGCGGCGGCATGTTCCTCGCCTTTGGCGTGGTCTGTGCACTGCTCGAGCGTGAACGTTCGGGACAAGGGCAAGTGGTGGATGCCGCCATGGTCGACGGCGCCTCGGTGCTGATGACGATGATGCACACCATGCGCGCCTGGGGAGCCTGGAACGACGAGCGCGGCAGCAACATTCTCGACACCGGCGCGCACTTCTACGACGTCTACGAAACGAGCGACGCTGGCTTCGTGTCGATCGGTTCGATCGAGCCGCAGTTCTATCGCGAGTTGCTCGAAAAACTGGGCCTCGAAGGTGAAGACCTTCCCGCCCAGATGGACCGCAGCCAGTGGCCCGCGCTGAAGCAGCGAGTTGCCGCGATCTTCCGTACGAAGAGCCGCGACGAGTGGTGCAGCATCATGGAGGGCACCGACATCTGTTTCGCGCCGGTGCTCTCGATGGCTGAGGCGCCGAACCATCCCCACATGAAGCAGCGCGGCACCTTCCGCGACTTCGAGGGCACGCTGCAACCCGCACCGGCCCCGCGCTTTGGCCGCACCGCGCCCGAGATCGTTCGCGGACCGGCGACGCCCGGCGAGCACACGGACGAGGCGCTCGCGGACTGGGGCTTTGCAGGCTCGCGCATCGCGAAGCTGCGCGAAGAGGGCGCCATCGCCTGAGGCCGATCAGGCCCCCAGCACAAAGCGCTCGATGGCCTGGGCGGCCCCGTCTTCTGCATTCGATGCGGTGACGAAATCCGCGGCGTCGCGCACGGCGGGCTTGGCATTCGCCATCGCCACGCCGAGGCCCGCGCCCTGGATCATCGGCAGATCGTTCTCGTCGTCGCCCAGCGCGAAGATCTCGGCCGGGGCGATGCCGAGTTCCTCGGCCACTGTGCGAACCGCGTTCCACTTGTTGGCCTTCGCCGAGAGCACTTCGAGGATGTGCCCGTCGTACATCTTGTTGTGAATGTGGTGGGTGTCGATGCGCTCGCCGAGTTCGCGCCGGGCCGCGGCTTCGAGGCCGTCGAGGGTCTTCGAGTCGGCCATGCAGCTCACCATCACCACGGGCTCCGCGGGCTTGGACTCGAGACTGTCGACTTCGCGGATCACCTCGAGGTTCGAAGCGACGTAGTCCTGCTGGAAGGGGTGGCCGCCCCCGGCGTCGTCCACCACGATGTCGATGTCACGCTGGGGAGAGTCGATGTACACGAGCGGGGGCCCGAAACGGCGCACGACCTCGATTACCGCGGGATACAGGTCTTCGGGCAGGTAGCGGCCGCGGAGCGTTCGGCCGCTCGGGCCGTCGACGACCCGGACGCCATTCTGGACCACCGCGGGTCCGTCGAGGTCGAGTGCCTCGAGGATGCCCCGGGCGGTCCGGTGACGGCGCCCGGTGCACAGAACCACCTCGCAGCTGCGCCGGCGTGCCTCCGCCACAGCCTCGCGCACCCGCGGCCGCAGCTGCCCCTCAGGGTCGAGCAGCGATCCGTCGGCATCGAGGGCGAGCAGGCGAAAGCGCATTGGCTGGAATCTCCAGGCGAGGGGGCTTCCCTTCGCTGGCCCCATGATGAATGAGCCTCGTCGGCGATGCAAAGGAAGGTGTAAGCTCCCGGCCCCGGGGCGCCATCCACCCGTCCCTTTAGGAGTACGTATGAATTCGCGATTCGCGGCCATTGGCATTGTCTTGATGCTGATTTTCTTTTTCGGACAGCGCTTTCTCAAGACTGTTCCGCCGGGCTTCGTCTCGGTGGCGGTGTTCTTCGGCGAGGTCATGCCGCAGCCCTATCCCGAGGGACTGCACTTCCCGGTGAACCCGCTCTACACCTGGGTCGACTACGACACCCGTGAGAAGACCCTCAAGGAACAGGCCCAGGTTCCGACCCAGGATCAGCTACAGACGAAGCTCGACCTCAGCGTCCAGTACCAGATCAACGGGGCGATGGCTCCAAAGATCCTGCAGGAGGTGGGCAGCCAGGCCCAGGCCGTGGCGGTCTACCTGACACCGAAGCTGCGCTCGCTGGTGCGCGAGCAGGGCAAGATGATTCCGAACGCTGAGGACTTCTTCCTCGAGAAAACCCAGCAGCAGCTCGAGACGAACCTCGAGGCTGCGCTTCAGGCCTACCTTGAGCCCAAGGGGATCATCGTCAAGGCGGTGTTGATCCGCGACATCAACCTGCCGGCGGTGCTCACCAAGGCCATCGAGCAGAAGAAGGAACGCGAGCAGGCGGTCGAGCGGCAGAAAGCCGAACTCGAGCGTTTCCGCACCGAGCAACTGCAGCAGGTCGCCGCCGCCCAGGCCAAGCGCAAGGCCGCCGAAGAAGAATCCCAGCAGATCCGGATCATCGCCGAGGCGCGCGCCTTCGAGATCCGCGAGATCAATAGCGCCGCCTCGAAGAACTCGGCCTACATCCAGATTCGCGCGCTCGAGACCTTGGAGGCCATCGCCAAGGATCCCGCCGCGAAGCTCTACTTCATAAACAGCGACAGCCCGCAGCCGCTGCCGCTCATGAACCTGGGGGATGCCTTCCAGACTCAGCGCTAGGTGGAGTTCCGATCGCGAGGGGTCGAGGCACCGCGTGGGTCCAGCGCCCGGTGGCGGTCCAGGCGGCGAGAAAGAGCGTTGCCGTGGCGGCGCCCGCCAGGTTCGCGATGAAGATCCCGGTGGGTCCCATCTGCAGGCCGCGGGTCAGCCACAGGCCGAGCGTGAGCGTGATCAGCAATGCGTTCGCGAGCGACATCCACATCGGGACCATCACGTCGCCGGCGCCCTGGAGTGCGCGGAAGAGCACGAAGTTGATCCCGAGGAAGAAGAACGAAGCCGCCTGGTATGCCAGGAGTTCGGCGCCAAGGGCGACGACGTCCGGATCGCTGCTGAAGGCCTGCATGATTTCGAATCGGAAGACGTAGCCGGCGAGGGCCAGGACCCAGAGCAGCGGCGCGTGGACGCAGAGGGTCACGAAGATCGACCGCCAGGCTCTTTGCGGGTTTCCGGCGCCGAGGGCTTGCCCCACCAGCGTGGCCGCCGCCCCCGCGATGGGAAACGCCAGCATCGGGCCGATCATGCTGAGGCGCAGACCGATCGAGTAGGCCGCCTGCGCGGTTTCGCCGAACCCGCCCATCATGCGGATGAAGTAGGCGGTCACCGCGAAGCCGCCCATCATCTGTAGCGCCGGCGGCCAGGAGAGCCTGAAGAGTTTCGCGAAGACCGCGGGGTCCGGGCGTAGGTGACGCCGCCGCAGGTGCACCCGGCTGCGGCCGCGAAAGAGCACCCACAGCGCGATACCCCCCGCCGCGATCTGTCCCACCGCGAGGCCGAGCGCCGCCCCCTCGACTCCCAAAGCCGGAAATCCGAAATTCCCGAAGATCAGGATCCACTCCGCGCCGATCGAGAGCACCGTCTGCACCAGTGACACGACGAGCGGTGTCGTGGTGTCACCGGCTCCGTTCAGGATCGCGCCGAAGAGGATCAGGAACACGAAGCCGAGGTTCAAGCCCAGCGAGAGCCGGACGTAGCCGACGCCGATGTCCATCACGTCCGGCGCCACGTTGAGCCAGCCGAGCAGAACTTCGGGCAGCCAGACGCCGAGCCCGGCGATGGCCACCGAGAAGACGCCTCCGAGCAGCACCACCTGCCCCGCCACGTGCTCCGCGGCGTCGACGCGACCGCTGCCCACGAACTGTGAAACCAGGCCCTGGGCGCCGAAGCTCGCCCCCATTGCCAGCACCAGCACGATCTGGCGCAGCGATTGGTTCGAAACGATGATCGCCGTGGTGGCGTCTTCGCCGAGGCGGCTGATCAGCCCGAGATCGACCAACTGGAAGACCACCCCGGCAAGGCTCGTGGCGACCAGCGGCAGCGCCAGCACGAAGAGCGAGACGAGCAGGCTGCCGCGGGTGTGGTCGCGGTTTCGCCAGCCCCTTGCGGGACGGCCGGAGTCGGGCCGAGGGTTCATGCGGGCTACTTCCAGGCGAAGACGGGCTGCTCGTAGTGCGAAACCCGGGTGTCGCGGCCGTGGATCGCGACCTCGCGGAATTGGAAGAGCACGGCGGCGGTGGGTGCGTGGATGTGGGTGCCCACCAGCGGAATCGAGATCACCGGGCGATCGCTCTCGGGGATGCGACGCAGTTCGGGAACCTCGGGAGCGTCGAGGTCCGCGAGCGGAACACGATAGACCTCGGCGACTTCGTCGGGGTTGGGAGTCGGCTTGCAACCCGCGCCGGCCCAGACGACCACCGGGGTGATCACGTAGCCCGAGCGGGTGGCAAAATCGTCGAGCCGGCCGAGCACAGCCGATGCGTCGAGGTCGATGCCCAACTCCTCCTCGAGTTCGCGCAGGGCCGTCTGTTCGAATGTCTCGCCGGGGTCGACTCGACCCCCGGGAAGCGCCCACTGCCCGGCGTGGGCGCGCAGCCGCGTCGCTCGGCGCGTCAGCAGGAAGCACGCGTTCCCGTCGTCGCCTTCGATGATCACCACTGCCACCGCCGCGGCCTTGCCTTCGCGCGGGGCCACTTCGAGATCGAATCCTCGAAGACGTTCGAGGACACGTTCGCGCAGCGCGTTTTCGAAGCGGTAGAAGCGGTTTTCAGGCGGAGCGGTGCTCATGCTGGCGGGAGAATAGGGGAAGTCGCGATGCGGCGATTCGCTTCCATCGACCCTGGCGTGCGCCTTTCGAGCGGGGGGTGCGGATCTTCGCTAGCCATCCGGGTCGATGCGTAGTGGTGTCCGGCAATGGCGAGTCGAAATCGGTGGGAGCGGTGACCGTAGCGGTTGTGCCCCCGGCGAAATCGCGCTGCTCGACTGGGGCGGCGATGGGCCGGTGGCGTTGCTCCACCACGCGAACGGTTTTTGCGCTGCGCTCTTTGCGGGAGTCGCGCTTGCGCTGCGCTCGAAGTTCCGGGTGATCGCCCTCGACGCCCGTGGCCACGGGGACTCGTGCGCCGTAGCCGACATCGAAGGCTTCGGCTGGAGCGACCTGGCGAAGGATCTCGAGGCGGTCGCCGATGCGGTGGTGGCCGAACTGGGGGTCGAGCGGATCGCCTTGGGGCTCGGGCACTCCTTTGGTGGCTCGCTCACCGCGGTCGTGGCTTCGAAGCGCCCCTTCCTCTACGAACGGATCGCGATGGTCGATCCGGTTGTCTTTCCGCGCGCGGTGTCCGACGCGGTGACTGCCCACGGGCGCGAACTCGTCGAGCGCACCTTGCGCCGTCGCCGACATTTCGAGAGCCGCGAGCAGGCGAGGGCGCATTTTTCCGGGCGCGCGCTTTTCGAGGCGTGGCAGCCGTGGGCGTTCGACGGCTACGTCGAGGAGGGAATGCGCGCGGCCCCGGGCGGTGGGGTCGAGCTCAAGTGCGCGCCCGAACTCGAGGCCCAGATTTTCGGCGGCGCGCGGAACCTCGATCTGCACGTTGCGGCGTCGACGCTGAAGGTGCCGGCGTTGTGCCTCTTTGCCACTGGCGGAAATTTCGATCGCGCGCTCCACGCCGATTGGGTCTCCCGAATGCAGAAGGGCGAACTCCGGGACATCGAGGGCGGTCACCTCGTGCCGATGGAGGATCCCGCGCGCGTCGCGTTTGCGGTCCTCGAATTCTGTGCGAGCGCGAGAGAAGGAGGTTCGTGAATGGAACATCCCCAGGCACTCAGGCCCGAGGAACACGCCGAGTTCCGGGACGAGAAGATGGGAAAGGCGACCCTCTTTGCGTCGTCGCGGATCCTGGTGGGGCTCAATGCCTTCCGGCCCGGGCAGGAGCACGCCCTGCACGCCCACGCTGGACTCGACAAGGTCTATCACGTGCTGCAAGGAGAAGGCCTCTTCCTGCTCGAAGACAGCGAAGTCGAGATGGCGGCGGGAACCCTGCTGGTGGCGCCGGCCGACGTCGCCCACGGCATTCGGAATACCGGAACGGGGGACCTCGTGGTACTCGCGATTCTCGCCCCGGGCCCCCGTTGATTCGTCGCCCCCGCGCGCGACCGCCGAAGCGCTAGCCCCCGGCGCGAAAGGGGGAGACCCAGGGCGAATCTCTAACGTAGAAGCGGTAGGGGAGGTCGCCCGCTTCGCGAATGCCGGTGCGCCCCGAGCGCGCCAGCCGCGGCGCCTGGCCGTCCGCTGCGGCGAAGAGCGCGAGCGGCCCACGCGAAAGCGCGACGCCGTCCATCGCCAGGGGAACCCCCAGCGCCTGGGCCAGCCGGCCGGGACCGCGGGCCAACAGCCGCAGCGAAGCACCGGGCGCGAGTCCGCGCAGGCGTCGCATGCGCTCTTGCCCTTCGAGGGGTTCGAGGGCGCGCAGCAGCACCGCGGCCGCACGGCCCTCGGCCTCGCAGACCAGGTTGAGGCAGGTGTGGATCCCGTAGCTGCGGTAGGCGTAGAGGCGACCGGGCGGGCCGAACATCGAGGCGTTGCGGGCTGTGCGGCCGCGGTGCGCGTGGGACGCCGGGTCGCGGCCAGCGCCGAGATAGGCTTCGACTTCGACGAGTCGCCCGCCGAGGCGCGTCCCGTTCGGGAGCCGGTGGACGAGGATCGTGCCGACGAGGTCGCGGGCCACCTCGAGACAAGGGCGATCGAAGAAGGCCGTTCGCAGCCGCGCTCCCACCTGCATGCGGCGAAGGCTAGCGCTGGCAGCGATGCCTCTAGCGCCCCGTCAGCGTCGGGGGGCGCCCGGGCTATCATGGTTTCCCGATTGGGTTGGGGGAGAGGGCCACAGCGTGAGCGAGCGCGAAGACCGCAACGAAGTGACCCGGCCCCCGGCGGAAGCGGCGGCCGCATCAAAGGCTGGGGGCCGCGAACACTTCGACGCGGGCTTCGGCCTGAATGCGGCCTACATAGGCGAGGTCCGCGGGCGCTTCGAAGTCGATCCCGGATCGGTTTCCGCGAGCTGGGTCCGGCATTTTGGCGGGGAAGGCGCCGGCAGCGCGAGCCCGGGCAGCCGATCCGCCGACGCTCCCGACGTGCGCGATCGCCGGTCCTCGGACCTCGATCCCCGCGAAGTCGACCGCCACGCCCGGGTGTTGCGGTTGATCCACGCGTTCCGTGCGCGCGGTCACCGCATTGCCCACAGCGATCCGCTGGGAGAGGACGCGACCTACTTTCCGGAACTCGATCCGGCGCACTACGGCTTCGGAGACGACGACAAGAAACGCCTCTACACCGCGGGCGATCTGCCGGGGGAACGGGTCCAGACGCTCGATCAGATCCTCGGGCGCCTGCGGAAAACCTATTGCGGCGTGATCGGTGTCGAGTTCACCCACGTCCAGGATCCCGGTCGACGCTCCTGGTTGCAGCAGCGCATGGAGGCCACCGAGAACCAGCCCGACCTCGACGCCGCCGAGCAACGCCGCGCCCTCGAGATGATCTCGCGCGCCGAACTCTTCGAGCACTTCCTCCACACGAAATTCATCGGCCAGAAGCGTTTCTCCCTCGAGGGGGCCGAATCGCTCATCGCCGCGCTCGACGTCGTGGTGGAAGATGCCCCGCGCTACGGCATCCGCGAGATCGTACTCGGCATGACCCATCGCGGGCGTCTCAACGTGCTCTCGAACATCCTGGGGAAATCCTTCGAGGCGATCTTCTCGGAGTTCGAGGACACCGCAGCGCGCGATTCGCCCTTCGGCTCGGGGGACGTCAAGTACCACAAGGGTTTCGCCAGCGACCGGCGCGTCCAGAGTGGCGAGCGCGTCCATCTGACGCTCACCTCCAACCCCTCGCACCTCGAGGCCGTCGACCCGGTGGTGGAGGGACGTGCAAAGGCCAAGCAGGTGCGCGCGGGCGACGAGGCGGGACGCAGTGTGTTGCCGCTGATCCTTCACGGCGACGCCGCGTTTGCCGGGCAGGGGATCGTCGCCGAGACCCTCAACCTCTCGCAGCTCGCGGGCTACTGCACCGGCGGAACCCTGCACATCGTCATCAACAACCAGATCGGTTTCACGACGACGCCTGCCGAAGCGCGCTCGACGCTCTATTGCACCGACGTCGCGAAGATGATCCAGATTCCGATTCTTCATGTAAACGCCGATGAGGTCGACGCCGTGATCCATTGCACGCGCATGGCGCTGGCCTACCGCGAGCGTTTCGGCGACGACGTGGTGATCGATCTCGTCTGCTACCGGCGCCACGGTCACAACGAGGGAGATGAACCCAGCTTCACCCAGCCACGGCTCTACGAGAAGATCCGCAAGCGCCCCTCGGTTCGAACGCTCACCCAGGAGCGCCTGGTGGCTTCTGGCGTGCTTTCCCTCGATCAGGCGCTTTCGATGGAGAGCGACCAGAAGGAGCAGCTGAATCAGGCACTGGAGATCATCCAGTCGATCCCCCCGGCGCCGGACGAACCCTACGAGCCGCGCGGTCCCTGGCAGGGGTTCTCGCGCACACGCCCTGCGGGCGATTGTGAGACCGGGGTTTCGCGGGCACAGCTCTCAAAGATTGCCGAAGGCCTCGGGCGGGTCCCCGAAGGTTTTTCGGTCCACCCGAAGCTCAAGAAATTGCTCAAGGCGCGGAGCCGAGCCATCGCCGAAGATTCGCCCGTCGACTGGGGTCTGGGCGAGGCACTGGCCTTCGGCTCACTGCTGCTCGAGGGAAGTGCCATCCGGCTCTCGGGCCAGGACAGTTCGCGCGGGACCTTCAGTCACCGGCACGCGATCCTGGTGGATCAGCAGACGAGCGAGGAGTTCGCACCGCTCGCGCATCTCGATCCCGAGCAGGCGCGCTTCGACTGCTACGACTCGCAGCTCTCCGAAGCCGCGGTCCTCGGCTTCGAGTACGGCTACAGCGTTGCCGAACCGCGGACGCTCACGCTCTGGGAGGCGCAGTTCGGCGATTTCGCGAATGGTGCCCAGGTAATGATCGACCAGTTCATCACCTCGGCCCACGTAAAATGGGGTCGCATGAGCGGCCTCGTGATGCTTCTGCCCCACGGCTTCGAAGGGCAGGGGCCGGAGCACTCGAGTGCGCGGGTCGAGCGTTTCCTGCAGCTGTGTGCCGAAGATGCGCTGCAAGTTGCAAATTGCACCACGTCGGCCCAGTACTTCCACCTGCTGCGCCGACAGATGTTGCGAGCCTACCGCGCACCGCTGGTGATCTTCACACCCAAGAGCCTGCTGCGTCTTCCCGCTGCGGCTTCTCCGTGCGAGGATTTCATCAGCGGCCGCTTCCATCCGGTCTTCCCCGACCCCGCTAGTTGGGAAGCGCCCGCAGAGGTCCGCCGGGTTCTTTTCTGTAGCGGGAAACTCTACTACGACCTGGTTGCCGAGCGCGAGAAGCTTCTCGGATCACGGGCGGGCGAGGTGGCGATCGTCCGCATCGAGGAACTCTACCCGTGGCCCCGGGGCGAACTCGAGGGTTGCCTCGCCCATTACGCGAAGGCGGATTCGTTCGGGTGGGCCCAGGAGGAGCCGGCGAACATGGGCGCCTACACCTTCGTGCGCGACCGGCTCGACGAACTCGTCGGGGACGCAGCGGACGTCGAGTATCAGGGCCGCCCCGCGGCGGCGAGCCCGGCATCGGGGTCTCTGCGCGTGCACCGGCGCGAACAGGCCGCACTTCTGGCTGCGGCGCTGGACCCCGAATCGTGACTTCGAATGGAGGACGCCAGCGCGGGGCGGGGTGGCTCCGAGGGGTCGCATGGCTCGCGCTCTCCTGGGGGGTGATTGTCGGCACCGGGGTGGGCTTTGCGATGGCGGTTTCCGGTACGGCACTCAGTCGCCCCCAGCTTCCGCCCGTGTTGCGTGATCAACTCGTGGCCTGGGAGGCGCTGCTGATCGGTCTCGTGGTGTGGGTGGGTGGCGGCGCACTGTTGGCGCTGGCCGGGGCTTCGCAGCGCTGCTTGTCGCGCCGCGCCGACCGAGTGGTGCGCGGCGTGCTGGGCAGCGTGCTCGCCGGAGCACTCGTCTTCTACTGCGCCAGCTGGGTGACCTTTGCCGGCGGCGGGCGCTTCCTAGATCCCGAGATGATCGCTTTTCTGGCAATGAGTCCGCTGCAGTTCGCGCAGCACGCGCTGCACATCGATCCCTGGCTCACATTGGCGGTTCCGCTGCTCTTGCTGGCGCCGGCGGCGCTCATCGGGCTGGGATTGCCGCGCCTCGTCGATCGCATGGGGCGCATGGGGCAGATCGTGGTCGTGCTCGCAGCCATCGCCTCGGGTTTCTACGCCTGGTCGCTTTCGCCGGGCGAGCCCGACACCGACCGAGCGACGCTGGCTCTCGGCAAAGACTTTCGCCCCCACCGCCCGGTGCAGGACCCTGCAGCGGGGCTGGTCTACAGCTACTCCGAACTCCTCGAAATTTCGAGAGACGATCGCATCGGTCCGGTTTCCCACCTGGCCGCGTTGATTCGCGAGTGGATTGTCGACCCCAGCGCGGGCATTCCCATCGACCCGGCCATCGAAGTCGCCTACCCGCCGCAGATCGAGATCGAAGAGTGGCTCGCCAGCGTCGACCGCTCGTCGCTGAAGCGCTGGAACGTGATCGTGGCGGTGGTGGAATCGCTGCGCGTCGACCAACTCGTCGTATTTGGGGGCGAGCGCGAGGTGATGCCCTTTGTAGAGGCCCTGGCGGCGGAGAGCCTGCGCTATTCCGATCACTACACCCAGGCGAGTCACTCCAACTACGCCGACCTCGCGATCCTCTCCTCGCATTACCCGCTTCGCGGGGAGCAGGTCCACGTCTACCCCGAGAACCCCACCTATCCGCGGATCCTGATCTATGACTTGTTGAAGCCGCTTGGCTGGAACACCGCGGTCATTTCGTCCCAGGACGAGAACTGGGGCCGGATGATCAACTATCTCTCGACGGGCAACGTCGACCACTTCTTCCACTCGGAGACCTTCGAGGGGTTGACCTACGTGCCCCGGGACGACACGGGCTTTGCCAACTTCATGAAGGGCGAGAAGCGCTCGGGGAAGATTGACGACCGCTTCACGGTGGATGAGGCCATCCGCTGGATCGCTTCGCTCCCCGAGAGCGAGCCCTATTTCATCTACCTGAACCTCCAGAACAGCCACCTTCCCTACGAGACCCCGGCGGACTTTCCGCGTCGCTTCGGTCCCCACTCGATCGATTTCACGATTCGCTTTAACGACTTCCCGCGCGCCCGGATCGAGACCGTGAAGGACATCTACGCCGACAGCCTCGCCTACACCGACCACCAACTCGGAAGGCTGATCGAGTACCTGAAGGACTCGGGGCAATGGGGTCGAACGCTGCTGGTCGTGACGGGCGACACCGGCCAGGCGTTCTACGAGCACGGCTTTGCGGCCCACGCGAACATGGTCTTTGACGAAGTGATGCGGGTGCCGCTTTTGATGCGCGTACCGGGAGGGGAAGGCGTTTCGGATGCGCGTCCCGCCCAGCACATCGACATTCCGCCGACGATCCTCGACCTGCTCGGCTTGCCGTCGCACCCCGGGCTTCAGGGAGTGTCGCTGATTGCGAAGGATCCCGACCCGTTGCGGTCGCGTTACCTCGTCGCGCAGACGCCGCTGGCCCACCAGTACGCGGTGGTGAGGGGGCGCCACAAGCTCCTCTACGACGTGCGCCACGACAAGGTGATGCTGGTGGACCTCGAAAGTGATCCCGGGGAGCAGCAGAGCCTGGTGCACGAGGATCCTGCCCTCACTGCCGAACTCCTGCGCCGCCTCGGGACCTGGCGCCGCCACCAGGTCGACTACTACGACGACCTCTCCCGGCACCGCCGCTTCTATCCCCCCCACCTCGCGGACTGAGCCCGTCGGCCCCTGCGTCTAGCCCGCGCGTGCGCCGGGCGCCGCGCTTCTCTTTCGGAGTTCGATGCCGAAGCGCCGCACGTGCTTGAGTGGCACGTGTCCGACCCGGTGCACGGGCTCGTAGTGTCGAAGCACCCAGGCGTGGAGTTTCTCGCCGTAGTCGCGCCCGAAGAGCGGGAAGCCGTATTCGCTGGTGTCCTTGTGCACGAGCGCGACGTAGTCGGGCGGGGCTGCCTGCAGATCTGCGAGGATCCGGTCCTCGCCGTAGAGGATGACCTCGGGCGGCATGTAGTTGGTGTGTGGCACCGTCGAGCCGCGTCGGCTCAGGTAGTTCAGCATCACGCCTTCGGGGAGAACCGCGAGGGTTTCGTCGGGACCGAGGCGCTGCTCGAGATCCGCGAGGGCCTTCGCCACCAACGCCCCCTTGGGTCCGGTGCGGAAGCGATCGAGCCCGCTGCCCAGGGTGAAGCGTTGATTCGCGTACTGGGCTTCGATCAGGGCGAAGGCGTCGACCCAGGCCACGGCCAGAAGCCCGAGTGCAGCGCCCCGGAAGACGATGCCCGCGCCCCCGAAACGATCGATCAGCCGCGGGATCCAGGAAACGAGCGTCGTCGTTCCGATGAGCAGCGCCGGAAGCGCCAAAGCGAAGCCGTAGTGGTGCAAGCGGACGTTGAAGAAGATCTTCGCGAGGAGACCCAGCGCGAAGAGAATGAAGACCAGCCGCAGCGAGGCGAGACCGAGGTCTTTGCCCGCACGTCGATCGCGCAGGTAGGCCGCTGCCTTGGCCCCGCCGATCACCAGCAGGGCCACCGGTAGCCCCCGGGTGGCATGGGGCCATTCGTTGATACGCAGGTCGCGCGTCGGTGCGTCGCTTGCCAAAAGGGCTTCGAAATGCGGGCCCGGTCCGAAGAACACCACGAAGAGTCCGAAGGCCGCGACGGCGACGCCCATTCGGAGCCGGGGGTTCGCGGGAATCAGAAGGGCGAGGGCCGCCGCCGGGACGGCGAAGGCTGCGTATCGAAACAGCCAGAGCCCCATCCGCTCGAGGTTCAGGCCGAGTTGGTCGGTGCCGCGCACCCAGCGGTAGAACTCGAGGGAGGTGACGTCGCTGCGCAGCACCGAGCGCCAGGGGTCCAGCAGCGCGCCGGTCGCGAGATCCAGGGGCAGCGCCCAGAGCAGTGCGAGAAACGCGACCGCTACCGGGATCATCGCGAAGCCGGCGAGGCTAGCGAGATCGCGGAGCGCTGACCCAAAGGGCCGCGGTGAAGCGCCGCGCGCGAGCAAGACCCCGAGGCCGAGGGCCGCAGCGAGGGCGAGGAAGATCTCGACCTTGGTCAGGAAGACGAGGCCCAGGCAGAAACCCGAGAGGGCCAGCGCCCGGCGGCGCCCGCTCGGGATCGCTGCGAACGCGAGGAGTGCGGCCAGCGACAACGCCAGTCCGTGGGTGATCTCGTGGGAATAGGGCGTGAGGAAGTTGTAGTTCCCCATGGTCCCGAGTTGCGTGAAGGCGATGAAGGAGACGAAGGCGAGGGTTCCGACGAAGGCGGCGAGCTCGTCGGCGATGCGCCGCAGCAGCGCATACAGGAGTGCGGCGATGACGACGGCAATCGCGGCATTCGCCAGCATCACCACCCGCAGCCCTTCGCCGAAGACCGAGAAGAGCAGCGCGTTCCAGTGGGGCGAGAGCGGACCGTTCAGGTAGAGCAGGTCGCCGTACAAAAGATCGCCCGCAGCGATCCGCCAGGGAACGTAGAGTTCGCGACCGAAATCGATCAAGGAATCTGGGCCGAAGGGCCAACCAAAGGCGAGGACAAAGGCTCCGGCGACTGCGACCACCGCAGGGCCCACCCATGACGAGATGCCGGCGAAGGTCGGCCCGGCTCCCGGGGCGCTTCCCGGGTCCCCCTCGCGGGCGCTGGCTTCGGATCGCACGAAGCAGAGGGTGAAACAGAGCGAAGTTCGTCGCAAGCCGATGGCTTCCCCGGTGCTTCGGCTATCCTCCCTCCGCAATGGGTCCCGCGAGTCGAGCCGAATCTTGAGCGATCTGGAGCCGAAGCCGCCGGCCTTCGCCGATGGCCCCCTGCGACTCTCGGTCGTGATCCCCTGCTTCAACGAGAAGGCCACGATCCGGACGGTGCTGGAGACCGTGCGCGCGGCGGAACCCCTCGAGAAGGAGATCATCGTCGTCGACGACGCCTCCAGCGACGGGACCCGGGAACTCCTGCAGGGAGAACTCGCCTCGGCGGTCGACAAGCTGATCTTCTTCGAGGCGAATTGCGGCAAGGGTGCGGCCCTGCGGGCGGGTTTTGCGGCGGCGACCGGAAACGTGGTGCTCGTCCAGGATGCCGACCTCGAGTACCACCCCACCGAATACCCGAAATTGCTTGCGCCGATTCTTTCGGGGGAGGCCGATGTCGTCTACGGCTCGCGCTTCATCGGGGGCGAGAGCCACCGGGTCCTCTACTACTGGCACTCGCTCTCGAACTGGGGGCTCACCACGCTCTCGAACATGCTCACCAACCTGAACCTCACGGACATGGAAGTTTGTTACAAGGTCTTCCGTAAATCGATCCTCGATCAGATCACGATCGAGGAAGATCGCTTCGGCTTCGAGCCCGAGATCACCGCGAAGGTCGCGCGCCTGGGCTGTCGCATTTATGAAGTCGGGATCTCCTACTCGGGGCGGACCTACGAAGAGGGGAAGAAGATCGGTTGGCGCGACGGGGTGAGGGCCTTCTGGTGCATCCTCAAGTACAACCTTCTGCGTTAGTCGCGTGATGCAACCCCGCCGGCAGGGCCTCGGGGCGACACTTGCCGGTATCGCCTTGCTCTCAATCTTCGGCGGCGCCTGTGCTGCGCCCACTGCGCCGCCGCCGCCGGCCTCGTCCAGCGCGCCGGAAACCGCACCGCCGGCTGCCTCAGAATTGGTCGTCAACCTGCTCGAGCTCGCCTCGCGCGCGCTTGCCCAGCACGATTTCGCGCGCGCTCGCGAACGCTACGAGCGAGTGATCGCACTCGATTCAGCATCCCTCGCGGCACGGGTTGGGCTGGCGCGCATCGAATTGCAGCGCGGGGATCCTGAAGCGGCGCGGGCGCAGCTCGTCGACGTCATCGGCAAGGAGGGGGCCGGTACCTCTCGGGACGTCGACCTGGCGCTCGTGGTGGCCGACATCGAGGAGGCCGCAGGGCGCTCCGATGCCGCCCGAAGCGTTCTCTACGCGGCGAGGCGCAGCGACCCTCGACGCTACGACTTGCAGGGCCGACTCGAAGCGATGACGGGTCAGGCAGCCGAGCCCGCCACCGAAGCCCTGCGTCTCGAGTACGCAACCCGGCACCCCTTCGATCCGGCGGCGCTGCGGGCGGCAGCGGACGCGGCGCGCACTCTCGGCTACGACGACCAGGCGCGGCGCTGGCTCGAGGAGGCGGTCTGGCTCGCGGACGTCAATCCGGCGGCTTCGAAGGCCGCGTGGGCCGAGCTTCGGGAGACCAGCGCCGACTGGGGCAACCGGCGCTACGTACCCGTCCACGTCTTTGCCGATCGCGACGTTCGGGCGGAGACGGGCTGGAAGAATCGCCTGCGCTTCCTGTGGCGGAGCCTCTCGGTGGGCCTTGATCCACTGCTCGAGACCGCCTTTGTGCCGGTGTCCTTTAGTGCCTTCGACTCGCAGAAATCGCAGGGGCTTTCCACGCTCACCTCGATCGACGCGTCCTTTAGGGCGCAGGTCGGTGGCCTTCCGCCGAGCGGACTGATCGCGGTCTTTAGCGAGCGGCCGCCGCCACGGCAAAGGCGGGGCCAGGTAAAGCTCGGCCAGGCGGGTTTCTTCGGGCGTGAACTCCTCGTGCGCCTCGATCCCGGACAGTCAGAGAGCCGGGTGCTCGCCCACGAGGTTCTCCACCTCTATGGCGGCGTTCACATCAGCGACGAAATCGGCTCGCTGATGAATCCCAGCGGGCGATCCCTGGACCTGGACCCGGTCAACGTGCGCCTGGCGCGAGTGGCACGGGTGCGAAGTTTTGGCGCGGGGGGCATCGAGTCGAACGTCATCCGAAAGGTCGATGTGGCGGCGCTCTCGGAGATCTACCTGAGCTGGCTCGAGTTTCACCTGGTCTCGCGCAACCAGGCGATGGCCGACGCCCACGAGGAGGCGCGGACCTCGCGTTTTATCGGCGCCGCGGCGGGTCGGCGCGCGGCGCAACTCGACCCGCACATGGCGGACGTGGCCACCTTCACTGCGAACCTGATGCTCGAGCAGCAGAAGTCCGCTCCCGCCGCCAACCTCTTTCTTCTCGCGGGGCGATTGTACGGCGCGGACTCCTCGCGTGGGCGTGCGGCCCTCGCGAACGCCGAGCGTCTGCGCGCGGCGCACCGCTAGGCGGCGTGTGGGCATGAGCTTGTCTAAGCTCTGCGCGCGGGCGGCTTACGCCGCTGAAGTCACTCGAGTTCTGGTCGAGTGCTACGAGAGTTCGACTTGAGTTCGCTTCAAGTCTCGCCCCAATCCGGATCAGGTTCCCAAATCCCGCCCAAGCCTGAAGGGAAAGCCGTCGATGTGTGAGTTGCTCGGCCTTTCGAGTGCCGACGAGGTTTCGTTCCGGTTTTCGCTCGAGGCTTTCGCGCTCCACGGCGGGCGGACCCACGCCAACAAGGACGGCTGGGGCCTGAGCCTCCGGTCCGGGCGCGAAACCTTCCTGGTAAAGGAAGCGGTCCCCGCCAGCAACAGCCCCTGGGTCCGGTTGGTGGAGCGGGAGGACACCCGGACAACGCTGGCGATTGCCCACGTGCGACGCGCTTCAAAGGGGAGCCTCAGTCTCGAAAACACCCATCCCTTCAAGCGCGAGATGGGGGGAAGTGTCCACGTCTTCGCCCACAACGGCGATGTGTCGCCGCTGTGCGAAGCGGTCCCGCTCGACGCCGCGCACTTTCAGCCCATCGGTGAGACCGATTCGGAACACGCTTTCTGTCTGCTGCTCGAAAGCCTCTCGAAGCAGGCTGCCGCGTCGGGCGCAGCGCCGGATCTCGACGCGAAAATGGAAACGGTGGTGGATTTCGCGAAGATGCTTCGGGGCTACGGGACGGCCAACTTCCTCTACAGCGACAACGAGTTTCTCTTCGTTCACGCACACAAGCGGCGCTATGACGACGGCGGTCTGGTGAGCGAACCGCGCTGGCCGGGGTTGCAGATGCGCACCGTTGGTGCCGGATCCGATCTCTCTTCGGCGGGCG
>Ga0209554_1000019_pt1 | contig 114844 bp, 98 predicted proteins | sample MarorgKNORR_S2LV_5_FD_188221 | JGI IMG/M metagenome (GOLD analysis project Ga0209554, IMG submission 188221) | Marine microbial communities from the Southern Atlantic Ocean, analyzing organic carbon cycling - Bottom_A/KNORR_S2/LV (SPAdes) (version 2) | ecosystem: Environmental > Aquatic >...
TACGGCTCCCACACCTGGCACACCCACCGCGACACCTTCGACAAGCTCGTAATCGACGATCTCAAGAACAACGCGGTACTCGCCGCGTCGCTGATCTACTTGGCTTCGGAGGACCCGGTTCGCGTGAGCCGCGAGCGGCGTACGGTGATCACGGGGCGTGGCGGTGGTCCCGGACAGTGGCCCACGTGTTCCCCGGCTGTGCGCAGTTCGGGTGCCAGCCCGCGCATGTAGCGTCCGAGCCCATCGCCCTTTGTTGGACCGTTGAAGAGCACGGAATCGATGATCAAGAATTACGTAGGTGGTGCATGGCGGGACGCCTCGGCCACCGACTCATTGGCGGTGATGAACCCTGCCTCGGGGGAGGAGATCGGGCGGGTGCCGCTCTCCACCGCGGCCGACATGGACGCAGCGGTTCAAGCTGCGAAGGCGGCGTACCCGGCGTGGCGCGACACGCCGGCACCCGAACGCGCACGCGTTCTCTTTCGGCTCAAGTCACTGTTGGAGGAGCATAAGGAGGAGCTGGCTCGACTGTTGGTGACCGAGCACGGCAAGGTGCTGCCGGAGACGCGGGGCGAGATCCAGCGCGGCATCGAGAACGTCGAGCACGCCTGCGGCGTGCCGACGCTCATGATGGGCGACACCGTTGAGCAGATCGCGGCGGGAATCGACAGCGCGTCGTGGCGCCAGCCGTTGGGCGTGTTCGGCATCATCACGCCGTACAACTTCCCGGTCATGATCCCGCTCTGGTTCTGGCCCTACGCCGTAGCGACCGGCAACAGCGTCGTGCTCAAGCCAAGCGAGCAGGATCCGCTCACGCACCAGAAGATCGTCGAGCTCGCCGAGCAGGCCGGTCTGCCGCCCGGAGTGCTCAACGTCGTTCATGGGGGGCGGGAGACGGTCGAGGCGATGTGCGACCACCCGGACATCGTCGGCGTGTCCTTCGTGGGCTCGAGCCATGTCGCGAAGATCGTGCATACGCGCGCATCGGCCTCTGGCAAGCGTGTGCAGGCGCTCGGCGGGGCGAAGAACTACATGATTGTGCTGCCCGACGCGGACATGGACGTGGCTCTCGAAGCGTGCTCCGGGTCTATCTTCGGCTCGACAGGACAGCGCTGCCTAGCGGGCAGCGTGATCGTGGGGGTGGGCGATGCGCATGCTCAGATCAGGGACCGCATGCTTGATTCAGCCGCATCGATCCGATTGGGTGACGGCCTTCAGCCAGGCACCGACATGGGTCCGCTGATCTCGGCGGCACACCGTGACCGGGTGAACGCGTTCATCGATCAAGGGGTGTCCGACGGGGCCAAGCTCTCGCTGGATGGGCGCGGCGCGACAGTCGAGGGGCTCGAAGGCGGCTACTGGGTAGGCGCTACGGTCTTCGCGGACGTGCCGCCAGACGTGTCCATCGCTACCGAGGAGGTCTTTGGTCCGGTCGCCGGAATCAACCGTGCCAAGGACATCGACGAGGCGATCCGCATGATGCACGCCAGTCGCTACGGCAACGCGTGTTCGATTTTCACCACGAGTGGCAAGGCGGCGCGCGAATTCCGATATCAGGCCGGCATCAGCATGATCGGAGTGAACATCGGCGTCGCTGCTCCGATGGCGTTTTTCCCGTTCGGCGGCTCCAAGGGCTCGTTCTACGGAGACCTGAAAGCGCAGGGGCGTGACGGCATCTTCTTCTACACCGATCAGCGGGTTGTCATCTCACGCTGGTGAGTGAATCCGCGTCACGGACCGCGAGAAGACCATGACAGTTTCGACTGCGAGCGCGGGCGCGACGGGCGCCGAGATCGTTCAGGCGCAGAAGGAGTACCTGCTGCCTTCGTTGTTGCATATGTACTCGGAGCCGCTCACCCTCGTGGAAGGCGAGGGTGTCCGCGTCAGGGACGCCGAAGGGCGCGAATACCTGGATCTGTTCAGCGGCATCCTCACTACTTCCGTGGGCCACTGCCATCCGCGGGTCGTCGACGCGATGACGTCGCAGATGAACAAGCTCGGGCACATCTCGACGTTGTACGCGAACGAGCCGCAGGTGGAGGCCGCGAAGCGCCTTGCGGATATCGCCCCTGGGGAGCTAAAGCGCACGTTCTTCAGCAACTCGGGCACAGAGGCGATCGAGACCGCGCTCATGATGGCCTGCCTCGCCACGGGCCGCAGCGAGATCGTCGCTCTCCGAGTCGGCTATCATGGCCGCTCGTTCATGGCGACGAGTGTGACGGCGCACTCCGGATGGCGGCCACTTGCGACACCGGTCGCGGGTATCAAGCACGCGATGTCACCCAACACGTATCGATGCCCGTTCAAGCAGCCGTGCGACGACACCTGTGTCGACAAGTTCATCGACGACCTCGAAGAGGTGATTTACACGACGACCAACGGCCGCCCCGCTGCCTTCATTGCTGAGACCATCCAGGGTGTGGCGGGCTACGTCGTACCTCCTGCAGGGTATTTCCAGAAGGCCGCGGAGGTCATCCGGAGCTATGGTGGTCTACTCATCATCGACGAAGTACAAACCGGGTTCGGACGGTGCGGAACCCACTGGTTCGGCATCGACCATTGGGGGGTCGTGCCCGACATCATGGTCATGGCCAAGGGCATCGCCAACGGCGCTCCGGTGGGTGCCACGATCACCACGGACGAGGTCGCGCACGGTTGGAAAGGCAAGACGATCTCGACATTTGGCGGCACGCCCGTCTCCATGGCGGCGTTGTGCGCTACGCAGGACGTGCTACGCGAGCAGAATGCGCCCGCTAATTGTGAGGCCCGCGGGGCTCAGTTGCGTGCAGGTCTCGAGCAGATCCAGAGCCGCCACGCCTGGATTGGAGACGTTCGGGGCATGGGCCTCATGCAGGCGCTCGAGATCGTGAAGGACCCGACCAGCAAGGCGCCAGACATCGAGCGTACCTCCAAGTTGCTCGAGGCCACCCGCGACGAGGGCGTTCTCGTCGGGCAGGGTGGGCTGCACGGCACCTGTATCCGACTCGGGCCCTCGATGCTGATCAGCGAAGAGGATATCGCCGAGGGCGTGCAGAAGTTCGCCGCTGCCTGCGATCGAGTGGGCTAGGACTAGAGGTCCTTGTAGTCATTCAGTTCCACATCGCGTCAGCCGGCCGGATCGATAGGGCTGTCCTGATTGCAAGAGGCGAACGCAGCCGTCAGAACGGCGATGGCTAGTGGGGGGATCGCGCGATTCATGAGAGAACGCTGAAGCCGAACGGGCCCCGATGCAACAGTCCCGCACGTTGGCCAATATGCTGGCCGCATCTCTGAAAGCCCCGTACGATGATCCTGTGCGGTCCGTGCGCATCGCTTTCCTGAGGCCCTAGGGGGTAGAATGAGTGAGATTAGTCGGAAAGGCTTCCTTGGTCTCGGCACCGTTGCGGCCGCCGGATTGGCCTCAGGGTGCGTTCCAGAAGCGGATGAAAGCGGACTTGCGCCCGACCTGGTGGTGGTCAACGGCAACGTGCTCACCCAGGACGATGCTCAGCCTGTTGCGGAGGCATTTGCCATCAAGGACGGCCGATTTGTGGCGGTCGGATCCAATGACGACGTGCAAAACCTCGTGAGTCCCGGTACCGCGATCGTCGACGCTGCCGGCGGCACGGTCGTTCCTGGCTTCATCGACGCCCATTCGCACCCCTCAGGCGCTGGGCTCAACGCGCTCAAGAACGTCGACACCAACCTGGGCAGTATCGCTCTCATGCAGGAGGCGCTCCGGGCACGAGCCGGCGAGACGCCGCCCGGAGCATGGATCGTCGGTTACATGTATGACGATACCAAGCAGGAGGAGGGTCGCCCAGTGAATCGACTCGACCTCGACGCAGTGAGTACGAATCACCCGATTGTCGTGGGGCACCGGGGCGGCCATACCGGCGTCTACAACTCGATGGCCTTCGCCACCGCCGGCGTTACCGTCGATACCCCGGACCCGTTCGGCGGGCATTTCTATAGGGAGAATGGCGAACTGACGGGGAAGGTCGCCGAGCGCGCGCGCGGCGCCTTCAATGTCGTGTCGACCTCAACGCGAGCGGAGCGGGCTGCAGGGGTCGCGCTCATCTGCAGGCAAATGAACGCACAAGGCCTGACGTCGGTGCATCAGGCGAGCACGGGCTCCGCTGCCTTCACGGCGTACCAGGACGCGCGCGAAGCGGGTGATCTCACGTTCCGGATGCATGCCCTGGCTAGCGGCGGTTCGTTCCCGTCGCTCAACGGTGGCGGGATCCGGACTGGCTTCGGCGACGAATGGCTGAGGATTGGCGCTGTGAAATACGTCGCGGACGGGTCGGCGTCGGAGCGCACGATGGCCATGAGCACTGCCTACGCTGGACGGCCGGACGACTTCGGCATCATGACGATGACGCAGGAGCAGGTGCACGAAGTCGTCGAAGAGGCGCACCGCTCTGGCTGGCAGGTGGCCATTCACGCGAACGGCGACGTGACCATCGACATGGTCTTGAATGCCTACGAGCGCGTGCAGCGCGAGTGGCCGCGTGCGGACGCTCGCCATCGCATCGAACATTGTTCGCTCGTCAATCCGTCGCTGCTGCAGAGGATCGCGGATGGCGGCGTCATCCCAGCTCCGTTCTACACGTACGCCCACTACCACGGTGAAAAGTGGATCGAGTACGGTGAGGAGAAGATGGAGTGGATGTTCGCCCACAAGTCGTTCCTCGACTACGGGATCCCAGTCGCCCCGGCGTCGGACCACAGCCCCGGTCCCTATGAGCCGCTGATGGCCATCCAGTCGATGGTGACTCGGAAAGATTTCTCTGGGCGGGTGTGGGGCCCGAGTCAGCGCATCACTGTCGATCAGGCGCTCAAGGTGTGCACCGTGAACGGCGCCTACGCGTCCTTTGAGGAGAACGAGAAGGGCACGATAACCGCGGGTAAGCTCGGCGACTTCGTAATCCTGGCCGAGGATCCGCACGACGTGGACCCCGATCGCATCAAGGAAATCCAGGTCGTTCGCACGGTGGTGGGCGGCACCACGATGCACGAGGCGTAAGGGCTTGGAGGGCCTTCTCGAGGGGCATCGCCAGGTCGAGCGTCTGCTCGCACAGCGTCGCGCGACTGGCACGTTCACGATCGTCGAGGAGTGAGATTGCGTGCGGGTCTATCAACCGCGTAGGGTGTCCGCAGGGTCCTGTCCCAAAAGCACACAGAGGTTGGAGGTCCAATGACGATCACCGGTCGGTTCTACTGCTCGACGCTCACGGTTTGCCTGGTGCTCGCGTTCAGCCCAGTCGCTCGCGCTCAGGAGACAACACGCCTCGAAGCTGATGGCCTCGAGCAACCTGTCGAGATCTTGGTCGATCGCTGGGGAATCAGCCACATATATGCCGAAACCGAGCACGACCTCTTCTATGCGCAGGGGTGGAACGCCGCGCGCGACCGGCTCTTCCAACTCGAGCTCTGGCGCCGTCAGGCGACAGGTACGGTGTCGGAGATCCTCGGGCCCAGGGAACTACAGCGGGACATCGGAACTCGGCTCTTCAAGTTCAGGCGAGATCTGAAGCAAGAGCTGAATCATTATCACGACAACGGCGTCGAGATCATCGGCGCCTACGTCGAGGGCATCAACGCATATGTTAGGCGGACGCGAAGCGATCCCAGCCTGCTGCCCCTTGAGTTCCAGCTGCTGGGGATCGTACCCGGCCTATGGACGCCCGAGGTGGTGATCTCTCGGCATCAGGGGCTGTTGGGCAATATCGGCGCGGAGCTGCGGACTGGGCGGTTGGTGGCTCAGGTAGGCGCTCAGACCGTCAAGGACCTGAACACGTACGGGCCAGGCGATCCCCTGCTCGAGCTCGACCCTGCACTCGACGGGGCAGCGCTCTCGGAGGACATCCTCGGCCTCTATAACGCCTTCCGTGCTTCCGTTCGGTTCCGGCCAGAGGACATCGCGCCCGAGCGTCGCGCCGACGCGGACGGCTTCGCGATGCTCGAACAGGCGGCCGAGCTGGCGTCCCGGACGGTTGCATACGATGTGGAGCAGGACGTGGGCTCGAACAATTGGGTCGTCGCGGGGAGCCGTAGCGAGAGCGGATACCCCCTCATGGCGAACGATCCGCACCGGGCCCAGGCTGCGCCCTCCCTGCGCTATTGGGTGCACCTCGTCGCGCCCGGGTGGGACGTCATCGGCGGCGGTGAGCCTAGTCTGCCGGGTGTATCGATCGGACACAACCAGTACGGCGCGTGGGGCCTGACGGTCTTTGCGACCGATGCGGAAGACCTCTACGTCTACGAGACCAATCCCTCGAACCCGAACGAGTACTCGTATCGTGGTGAGTGGGAGGCGATGACCGTCATCACGGAGCAGATTCCGGTGAAGGGTCAGGGCCCGCACAGTGTTGATCTCAAATACACGCGCCACGGGCCGGTCGTCTTCGAGGACGAAGATCGCCACCTCGCTTATGCCGTCCGCGCCGGTTGGATGGAGGTCGGGGGAGCGCCCTACCTCGCGTCGTTGCGCATGGATCAGGCGACGACGTGGGAGGAGTTCCGCGAGGCGTGCTCGTACTCGAACATTCCCGGCGAGAACATGGTGTGGGCCGATCGAGCCGGAAACATCGGGTGGCAGTCGGTGGGCATCGCGCCGGTGCGCCGGAACTGGAGCGGGCTCGTGCCAGTACCGGGTGACGGCCGCTACGAGTGGGACGGATACCTGCCGATCCAGGCCAAGCCGCACGTTTCGAATCCGCCTGAAGGATACTTTGCGACGGCGAACAACGACCTCGTGCCCCGCGACTACCAGTACATGGACGCCGTCGGCTTCACGTGGACCGATCCGTATCGCTGGCTGCGCGTCGTCGAGGTGCTGGGAAACGGCACGCGCTTCTCAATGGCCGACATGATGCGGCTGCAGACCGACGAGCTCTCCATTCCTGCGCGGCAGCTCGTGCCGATGCTCGAGGAGATCGAGCCCCCCGACAACCGCACCAAGAGGGCGGCTGGTCTGTTGCTCGACTGGGACTACGTGATGGACAAGCGCTCCGCCGCGGCAGGGCTGTACGCTGCGTGGGAAGGAGAAATCCGTCGTGGCATCACGCAGGCGCTCGTGCCCGCTGGAGTGTCGATGAACGTCGGACTCAAGAAGTCGATCGAGACGATCATGGTACCGCCGGGCGAGTTGGGTGTCGATCCCATGGCCGCGCGTGACGAGTTGCTCATGGATGCTCTGGTGCGAGCCATGGCGAGCCTCACCGAGCGGCTCGGGCCCGATTCGGGTGGCTGGATCTACGGCCTGCCGGACTACCATCACGTTCTCCTACGGCACCCACTCGGCACCTCGGTCGACGCTAGTACGAGAGCTCGCCTCGAGGTGGGGCCGCTGCCGCGGGGCGGCTACGGTTCGACCGTGAACCAGACCGGCAACGGCAACAACCAGACGAGCGGTGCATCCTTCCGCATCATCGTCGATACCGGGGACTGGGACCGCGCAGTCGGCATGAACACGCCCGGCCAAAGCGGCGATCCCGACTCGCCGTTCTACCGCAACCTCTTCGAGATGTGGGCCAACGACCAATTCCACCCGATCTTCTATTCACGCGACAAGATCGAAGCGGCGACGTCGCTGAAGATCGACCTGCGGCCGGGCCGGTAGGAGGGTGACATGCGGCTCTTGCGATACTCCATGGCGATGAGCCTCGACGGCTATATCGCTGGCCCGAACGGCGAGTTCGACTGGATCTTCATGGACCCCGCCATCGACGACGGCAGCGTCGCCGAGGGTCGTCCCGTTCACCTATTCGCTACTCCCTGCGGCATCCCGATATTTAGCCCATGAGCACTACGGTCCCCGGAAAAACGATCAGGGATCCTCTCTGGAACACGATCCACCTCGATGCCACAGCCGTTCGCATCGTGGATACCCCCGAGTTCCAGAGACTCAGGTACATCCGTCAGCTAGGACTGGCGCACCTCGTCTATCCGGGCGCCACGCATACGCGCTTCGATCATGCGCTCGGGGTCTATCACCTGACGTCGGTCGCGTTGCGCCATTTGCGAGATCGCGGCGGTGTGGCGCCGGAGGCATGGGAGGGCGAGGAGCTGGTGCCCTATGCAGGTCTCTTGCACGACATCGGGCACTACGCGTTCTCTCACGCCCTGGAGGAGTTGGAGGCCGAGCACGTGCCGGTGCATCACGAGGAGGTCAGTCAGCGTTTTTTCGCCTCGCCGACGCTGCGTGACGCGCTCGCACCTCTTGGCCTCAGCGCCCCGGATCGGATCCATGAGATCATCTCTGGCGAGAGCGGGCTTCCGCTTCGGGGGCTTGTGAGCGGCAGTCTCGACCTCGACAAGATGGAGTACTTGCGCCGCGACGCCCGCTTCTGCGGTGTGCCCTACGGTGAGGTCGATGTCTCGCGGCTGCTGCAGGGACTCGCGTTGCTCGAGGATCCGGAAACCGGTGCGTTCGAAGTCGGTGTGCACGAAAAGGCGATCGCCGCGCTCGAGTCGCTTCTGTTCGCCAAGTACCAGATGTTCAGGAACGTCTATTGGCACCACGGGGTGCGCGCGGCCACAGGTCTATACAAGCGCATCGTCGAGGAGTCGGTCAGGGCGGGTCTTCTCGATCCAGAAGAGCTGATCGGTCCTACCGACGAAGAGCTGCTGCACGAAATCGGTCGGCGCGCACACGAGGACGATGGAGAGATCGCGGAAAGGATTGCCACTCGGTGGTTGCCGGCCCTGAGGCATCGGCGTCTCCCGAAACGCGCGCTCGAGCTCACCGCGGCTGACCTCGCCGGACGCCAAGTCGAGGACTGGGCCGTTGGCGACTCCCCGTGGAAACGGGTGGTTGAAGACGACCTCGCCGCGGAACTGGGACTCGAATCGGGTGAAGTCGTGATCGACTTCCCGGCGAAGCCCGAAATGTTTCAGCTCGACGTGCTCGTCGAGCGGCGAGGGGGAGAGATAAGCCGCCTCGGATTGGCGGGACTGCCGGGCTTGCTGGACCTGCCCAGACTCGCGCAACAGCTCTACGCGACCGCGCGAGTGCTGAGGGTCTTCACCTTCGAGCGCCGAGAGGTGCCCGCGGAGCAGGTACTGGAGCGGATTACGCGTCCTGTGGGCAGCGCCTAGAACGCTGTTAAAGTCTTCTGGACGGTCCGATCACGCAATCAGAAGTATTATGAGAGTGATGTTGTCGTAGCCACCCGCCTCATTCGCCGCCGCCACGAGAGCGTGGGCTGCCGGCTCTAGGACTTCGGGATCACCGGCGTCGCCCAATTGCTCCCGAAGAATAAGCGCGATGTCCTCGTCCTCTAGCATGCCGACCAGCCCGTCGGAGCAAAGCAGAAACACATCCCCAGCGAGCGCGGTGCCATCGTGTAGGTGGGGGACCGGCGGTTCCTCCAGCCCCACGCACTGCGTCAGGATGTGGCCATAGGGGTGGTCTCGCGCCTGCTCGAGTGTCAGCTCGTTCGTGTCGACTCGCTCTTGGACCCAGGTGTCATCCCGTGTCAGCTGGACGAGCTCGCCAGCTCTGAGACGATAGGCGCGCGAGTCGCCCACGTGCCCGAGCACGTACTCCCGCGTAGCGAGATCGAGGGCGACGGCCGTGAGCGTGGTGCCCATTCCTTCCAGCTCCTCGTCTTGCGCCACAGCCTCCCGAATCGCCTGGTGAGCCGACATCACCGATTCAAGCATGGTAGAGCGCATTTCATCCAACACGCTCTGAGGCGGAGCCTCGGATCCGAGCTGTGCGTTCAGCATCTTCGCGGTGTGGGTGGCCGCGATCCGACTTGCGACGTCACCCCCCGGGTGCCCACCCATCCCGTCCGCGATCACAGCGATGCCGCCGGACAGGAGCAGCGCGAGGCTGTCCTCGTTTCGTGTTCGAGCTCGCCCGATGTCGCTGAGGCCGACGCCGACGAAGGTGGTCATTGTCCCAAAGTAGAAACACCGTTGCGGGTGCGGCAACCAGGTGTGACATACGGGTGTAAAGCGAGGAACCCCTTCGAAGGACAGGGGTTAGCAGAGGTCGAGCCCCCTGGCCCAGGTCGAGTGCTGTTCGACCCTTGTGGGTCTTCATACTCCTGGGGCGCCCAGGCGGAAACCATTGAACCATCTGAGAAGTAACAAAAGTGTTAGAGTTTTGTTGACAGCTCGGGCTCCGGCGGACACCTTAAACGGCTGAAGATTCAGCGAAATTTCGCCCCCCCACTCACAGATCCTCTCGACGAGGATCGGTGAACCAGGACTTGAAGGAGAATAGACACGATGGCCGCTGCCACTACTAGCAAGCGCAAGCGTCGGGGGAAGGGAAATCTTCTCTCGGGCTTCGACGCGAGCGTGGAGGAGCAGAGCGCCCTTGATCAGTACCTCCGAGACGTGAGTCGCCACGAGCTCATTACTCCTGACAAGGAGAAAGAACTCGGCGCTCTGGCCCAAAAGGGTGACCAGGGGGCGATCCAGGAGCTGGCGCGAGCGAACCTACGCTTCGTGATCAGTGTTGCTAAGAAATATCAGAATCGCGGCGTCTCTCTCACGGACTTGATCCAAGAGGGGAACGTCGGACTCGTTACCGCTGCGCGAAAATTCGATCCCGAGCAGGGCGTGAAGTTCATTAGTTATGCCGTCTGGTGGATTCGTCAGGCCATTTTGGCGTCGCTAGCCAACCACGGCAGGGCGGTTCGTGTTCCGCTCAACCGGGCGAGCGATCTGGCTCGGATATTTCGCGAGAAAGAGCGCCTGAAGCAGGAGAAAGGGCGCGAGCCGACGACGGAGGAGTTGGCCGAGGCGACATTCTTGACGCCTGAGTTGGTCGAATCCTTGCAGACGCTGAACGCCGCCGAGATCCGTCTCGACGCGCCCATCGGTGATTCGGAGGACTCGCAGCTCGTTGAGCGCTTCATCACAGAAGAAGCGGCCGAGCCCGAACTCGAAGTCGAGAGTCGTTTGCTGACCGAGACCATCACGGAGGCTCTATCCAGTCTCGAAACACGCGACGCGAAGGTCCTCCGTCTGTACTTCGGTCTCGAAGGTGAGCGTGAGCACACGCTCGAAGAGATCGGGAACATGCTGGGCGTGACTCGCGAACGGATTCGTCAACTGCGCGATCGTGCGTTGCGACGGTTGCGCGATGGTGTGAAGGGCAACGCGCTGGAGTCTTTTGCTGCGTGATGATTGAGCCGGCCGTGACGCGGTCGGACTCTTTGGCCCCCCGCCGGAACTGGTTCCGGTGGGGGGCTTCGTGTATCCGGGAGCCGTGCGCGTGAGGGGTAGGGTACACGAGGCGGGTGGAGGGGTGTACCGCGTCCGTTTGCAGGACGACCGGGAGGTCGAAGCGTCGTTGCGCGGACGTCTCAAGCAGCAACGGCGCACGGGCAGCCGCGTTGTCATCGGGGACATCGTGACGGTGGGCAGCTCGGGTGATGCTTGGACGATCGAGAGCGTGGAGGAGCGCTCGACAGAGCTGGTGCGCAGGGGTAGGGGGGGGCGAGTGCCCAAGCTGCTCGCGGCCAACCTTGATAAGGCCTTTATGGTGGTCTCCGCCAAGAATCCAGACGCCACCGTCCAGTTGATCGATCGTCTGCTGATGCTGGGCGAGGCGAGCGGGATGCAATCGATCCTGGTCATCAACAAGCTCGACGCCCCGGGTGCGCCCGAAGTCGAAGCGATCTTCGCGCCTATGTACCAGACGGTCGGTTATGAGGTGCTTTCCGTCAGTGCCGAGACGGGCGTGGGCGTCGAGTTGCTGTGCCAGAGGATGTGTGAGGGCACGTCGACCTTGATCGGACCGTCTGGTGTGGGGAAGTCGTCGTTGCTCAACGCCGTCGATCCTGAGCTCGAACTGCGCACGGGCGAACTTTCCCGGAAAACCCAGACCGGGCGGCACACGACGGTGAGTTCGCGTATCATCTCGCTCGCTTGCGGCGGTCTGGTGGCGGACACACCCGGGTTCGGCGACGTCGCCCTGTGGGGGGTGGCGCCAGAGGAGATCACTGCTTGTTTCCCGGAGTTTGCGGGCCCTTCCGAGTTGTGCCGCTTTCGCGGATGCACGCACGTGCACGAACCAGACTGCGGGGTGAGGGCTGCACTGGAGGCGGGCGACATCTTCGACTCCCGGTACCAGAGCTACCTGACCGCGCGAGTCGAGGCCGAAGAAGCCCGATAGGGCTGCTAGGTCTGTCCGTCCCGTAGGGGTGTGACTCTCGGCGTCCCCGTCGCGGGATCGGTCGTGACCGATACCGGCCACGAATAGACGCCGGCTAGCGTCTGTTCTGTCATGACCTCCGCGGGTGTGCCCTCGGCGGCCACCGTACCTTGCGAGAGTAGCAACATGCGGTCGGCGAACCGAGCTGCGAGATCGAGGCCGTGCGTAACGACGATGACGGTGAGTCCCGCGTCCGCCGAACGGCGCAGCAACTCCAGGATCGCCATCTCGTGACGGATGTCGAGGCTATTGGTCGGTTCGTCCAGCACGAGTGCTCGCGGCTGCTGTGCGAGGGCTCGTGCGATGCGCACGCGTTGGCGCTCTCCGCCTGAGAGCGTTGTCACGTCTCGGGCGGTGAACTCCGTCACATCACACTCGGCTAGGGCCGTCGCAATGGCTTCCCGGTCCGCGTCGCCTTCCCCCGCGAGAGGCCCGAGGTGAGGATAGCGTCCCATGCCGACCATCTCACGAACCGTGAGCGGAAAGGCCAGAGTCTCCGACTGCGCGACTGCTCCGACCGCGCGCGCGAGCTCCCGACGGTCCCACGTGCCCACCTCGCGGTCGTCGATATAGCTACCGCCAGAGGTCGGCTCGAGCGCCCCCATCAGCGAGCGCATGAGCGTGGACTTGCCCGATCCGTTGGGCCCTAGTACCGCGTAGAGGCATCCGTCCGGTACCGTCATGGAGATGCCGTCGAGCGCCGGTCGTTGCGCGCCGGGATACCGTACCACCAGGTCACGCGCCTCGAATCTCATGTCCCAGCCAGACTGCGGCGCAGCAGCACGAGGAAGATCGGGACGCCCACGAAGGCGGTGATCACACCGATCGGGATCTCGGTCGGCGCCAGCGCCAAGCGCGCGATCAGGTCCGCGAGCGTAAGAAACGCCGCGCCACCCAAGAAGGAGAGCGGCAATAGCGCCCGGTGATCGGACCCGATAAGCAGGCGGATGGCGTGTGGCACGACGAGACCTACAAAGCCGATCACGCCGGCCACCGCGACACCGGCGGCGGTGATCAGCGCGGCGATGACGAGGGCGGTGCGCTTCACGCCTTCGACATCGGCACCCAGGTAGTGGGCGGTCTCCTCGCCGATCGCCATGAGGTTGAGCGGGCGAGCAAGCGCGATCAGGACGACCGCGGCTGGCACGGTGTAAACGGCCGCGAGCAGCACGCTCTGCCAGCTCGCGTTGGCGAGGCTACCCATGATCCAGAGAACCACGCTCTGAACCGTGCGCGCCGAGGAGACCGACAGTATGAAGGCGACGCAGGCGGAGAAAAACGCCGCCACGACAACGCCTGCGAGCAACAGGACGCGCACGTCCATCGCTTGCCCCGTGGCGGTGGCCACTCGGAATACCAGCACGATCGCAAGGAGCGCTCCGGCGAAGGCGGCCAAGGGAAGACTCCACGATCCCAGTCCCGCCCAGCCCAAGGCGAGCACCGTGACCGCACCGACCGACGCACCGCCGGAAATGCCGAGGATGTATGGCTCCGCCAACGGATTGCGTAACAGCGCCTGGAAGGTGGCCCCGGCGAGCGCGAGACCTCCCCCGACGAGCACCCCAAGCAGTATCCGAGGGAGGCGAAGTTGCAGCACGATGTCGCGATGCATCTCGACATCTCCTGCCGTGAGGGCCGCGAACACCTGAGAGGTGGTCAGCGGCACCGAACCGAAGCGCACGCCGGCCAGGACGCTGATCGTCAGCGTCACTCCGAGGAGTGTCGCCAGGGTGAGCCGGTTCATCGTAAGGAAGTGCCGTGCAGCAACTCAGCAACGCGCCACGCGGCGTCGACCACATGCGGACCCGGGATCTCGAGCGCGTCACCGATCTCGACGATGCGCGCCTGCGGCGTGAGTGTCGCATCGAACTGTGACGCATCGCTCACCAAGACGACATCGATCTTCCTCGCGCGCAGTTCTTCGGGGCTCACCGCGGAATACAGCGCCCCGAGATCCTGGAAGGCGTTGTCTCCGCCCACCAGTCGGATGATTTCGTCGATGTAGGTGTCCGGACCCGCTACCCATGGCGGCGTGCCGCCAAGCACGTACACCGCGCGCAGGCGCGGGAGCTGCTCGACCCGTTGCGACAGCTCGGCGAGGCCGGCCTCGAGCGCACGGACCAGCGAGTCGGCGGCAGAGTCGGCACCGGTTACGCGACCCAAGAGAATCGCACCAGCGTATAAGTCTTGGAGGCGGTCCGGGCGGACAGCGATGTGCATGATACCCAGATCGTCGAGCCGCGCGGGTGTACGCGAGTCTTGCTCGCCGTGGAAACGGATGACCAGATCGGGACTCAGCGCCACGATCTCCTCGAGGTTGGGCTGCAGGCCACCACCTACGGACGGGAGGTGCGCCAACCAGTCCTGCACGTCGAAATCGGTGCGCCCGACCAGCAGGGAGTCGGTCCTCAGGGCCCGCAGCGTCTGGGTGGCGGACGGCACCAGTGAAATCACACGCCTGGCGGGAGTCGCGAAGAATCGCTGCGACCCTGACGCGTCCACGACGCTGATGCCTTCAGGAAGGGCCGGCTCAGGGTGTTCGTCGGCCGGAGTCTCGCCTGCGCACGCGGCGGTGACGAAGCTGACCACCGCCAGCGTCCGACGAAGAAAAGTGCTCGACGCGCAGCGCGGCATCAGCCGCCCACGGCTTCGGATCGCAGGCAGGAATCCTCGAATGTACGAACCCAGGTTCCGCTCCGCTGGGCTAGTCCCGCGAACCAGCGTCGCTCGGACCCGAAGACCTCCAGCAGAACCTCTTCGGTGCCGTCACCGTCCCAGTCCAGATGATCGAAATAGCGCGGTGCGCCCTTGCCCTCACTATCGACCGGACGGTACCACGTGTAGGCGCGCTGGTACTCCTCTGCCGACGCATTTCCCATCACGAAAAGCGAGTATGCGCCAGCGCTGTCGGCGGAGGCTCCGAACTGGTCGCGATACAAAAAGGTTGCCGCGATTGCCTCTCCGGGCGCGCCCACCATCTGGAACGCCTGGATATCGGCACGTATCGAGAGGGTTCCGTCGGGGGGCCACGCGGCGCCCAGCCGGGGAATCGCCTCGTCAGCGAGGGTCAGGGAGGCGACCCGCTGGTCGTAGTTGTGCCGGTGGACCCGATACGCGTTGTAGGCGCGTGCGGACGCCGCTTGCGCAGGTAGAGCCATCAGCAACTCGACGCCGATGGCGCTCGGCACCAATTCGACCACCCCGGAAATGGTCGGTCGTGGTACGCAATACTCCTCATTGAGGCCTGCCGATGTGGCGGTCAAGCGGCCGACTCTAACTCCCTGTGCAAAGAGCACCCACTCGGAGCCGGGTGCGAGCAGCTCGGCGGTGAAACGGTCGCGGAATCCCGGGACCTCGGAATCGCTCACGAATGCGCCGATTGCATCGCCCTGTATCTCGCCCACCACAGTCAGGGTTGCTTCGGAGCCGCTACGCCTGCCCGCAAGAAGAATGGGTCCGTTCGGAAGCTCGGGCAGAGCCTCCGATTCCTCTGCCGCGAAGGCAGCAGGACCCGGAGTCTCCGCTGCCAGCTCGGCCTTGGTGCGAGGGGGCTTCAAGTTCACGTCGACCCCGCCCCAACCAACGTTGTCGCAGCCCGAGGCCACGGTTAAGATCACCGCAATCGCTAGGGATTTCCTACGCATAGGGCCTTCGGTTCAAGTACGGCTCAAGGGCCTCGAAAGCTAGTGCGGACCCCCCTGGGGGCAAGCTGAAAACGCGGTGGCGTGCCATTTCCCGGTCGCCGCCGCGAAGTGTTCTAGGGCAATGATAAACCAACTGGATTCGCTTCAGTTCAGGGAGGTCATGGGCCGATTCCCCACGGGCGTCGCAGTGGTTTGCGCGCGCCCGCACGGGTCCTCGGTTTGGGGCGTTACGGTGAATTCGTTCACTTCCGTGTCGCTCGACCCTCCGCTCATCCTGGTCTGTATCGACAGAGCAGCAGCCTCGCACGACAAGCTGACTACCGCACAGACATTTGCGATCAGTGTGTTGGCCGAGGATCAGGCCGACATCGCCAAGCGATTCGCATTGGAGCCACCGGAGACACGTTTCGATGACGTTGCCTGGCGTGGCGCATCGGACGGGAGCCCGGTTCTCGAGGGCGCCGCGGCCTGGTTGGAATGCGAGACCAACGGAGTGATGCCGGGAGGGGACCACTCCATCGTGCTGGGCCGGGTGATCGCATCCGGTTGCTCGGACCGTGGAGCACTGCTCTTCTTCGCCGGAGCGTACGGGAGGGTGGTGACTTGAGTAGCTTGCGCCGCCGAGCCGAATGGCTACCCGCTCTGCTCGTGGGAGTCGCGTGTGCGACTGCGGCGGAGATCGCCATCGGCGTGCTGTTGTATACTGGCACCGGCCTCATGCGGTCGCTCAGCACCGTCTTGGTGGTGGAAGCGGCGGCGCTCGCGATCGGCCTGTGGAGTGCGCCCGGTCCCGGTCCGCGTCTCGTGAGCCGCATTCGCCTCCGCTGGATCCTCTGCCTGGCCTCGTTCCTCGCGGCAGCTTCGTACGCCACGTCGTGGAGTGCGCTTCGCGAGCTCGGTGATACCGCCATCGGTCAGGGATTCGGCCTCGCCATCATGGCTGCATTGCCGTTGTACACGTGCGGGACCGTGCTCGGCGGCATGAGCACTGCCTCGTTGACCGATGGCAGGGGTGCCAGGGCGGGCCCGGGCGCCGCGGCCGCGGTAGGCGCGGCGATGGGTTTCGCTGTCACCGGGCTCATGCTTCCTAGATCGCCGGTGCCTTCGTTTCTACTCATCGGATGCCTCGCGCTGCTCTCGTTGGGCGGCATGATGTATGGGGTCGTGCTGGGCGCTCGCCTCCACATCGAAGTGAAGGCGATCCGCGCGGCGACGGCCCTTCCGGTACGAGTGGAGGACCGGCGGCTTTCGGAGGATGGCCTAGCGTCGCGCGTGTTGCTCGAAGCTGGACACGTGAGGCGAGCGATCGGACTCTCGGGCGTGAGCGCGGTGATTCCGTGGGACGTCGCGGTGGGTCGCAGGTTCATGCCTCCGCTAGAAGCATCTTGGCGCGTACTCGTGGTTGGTGGCGGCGCGTCGCCTCTGCCTCGCATGGTCATGAGAGAACACCCGACCGGATCAGTCCACGTGCTGGAGCGACTGGGGGATGTTGTGGAGCTGGGGAGAGACCACTTCGAGACTGGGTTGGAGGTGGGTAGCACCGAGCGCTCTTTCGTCGCAGTAGGCAACCTCGACGATCTCATCGAAGGACTTTCCGGGAGCTACGACCTGGTCGTGGTGGACGGTGCGGCGCTCGAGTCCTTGGGCGGCGCGGGAGGACTGTCCGTTCGGGCGAAAGCAGCGCTGAGGCAGCGGGTCTCCGCGAGAGGAGTGTTGGTCTGGGGCCCCCACTCCGACCCTGCCACCGAGGCGGTCGACGGGTGGTCGATGGTCACGCTCACTCGCCCGTGCGTGGGCGACGAGGATGAGGTTCTGCTCGTAGCGGGACGCCAAGCGGCCCTGCCACCAACCGATCTCATCGAGGGATTCCGAGCCCTGGGGGGAGGCGTCGCCGCCACGTGATCGTCGCGCACCTCTCCGACCTCCATTTGGGGTTTCGCGCGTACGGTCGCGTAGAGCGGGGCGCGAACCTGCGTGAACGCGATGTCGCCGCTGCATTCGAGCGAGCGGTGCAGGAGCTCGTTCGCATCGCACCTGATGTCGTCGTCGTAGCTGGAGACGTCTTCGACCGTCCCGACCCGCCGGCGGGTGCCGTCGTCGCCCTCGCACGAGGCCTCGAGTCGCTTCGCTCTTCGCTGCCGGAGGCTCCGGTGCTCATGGTCGCGGGTCCGAGGGACACGCCGCGCCGACCCGCTGACCCGGGTGCGCTCGCGGTGCTCGACACCTTTCCCAACGTCGAAGCGGCAACAGGCCTGACGCGATCCATCCTCATGGAGCGCCTCGACCTCCATGCTTGCCTGGTCCCCTACCGGGCTACCGTGCGACACCCTGCCGCGCTGCCAGAATCCGACCCTAAGATGCGTTGGAACCTACTCGTGATTCACGGATCTACGGACCCTGCCGGCGAGCGGGGCGTGCATGTCGATCCCGACGAGTGGGACTACATCGCGCTGGGAGGTGAGCACCGACGTAGCAACGTGGTTGCCAACGCGCGATACCCCGGATCGCTGGAGCGCGTCGCTCTCGACCCATGGGACGAAGCCGCGGACGAGAAGGGATTCCTAACCGTCGATCTGGAGCGGGACGAAGTCGTCTTCCATCCCATTCCCGGCCGGCCCGTAGTCGCGCTTGCTCCCATCAAGGTCGTTTCAGGCAACGCCGACCGACTGCGGCGTCGTGTGCGGGAGGTCGTGGCGGAAGTCCCCGGTGGTATCGACGGCAAGATCGTGCGTTTGAGGCTGGAAGGAGCATCCCCCGAAGACCTGTTGGCCTTGCAAGGAGACGAGCTCACGGGGTTGAGGCGCCGCGCACTACACCTGGCCGTTGAGGTCGGCAGGGAGCCGCGCGTGCCCCCGGCGGCCTGGCTTCCGGTCGATGCACCCGGGCTTCTGCGCGACGCGCTGGAAGGCGAGCTCGAGCGGGATGGCCTGCTGACCGAGACCACGCAGAAAGTGATCATAGAGCTCGTTCCGGACGATCTCGTGGGCACGTTGGAGCGTGAGCCCATCGGACTTCTCGACTCCCTGGACGGAGACGTGCCGGGGGTCGGCCGGGTCAGTACTTCCCTCCCCAAGGGGCTGACGGCAGTGATCGGAGGGGCAGGCCACGCGCGGCAGGCCGTCGAGGCATTGCTCGTGCAGGTAGGTGGTGATGGGCCTCCCGGACCCCTTCGCCGGCTTTGGAGCGGGCAGGGCGCCGATACCCTCGACGAGACCATCTCGCTCGCCACGGAAGCAGTCGCGGTGAGCCGGGGCCTCGCCATTGTGGATGCGGCGCTGTTGAGAGCTGGTGAGACCGCGGCCGTCGAGCCGGTGCCATCAGCGGCACCGGTGAGGCTCGTTGAGCGCAGCGGGCGCGGCGCGGTCCGCGTCCACTTGGAACAGGTGGCGGCGGAGTTCCGAGCCGCGGAAAGAGACCTACGTGGGCTAAGGGCCGATGTAGTGGAGGTCGACGGAGATCTCGAAGTCGCGACCATGGGTTGGTTGCGTGAACGCCAGGACGCGGAGACCACTCTCAACGCCTATCGGGACCGCGCACGCGAGGTCCGGGCCCGCCTCAAGAAATTGGAGGCGGCTGGACCGGACGCGCCGTGTCCCACGTGCGGTCGCGTGCTCGAGAGTCACTACCAAGAGGTGCTGGCAGAGCTGAACGAAGACTGGGAGTCCATCGTCCAGGACGGGAGCTGGTGGAAGAGCCGCTGGGAGCAGCTCGAACTCAAGCCGTCGCATTTGCAGGAGCTCGAAGGAGAATCTCTTCGCTTCCATGCGGCGCTCGAGGCCGGCTCCGAGGGAGCCGAGCTGCTGCGCGCACGCCTCTCTGAGCTTTCTGAGAGAGAGGTCGTTTCCGTACCGCCCACTCAGGCTCGCGGCGCGCTGAGCGCGGTTGTAGATGCGCTGCGACGGATACGCTCAGCACGGTCGGTAAGGGCCACCGACATGCTGCTCGACCGCTCTTCGAGGTTTCTTTGCCGAATCTCTGGCGGCCGGATTCTGACGGTGTCGATGGTGGCGGGCCGGGCGGTCCTGAACGGAGACCGCGCTGTGCTGGCTCTAGTTTCGGAGGAAGATCGAGCGACAGCTCGCATCGCGGTGCGACTCGCAGCGGCTTCGCTGGTGGCGGCGAACGGGAAATTGATGGCTTCCCTCGTGCTTGCCGAGCCCTTCGACCGACTCGACCTCGAGGCCCGTATTCGGACGCTCGTGCTCACCAAAGAGCTGCTGAGCGAGATCCCCCGCGTCATCCTGTTCAGCGGTGGCGAGGCGGTAGACGCACGCCCCGAGTTGTTCGATTCTATACTCGAGGTTCGAGACGAGGCATCGGGCGTGGGACCGGCTTTGCGGCCGGCCGCGGCCGGTCCCGGAAGGACTCTGCTGAGGGCGCTTGCGAAGCCCGCCCGTGGCACTGCAACCTTTCGTAACGAGCTCTCGTCGTAGATAGAGTGGACCACGGCGCGTCCGTGACGACGCCGAGTAGTGGATCTAAACGATGTTGGTGTGATGATTCTTTGGATTGAAGCCGCCGTTGCACTGGTCATCGGCGGGGTTGCTTGCCGGCTCTGGTACCGCCATTGGCGCGCGAGGAAGATCACGGCCGCCCGGCGCGTTGAGGCTCCGAACTCCCACTATAGCTCGGCGAGCGTGCGGAACCAGGAGGACCGCGAGCGCTGGGGCGGCATCACCCTGCCCAGCCTCCATCCTCTCAATCAGGAGAAGGCTCACCGCCTGTTTCTGGTGGTGGACGCCGACGGCATTCACGCGCTGTCTCCAAGAGACCGGCTGTTCCTGGACAACATGACCATTCCGCGGCTCAGCACGTAGAAGCTCAAGCTCGCGGCTCCGTGGCCCGCCCCGCGTTGCAGTACGCTTCGTAGAGTTCGGCCGGCTGATTGGCGTACAGCTCGACGAATCCGCACGAGCCGCAGAGCCTCGCGTGGACCTGGGTGCTCGCGCTGCGCGCGAGAGGTCCGACGTGCGGGTGTCGGTCGATGCCCACTACGACGCGCTGGCCGCCGGGGTCGGCGAAGTAGGCACCGTCCATCATTTGATCCGATGCGCATTTCGAACAGTGGTGGTAACTACTCACTGAGGCCTCCTGTAAAACGGGCTTCTTCAGTCGCTACCTGCCCAAGACTGCGCCAGGCAAAGCGAAAAGCGAATCGATTGTCGCGTCCTTCCAGGACATCCGCGAAGATGGCGCCCAGCGCCGGCGCGAACTTGAACCCATGACCGCTGCCGCCGCTAGCGACCACGAGACCTTCCCGGCTGGGGTCCGCGGCCGCGAACAGGTCGCCATCGAAGCTGTCGCAGTACATGCAGACGCGTCGATGGACTACGGGCGCATCGGCCAGCGCGGGGATCGAGTAACGCAAGAAGTCCCTCGTGCGAGCCTCGTGCTCGGCGGAGACAGCCCCGCGGTCGTCAGGGCGCGCGCGAGCGCCCGGTCCGTGGTGTGCCACTTTCACACGGCCGTCGGGCAGAGCGGGAAATCCGTACCACCCGGTACCCGAGATGTCCGCGGCCCATGGAGGAAAGCCGCTACCGCGGAAGGCGTCCGGATCATCCGGCTGGAAGTGGAGAACGGGATGAGCGGTGGGCCAGAGGACATGGGAGAGCCACGGCACCAAGCCGGGGGTCCAAGCCCCGGCTGCGACCAGCACTCGGTCAGCCTCGATGCGATCTGCCCCCGTGGTGACGACGCCGCTCACCCGGGACCCATGTGACATGAGGCTGCGCATCGAGCCGGTAAGGAAGGTCACGCCCGCAGCTCGGCAAAGTGAAGAGAGTCGCTCGACGACCGCGCCGCTCTCCGCCCAGCCCGCCCTCGTATTGAGATAGCCGTCGGGATACCGCGTGAAGTCCCACTCGGGGTAGCGTCCCGAAGCGCTGTTGGCATCCAGTCGCTCGGGGGCGTAGCCCCGAGCCCTCAGTACCTCGAAGCTCTCGTACTCGTACCCTCCCGGGGCCATCGGGGTTGGCGAAAGAATCAGAAACCCGTCCTCGTGGTAGAGCGGCACGGGCCAGTCATGATTCCAGCGGTCCCAGCCCTCGAGCGCGAGTTCCGCCAGCTCGTGGTAGAAGCGGTCGGACCCATAGTCCATGCGCACGACCTTGCTGACGTCGGTCGAGGATGCTCCCTCATGGGGAATCGGCCCCGGGTCGAGCACGGTCACCAGCCACCCCCGGTGCCTCAACTCGAGCGCGGCGGTGATTCCGAAGATGCCGCCCCCGACGACCAGGACCCGTCCTGGGGCGGCGTTCACGGTGTCGTCACGAGCGGCTCGAGGAGCGTGTGGATAGGTTGGCCTGTTAGATCCTGCATCTCTCCAGACCGCCATGCAAATCAGAATCCTGTCCGCTGACGACGTCCGGGCATGCGTAGACATGCCCGCCGCGATCGACGCGATGCGTGAGGCGTTCGCCGCGCTCTCAGCGCAAGAGGCGACCGTGCCGATGCGTCTGGCGCTCGAGACCGAGCACGGGGTCAGTCTCTTCATGCCTGCCCATCTTCGAGAAAGCGGGAACGCCGGGGCCAAAGTGGTTTCGGTGAACCCTGGCAACGCCGCCCGGGGCCTGCCCGCGATTCACGCCGTGGTGCTGGTGCTCGACGTGCTGACGGGTCGTCCTACAGCGCTCATGGACGGCACGTGGCTCACGGCCCTACGCACCGGGGCAGTGGGCGGGCTCGCGGCGGATCTGTTGGCACGTTCGGACGCCAAGACCGTGGCGCTTTTCGGGGCGGGCGTGCAAGCTCGGACGCAGCTCGAGGCGGTCCGGTGCGTGCGCGAGATCACGGAGGTACGGGTGGTTTCGCGGAGCGGAGCGTCCGCGGATCGCCTAGCTGGGGAGGTAGTGGGCGTGCGCGCTGTGCGCGTCGATGATGCGAACGAGGCCATCGAGGGAGCGGACATCATCATCGCCGCGACCAGCAGCTCCACACCCGTCTTCGACGGCGCCCGCGTGGAGCCCGGCACGCACGTTACCGGGGTCGGCTCGTACACGCTCGACATGCGAGAAGTCGACACCGCCCTCGTGCAACGCGCCCGCATCATCGTCGATCAACGTGAGGCGGTGATGGAGGAGGCAGGTGACATCGTGGGCCCGATCCGTGACGGCGTGGTCGACGAGACGGTGATCATCGCCGAGATCGGCGAAGTAGTGCTCGGGCGCGTGCCGGGCAGGACCGCAGACTCCGAGATCACGTTCTTCAAGTCGGTCGGCAATGCGGTTCAAGACGTGGCCGTGGCAGCCCGGGTGCTCGCGGCGGCCGAGTCCGAGGGGCACGGCCTGGTCGTCGACCTCTAGGAGCCGGGGGCGCGAACCGCCGAGCACCGGGCGCTAGCCGTCGATCGTGCGGCCGCTAGCTGCCCAGTACCGTCCAGGCCTCCGCCCGAGCCTGGTAGGTCGCGAGCGCCTCTTCGTCGGAGTTCTGGACCGCGGCCTGTGCCATCGCGAGGTAGGTCCAAGCGTAGTAGTTCGGAATCCCGATGGTGGCGAGGTCGGGCCAATGGCCCCAATCGTCCGGGATCCCTGTGCGGTGCATGAAGACATCGTCGAGCAGTGTACGAGTACGCGGAAGGTCCATCCACGCACCGATCACGTTGGAGTAGGGTGTTCGATCCATCTGCATGAACCCCTCAGGCGCTTGGTCATCGAGGGGCCCGTTGTGGAGCCGGAACGCGAGCCCTTGGCGCACTAGGTAGCGGCTCACGCCCAGCGACGCCGCGGCGTTGCCGCTCGACGCGAAATAGATCGGGCGTTCGTCGATGACTTCGTTGATCAGCGTGAGGGCGTATTGCTGCCACGGCAGGAGCGTCGTGCCTCCCGGTAGCGTGGCGACCACGTTGCCCAGCCTAATTTCGCTGTCGTTCTCGATCGGTACGACCACGCGGGCGACGCGGCTGATGTCCTCATCGGACAGCGGCATGATCGACTTGGTCGGGGCTCGGATCGGCCTGTCGACCACGAGCGGGATCTTGCCCTTCGCCTCACTGGGGTCCGACACGTACACGGCGGCGGTATTCTCCGCTGTGTACGGTCGCTGGCATTGGATGCGGGACCAGTCCGAAGACGGATCGACTCCGTCGGGACAGGGCGCGGTGAGTCTCTTTAGTTGACCCGTGTACCACTCGGTGTTGAGGTACGACGTCACGATCACGGTCACGTCTCGGCGAATGCCCTCGACCTCCTGCAGGTACCACAACGGGAAGGTGTCGTTGTCCCCGTTCGTGAAGAGCACCCCGTACGGCTCGACGCTCATCAGCAGGTTGTGGGACCAGTCCCTCGCCGCGTAGTCGTTTGCCCGGCTCGCCCAGGAGAAGTTGAACACGAGTGGGATCAACGCGAGGCTCAAGATGGGGCTCGCTTTGGCGAGGCCGACCCCCATCTCTCGTGCCGATTCGCGCCAGAGGGTTGCGATACCGATGCCGGCCCAGAGCCCCCAGACCGAGAAGCTCACGATGAAGAAGTAGTCACGTTCCCGCACTTCGTGCAGGGAGCGATCCTGGACCGGCGCCTGCATCGAGTAGCCGTACTTGAAATTGAGGTAGAACAACAGCGCGAACGACAGCGTCGCGAAGAGCGTGGCGATGAACACGAAGCTCGCGCGGTCACGGCGCGCGTGCTCGATCGCACCCCACATCCCGAGGCCGACGAAGAGCATCGTGAAGGGAAGGCGCAAGTTCGCGAAGACGGTCGAGTTACCGTCGAGCGAGCGCGCCCACTGCCAGTCGAAGTACTGTAGGTAGTTGGCTAGCTGAGAGGTCAGCGGCGCGAGGCGAGGCAACAGTCCTGGTTTGTCGTACTGAGTACGATTGAGCGCCTCAGCGAGCGCTACGCAGCCCGCCTTCCCGTAGGTGACGACCGCGCCGAGCGCTGAACCGATGTTGGGACAAGTCGGAGCAGCCTCGTTGATGACGGGATCCAATCCGGCGCGAATCGGCAAAAAGAGATGGATCGAGAGCCCGAGCACAATCACCGCGACGCCGGCGGCGTACAGGCGCCAATTGAGCAGCGTCTTGGGGCGCACGAAGAGTATGAACAATCCGATCGCTGGCGCCGCCAAGAACGCCATGAGGTGGTTGCCGACACTCAGCGCCAGAATGAAGGCCATCAGGACAAGCAGGTTGTCATCCTTGCCGCGCCCGAGCCGCTCCTGCCACCGCAACGCCAACCACGACAGGACAGCAATTGTGAGCAGCGAGACGGTGTACACTTTCTCGTTCACGTTGGATTGGTTCCACACCGTGAAGGCGGTCGCGCTGACGAGCACAGCCGCAGATGCACCGATGATTCGGAAGCGCCGATCCTCTGAGAAGAATCGCAGGATGTGGTGCGCCACGAGGAACCACATTGCGTGCGCGCCGGCGCTCATGAGCGCGCTGAACAGGTTGATACGTACGGCTACCGACATGCCCAGCGGAGCCAGAAGCACGGACCACGCGCGCGCGAACACGACGAAAAGTGGATTGCCGGGGGGGTGTGGGACGCCGAGGATATACCCTGTCGCGATGTACTCGCTGGTGTCCCAAAACGCGGTCGTTCGCGCGAGAGTCAGCGCGTAGAGCGCGAATACGAACAAGCCAGCGAGTGCGGCCTCCCGGTACGGTGGGCGCAACTCGTCGCCGTTTCGGGCGGCGTTGGCCACAGAAGTCACAGTCGCTGTCTCATCGTTCATCACATCTTATCTGTCGCGCCCACGGGCCGGCTGCGTTGCATGCAGCCCTAACGATAACCAGGGACTGGCCGTCTTGCGGGGGGTGCAACCGGCGCTCTACGTGTCGTTCGCTACTCGAAGGGAGGCGTGAGGTGTAGACACCCCCACTCATCCACCGCGACTTGCCACCCTGGCGGCACCCACGTCGTACCACTGTACTCCTGCACCACGAACGGACCGACGAACTCGTGGCCGGCTGCCAGGTCGCTCCTCCATATGCGCGAGGCTTCGATGCGGGCTCCGGCGAAGGCGACCTGCATCGACGTGCCCTGGACAGGCCCGTGCGCTTCACGCAGGCGAGTCACGCGCAGGGGCGGTGGCGGCGCGGTGACGATCGCCCGGAGTGTGACGGCCTCGACCGGAGCGGTCTCCCGTCGGTGTCCGTAGCGCTCCTCGTGGGCGTCGTGAAAACGCTGGATCCAATTCGACGCAGGCACCCTGAGCTCGAAGCTCTGCCCGGCATAGCGGGCGTCCACCCAGAGTTCTGCCGTGAGATCCTCCTTCGAGGCGCCCTCGTCGAGCATCTCCGAGCGCGCTTGGCTTTCGAGCTCTGCGAGGGTTGCGTCGAGGGACGCCTGCGCGTCATCAACGTCCGCCGAGAGCAGGACCGTGCGCGAAGTCTCGCGACTCATGGGTGATGCCAGCATGCCGTAAGCGGACAGTAGTCCTGGATCCGGCGGCACGATTGCCTTGAAGGCTCTGAGTCTTCGAGTCAACTCGGCCACGTGAAGGCCTCCCGCGCCGCCGAAGGCCACAATGGCGAAGTCCGCCGGGTCGTAGCCACGTTCCACGGAGATCACGCGCAGCGCGCGCTCCATCGCCGTATCAGCGACCGCCAGGATGCCCTCGGCGGCGTCGTCCGCGTTCTTGCCCAGTCGAAGCGCCATCGCTTCTAGTGGTGACCGGATCAACTCTCGATCCAATGCGTCATCGCCGCCCAGGAAGGCGTCGGCAGGCAGACGGCCGAGCCATACGTGGGCGTCGGTCACAGTGACGCCGGACCCGCCGCGTCCATAGCAGATGGGGCCAGGCTGCGCGCCCGCGCTCTGCGGACCGACGCGAAGCGCGCCACCAGCATCGAGCCGTGCCAGGGATCCCCCCCCGGCACCCACGGTGTGAATGTCGATGACGGGAATCGCGGTTGGCTGGCCGGCGATCTCGAATTCGCGGGTCCGGAGTGGTCGACCCGGACACAGAGACACGTCGGTCGAGGTGCCCCCCATGTCGAAGGACATCACATGGTCGTGACCTGAGAGACGGGCCCAGGTCAGTGCCCCGACGACACCGCCGGCGGGGCCAGATAGGATGGTATGCACTGGTTCCTTGCGAGCCCGATCGACGGGAATCGTACCGCCGTTCGAGCCCATGATGGTCACGCGCTCGGCGCCGGCTTCGTCGGACAGGCGACCGAGGTATCGGTTCATGATCGGCGCGACGTAAGCATTCACGACCGTCGTGGAGGTGCGCTCGTACTCGCGGAATTCCGGGACCAGATGGCACGAGACCGAGACAGGCAGCCCGGTCGCCTCGACGGCGCGTGCGACCGCCTCTTCATGGTCCGGGTTCGCATACGAGTGCAGCAGCGATATCGCGATAGCGTCAGCCCCGCGCGCGAGGATACGACCCGCGAGCTCGCCCAGCTCGGAGTCGTCGAGCGCATCGATCAACTCACCTCGTGGGCCGAGGCGACCGGCGACGCCCAGTCGGTCGTGCCTGTCGACGAGCGGCGGAAGTCTGTGACCTACCAGCGCGTACAGCTGCGGACGATTTTGACGGCCGATCTCGATGACGTCTTCGAAACCCCGGTTCGTGACGAGCACCACCGTAGCCCCCCGGCGTTCGAGCAGCGCGTTGGTCGCGACCGTGGATCCATGGAGGAGCGTGAAGGCGTTGTCCGCAGAAAGGATGCTTGCGATGCCGTCGAGAACGGCTTGAGCGGGATCATCCGGCGTCGACGGTATTTTGAGCGTCTTGATCCGACCCTCACGGAGCAGCACCAGGTCGGTGAATGTGCCGCCGGTGTCGACCGCCAAGAGCGCCGTTGACGCTGTCGAGGACTGTGTGGACATTGGGGCGCTCATGCAGATTCTTCCTTCCTTCGATCGGTTCAAAGCCCTAGCCGGTGCGGCCGGCCTGGTGCCCGTCTGGCGCGAGTTCCTATTCGACGTCGACACCGCGGTGACCGCCTACTCGAAGCTCGTCGAGCCGCCCTTCGGCTTCCTGCTCGAGTCTGTAGTGGGCGGCGAACAATGGGCCCGATATTCCTTTCTGGGAACCCGTCCGGCGGGCGCATGGAGACTTTGCCGCGGCGAGGTGTCGTGGTGGACCCCCGGTGAGGGATGGAGCGCGGTCGAAGCGGACGATCCGCTCGACGACTTGGATGCCCGCTTGCGGGCGCGGGTCCCTGCCGAGGTACCCGGCCTGCCGCGCTTTTGGGGCGGCGCGGTCGGGTATTTCTCCTACGACGTCGTTCGCGAGATCGAGCATCTTCCGAACCCGCCGGAGGACGACTTGGCGCTTCCGGACGGAGTGTTCCTCTTTACCGACGTCGTTCTGGCGATCGACAATCTGCACGGTCGAGCGATGGCGATCGCGGCGGTGCCAGTCGAGAGTGGTCTCTCCGACAGCGAGCTGAGAAACCGCTACGAAGAAGCGTCCAACAAGACCAAGGACGTGATCGACCGCCTTGGCACGCGGCCCTCACCCGCACCGCTTGCGTTGGCCGACGAACCCCATGCGGATCCTCCGTTCGAGAGTGCTTCGACGCGGGAGGAGTACGAGCAGGGGGTGCAGCGGATCCGTGAGTATATCCGGGCCGGAGATGCCTTCCAGGTTGTGCTCAGCCAAAGACTCGGCATCGGACTGCGGTCGACTCCCTTCGACGTCTACCGGGGACTGCGCAGCCTGAATCCCTCGCCCTATCTGTATTTTCTGGAGCTCGACGGGGTGAGCCTCGTGGGCGCGTCCCCTGAGGTGCTCGTGAGGGTAGAGGACTCGACTGTCACCGTTCGACCCATTGCGGGGACACGACCGCGAGGTCGAACGCCGGACGAAGAACGCGCTCTGGCGGATGACCTGCTGCATGACGAAAAGGAGCTCGCAGAGCACCGCATGCTTTTGGATCTGGGGCGCAACGATGTCGGCCGCGTCGCCGAGTATGGCTCCGTGACCGTGCCCGAGCTGATGGTCGTGGAGCGGTACTCGCATGTGATGCACCTCGTGAGTCAGGTCGAGGGCAAGCTGCGGGAGGGTCTCGGCGCGATCGACGTGTTCCGTGCGTGTTTCCCGGCCGGGACGTTGTCGGGCGCGCCCAAGGTACGCGCCATGGAGATCATCGACGAGCTGGAGCCGGTGCGGCGCGGTCCGTACGGCGGCGCGGTGGGCCACTTCAACTACGGCGGCATGAGCATGGACACGGCGATAACCATCCGCACGCTGGTCGCGACGGGTGGGAAGGCCTACGTGCAAGCAGGCGCCGGCATCGTTGCCGATAGCGATCCGTCGCGAGAGTACGAGGAGACACTGAACAAGGCGCAAGCGCTATTGCAAGCGGTGGCGATGGTGAGCGGCGGGTAGTCGATACCCGCTCGGCTCTCAGTCTGCGGCGTGCGCGCCCAGTTTGTCGTAAAGCAGCGCCAGGGCACCGATTCCCTTCTCGAAGTTCTCCACAGAAAGCCATTCGTTGGGAGCGTGCAGATTGCACCCCGGGAGCGAAAAACCCAGCAGGAGCGCGGGAGCATGCAGGCGCTCTTCGAATTCCACGACGATCGGTATCGAACCGCCGCCACCCATGGGTACGGGCTTGGTACCGAATGCTTCCTCCAGCGCTTCGGCGGCGGCGTCGAAATAAGGGCCCTCGATGCGAGCCTTCCAAGGTCGGCCTCCGTGAAGCTCTTTGAGCTCCCAGGTGACGCCGGCAGGGGTGACGTTGCGGAGATGCGCTTCGAGTAGCTCTTTCACCTTGGCGCCCGATTGATCCGGAACCAGGCGAAAGCTCACTTTGGCCATCGCATGGTTCGGCAGGACTGTCTTAGCGCCTTCATCGGTATAGCCGCACAGCATGCCGTTGACGTCGCAGGTGGGCCGGATCCACAGACGCTCGAGCGTACTGAAGCCCTGCTCGCCCGCGAGAGCGGCGACGCCGAGCTCTTCCCGGGTTTCGTCGTCCGAGTGGGGAAGCGCGGCGATCTGCGCGCGGGTCTCGGCATCCCATTCGACAACGTCGTCGTAGAAGCCGGGCAGCGCGATGCGGCCTTGATCATCGTGCAGAGACGCGATGATCTGGGAGAGCGCGTTGCCCGGATTCATCACCGAGCCGCCGAACTCGCCGGAGTGCAGGTCGCTGCGCGCGCCGTGCACGTGGATCTCGAAATACGCGAGGCCCCTGAGCGAGAAGAGAATGGAAGGCAGACCCTCGGCGAACATGCCCGTGTCCGAGATAACCACGACGTCACACGCGAGACGCTCCAGGTGAGCATCGACGAACGGAACCAGGTTCGGCGAGCCGACCTCCTCCTCACCTTCGGCGAGCACGACGACGTTCACGGGCAACGAACCGCTCGTCGCGAGGTGGGCCTCTAGCGCTTTCACGTGCATGTAGAGCTGGCCTTTGTCGTCGGCCGAACCGCGCGCGTAGATACGGCCCTCACGTTCGGTGGGCTCGAAAGGAGGCGACGTCCAGAGCTCCAGCGGCTCCGGAGGCTGTACGTCGTAGTGCCCGTACACGAGCACGGTCGGGGCGTTGGCGCCGGCACCGCGCCACTCGCCCAGAACGATTGGGTGACCCTCGGTGGCCAGAACCTCGACCTCTAGTCCCGCCTCGCGCATGCGCGAGGCCAGCCACTCCGCCGACCGACTCGTTTCGTCGTCGTATTCCGACTTCGCGCTGATGGACGGAATGCGCAGGAACTCGTTGAGCTCCTCCCGAAAACGTCCGAGGTTGGTGTCGATAAAAGTCAGGGCGTCAGACATGTCTGCAACGCTTTCGCTTTCCCATGCGTCGTTATTTACGTGGGGCGACGGACGGGTGGAGGAGTGAATGATCTGCCATACCGGAAATCCACAAGTGGCGTCCGGCACGAATCCGGACGGGGAGGCTTGGTCACCTCTCTAGAAATCAAACGCTACGGCGGGTGCCTCTCCGTAGCGGGATTGGGAATGGGCGTCGGTCCTCGCGGGCCGGCGCCTTCTCTGTTTTAGCAGCCCGTGTACTTCTACCACGGGCTGCTAGTCTAGATCAGTCCCCGGATGCCCCAACGGTAGACGAAGGTCATCATTGCGGCGAAGACCGCTCCGCCCCCCATCCCGCCTGGACTCAGGGCCAACCCGTCGTACAGGTGGAAGATGCCGACGCCGAGCATGCCTCCGATGACCGCCGCGAACGAGCCGAGCACGGCGATGACCACGGCGTGCCCCGGCGTTTCCTCGGGCCGCTTGATGAGCGCTCTCATGGTAAGGCCGATCACGGCCCCCATCACGATCCAAATCGCTACGCCGATCCAGTTCTGCATGTCGTGCCACTGACCCCAGGAATGGGTGCTCTTTTACATGATTTCGCAGGCCCAAAAAATCTATGAGAAGGCCCGCGGGAGAACCAGACTCGGTGGCGTGTCAACGCAATCGTTGACGCGCGTAGCGAGTCTCCCTTTCATTGGTCCAATGAGCGATGAGATCATTGACCTGACCCAGTATCTTAACCGGGAATCGAAGGAGGAGGAGCCCGCGCGGGGCGCGTTCGCGCTTTGGGGGGCGGATGGTGAACGGTCCCGGTTCGCTTTGCCGCTGTGGCGGACGATCTATCTGGCGCAAGCTGAGCGCGGAGCGATCGTGTGGCGTGACACCACTGGGGACGATGTTCCTCACGCGTTTCTCGTGCTCGACCGAGGTCAGGACCCCGCGCGGTTGGAGGTCGATCAGAATGCGATTCCGGTTTCGGAGGACGGAGAGCCACCCGCCTTGCACGACCACGGTTCTGACGGCGTCACCATCTTTCTCGGTGAGCGAGGCGGCCGCATCTGGCACTTGGTGGTCGATGGCGGCGGCACTAGGACCGGCGAACTCTCCGCGAAGAGCCGGGAAGACATCCTCTTCCTGGCCGGCGAGTGCGCAGGCCTACTCTTCCTAAGAGACTTCGCCGGAAAAGTGCCCTAAGGGTGGACGAGCCACGCCGCTCGCAGCGCCGTCAGAGGGACTTCGCCCAAAAAGTGCCCTAAGCAGCAGCGGAGGGCGAGGCACGCCGCTCGTAGCGGCGTTGGATCGGCCGAAGAAACCCGCGAATAACAAAGTACCCAACGAACCACAACGAAGGCGCACCCCCGAGGCCCCACTACCGATCCCCAGAGCGAAGAGCGGCGTGTCTCGTCCCCCGGCTGCTGTCAGTCTTCACCCATACGGCGTTTGAGCTCCGCCAAGCGCGTGTCGTAGTCCGGCTCTGGCCGCGGCGGCTCGTTCAGGTCGATGGTGTAGTCCGACTTCTCTGGACCCAGATCCAGATTTGAGAACGCTTCAGCCGCGTCACCCTCGGCCTGCTCATCCTCGATCTTCCCCGCCATGCGGTCGAGTTCGCTGAAGAGGTCGTCTGCCGCCGAGATGGTCTCGCGTGCGCCAGACCGGCCTGCAGTAGCCGACAGCGAGTCGCGTTTGGCCTGCGCCTCCTTGACCTTCGCCATCATCTCTTCGACTTCCTCACCGCGGAAGTCGAACTCGGCCTTGAGCGCCTTGGCCTTCTGCTCGAGCAACTGCTGGTGTTCTTCGTGTTTCTCCGCGAACTGGGCGGCAACGTCGGCTGTTTCGGAGTCGCCGATCTCGCGGGCCATTTGCTCTCGTCGCCGGCAGGTCGCGGCCTGGCCCTTTTCGTTCTCCGCCCCAGCCACGGCCTTTGCGATTTGGGTCTCGAGGTGCGCGACCTCGGCCTTCACGTCGGCGATCTCGTCGACCATGCCACCAATCAGGCGATTGACCGTTTCCGGGACATGCTCCCGGTTGAGCTCCTTGTTGAAGTTCACGTACGCTTCGCGGAACGCGGATCTCAGGTCTTCGAACATTGCCCTGTCAGGTGGGGGCGCTTCAGTTGAGGAAGGGCTCGATGCGCTGGGCGAACGAATTCCGTGCGCGGTGCAAGCGGCTCTTCACCGTTCCGAGGTTCACACCCGTGATCTCGGAGATCTCCTCGTAGCTCTTCCCTTCCAGTTCGCGAAGGTGGAACACGAGACGGTGGTGCTCCGGCAACTCCTTAACCGTGTCCTCGACAAGTCGCCGTAGGAATCGCTTCCGGTACAGATCGTCCGGGCGCATCGAGTAGTCCTCGAACTGCAGCGGGCGGTGGTCGTCGTCCCAATTGCTCGTGAGTCTCTGGAAGAGCACTAGTGGGCTCCGGGAACGGTTGCGCAGCTCATTCTTGGAGAGATTGCTCGCAATCGTATAGACCCAGGTCGAGAACTTCTTCGACGTGTCGAAGCGGTGCAGGTGCCTCGTCACCCGGATGAACGCTTCCTGCACCAGGTCCTGCGCGCGATCGCCATCCCCGGTCTTCCGGGTGATGAAGTGGATGAGCCGGTCCCGATACCGATCGTATAGGCGCTGGAACGCGCCCGGACGGCCGTCCAGATGCGCGGTGACTAGCTGCTCGTCGGTGAGATCCTCCAGCGGTGTGGCCTGGAGGGATTCACGGAGCTGTTTGGGGTTGGCGTTGACCATGTCCCGGAGCTTCTCAGTCCCTAGTCGAGAATCATTCTCATTTCTGTACTGAAGATACCTCAGATCGGCCTGTTTTCCAGGCCGATCAAGACCCCGCCCTCGGAGAAGCCCTCGTAGAGGGCCTGCTCCGGTGCCGGAATCCGGTCACGCGAGGCGAGAGCCTCCTCCGCCGCGCGTTCGACCTCGTCCGCCACTTCGGCTTCGACGGTCCGCAGCGTCTCGGTTCCGACGCCCTGTCCCTCCAAGTAAGCCTCGAAGAGGCCGATAGGATCCCGTCGGCCCCACTCCGCGAACAGCTCGGGCGCGAAGGTGTCCCTCGCTTCTCGTTCATCGTGCGTGGCATGGCCCCCCATTCGGAAGGTGTCGGCCACGATAACCGCGGGGCCCAGGCCTGTCCGGCACCGGTGTGCGGCGATCCTGGTGGCCGCGTACACGTCGAGCACGTTATTGCCGTCACAGATCCAATGCTCGATCCCGTACATCGCGGGCCAGTCGTGCAGGTTGCCGGCGCCATGCCGCTCTACAGGGGTCCCGAGTGCCACCCGGTTGTTCTGAATAACGAAGATGACTGGGAGATTCTGCACCGCAGCGAAGTTCATGCCTTCGTGACAGGCCGCGGTTTTGGTGGCACCATCACCGACCCAGGTAAGCGCCACTCGGTCTTCCCCTCGGTTGACCGCGGCCAGCGCGACGCCGGCCACGATCGTGACACTTGTCCCCATGTGGCTGATCGGCTGGATGATGCCGTTGGACAGGTCGCCGATGTGCAGGTCGCGCCCGCGACTCGGGGAGTCGGTGGTGGACAGGTAACCGCGGAACATATCCGCCAACGGCATGCCCATCATGTGCAGGGCGCCAGCGTTGCGAATCATCGGGCTCACCACATCCTTGTCCGGAGCGAGCGCGCTCACGGAGCCTACTGTGACCGCTTCTTCCCCGGTGCCGAGCCACGCCTTGGAAATGATGCCAGTGTGGACCCATCGCTTGAGCCCGATGTCGTGAAGTCGCGTGCGCAGCAGATTTCGGTACATCGCGAGCAGGTCATCCTGGCTCAGTTGCTCGACGATGCGGCTGCGATCGGGGTCGCCGTTGATGCGTTCCGCGAACGAGCGGACCAATGCCGAATCGGGGGCCCAGTCGACGTACTCGGGGGGATCGAATGCTGGATAGCGCTTCATGCCGCTAAGCTACCGGAAGCGCAGATGACGCGGTACGGGCCGGAGTTGTCGCACAAACGAAAGCGGGGGAGGCAAAGACTCTCATGGCATGAAGAACCAGCCCCCCAGGGTGGGCCACGAGAACCTCTACACTCGCCCCGCTTACGAATCCGCCCAGAACCAAGGTTCCGAACGTACCCGTATATACCACACACGCCTCGGGGTGTCACACTCAAATTGGTACGTTCTTTAAGAAAACTTCGAAGTCGTAGAAAGTTGTGCGTTGCAGCGAACCTCGAGCGCTGTAAGATTGGTTGCGAGTCCCCCCCCCATCAGGTCGTTAGCGAGTTGACCGACTCCATCCCTCCCCGACGCGTCCAGGCCATTGTCGGCTTGCGTCTGCTCGAGATGATCCGAGATCAGGATCTTCCCGCCGAGATCCTGGATGCTGAGGATCCTACGCAGACCATGCCTCGTCGGCTGGGCCTGAGCGACGTGGTCGACCGTCAGATCCGCACGTATCAGAAAGACGTGAAGAAGGGGGTCCGCCTCGCGGACTCGGAGGTCATGGATCTCTTCCGCCTGGTCATCCGGCGACCGGACGGCGACGAGGTCTTCTACGGTGCCGGACGGTTGTTGGCTTCGATGGACCGTCCGAGCCAGTGGGCCCGGATTATGCCCCAGCGCATCCAATATGCGTTGGCCCGCGGGAGGGTGAAGCGGCGGCTCAGGCGGCTCTTCGGGCGGCGCGTGGGTGGTTTCGGCCGAGGTCCATTTACGGTGGAAGGCCGAGGGCTGGTCTTCATCGAGAGTGATCCGGGAGGAGAGGCTTGTGCATTTCTGTCCGGTTTCTGCCAGGAGATCCTCGAACACACCGGAGGAGGTGCCGTCCAGGTAAAACACTCCCTGTGCCAGGGCCGGGGCGACGAGCAATGTCGTTGGGAGGGCAGGTTCATCGATGAGCTGGGCGTGGAGATTCCGTCAGAGGCGGACTCGGCCGAGCGCGTCGAGGCTGGTTGATGGTAGAGAAGGGCGCCTTCGCACCAGACTTCACGCTTTCCTCGGACCAGGGCGAGCAGGTCTCGCTACTGGGCTTGAGAGGGAAGCGAGTTCTGCTCTACTTCTACCCCAGGGATGACACGCCGGGATGCACGATTCAGGCGTGTGATTTCCGCGATGCCATGCCGCGGTTCGAGGGCGTTGATGCCGTCGTGCTCGGTGTATCGCCCGACTCGGTGGAGTCCCACGCCGAGTTCCGGGCCAAGTTCGGGCTGAATTTTCCGCTTCTGGCCGATGAGGATCATTCGATCGCTGAGGCCTACGGCGTGTGGGGTGAGACGAAGTGGGGGATCGGCATCGAGCGCAGCACATTCCTCATCGAGCAGGACGGCACGGTGGGAGAGGTGTGGCGGAACGTGACCCCGCAGGGTCATATGGTGATGCTCGCGGAGCTACTGGGGGCCTGACGGGGTCCGTTTCAACCGTACTGGAGCAGTATGGAAATCGGGATCGGAATCGCTATTGGAGTCGTGCTGGCTGTTGCTGGCTTCTTGCTGGGACGCTCCGGGGCGCATGCGGCCGGGGTCGGGGAGGGGCGCGCCGAAGCAGAGCGGCGCCTCGCCGCCGCAGCTGAGGCCATCGGTCGGGGTCGACGCCCTCAGGCCGACGCCGGGTCGCCGGAGCACGATCTATACGCCGCGCTGGAACAAGGCTGGGCGCCCAGGGAGACGGAGCGCCAGGCAGCCCTGAAAGAGGCGATCGGACGCGTGAGCGCGTTCCTGGACGCGAGCGTGCGTGCTCCGCTCACGGGCGCAGGTCGTGAAGCGCGCGCTGGCGAGCTGCGCGAGCGCATCGAGCGCGCGCTCGGTGCCCTCGAAGACCTGAACTTCTTTCTGGAGGATCCCGCTGGAGAGAGCCAAGACTGCGACATCGTACCGCTCGTGCAGCATGTGGCGCGCGAGTTTGCCGCGGATCAGGACGTGGGTGTCCGCATCCAACTGGCCGAGGCTTCGGTGCGTGCCACCGTCAATGCGCAGGTGCTCATGGACAGCCTGTACCTGGTCCTGCACAATGCCGGCCGCTTTGGCGGTGGAGCGACGGTCGACGTGACCGTGCAGGCCGTCGACGGTCGTGCCCTGGTCACAGTGCGCGACCGCGGCGAGGGCTTTACCGAGGAGGCCTTCAAGCGTGCGTTCGACCCCTTCTACTCCACGTCGAAGGAGGGGCTCGGCCTGGGCCTGCCTCACGCGCGCATGCTGATCGAGGGGATGGGAGGCCGCGTGGAGCTGAGCAACGTGCCAGATGGTGGCGCTGAGGTTGAGGTATCGTTCGCGCGTAGCTGACCGGTTCGCGTAGTTGACGGGGTTTAGGGAGCCGTGCGGCGTCCTGCCACGCCCACGCCGACAACACCGGCCACCACGAGCACGATTCCGATCCAACCCAGGGACCGTAGACCCTGGTCCAGAAGTAGAGTTGCGAGGATCGCGGCCACGACGGGTTCGATCGCTGTCGCAAGGGAGGCTCGGCTCGCTTCGATCCTCGCCAAGGCATCGAAGAACAGGAACTGCGCCAGCGCGATCGTGGTGGCGCCGAAAACCACGAGTAGCGCCCACGCGCTGACGGTGTCCGGTAGCGCGATTGTGCCCTCGACCGACAGGAGGATCACGGTAAGCACGACGCACGCGCCGACTGTGCTGTAGACCACGGTCGGCGTAGCCCCGTAACGCGCGCTGGCGAAGCGGCCGAAGAGCGTATACGTGGCGTAGCTCAGTCCGGCCAGTGCTCCCCAGGCCAGTCCTGCGGAACCAAAAGCCGCAGGAACGTGTTCAGCGCCGGCCACGGAGAGCCAGACACCGACGAGCGTCACGACCACGAGTGCTACCCGAGTGCGGGTAGGCCACTCGCCCAGGAGGGGCCCCGCGGCGGCGACCACGAGTGCCGGCGCCAAGTACAGGAGTGCGACCGTAGTGGGTACGCCGACTGCGTCGGTCGACAATTGGTATGCCAACTGGAAGATCGCTACCGTGACGCCGCCTCCGAGCCCGAGTATTACAATCGTGCGGCGGCTTACGCGCAGCGACGCGGGGCGTAGGACGCCGAACACCGCGACCAGGACCAGAGCGCCGACCACGGATCGAAGCAGGGCCACGGTCTCCGGCGGCACGCCCATGCGAAAAAGATGCACGGAGAAGATGCCGGAGGATCCCCACAAGCAAGCCGCGGCGATTGCCTCCAGGTAACCCATCCAGCGAAGCCCGGCAGGCCTCGCGTTCACCGGTATCCGTACACCTGGTAGAGCAGCAGATAGACGACCAGACCGGTCACGGAAACGTAGGCCCAGATGGGGAACGTCCAGCGTGCGAGCCTGGCGTGCATGCGGAACCGGCGTCGCCTGACGAGATACACGAGCCGAAGCACGAGTGGGACGAGTAGCACAGCGAGCACGATGTGGGAGAACAGAATGGAGAGGTACACCGCGCGCGCCGCTCTCTCGCCGGCGAACTCGTGCGTGCCCGTAATCACGACGCGCGTCACGTAGAAGACCAGGAAGAGCGCCGACGCAGTGAGCGCGGTCAGCATCGCTCTGCGGTGCATGTGCAGGGATCTCCGCTTCACGAAGTAGAAGCCCGTGAAGAGAGCCACGGCGCTGGTGGCGTTCAGGCTAGCGTTGACGAGCGCGAGCATGTCCCCGAGCTGCGTACGATCCATGAGAAGCTCAGGCCGCCTGGGTTTCTGGAGCCTGCGTTGGCGATCCGGCGGAGACACGCGCGAGCGTAGCCAAATGCACAAGCGCGGTGAGAAGGGCGGCAGCGCCCAGCGTGTGGAAGGACACTGGGAGCACCGCCAGCACGGTGAGTACCGAGAGAAATCCTAGCGACACCTGCGCGACGACTAGACCGGCGGCGAGTAGCGCCCACGTCCGTATGGCGTCGGTTGTGCCCTGGCGCACGACCCAGATCGCGAGCCACACGATCGCCACCAGCGCGAGCATGCCAACCACGCGGTGTCCGAAGTGGAGAATAATGGGCGTGTTCACCAGTGGCGGAACGAGTCGGCCGAGACAGAGTGGTGCGTCAGGACACGCCATGCCCGCGTCCGTGTGGCGAACAAGGCCGCCGAGCACGGACTGGAGAAAGACGAGGACGGCCGCTGCCGTCGCGAATTTGCTCACCCGGCGCGCGGCCCCGGCGTCCGGTGCCGAGGCTTCCCTCGACCAGCTCGTCGCTGACGCGACGTGGGTGGCCAATACCAGGAAGAGCAACGCCAAGCCGAGGTGAGTGGTCGATACGAGGTCAGGCAGCCGATAGATGACGGTGAGTCCCCCGACCAGCGCCTGGACGACGAGCAGAGCCATTCCGGCCAAGCAGGTCCTGAAGACCCATGGGCGGTCGGCGGTTTCCTTTCTGGCCAGCCATGTCGCGAGAGCGAACATGAGAAGGAGTCCACCCGCCACGAGGCGGTGGAGGTGCTCCCAGAACACGCCGCCCGACATCTCGGGAAACAGGGTTCCGAAACAAGTGGGCCAGTCGGGGCAGGCCAGGCTCGACTCCGTCGCGTGCACCACGCTCCCCAGGTACAACAGGAGGAGGGTCCACACGACGGACACAGTGAATGCGCGTCTGTGAAGCATCGGACGAACCTCGGACTAACCCGTGTGCACCGGTTCCCGGATGGAAGGCTCGGCCTCGGCTTCGGCGGCCAGGGCCGCCTCGACCTGCTGACGGTAAGTTTCGAGCGAGACGATGCCGCGCTCGAGCCACTCGAACTCGCCCGCCAGGAAGCGTCTGGCGATGCTGTAGGTGGCATCGTCGTCGTTGATGAAGAGGGCGTCGAAGCGCGCCGCGATCCGGCGTCGGGCGTGCCGGCAGTACAGGTCTGTGAGCGCGGTCGCACCGGTCTCGTCACTGCCCCGGTCGGTGAGCATTCTCGCACGCACGATGGACGCCGTCATGACGAACAGGTCCGCGCCGATGTCGACGATCCTGCCGAGCACCGCCTGGCGCTTCTCGAGCCCGGGCCCGAATCGAACCATGGCGTGGAAGGTCGAACGGGCGAGCCTGCGAGAAGCCCGCTCGACAAAACGAAGATGTCCTGCGAGTGTGCCGAAGGATGCGTAGCGCGGCCAAAAGCCCCAGCCGAGGAAGCGCGACGGATACCACCAGGCGTAATGCACGCCCGCCCGTAAGAGTGCGGCCAGCTTCTGACCCGCCGACGCTTTCGGGTCGATGATGTCACCAGCGACGCTTAAGTGGGTGTCCACGGCCTCGCGGGCGATGAACAAGCGCATGATTTCGGAGGAGCCCTCGAAGATCGTGTTGATGCGCATGTCACGCAGATATCGCTCGACGGGGTACGGCGTGTCTCCGCGCGCGAGCAGCGAGGCGTGCGTCTCGTAGCCGCGGCCTCCTCGGACCTGCAGCGCGTCGTCTACGATGCGCAGGCCGGTTTCAGATGCCCACAGCTTGGCGATCGCGGCTTCGAGTCGAATGTCGAAGGTCTTCGCGTCGGCCATTCCCGATGTGAGCTCGACCACCGCCTCCATTGCGAAGGTTTCAGCGGTCATCCTGCCGAGCATCTGTGCGATGGCGTCGTGCTTGCCTACCTGACGGCCCCATTGAACGCGGGACCCGGCCCAATCTCGGCACATCTCGAGCGCGCCTTTGCCCGCCGCGGCGCAGAACGCGGGCAGCGCCAGGCGTCCGGTGTTCAGCGTGATGAGCGCGAGCTTCAGTCCCTTGCCCTCTGCCCACAACAGATTCTCGCGTGGCACCTTCACATTGGTGAAGCGAAGGACTCCGTTGGAGAGTCCGTTGAGCCCCATAAAGGTGCACTCGCGTACGGTCTCGACGCCCTCCCACTCGGTCTCCACGATCAACGCGGTGATCGGCTTGCGGCGAGATCCTTCGGGCGTTGGCGTGCGCGCCATGACTACGATGATGTCGGCGCGTGGCCCGTTCGTCGTCCACAGCTTCTCGCCGTTCAGGATCCAATGCGATCCATCCTCGGAGAGCGTCGCGGTCGTGGACATGTTGGCGGGGTCCGATCCCACGTTGGGCTCGGTGAGCGCGAACGCTGAGAGGGCTCCCCCGGCGAGCCGGGGCAGGTACCGTTCCTTCTGCTCGTCAGTACCGAACTTCAGGAGTGGCCCCGGTACTCCAATGCTCTGGTGGGCCGAAAGAAACGCCCCGGTCGAGCCGCATCGAGAGGCGACGATCTCGAGTGATCGATTGTAGGAGAGCTGGGACAGCTCGAGTCCACCATACTTGCGTGGAATCTTGATCCCGAACGCGCCCAGCTCTGCGAGTCCGTCCAGAACCTCCTGGGGGACGTGGCGGTCGCGGTCGATCTGGTCGCCGTCGATGTGATCCCGGGAGAACGCTTCCAGCTTCGCGTGAAACTCCGCCGCCCGCTCCTGCTCCTCCGGATCAGGAACCGGGTGGGGGTGGATCAGATCCAGCTCGAATCGTCCTTCGAAGATCGAACGCGCGAAGCTGCGCCGTTCCCAGTCCTGCTCGCGAGCGTACTCGGCGACCTCTCGGGCTTCGAGTTCGGTGGCGAGCTTCTTGTCGTCTGCCATGGTTGTAAATCTAATACGGGGCAGGTACGCGTGGCTTCGGCGGGCGCGCTATGCGTCCTCCCGCAAGAACTCCAAGATCTCCGCACCCCGGGCTTCGGCGTCAGCCTCTCCGACCTCCATGAGCTTCTGGAGATAGTCCGGTTGGAAGAGTATCAGGCTCAAGAAATCAGGGCTGCGCGTCTGCTTGGTTCCCAATCCGCGCATGAGGAAGCGGAACGCTTTCGGCAGCTGGGGCTCGTACTCGTAGGCGAGCCTGCCCAGGTCCTGTGAGGGTCGGAGGGTCAACAGCCGGATCGGCTTGAGGCCGTCTCGTTTTTCGGGGGGCAGGCTCTCTAGTAGCCGATTGAGCCGCTCGAGCCGTAGCGCATCGTGGTCCAACAGGTCCAGGAAGATCGAGTTCATAAGTGTGCCGGCGACCTGAGCCGGGGGCGGGTACCCGTAGATCGTCGGCTGCCCGGCCTCATCCTGGTTTCCGTCATAGCGAGTCGAGATTGCCAGAATCCTACGGGCTCCCAAGTGCAGTACCGGCGAGAGCGGTGCCGTCAGACGGATGCTACCGTCGCCGTACCACGCGTTTTCGAGCTGTACCGCGGGGAAGATGAGTGGCAGCGCGGCGGACGCCATCACGTGCTCGACGGTCATCACCGCAGCCAACGACCTTCGCCTGGGGCGCTGCCACGCGCGGATGTCGGATCCTTGCACCCAGGTAACCGACCGTCCGGTCGAGTAACACGACGTGCTGATCGCGACAGCCTTCAGTCGGCCGCGCTCCAGGTTGTAGCGCACGCCCGTGAGCTCGCCGTCGACCGCATGAAGCACCTCGGTCAGGTAATTACGCAGTGGCTGTGTGTCGACCAGCCCTCTCACGCGCGGTGCACCTCCCATGCCCCCGGAGGCTAGCTGGCATAGCCAGCGAAAGCTGTTCAGCGTCAGCGAACGAACATCGACATTGAAGACGTCCGCAACGGTGAGGTTGCCCCACAACTGACTCAATTCCCGTACCGACTGCAGGAAACTTCCGTGATGTGACGCGAGCAGCGCGGCGTTGATCGCCCCGGCGGAGGCGCCGGTGACGTACGGGACTCTCAGCTCGGGAAAGTTGCGAGCAACGTACCTCAAAAAACCCACCTGGTACGCCGCTCGAGCGCCACCACCACCCATCACGAGCCCGAGGTCACGTGGACCAGCGGCGCGGGTAGCGGTGGGGAGTTGCTCGAGAGGACCGAGTGGTGGAACAGGAGTCATAGAGCCTTCTGGACGGCGAGCGCGATGCCATGGTCGAGGTGGGTGCCTACCCGAGTCAAGGGGGGGATGGCTTGTCGCGTTGGCATCAGCGCGACACGTTTTCGCATTCAGATCGTTTACTCATGTAGCCGCCCTTCCTTCATTGTTCACCCAAAAGGTGATCGCGAAACATGGTCAAATTCCGTCCGCTTCTCTTCGTGGTTCCCTTTGTCTTGGCGGGCTGTGCCTCCTATCAGCCGACTGAACTCTCGACTTTGCAGCCGACTGATCAGGTCCGACTCGAGCTGGATCAGACGGAGTTGGCGCGACTGCTCGCCTTCGCGAACACGTCGACCAACTCGGTCAGCGGTCGCTTCGTGAACCAAATGGGCGACTCGGTGACCCTCGTTGTCGAGACACCCTCCACCTTCATGCAGGTCTCCGTGCCGCGCAGCTCGATCGTGCAGACGAGCCGACGCGAGATCGACAACCGGAAGAGCTTCTTCTTTTCGGCGCTGGTCGTGGGCGGAGCGGCGGCGCTGGCGGTGATGGGCTTCGAGGGCGGTGGTAGGGATTCCATAGGGGACGACGACGGAGTGGACGAGACATGGATCCCGCTGCTCGGTTTCCGGATTCCGTTCAGCTTCTCGTTTGGACGCTGACCGATAGTCTAGTGATCAGACATCGTCTCTAGCAATCAGCCTACGATCGGGCGACCGATCGCCATGATGCCTGTCGCGATGAGCCCCAGCACGATCAATGTGCTGACGATGTAGGGCATGAACGTCCGCTCCGCGATTGGGCGGCGTTTCATCACCGCCGAGACCAGATGGGCCACCACCATGGCGAGCACCATCGACGCGATGTGTCCGCTGAGCTGCGGGTAGAACACGCCGCTCATCAAATGAGCCAACCCAAAGAGCACCGTGAGGTCGATCGAACCCGTGAAGACAGCCGCCAGAATCCTCATGGTCTTGTCGTATTCGCGTTTCGTGGCCTGTCCGTACACGGCGTAGCCCAGAACGAGAATGCCGGCGAAGAGCACCAGGTAGCGAAGGCCTGAGTGGGCGTAAAAGAGCATGACGATCGGTCCTGATTGGGGTCAGTTTGCCAGCTAAGATGTCGAAAAGTCCGGCAAAGTGCGCGTGTTGCGTCGATATTTCAAGCTTGTGTCTCAGTGGACGGGGGCGGTGCAATCTTTTTTGGATCCAGCCGTATCGATATCGTGGGGTGGATCGGCCTGGAAAACTATTGTGTTTTAGCGTTTCCCGGGCCTAGATTTACGTCGCTCTATTGGAGCCGCTCGCTGCGGAGGTCCGCGGCGGGCCAAATTCATTCTATGGTGAGGAGGCAACATGTCCCGAAGCGTTGTCTGCAAAGGGATCCTCCGCAGGACATTGCGCACTCTGACCGTCGCGGCGTTTGCGGTGATGGTCGGCTGGGCTCCGGCCCAAGCGCAGACTGGCACCGTGACGGGTTCGGTGCGGGACGGCACCAACGGGCAGCCGATCGCTGGCGCCCAGGTTAGCATCCCGTCGCTGGACATCGGTGCGCTGGCCAACAACGTTGGCCGGTTCCTGCTGCTGAACGTGCCGGTAGGTACGCATTCAGTGCAGTTCCAGTACATCGGTTATGGCAGTGAGACGATTGAAGTCACGGTCGCAGCCGGCCAGACGGCTACCTCTGACGCACGACTCCGCTCGGAGGCGATCAGCCTGGAAGGTGTCGTCGTGACCGGGACCGCGGGGTCCGCGAGGCGCCGCGAGATCGGTAACTCGATCACGCAGATCAACGAGTCCCAGATCGAAGCGCTTCCGGTGTCGAATGTCGCCGATATTCTACAGGGTCGCACCACAGGTGCGACCGTGCTGCAAAACGGCGGCATGATCGGCGCCGGCAGCACGATCAAGCTGCGGGGTAACAACTCGATCTCGCAGGGCAACTCGCCGCTCGTCTACATCGACGGCGTGCGCATGCGCGCAACGGGGCTCATCCACTCGGACGAGGCCAACCAGCAGTCGAATCCGTTCGACGACATCAACCCGAACGACATCGAGCGTATCGAAGTCATCAAGGGCGCCGCAGCCACGACGCTTTATGGCACGGAGGCCGCGGGTGGTGTGATTCAGATCTTCACCAAGCGTGGCGTCGCCGGCGCAGCGGCGTGGAGCCTGAGCATCGATCAGGGTATGAACACGATCGGCCACATCGGTCCCGACGCAGATGTGAACCCCACGGGTCTCGGGCTGAACAACTGTAACTACACCGAGGGCGGTGGAGACTCGATGTTCCCGGCCGACCCGTCCTGCCCCGAGAACGGCTCCTGGTTCAAGGACGGCTACAAGCAGCGCTACAACCTCTCGGTACGTGGTGGTGCCGAGCGCATGAACTACTTCATGTCGGCGTCCTGGGGTGACGAGCGCGGTGTCATGAACCCGAATGCGTGCTCCCTGAACGAGGAAGGCCTCAAGGCATGTGGCGAGGCCGGCGGCTTCACCAACCCCGCCCAGGGCCAGGCTGACCACAGCCTACGCGGCAACTTCTCGTTCTCGCCGAGTGACGAGCTCGACATCCGCTTCAACTCGTTCTACTCCCACAAGAACATCGACTGGCTGCCCGACGGCAACAACGCCGAGGGTCTGCTGTTGAACGTGTTCCGTGGCGGTTCGGATTATACGAACGACGAGGACGGCAAGACGCTCGTCATGGAGCTCAACAACCTGAACGACCACTTCGTTACGGGTCTGAACATTCTGTACAATCCCGGCAGCGGCATGAGCCATCGCCTGAACACCGGGATCGACTGGACCCGCAACACCTACCGGGAAACCCGGCCGTGGGGCTTCTTCTATAAGCAACTCGGGACGCGTGAAGTCGACGACCGCACGTTCCGCAAGCTGACGCTGGATTACGCGGGCACCTGGCAGGCCGACGTTATAGGCATGGCCTCGTCGCTCTCGTGGGGTGGTCAGCTCTACAACGACTTCAGCTCGGGCATCAACGGCAACGGTGAGGACTTCGCCGGCCCGGGTGACAAGGTTCTGACCTCCGGCGCGATCACGGAGATTTTCAGTGAGTACAACGCCACAGTGACCACCGGCGGATTCTTCCTTCAGGAGCAGATCGGCCTGGGCGACAGGCTGTTCTTGACGGCTGGCCTGCGCATCGACGGTCACTCGGCGTTCGGTTCGGACTTCGGACTCGAGCCGTACCCGAAGGCTTCGGCGGCCTACATGATCTCCGACGAAGGCTTCTTCCCCGAGAGCTTCGGTACGCTGAAGCTTCGCGCTGCGGTCGGCGAGTCCGGAAAAGCTCCGGGCCTGTTCGACGCTGCGCGGACATGGCGCTCAGTTGCTGGTGACAACGGGCAGCCCGCCGTTACACCGGATAACCTCGGAGAACCTGATCTCGGTCCCGAGCGCACGCTCGAGTACGAGTTCGGTTTCGAGGGTTCGACGCTGAACGACAAAGTCACGTTCGAGTACACCTACTACGACCAGACCACCTCCGACGCGCTGGTCAACGTCACTCAGCTGCCTTCGGCCGGCTTCGTGGGCAACCAGCTCAGTAACGTGGGCGAGATCACCAACAAGGGCCACGAGATCTACATCAACGCGGTCGTGATCGCGTCGGACAACCTCTCGTGGGACATCGGTGGTCGTCTGTCGACGAACACTTCGGTGGTCAACACGCTCGGTCAACTCACGAGCATCGGCGTTGGGTGGCGGAACTACGTGCGGGCTCCGATCGAGTGCACAGCGGCGTTGTCGGGCGCTGCCGACTTCGACGGTAATGGCTTCATCGGGAAGGGCTGCACGGTCGGCGAGATGGTGAAGTTCCCGCTTCCGGCGTTCTGCCACGACCGTGTGCAGAACCCGGACGAGATTGCGGCTCCCGACTATATGGAGCAGTGCCTCGGGTCGACGACGCCGACGCGGACTTTCGGCCTCAACACGTCGATCACGTTCAGGCAGCGCCTGACGTTCGACATCCTGGGCGAGGGCATGGGTGGACACTGGCTGTCCTCCGGTACCGCGTACCAGAACGCTCGTCGTGAAGTGTGGCCGATGTGCCGCAGCACGGTGGACGCGATCGCAGCCGGCAACCGCGAAACGTTGACCGCTGGTGAGCGGGCGCAGTGCGACCGTTCCGTTACGCGCTACGGCATGTGGACGCAGCGGGCGGACTTCTTCAAGATCCGGTCGGCTTCGCTGAGCTACCGTGTGCCGGAAGCGTGGCTGCCGTCGAGCATTCGCGCGGCGACGGTTCGCTTGCAGGGTCGCAATCTCGGCACGTGGACGGACTACGAGGGTGTAGATCCGGAGGCGTTCGAGGACGGGTCGGCTGAGGTGCTGTTCCGGCAGGAGTACTACAACCTACCGCCGATCAGGAGCTTCCAGTTCTCCGTCAAAATCGACTTCTAGAGCCATAAGGAAAAAACATCATGAGATCACTGATGAAGATCCGCTGGCTCCCCGTCGTGGCCCTCGTGGCCACGTTCGGGATGACCGGCTGTAGCGACGATCTGTTCAACGTCAAGAATCCCGGTCGGATTCTCGATGCGGACCTGAATACCTTGAAGGGCATCAACGCCCTGGTGACCGGGATGTCCGCCGACTTCTCCGTCGGTTATGACAACATGTCATTCACGAGTGCGATCCTGTCTGACGAGATCGTCGGCTCGGGCAGTTACTTCTCGACGGGACGGTACCGTCGGGGTCTGTTCGATTCGGAAGACTCGAACGGTCGCTGGGCGGACGTCCAGCGTGCGCGCTGGGTGGCCGAGGGTGGCCTGCAGCGGATGGCTGAGATCGAAGGGTTCACCTTTTCAGGCAACAAGCTGACGGCACGTGCGTACCTGTTCGCGGGTCTCGCCAACCGTTGGTTCGGTGAGGCCTTCTGCGAGGTCGTCTTCAGCAACCCGTACTCGGCAGATTTTCCAGGGCCGGGCGGGGAGATCGACGAGGGCGTAGCGCTTCCGAGGACGGCCGCGTTCCAACGGGCCATCCCCGCGTTGCAGCAGGCGGTGTCGCACGGCTCGTCTTCCGGAGCGTCGGACATCGTAACGGCCGCGCATGGTGCGATGGCCGGAGCGTACGTCGGCCTCGGGCAGTGGGCCAACGCGATGACGGAGGCGGCGCAGGTGCCGACCAGCTACGTGTATGGCGCGGAGTATTCGTCCAATTCCGGTCGTGAGGAGAGCCAGATCTGGGCGGAGACGCATGGCCGTCACGAGATCTCGGCATGGGGAACGCTCGCCGGTACGTACGGCGCAGGCGACCCGCGTACTCCGTGGACCGATTGCGGTGCCGCATCCAGCGGCTGCCCGTCAGGGAACGGCGCCGACGGTCAGACGATTCACTACCGTCAGGAAAAGTACCCCACCAAGGACGATGACATTCCTGTGGTGAAGGGTACGGACATGCGTCTTCTCGAGGCTGAGAACGCGCTGCTCAACGCTGACCTGGTGGGCGCCATGGCGAAGATCAACGAGGTCCGTGCGTTCTTCGGTCTCGGCGCGCTCGTCGCGACGACGATCGGTTCGATTACAGGTGGTGACGGCGGCGGGGCACACCCGACGTCGATGACCGGTTGGGATATTCTCGACCGTGAGCGGCACCTGACGAACTGGCTGGAAGGGCGGAGGCTTTGGGACTTGCACCGGTGGAACCATCCGCATCTGGATGGTGGCGGCGTGGTGTACTTTGCGACGGTTGCACGCCGCGCTTCGTGCTTCCCGATCTCCGATGACGAGTGCCAGGTCAACGAAAACATCGACAGCACGTCGAAGTGCTTCACGTCGTAGTCGACTGGCGGTAACAGGGCATGCCGCCCCCTGGCCTTCGCGCCAGGGGGCGGTTTTTGCATGGTGCCGGCGGGGACGCTGCGTCGTCACCGAACACGAGCCAGCGCGTATGTTTGTACGGAGGTCACTCCTTCGGCCTGGGCGGAGACGGTGCACTGTTAGGGACAGCTAGGACACGTGTGGAGGTGGGACCATGACGAAGCGCGGCATGCGCGCGTGGCGGGGAGTGGCCGTGGTCGCGGCGCTGGTTTGCGCCGTACCAGCACAGGCCCAGATCAGGGTCGAGGGCGAGGTGCTCGACGGCCATTCCGGGCTGCCGGTTCAGGGCGTGATCGTCCAGTTCCCGGATCTCGGCATCGCGGTGCTGACGGACTCCATGGGCTACTTCCGATTCGACGCTGTGCCGCGCGGCTCTCAGATCATCAGCACGTACCACTTCGCGTACGACGCGCTAGCGGCGGTTACGCCGATCGTGCTCGGCGATGTTCTGGCACTCAACCTCACGCCGCGTCCCATTGAGCTGCGTGCTGTAGCCGTCGACGTTCGACCCCGCGGAGAAATCGAGGCGCTCACCACGGGCCGCGGCTCTGACTTCATCGGGCCCGAGGCGATTGAGAGGCTCGCGCAGCGCAATAGCCGCATGCTCGAAGTCCTGCGCACAAAGGCGCCGCCGAGGCTCCAGATCCGCCAGCAGAACGGCAGGGGCGGCATGCAGTTCTGCATCCAATCGAGCCGGCGGCGCCCATCGATCCAGGAACTCAGGGACCTCGGCAGCGGGTGTCACCCGGCATTGCTGGTGATGGATGGCGTGGTGATCTATGCGCCCCCCTCCACCAGCGATTTCGTTGCCGACGTGGCGCCGACGCTTCCGGCTGACGTAGCGGATATGCTACTCAACCAGAATCCGAACGAGATCGAGAGCATTCGCGTGCTCACGCCGACCGATGCGTTCTTCCGTTACGGAGATGCTGGTCGCTTGGGAGCGGTCGAGGTCGTGACCAAGCGGCCTTCCGGGAGACGCCGGTAGCGGTTGCGCCGGGCTAGCCTCCCCGCACTTCTTCGAACAGCGCCCTCGCATTCTGGACGGCCGCACGTTGGCTCTCCGTTGGCGGATACAGGGTCCCAGGTCGTACACCACCGCCGTTGAGCGCGCTGTATACCTGTTGAACCGTCCGGGCCGCCGCTGCCAGCTTGCCCGCCGGTGTATCGATCGGAAGACGCGCACCTCGGCCCCCTCGGCCCCTGCCGCCGCCGCCGAAGCCGTTCTCGCTCCTGTACGTGTTGATTTCGTCCGTGAGTGCCAGCGCCTCGAGCATGAAGCGTTCGCGGGACTCGTACATCGCTACCGTAATGGGCATTTCCGGGTCGCCTCGTACTACCACTTGAGTGGAGGCGGTGGCGCCACGGGCGTTCACCGTGACCACGTAGGTACCGGGTGAGACCCACGGACCGCGATCCGCAATCGAACGCGCGAGCTCGGGGTTCATGAAGCGCTGCCAGGTGTCGGCGCTGCCGGGAGCGGGGTGACGCAGGTCCCAGTTGACCCTGTGTGTGCCCGCCGAGGACGGGACGCGCATCTCGCGCACGGTCGTGCCCATGGCGTTGGTGACGCTCAGCGTGGCGTCACCGCCACCGGCGCCCAACTTGTACGTGATCTCGACGCCATCGACCGGATTCGTGCCTGCGAACGCGGCCTGGCCGCGGTACGAGGTGTCCTTGCGGTAGACCTGGATCGTGCTCCGGTCCGCCGAGAAGACCGTCACGGGTCCGGAGGCGTTGCCCCACTCGGCGAGCGCACGCGTGTCGTCCAAGATCCAGAAGGACCGACCGTGAGTACCGAGCACCAGGTCCTTCTCGCGCGGGTGGATGAGCATGTCGTCGTAGTGGGTGGTCGGTAGGTTGGGGATCTGCGCCCAGCTCGCGCCGGCGTCCGTGCTCGCGAACGCGTGGTGCTCGGTGCCGAGGAAGAGCACGTCGGGGTTGTCGGGGTGCTCGACGATCACGTTCACGACGCCGAGTTCGGGCAGCGTCGACTGAATCGGCTGCCACGATCCGCCGAAGTCCTCAGTGCGGAACACATAGGGAGCGAAGTCCCCGTCGCGGTGGCCGTCGAACGCGGCATACGCGGTGCCCGGCGAACGATACGAGGCCGTGATACGACTCACGTAGGTGCCGTCGGTGATTCCGATAACGTTGCGGGAGACTTCGCTCCAAGTCGCTCCCCCGTCGCGGCTCACCTGCAGATTGCCGTCGTCGAACCCCACCCACAGCACGCTCGGGTCGATGGGTGATTCGTCCAAGGTCACGGCTTCTCCGAAGCTGCCGGTGCCGTCGTTTCTCGAGATCGTGATGTCGCGACCCTTGACCCCCATTATGTCGAGCTCGTCGCGGTCGATCTGGCGGCTCAGGTCCTCCGTACGCTGCCACGAAGAGCCGCGGTTGTGCGAGATGAAGAGCCGGTTGCCGGCCACGTAGAGCACGTCCGGATCATGCTGGGAGAGCATCATCGGCGACGTCCAGTCGAAGCGGTAGTTCTCTCCGGGCGGCTCGATGGGCGAGATGTCGAGTATGTCGCCGGTCCTGGTATCGTAGCGGAAGTAGCTGCCGCCGTTGGAGCTGCCGTAGGAGTATCGGGAGTCCCGTGGGTCGGCTGCCCAGTACATGCCGTCGCCGAAGCCGGACTGCATCCAGTCGTCGTTGAGGATGCCGGCCCAACGGCGCGTCTGCGAAGGTCCCATGAACGAGTGGTTGTCCTGGAGCCCACCATACACCCAATACGGATCACGCATGTCGACCGCGAGTGCGTAGAACTGGGCGATGGGGAAATTGTTGATCCGCTGGAAGTTGGTGCCTCCGTCGTAGCTCTCGTGCAGGCCTGCATCGCCGGCCAGGTAGAGGTGTTCCGAGTCGTTCGGATCGATCCAAAGCGAGTGGTGGTCGGCGTGCATACCGACATCGTAGGTGGGTCGTCGGGCGATCTCCGTGAAGGTGCGGCCGCCGTCACGGCTCACATAGGAGTCCGTCGCGAGCTCGTAGACTCGGTCTTCGTCGTTGGGGTCGATGAAGATGTGCGAGTAGTACATGGGGCGGCCGTTGAGAGCGTTCACGCGGTCCCAGGTGAGTCCGCCATTCTCCGTGCGGTAGGTGCCTTGAAGATCCCTGTCGGCGTGCTCGATGAGCGCGTTGAGCACGCGCGGGTTCGACTCCGAGATCGCGATGCCGATGCGACCCTTGTCACCCGCGGGCAGACCGCCGCCGAGCTCGTTCCAGTTGGCTCCACCGTCGATCGTCTTGTAAATGCCGCTGCCAGGCCCGCCACCGTTGAAGCCCCACGCACGCCGCTGACGCTGATAGGTCGCGGCGTACAGTGTGTTGGGGTCGGAGGCGTCCATCACGAGGTCCACCGCACCCGTGTGCTCGTCGATGTACAAGACCTTGCTCCACGAGCGACCGCCGTCGGTGGTCTTGAAGACGCCACGCTCCGTGGACGGCGCCCACAGGTTGCCTAGAGCGGCCACGTAAGCGACGTCGGGGTTGGTGGGGTGGATGCGCACCTTTCCGATGTGCCGCGTTTCCTCGAGCCCGAGGTGCCGCCAAGAGTCGCCGCCGTCGTCTGAGCGGTACACGCCGTTTCCGTACGACGTGCTCTGCCGGTTCTGCTGCTCGCCGGTCCCTACGTAAATGATCTCGGGATTGGAGGGAGCGAGTGCCACGTCTCCGAACGTGCTCACCGGCTTGTCTTCGAAGACGTTGATCCATGTCTGACCGCGGTTGACGCTCTTCCAGAGGCCACCCGAGGCGGACGCCACGTAGATCGTAGAGGGGTCGTCCGGGATTGCCTCCACGTCGTGCACACGTCCCCCGGTTACCGCCGGACCTATCGAGCGCGGGTGGAAGTTGACCATGTCCTCGCTCGTGATCGGTGTCTGGGCCGATAGCGATGGAGAGGTGGAAGCGAGCGCGACGCAGGCTAGCAGGGTGCTGGGGAGACGGCTCATTTCGGTCATGCTGATTCACTCCCGTTCGTCGGGTCTGAAAGCGGCAATTCGGGTGGGGCGCGGGCGGCGACTGCTTCCTGGACGAGCGACAGCACGTCCTCGTCCATGTCGTCGACGCCGAGCATCCAGCGTAAGTAGTCCGCCGACTTGGCCGCGACCTGCGCCAGTGGTTCGCCTTTGTACTTGCCACGCCGAAAGACATGTCCCTCCTCGGCGGTGCCGAACCAGCGGTCGAGCTCCGTGCGGAAGGGAGAGAACTCGTCGCAATAGGCGTGCAGCGCGTCCAGGTCCTGCGGTAGGTGCGGATACCTCTCGAGCTGGGCACCGAGCACCGCTGCCGACGTCCGGATATCGCCCAGAGCGCTGTGCGCTTCTTCGTGCTCGCGGCCCAGATAGAATCGGGCTGCGGCGGAGAGGTCTCGTGGCTCCTCTCGGTGGAAGATGTTTTGCATGTCGAGCACGCGACGGCCGTCCAGGGTGAAGCGAATGTCACAGCGCTTGAACTCAGCGATGAGCATGTGCAGATCGAAGCGTCGAATGTTGAATCCGCACAGGTCGCAGCCAGCGAGCAGCTCGTCGTTGAGGCTCCTGGCGGTTCGGCAAAACGGGTGCTCGTCGGCTACATCGGCGTCGGTGATGCCGTGTACGGCGGTGGCTTCGGGGGGAATCGGTAGGCCCGGATTGTACCGTCTCACGCGCTCGAGCACGTCTCCCTGGGGCGTGACCTTGATGAGCGCGAGCTCGACGATTCGGTCGTTCTTCACGTCGAGACCCGTGGTCTCGAGATCGAAGAAGACGAGGGGCTGGACTAGCTCGAAGGGCAGTTTCATGGGACCGCCAAGGTAGTCGGCCGGCCAGATAAGGACTACAGTGTTTCCATGAGTGACTCCATGCGCGCGATCGTCATGCGCGAACCAGGCGACGCAGACGTTCTCGAGATGCAAGAGGTCGAGCGACCCGCACCGGGCGATGGAGATTTGCTCGTACGCGTCGCTTCGTCAGGCGTGAACCGCGCAGACTTGCTGCAACGCGAAGGCCGCTACCCGGCACCCGCTGGCTACAGCGAGCAGGTCCTCGGCCTGGAGTACGCGGGCACGGTCGAGGCTGTGGGGCATGGGGTCGATCGCTTCGCGGTCGGCGATGCGGTCATGGGCATCACCGGCGGGGGTGGGTACGCCGAGTTCGTCGTCGAGAGCGCGAGCACCGCGGTCGCGGCGCCCGCAAACCTGGATCTTGTTCAAGTAGGCGCCGTTCCCGAGGTCTTCATGACCGCCTTCGACGCCGCCTTCGTTCAGGAGGGCCTGCTCAAGGATGAGACCCTGCTCGTGCATGCGGTGGGAAGCGGCGTGGGCACTGCGGCGCTGCAGCTAGGCGCTCGGGCCGGGGTCACCGTAATCGGCACGTCCCGGACACCCGCGAAGCTCGAGCGCGCGGCAGAGCTCGGTCTCACGCACGGGGTCGTGGCCGAGCCGGGCTGGCCGGAACTCATCATGAAGCTCACCGGCGGCCGGGGCGTGGACGTCATCTTGGATTTGGTCGGAGGACCCTACCTGGCTGGGAACCAGCGAGTACTCGCGCAGCGCGGCCGGCACATCGTGGTGGGCGTCCCGGGTGGCCTCAAGGCCGAGATCGACCTGAGAGCACTCATGGGCCGTCGTGGGTCGATCCGAGGCACCGTGCTACGCGCCCGCCCCGTGGAAGAGAAAGCCGCTCTCGCCCGAGCCTTCGAGACGCAGGTGCTGCCAGGCTTCGACGACGGTGCGCTGCAGCCCGTCATCGACACGGTATTCCCGGCCGCCAAGGCCTCCAACGCCCATCGCTACATGGAGTCGAACCGGAACTTCGGGAAGATCCTGCTGGAGTGGGGGTGAGGTTCCCGGGGAGACGCGCGGCGTTCCCCTTCGTGGGCCGCTCCGCCAGTGCCGTTCTTGGGCTACAGGCGGGCTGAGGCTGCGCTTAGCGGCGTCGGACCGGACGAACTATCCCGACGCCGGATACCCACGATGGGGAACGCCGCGTGTCCCCCCGGGACTTGTGGCACTGGGTTGGAGTGCCTGTTGTGGTCGTCCCTGGACGTTCGTGTGCCATCTGGGGCGGGTACGCGGGCGGGTCACTGCCTGGAGTGCTTGCTGTGGGGGTGTTTCGCCCGTTGGCTTCGCCTGGGGCGCGGGTTGGCTATTTCTCGCTTAACCCTAGGGCGTCCAATACCAGGGTGGCTTGTTCCGAAGCGTGGTCCTTGGCTTTTCCTCCGGCGGGGCTGGCGCGTTCGGGGCGGGCGACGTAGTTGAGCGGCACTTTGCGCGGGACCACCGCTCGCAGCCGTGGGCCAACGAAGGTGAGTCCGCCCATGTTGCGGGGCTCCTCTTGGGTCCAGATCACCTCTTTGAGACCAGGGTAGCGCGCGAGCAGCTCCGTGAGAGGGTCTTCCGGGAACGGGTAGAGCAGCTCCAGCCGGGTCACCGCTGTCGAGGTCGCTTCGGCGCGGCGCTCGTGGGATTGGATATCGTAGTAGATCTTCCCGCTACAGAGCACGACCCGCTCGATGGCATTCGGGTCCGCCACGGTCGGATCGTCCAGGACGTGCTGGAATCCACCCTCCGTGAGCTCAGCGACGGTCGAGGATGCCATGAGGTGTCGCAGGAGACTCTTCGGAGTCATGACGATCATCGGGCGCTCGGGGCGTCGCAGCGCTTGGCGGCGGAGAAGGTGGAAGTACTGGGCCGGAGTCGTCGGGTAGGTGACCCGCATGTTTTCCTCGGCGCACATCTGCAGAAATCTCTCTAGGCGCGCGCTCGAATGCTCTGGTCCTTGGCCTTCGTACCCGTGCGGCAGAAGCAGTGTAAGCCGCGAGTACTGTCCCCATTTCGCACGCCCGGACGACAGGAACTGATCGATCATGACTTGGGCGACGTTCACGAAGTCCCCGAACTGGGCCTCCCACAGGACGACGTCGGTGTCTGCTGCGACAGAATAGCCATACTCGAAGCCTATAACTGCGGTCTCGGTCAGCGGCGAATTGTAGAGCTCTAGTCGCGCGTCCGAGACCTGTTGCAGCGGGGTGAACTGCTCGCCGGTCTCCACGTCGTGCAGCACCAGATGCCGATGGCTGAACGTGCCGCGCTGGATGTCCTGGCCCGTGAAGCGAATCGGTATCCCCGCTGCGAGCAGAGAACCGAACGCCAGAGTCTCCGCGTGGCCCCAGTCGAGCGTGCGCTCGAGTCCGAAGTCCTTGGCGCGGCGCTCCAGCTGCCTCCACAGCTTCGGATGGGGCGTGAAGCCCTCGGGCAGCTCCACCGTCGTGTCGTTGATTCGTGAGAGCAGTTCCAGGTCGACGCCTGTGCTCTTTGGCAGCACGGGCACTTCGCGTTCGTCGTCGGGCCCGTCGTCGCCGACCGGTTCGTAATCACGCACCTGATCTTGAGCTTCGCGCAGACGACTGGCGATTTCTTCGTGCATGGTCTGCGTCTGCGCCGCGCTGCAGACTCCTTCCGCCTCCAGCTGGTCCGCGTAGATCGTTCCAGCGGTTGGATGTGCGGCGATCCTCTTGTACTTGAGCGGCTGCGTATACGCTGGCTCGTCGCCTTCGTTGTGGCCGTGCCGGCGATACCCGACGAGGTCGATCAGGAAGTCATCCTGGAAGTGGGCGCGGTACATCATGGCGAGCCGGATCGTTGCGAGACACGCCTCGGCATCATCGGCGTTCACGTGTACGACGGGGATTCCGTAGCCCTTGGCCAGGTCGCTCGAGTAGACAGTCGAGCGACTATCATGCGGGTCAGTAGTGAAGCCGACCTGGTTGTTTACGATGATGTGGAGCGTGCCGCCCACGCTGTATCCCTTGAGCCGCGCCATGTTCAGCGTCTCAGCGACTACGCCCTCGGCGGCGAAGGCCGCGTCTCCGTGCATCAGGATCGGGAGCACAGCGTGGAAGTCGGGCTCGGCGTCCTTGCTGCCGCTCTCGAACTGCTGCGAGCGTGCCATTCCCGCGACAACGGGGTTCACGAATTCGAGATGGCTCGGGTTCGGAGCCAAACGAACCAGGATGGTACCGACCCCGTCGATCTCTCTCTCGTTCTGGGCGCCATGGTGGTATTTCACGTCGCCTGTGCCTGCGATGTCTAGTTGTCCGCCCTTGTAGGACGGGCCCTCGAACTCCGCGAGCAGTTCGCCGTAAGAGACGCCGACCGTGTGTGTGAGCACGTTGAGGCGGCCCCGGTGCGCCATGCCGAGCACGACCTCACGGCCGCCCTTACGCGCGGCCAGCTCGATAGCCAGGTCCAACATGGGCACCAGCGCGTCGTTCCCCTCCAGGGAGAAGCGCTTCTGGCCCAGGTAGGCGCGGTGAAGGAACTGCTCCATGCCTTCCGTCTCCGAGATACGACGGAGCAGCGCGCGCTTTTCCTCGGGGCTCATCTCCGGCAGGTGGCTCCGTGATTCCACCTGCTGCCAAAGCCAGTCCACCTTCACGTGGTCGTCGAGATGCTCGAACTCGTAGCCGATGCTGCCCGCGTAGATGTGCTTGAGGTCGGAAAGCGCATCCGCGACCGAGCGGCCCTCATCGCTCTCGTCCATCACGAGCGAGGCGGGTAGCGCGGCTAGTTCCTCCATCGAGGTACCGAAGAAGGCTGGCGTCAGCTGGGGGTGTCCGACGGGTTCGCTGCCCAGCGGGTCGATACGAGCGAGCTGGTGTCCGTGGTCCCTGAAGGCCTGAACCAACGCGGTCGCGCGAGACACGACCGGCAACGCATTGCGAAGGTGGTCGGCCGCACTCGAAGTCGGGGACGTCTGAGGCGTCACGGAGTCCTCGACGGCGCCGGCCCGGTGGCCGTTCAATTGGTCGGGCACGACTAGCCCTTCCGCGACCGCCTGCGTGCCTTGCGTCTCAAAAAGCGTGCGCCACTCCGGCGGGACCCCTTCAGGGTTACGCGCGTACTCCTCGAACATCTCCTGAGCGTAGGCGGTGTTCAGACTGTCGAAGAGTGGGTTGTCCATCGTCAGGTAATCCGCTCTAGTCGGGGACCCAGAAACTACCGTAAATGGCGGGCGCGTAGGAGTGCGAGTATGAAGGTCCGCGAGGTCTCTATCGACGCGCCGCCCGCCCTCGTGCATGCGCCTTGGAGGGCGGCTTTTCCTTGGCTGATCCAGGGGTGCACTACCCGGGGGCCCGAACCGGAGCGGCCGTTCGACCTGGGTCTCTTCAGCGACGCTTCACCGGCCCGACACGTGCTCGAGCATTGGCAGCGCCTCCGCGCAGCCACTGGCCAGACGCGCGTCGTGCACGCGCAGCAAGTACATGGTGCTAACGTGCGCTTCCACCTACCGGGGCCGCCGGGTCTGCACATATGCGAGACTTGTGACGGGCACGTGACTGCTGAGGCCGGCGTACTCGTCGGCGTGAGCACCGCTGACTGCGTGCCGATCTTCGTCGTCGACCCGAAGAAGCGCGCGGTGGCCGCGTTGCACGCGGGTTGGCGCGGAGCCGCATCAGGCGTGCTCGAACGGGGTCTGGAGGTCATGCAGGAGAGTGTCGGCTCGGACCCGGCTCGTATTCACCTGCATCTGGGCCCAGCGATCTGCGGGGACTGCTACGAAGTAGGAAGCGAAGTGTTCGAGGCACTGGAGCAACCAGTGCCCGCCAACCCCACGCCGATCGACCTGCGCGCCGTGCTCGCTCAGAGAGCGGTGGATGCTGGCGTTGCGCAGGACCAGATCACGGTGTCCGAACACTGCACTCGCTGCGGCGAGAGCGGGCTGTTCTCGCATCGCGGCGGCGACCGTGAACGGCAGGTTGGATACATAGGAATCCGCGCATGAAGCCCGGTGACATCAGCGACTTCGACTCGGTCGGCCAATGCCGGGACTGCCTGCATCACAGGGTGACCGGAAACAGAAAACGATCGCGCTTCTATCTTTGTGGCCGAGCAAAGGACGATGCACAGTTCCCGAAGTACCCACCGCTCCCGGTGATCGACTGCAAGGGCTATGAGCCCGGTGGGGCCGATCCTTGGACGCGATATGCTGAAGACACAGACTGAGGAGATGCCATGAGTGAGGCGCTGTACACCACTCGGTCGACGGTCGCGAAGATCGACGGCCTCCATCGGCGGGCGACGCTCGAGGACGGAACCGCCCTTGAGATGGGCGTGCATGGGCCGATCAAGGCCCACTACGGACTCGACTCGCAGCCCGACCTACCGCTTCCGGTTGACTACCTGGTCGCAGCCGCAGCCGGCTGACTACTCGGGACTCTCAACGGCGCACTGGAAGTGCGCGGGATTCAGGTAGCGAACGACGCCATCAGCTGCATAGCGGAAGGCACCAACGAAATCGTGGACAGGATCATCCTGCTCACGAAAATCCATGTGCACTACACGCTGCGTCTGCCCGCAGACGCCCCGCGGGACAAGGTGGATCGTGCTCTGGAGACGCACGTGAGCAAGTGTCCGACGGCGCAGAGCATCAAGGATTCGGTGGAGATTACGTGGACGGCGGATATCGTGGCGGCCTAGGCGATACCCTTCCCCGCTATCGAAACGTTGGTGCTCTCTTACCGAACGACCTAGCACGAACGCCAAAGCTGCATGGGGGGTAAGCGGGTATTTGTCAGTTATGTAGTCCTGTGGAGATTACCTGGGGATGACGTGCCACGGATCGTCGACGCTGTGCACGTTTGCAATCCATTGAGGGCATAGCCAAGCGTGGCCGGGCTTCGTATCACATGGTCCATGATGACGCCCCCGACAGTACTTGCAGCGACCTGGGACCATGGCGTGTTCGTGCTCACGGAAGGGGGCCGCCGCCACGAGTTAGCTGGTGAAGCAGTCGGAGAGCTCGCGGCCGACGGACGGGGAGGCGCGCTCGCCATCGTTGGTGCGGACGAGGACCGATGCCGCCAAAGGTGCGGAGGGGTTGGCGTTTGCGGTGATCGCGAGCTCCTCCAGGATGGGGGACGTCCTGTCGCCACAGGCCGCGAGAACCATCGGGAGCAAAGCAACCGGAAGGGCACGCGGATTCATGCGGTCTCCTGAGCGCAGATCATGGTTGAGCCAATAGCTCACCGACGCATCGTAGGTGGGGTGTCCGGCTGCGAGCAACCAAGGCCTAGGTGGAACGAGTTCTCGCCACATGCCCCGATCCTATCACTCGCCTACGTTTCGCCCACAAGCAAAGGACGCCGGACGTACCAGGGAGGACCGTGCCATGACGCAGCGCGAATCGTCGGCCCATTCGAAGCTCTTCTCGGCCATCTCGCTAGCCCTCTTGCTGGGCGTCTCCGCAGCCACTGCGCAGGCGCAGGAGACGCTCGAGATCTACCTGATCGACGTGGAAGGCGGGGGCGCCACCCTGCTCGTCTCACCGGCCGGTGAATCGCTGCTGATCGATACCGGGAACGGCGGACAGAACGCCGCGCGAGATGCAGGTCGCATCATGGGTGCCATGAGGGACGCATCAGTCGCCGAGATCGACCACTTGATCACGACGCACTGGCACAGCGACCACTGGGGAGCGATGGAGGAACTCGCCGGACGGGTTCCGGTGCGCCACTTCATCGACCACGGTCCCAGCATCGAATCGAATGCCGGGGTGACCGAGTTTCTCAACACGACGTACGCTGCGCTGCACCGAGGCGCTCGCCACACGGTTGTAACACCCGGGGATCGCATTGCCCTGGCCGGCATCGACGTCACGATCGTTACGTCCGCGAAGCAGGTCCTGCGCCGGCCGTTGAGGGGCAGAGGCGTACGCAACCGCTACTGCGCCGATTTCGTAGCGCAGCGCGAAGACAACGGTGAAAACGCCCAGTCGGTGGGCATCGTCGCAGAGTTCGGTGACTTCCGCGTCATCCACCTGGGCGATCTGACGGCGAACACCGAGTACGAGCTCATGTGCCCGAACAATCCGATTGGCACCGTCGATCTGTCCGTCGTCTCCCATCATGGGCAGCCGACGTCGAATGCGGAGGTCCTCGTTCATGCCATCGAAGCGCGTGTGGCGATCATGAACAACGGCACGCGCAAAGGCGGACAGCCCGAGGCGATGCAGGTGCTCTTTTCCGCTCCGGGCCTGGAGGACCTTTGGCAGCTCCATTTCTCGCAGCTGAGCGGCCAGGAGTACACAGTGCCCGGTCTGTTCATCGCGAACACTGTGGACGATGTGCAGGCCGCCATGCCGATCGCCCCGCTGACCAACGCTCGTGGACAGGGCGCCCCGGCGCGGCCGGTCCACAACGGTCAGGCGTACTGGATCAAGGTATCGGCACAGGCCGACGGCTCGTTCACCGTATCCAATGGCAGAAACGGATTCACGAAGGCCTATCGTAGATGAGCGACTCGGTCGCTACCGCCGGGCGCGTCGCTGCGATCTCCGTCTCGGTCTCGGATGGTTCCGAGTGCCCGTCGCCCAAAAGGCGTTCCGCGAAGTCGACACGCTCCGTCAGCCGGTGGACTTTGGTCTCGAGGTCTCGAATCTGCTCGATCACTTCATCCGAAGTAGTGCTGGAGTGACGCAGACGCTCCAGGTCCAGCTTCGCGGCCAACTTCATCTTGTAGGCCTGGAGGAGAATGAGGAATACACCTACTCCGCCTGTCCCAATGAACATTGCGAACGTGCCGATTCCGTCCCAGTCCACTCGGTATTCCTCCGGGGATCGTCCATGACTCCAGCCCGTACGCTCTACGTCCTAGAACAGATTCTCCAGGCCTGAGAAGGAAGCCCATGCGATATTCGTGGCGGCAGAGGGAAAACTAGGAGAGCACTATGGCGAGGCGCCTGACAATGGCTGCGGCCGCGTTGATGGCGGCGGTGGCATCATCCGCCGCGGCTCAGACGGCCGCGGTGCAGCCCGTCGAGGTCGAGCTCCACGTGCATCGCGGTCGCCTGTTCGTCCCCATCGAGGCGGACGACAGCACTTCCATGGAGTTCCTGCTGGGCACGGGCTGGCCCACCGGCCTCACGGCGTCCACGGCGACCCGGCTTGGCGACGATCCCGAGCTCACTTTGGGTGGCATCGCGATTCCGCCCGATGAGTTGTCGACGTACCCCGACTCCATGCTCACCATCGATGGCACGACATTGGCCGGTGTGGTCGGCCCAAACACGCTCAGTCGGTTCGACGTGCTCATCGATGTTCCGGGCGGAAGACTCGTGTTGAAGCCGACCGCGCGAGTCGTCGAGTGGGAGGGCATGACCCTGTCCGAGCCTATCGACCTGCGAATCATGCACGGAGTGGAGGTCTGGCTGAGCGTCGAGTTGGACGGCAACGCGTACCAGGCGATTCTGGATCTCGGCACGCCGACAGTGGTGGCCAACCAGCGCGTACAAGCCGACACCGGCCTCGACGATGACGATCGCACCACGCTGCGCTTCGGCGACACGACGCTCACCGACGTGCCGGTCTTCATGCGCGACCTCGATCTCGGAGGCTTCACCGTGGGCAGCGGAGGGTTCGTGATCATCGGCGCCCCAATCGTGTATGACTGCGCGCTCGCACTCAGTTGGGCCCACCAGGAAATGCGGATGTGTGTTCGATGAGAAGAACATCCATTCGACCGGCGCTCACTGTCGTGTTCGCCACCCTGCTCGCCGCTACGGCGTGCGGGAGCCTCGCGGTGGCGGACTACAACTATCGGATGCCGGTGGCCCTTGCGGACGGGATTTCGACAGCAAGAGTCGAGCAGGTGGGAGGGGACCGCGTTCAGACAGAGCGACTGGTCGGCCAGTTCCTGGCAGGGTCATGGGGCGACCAGCACAGCCTGCTCATCATGAAGGACGGCCTGCTGGTGCTGGAGGAGTACTTCGAGGGATGGGCCGGCACCGATCTCCACGAGGTGCAATTTGTGAGCAAGAGCATCACGTCTCTGCTCGTCGGTCATGCGATCGCACAGGGATGGATTGGCAGCGTACGCGACCCGATCTCCAGGTACCTACCCGGATACGAGCACCTCTTGGTCGGTGGCAAGGAGTAGATTACGATCGAACACCTACTCACCAAGAGCTCTGGTCTCGACTGGAACGAGTCGGATCCTCCCCACACGGACCCCGCCAACCTTCGCCGGCAGGAGATCGACAGTGACGACGGCGTCGCCTTCGTACTGGGCCGGGGGCTCGAGCACACTCCTCGCGAACGGTGGGTCTACAACGGCGGCGGGGTCACGGTGCTCGGCGAGATCGCCTTGAACGCGATGGGCCTCGACGCCGAGAACCTGATCGCAGAGGTGATGGACGGCTTGCTTACGAACGATGACATCCAGCCGGTCTATCAAAGCGATGGCCGTCTCAATACGGCGGGTGGGTTCTTCATGACACCGCGCGGCATGATCAAGCTGGGCCAGGCGATGCTCAACGAAGGGCTTTGGGGCGAGCGTTGCGTCTTCGACGAGGATTGGATCCGGGCGTCCACGACGTCGCACATCTCGACGAGCAATGGCCGCGACTACGGGTACCTCTGGTGGATCGACGAGTACCGGGCGGGCGGTGAGGCTATCACCGTTACGTTCGCTACCGGATAGGGCGGTCAGGAGATCGTATTGATGCCATCGCTCGGCATCGTCGCCGTAATGACAGCGGGCAATTTCGAGAACCGCCCGTCCCGCAAGCAACTCGTGGAGGACGAGTTGCTCCTGGTCTTCGTCCGCTGACGCGATAGGGCCGTTGCGGCGTCAGATCGTGGGCACGAGTTTCGGTCCATGATCGAAATCCGCACCGCTGTCTTCATTGCCGGATTCGGCGTCCTGCTTACAGGCTGCGACGACGCATTGCTGCGCCCGGACGCATCCACGGAACTCGAGACGCTGAGCGAAGCGTACATCGACTGGTGGCTTCAAGCGGACCTCAAGGAGCGCGAGTTCGACGGCAGGATCGAAGAGAGGCTGCTGGAGCGTCTCGGACGGCCGATCCATCAGGCGCGCGCGGAGCTAGGACGCCTGCTCTTTTTCGACCCCATCATCTCTCTGACGGGCGACAATAGCTGCTCGGGCTGCCACGGACCCAATTCGGCGTTCAACGATGGAAACTCGATCGCCATCGGTGTGCAGAACAACGGAGTGGTGGGGCTCGGACGCCGTGGCCCGCACAATCAACGACGGGCCCCGACCGTGGTGAACGCGGTGTTCTATCCGAGCCTGATGTGGGACTCGCGCTTCGAGGCGCTCTCGCTGGATCCATTCGACAATTCCGGCGGGTTCGCATTTCCCGATCCGGAGGGGCTGTCCTTGTCGGGAATGGACCACCTGCTGGGCGCGCAGGCGTTCACACCGGTGGTCGCCCGGGTCGAGATGGCCGGGTTCGAGTTCGTGGGCGACCACGATGCCATGAGGGCGGAGGTCCTCCGCAGGGTCGTCGATGTTGTCCAGTATCGCTCGCGCTTTGCCGATGCTTTCGAGGTCATCGAGGCGGGAGGCGAGATTCGGTATGAGCACCTAGCTGCGGCGATTGCCGAGTTCGAGTTCACGCTGGTACGGGCCGATGCTCCGCTCGACAGGTACGTGCGTGGTGACCTGAGTGCCTTGAGCTACGACGAAAAAGCCGGCGGAAGGTTGTTCTTCGACGAGGCGATGTGCGCGGAGTGCCACATCGTGCGCGGGTATGCAAACCAGATGTTCAGTGACTTCGAGGCCCACGTGCTCGCGGTGCCTCAGGTCGTGCCAGCATTCGGGAACAAGCCGTTCGATGGCGCAGGCGATGAGGACTACGGGCTGGAGCAGCACACGGGAAGGTCGTCGGACCGGTACAAGTTCCGGACGTCGCCGCTGCGCAACGTGGCCTACCAGCCGACGTTCATGCATAATGGCGCCTACGTCTGCTTGAGCGAGGCGGTCCGACACCACCTCGATGTATACAAGATGGTGGAGGGCTATTCGCAAGAGGCCCTGGATGTGGGCTTGCAGGGTTCGCCTGGTCCGTACGCAGCGATGCTGGACCGGGCGACGGGACTCATCGCTCAGCCGCAGATCCTCTCCGAGCTGGAGATCAGCCAAATCATCGCTTTTGTGGCGACGTCGTTGGCGGACCCGGATGCGCATCCCGATCAGCTGCGAAGCCTGATTCCGCTTTCGGTGCCGAGCGGGCTACCTGTCCACGAATTCGAGTATGGTGAAGCTCGAGCGGAGTGCTCGATCTAGAAGCTCGGAACCGCCTGCTGTGAAGGGGGATTGGGGGGTCGCATGTCAGATACCGTCGCACTGCTCGTCATCGTCCTCATGTTGGGGGTTCTGGCGTTCCTGGTCCCGTTTGCGTTTCACCGGACGCTGCTGCTCCTGCTGTCCGGCCGGAGCCGACGATCCGAACGAGATAGCCGATGTGGTCGCTCCGATCCGGAAGGGCGAGGCCGACATGGTGCTCGGCGTTCGCCGTGGCATCGATGGTGACCTGGGGACGATCCTACCGCACGCTCGTTTTGGCAACCATCTCGTACTCGGGCTTACCCGCGCGTTGTTCGGCCACTTCTTCACCGACCTGCCCCCGTTTCGTGCTGTCGCGTTCCCCGAGCTGTTGGCGCTGCGCATGGACGACCGCAACTGGGGCTGGACGTTGCAGATGCAGATCAGGGCGGTGCGCGCGGGGCTGCGCATCGTCGAGGTCGAGGTGAGCCACCGGCGTCGAAGCGAGGGCGTTTCGAAGATTTCAGGAAATCTCGCGACCTCGCTCCAGGTCGGAGCGAAGATGTTCTATACGCTCGCTCGCGAGCGGCTCAGGTAGCCCTCATCTCGCCACGGTCTCGTCCAGGAAGGCAGTGAGGCGCGCAAGCGATTCTTCAGGGATCTCCTCAGCGGGCAGGTGTCCGCACGCTTCGAAGACGTGTAGGGTCGCTTTGGGCAATGCTTCGCACAGCCGCTCTCCGACCCACAGCGGGACCACGCGATCGTGTCGTCCCCAGAGGATTAGTGCGGGCACGGCAAGTTCAGAGAAGCGCGCGTTTAGTGCGTCGATTTCCTCGGGCACGAGGTTGAGCGCCGAGTCGATCAATGCGCGCCGCGCCGGGGCGTCATCGAGCGGAGCCGCGTACCCTTCGACCTGCTCGGCGGAGACTGCCCGCGGATCGTACATGATGGAGCGCAAGACCTTCTCGATCACGAGGCGTGCGCCGAAGAGTCGGAATAGCGCTACTCCGAGCCAGCGAAACCGCGCCAGGCCAACGAAGGGTGGCAGTCGTTGTTCGTACGCAGCGCTGGCCACGAGCACGAGTCGCGAAAGTCTCCCCTCGTCCTCGTCTTGAAGTCGCAGAGCCAACAGTAGAGCGATTCCGCCGCCGAGCGAATGGCCAACGATCGTGAGTCGCCGGAGATCTCTTTGCACGACCAGTCGGTGGAGCAACTCGGCCTGGTCCTCTGGTCGATACTCCCCGTCGTCCGGCTTGGGTGCCGCTCCCGACCCCTTGAGGTCGACGAGCACCACGTGGGCACGCTGCGCGAGCCGAGGTGCCCAATAGCGCCAAGAAAAGGCGGAAGCCCCATAACCGTGGATCATGAGCACCGCGTCCACGTCGGGCGCGGGCTCCAGGCCGAGCGCCTCTACGTGAAGGGGAAGCTCCTGGGTCTTCAGGCTTCTAACTCGAGCACTACCGCCCCGCAGCCGCTGAACTGCTCAGCCAGCTCCGGATGGCAGGTGAAGACGAATAGCTGCCGGCTGCGCGAGAGGCTGCCCAGAACCTCGATGCCTCTGCTGCGGCGCTCCCGGTCCCAGTTGACGAAGACCTCGTCGACGAAAAGGGGAAGTCGCTCGCCTCCCTGATCGAGATGGTCGACGATTGCGAGTCGTAGCGAGAGGTACGCTTGCTCGAGCGTGCCGGTGGAGACGGGCGGAGTGAGCGCTACCGGCGCCGGAAGGCCCGGCCCGAGCACCTGGAATACGTCACCGGCGCTTGCCTCGTTGACGAGGATGCGGTCGTAGCGTCCCCCCGTGAGGTGCTTCAGATACGCACCGGCTCGCCGGATCAGGTCTGGCTGGTGCTCCTCACGGAAGCGCCGATCGGCGTCACGGATGACTTGGGCTAGCACCCAGCGCCGGTCGCGCTCTCGCACGAGTCGCGCCTCCTCATCCTGGAGGCTGGCGATTTCGCCGTCGACGGCGTCCACGGTCTCCTCTTCCTGAAGGTGTGCGATGTCGCGGTCGAGCCCCTTTGCGCCGGTGGCCAGGAGCTCTATTTGCTCACTCAGCTGCTCGACGCCTGCGCGGCGGATTGCGAGGTCGTCTTCGTCCATAGTCCACGACTCGTCGGCCTCCTCAGAGGCTGCGATGCGGCCGCGCAGGTCGCCAAGATCCGGATGTGAGCGCTCCAGCTCGTCCTCGAGTTCGTCGGCTCGCGTGTGTGCGGCGAGTCGTGCGGTGGTGGCATCGACCCCCCGCTGCAGTTCGCCTCCTCCCAGAGCGACCATGGAGTCGGCGAACGCCGCCAGCGCGGCATCCGTTTCCTCCAGCTCCGTCGCGAGTCGCACCTGCTCGCGGCGCAGACGTCGCAGTTCGCGGTCGGCCGCCGCTGCGCCCTCCCGGAGTCGCTCCGCGCGGCGCAGCTCTCTGTCGAGAAGGTGGGTCAGGGCCTCGGCGCCGAGCGGCGCTTCCAGCCCGAGACTCCGGGCGAGAGCAGTCGCCTCCGCATCTACGCGGTCGACGCGCTGCTCTAGCTCATCTCTCTCACGGGACCGCTCGGTTTGATCCCTCAGGAGCCCTTGAAGGCGTTCGAAGTCGGAGGCGAGGCCCTCCGACGGCTCGTCGAGCAAAGCGGGCTCAGTGGGGATGTCTTTCAGAAGCTCGAGAACGAGTTCCTTGGTCTCCCGTTGGTGATGCCGCGCCCGAGCGAGTGCCGAGTCGGGATTGGCACCAGCCCCTGCCGCCGCGGCGGCGGTTCGGGCTCTCTGCCACTGAATCACCAGGGTGAGCCCGATTGCAGCTCCTGCCGCGCCGAGCGCCGTCAACGTGTCGAGGTCCGAGAGCGAGCCTGACACCACCAGGGCGATCCCCAACAACGTCATCAGCATGGCTACGGCGGGCGTGCTCCTCCCGGCGTCTGCGGTTTTGGGATCGACGCCATCGAGCAAGCGTCGCTCGTCGCGGGCGCGGTGAGCATCTCGGACTCGGGCGCGCAGCGCCCGCGCGGACAGCACCGAGATCGCTGCCTGCGCAGCCTCGGCGAGAGGAGCCGCCAGTAGTTCCCCGCCCAACTCCTCGATCCGACGCGTGAGGTCGCTCGTCTCTTGCTGCAGCTCCTGGCGGCGCGCGCGATCCGAGAGCGTGCCGCTCGCGAGGGCCAGGAAGGACTCGACCTCCTCTGAGCACTCGAGCAGCGACCGGGCTCGCTCGTCGTACATCGCGACGCCGGCTTCCGGTTCTTGCAGGTCCCGGTCGATCTCCGCCGTCCGATCCGCCAACTCGGCGACTCGGGCCTCGAGCGCCCGGAGGTGTGCCACAGGGTCGGACGGCAGCGATTCTAGTGCCGCCCGTGCCCCTCCCTCCTCCCTAAGCGTCGCGATGCGCACTAGCTGGGCTCGGACGGGAGCCAGGGTCTGCACGCGCTCCACCGCAACGCGCTCTCGCTCTCTTGCCTCACGAGCTGCGTACAGCTCGGTCCTGGTGCGCTCGAGCTCCTCGGCGAGCGCCCTGATGTCCCTGTCGCGCTCGAGTGCTTGCCGGCCCTGCGAACGCAGGGCGCGCATCTGGTCCTGCAGTTTTCTGACACGCTGATTCCCGCGTCGGTGCGGGCGCCACAGCGCGCCGGCCTCCTGTTCGAGCCCGTCCGCGACGCTGCGTGCGGGCAATAGGTCGGTGGCTCCCATCGAGCCGAGGATACGATCCTGAATGCGCGCCCACGTCTCGGAGTCCAGGCCCGCGAGATCCCGGAGCGTGACAGCGAAGACCTGCCGGAAGACCGAGCGCGGCACGTGATCGACCCAGGGGAGGGCACGGTTGCGTAGCTCATCGATCCGCCCGTCGATCGTGAGGCTTCCCCCCGGCTGGGAACGCAAATGGCGCTCGACCTCGGCGCAACCCTCTCCGTCCAGGCGCAGGCGTGCGCTGCCACCTGCGTCTTCACCGTTCCAGGGCAGGTAGGGGTTCCCCTCCCTGGAAGCAGGGTGAAACCCGTAGAGTATCGTGGTGAGGAAGTGGAAGAGCGTCGACTTGCCGGCTTCGTTCGGGCCCAGCACCACGACGAGTCCGGGCAGGGCAGCTGCGCCCGAGTCGAAGTTGTTGAGTCGCCCGAATGCGCGCACTTGGACGCGCTCGATCCTCACGGCGCGTCGCCCTCGGAGCCGAGCAGCCGCGCAGCGAGCTCTCCGTCCGCGTCTCGCAGCAATTCGCGCACGTATGCGTCGACGGCCGCCGGGTCCTCGGAGGTGACGCCCGCGAGCGTGCCGGCCTCGAGCGCGGTCAGCCGCGCTTCACCCCGACGGATCGATTCGCTGAGACGTAGGGTCTCGCCCAGCACGTCGGTGCGGATGCGATGCTCGTGGATGGGAATGACCGGGTGCACCCGTTCCGCCATGATCACGACGTCGAGACAAGCCAGCACCTCTGCCAACTCCCGAGCCAATACGTCCCGGTTCTCCTCGTCCTGGAGCTCCTTCCACAGAGGGCAAGGACCGGCCAGCTGTACACGAAGCATCCACTCGACTTCAGGTGCAGTCGCCTGACCGTCGCGGAAGGAGCGCCACACGATTGCGACGCGTTGTTCGAGCCGGTCGAGGGAGTCGGCCCCCTCCAGGTGGTCGACCGTGATCGTCTCCCACCGGATCGGCGTCAGCGCCCGGAAAGAGATCTCCGGAGCCTCCCGGTCGGTGACGTCGACCAAGAGCGCTCCGCGCGCTCCCGTGTCGGTGTGCGTACGGCCCAGGAGGCTTCCTGCGTACACGACGGGAGGGTCCAGGCTGAGCTCCTGCCGGACATGCACGTGGCCTAACGCCCAGTAGTCGAAGCCGGAACGGATGAGATACGTGAGCTCCGAAGGCGCGTAGGCGTGATGCTCTTCTGCACCGAGGGATGAATGCACCTGAGTGTGCAGCAGCGCCACTTCTGGTAGGTCGCCCTTGGGCGCGGGAATAAGTCGAGAGAGGTCCCTCTTCTCCTGGTCGCTGGCGTGGCCCGCGGCCGACACATAACCCACGGGCTCGCCTTCCCGGTCGTGAATGAGGATACGCTTGGGGGTGGCGTCCCAGGCGACATGCACGTTGCCCGGCCAATCCAGGGCGCGCGGGCCCGAGAGCGGCGACCCCGGGTCGTGGTTGCCCGTCGCGTATACCACGGCGACACCATGTTGCTCCAGGCGTCGCATCTGCTCCAGGAGAAAACGCTCGGTCTGAAAGGAGAGCCGATCGCCGTCGAAGAGGTCGCCAGCGATCAGGAGCGCGTTGGCGTCCTCTCGTATCGCGAGGTCAGCGGTGCGGCGGAAGGCCTCCCGTGACGCCTCCCGGAGTCGACGTCGCACGGTCGCTGAACGGCCGGCGAAGGAGGTGTCGAGATGGACGTCGGCCAGGTGGACGAAACGCATGGCAGAAGCTAGAGCAAACTCCCATGCCTGGGAATTCGCTCCGTGGGCCTGCGATTGGCTATGATGGGACGATGACTGAGCGCGCCAAGAACGACCCGGGATTCGGCACCTGTGCGTTTTGCAGCTTTACGTATTACGGCCGTCCGAACGTCTGCGGGCAGTGCGGCACCCTGCTGCACGAAGCCGCTGAAGACGCAAAGCGCGGCGTCGACGACAGGTTTAGGCGCATCTGGTGGGAGAAGGCTCGCTCCGACAGCATTTTCCTCGTGGGGCTGATCTTGGGTGGCCCGTTGATGGCGATCGGCTCGACCTTCAGGATAGGGCTCTTCATCGCCCTGGCCGGCGGCCTGTCGTCGGTGATCCGCCGCTATTAGAACTTTTCGACGATCGGGACCGTGGTGGTCGGCAGCGTCCTGTCACTCATTGTCGCCACCTTGTTCGTGGACCCACCCGTTACCGAGGAAGAGACCCTGGCGGCAGAATCAGCGCGCGCCGCGTACGTGCAGGCGTTCTCGGACCTGGACCCCGATGTGCTCGTCGAAGCGCGGGGCGCGGGACACGTAGCGGTCTGGTTCAACGTTCCTGACGAGTTCGAGGGTGAATGCGGCGAATACCCGTCAGAGTCGGTCCGGGAGCACCTCGCGAGCCTCGGTTTCTTGCGGGTCGTTGTGGCGGTGAGGAACCAGGGTGGAGGTCTTTGCTCGTTTAGGCCCTAGGTGTCGCTTCCGATACTTGCATGGTGATAGGCAGTCCCTCGCCAATGCGGGTTCCCCGCCAACAGGTTCACGGGTATCCTTGACTCAATATCCACTTCGCGCTCACCGTCGGTTACCGGAGCGTCGTGCCCAAGCGCACACCCCCTTCCTCATGAGCGATACGACGGAAACGGCTGATCGCCGACTCCGAGAGGATTCCCCCGCTGTCCGTGCCGTCTGCGAGCAGGTCGAGCAGATCATCGGCGGCCCCGAGACCGACCTGGCGGTCGACTTCGCCGAGATCTTCCTCTCCAGAGCCCCGCAGGAGTTGCTGCAGGAGCGCAGTACCCTCGATTTGACGCACATGGTTGTGGGGGCATACCGCTTCTTCGCTGAGGCGCGGCCGGACCGTGTTGACGTCGTCGTGTCGAATGCCGACCCCGACGGCAATGGCGACCGTGCTCCGGTCACGACGGTGCGAACCAACGTCAGCGAGCGCCCTTTCATCGTTGACACGATCCGCGAGTTCCTGCACTCGCAGCAACTCTTGATCTCGCAGATCGTGTATCCTCTCTTCGAGATCGACCGCGACGAGCACGGACATATGACTGCGGTGCGGCCGCCGGGAGACGGCGCGTCGAAGGAGTCGCTCGTACACTGCGAAGTAGCTCGAGTCGATGATCCGGAAAGGCTCGACTATATCCAGCGGGAGTTGAGCAGCCGTCTCCAGGACGTGGTGCGGGTGACCGACGATTTCGGTCCCATGATCGACGCGGTGAACTCTGTAGTGGCAGAACTCACGGAACACGGTCGGGAGCTCGAGGACCGACGCGAGGAAATCGAAGAGATCCAGGATTTCCTGCGCTGGCTGAGGGATGGCGGGCTCGTATTCCTTGGGTATCGCGCATATGACCTGATCGACGACGCCGGTGGAGAGCGCTGCGTGTTGGTGGAGCCCGGCTCCGGACTCGGCGTTCTTCGTAATGAAGGCCAGTCGCGCTATGCCGGGCCCGTCCCGCTGTCCGAACTGGATGATGGCGTTCGCGATCTGGTGGTGAACGGCCCGGTCCTGATCATCAACAAGACGAACTCGGAGTCGACGGTTCACCGCCGTGTGCGCATGGACTACGTCGGGGTCAAGAAACTCAGGCCCGACGGAACCGCCGCCGGCGAGCATCGTTTCGTGGGCCTGTTCACTTCCAAGGCTTCTTCCGAGGACGCAGAGAACATCCCGATCCTGCGTCAGAAGCTCGAGCAGATCCTGAGGGCGGCCGAGGCAGTCGAGGGGTCGTACGACTACAAGGAGATCATCACGATCTTCAACTCGCTGCCCAAGGAGGAGCTCTTCCTTACTTCGGCTGCGGAGATCGGCGGCGACATCCGGACCGTGCTCAACGCTTATCAGACGTCCGGCGTGCGTGCCACGTTGCGCGAGGACCCACTCAAGCGCGGTGCCGCGGTCATGGTCATCATCCCTCGAGATCGCTTCTCGGAGACCGTCCGCAAGGAGATCGAAGCCGCGCTGGTGGAGGAGCTTCAGGGCGAGGTCCTGAATTACCATCTCGCGATGGGCGAGGGGGATCAGGCCCGCCTCCATTTCTACATTGGCGCCAAGAGTGAGCGGCTCGAACAGATCGACGCAAAGCAGATCGAGCGCCGGGTGGCCCTGCTCACACGTACTTGGGTCGATCGCCTGCAAGAGGGGCTCGAGACCGTGCTGGAGTCGGCGGACGAGGCGCGCAGGCTGGCTGCCCTCTACGGCTCGATGCTCACGGCCGAGTACCAGGCGGCGACCGACCCGGACATCGCGGTCGTCGATGTGCTCGAGCTCGAGGCGTTGGCCGCCAACGGGCATACGATATCGATCGCGCTCGCAAACCGGGGCCAGGAGGTCTCGGTCGCGGGCGTGCAAGGAGCGACTGAGCTCAAGGTCTTTCTGCAGGGCGAGCGCCTCATTCTGTCGGACTTCATGCCCATCCTGGAGCACACGGGGCTGCGGGTGATCGCGGTGAAGCCCTTCGAGGTAGGCGGGTCGGTGTCGGACGGTGCGACGATCTACGTCTTCGCCGTTCAGGACTCCGAGCAAGAGCTGCTCGACGTGGAGAATCGGGGCGCAACCCTGTCGGAGACCATCCTTGCAGTGCGTTCCGGCGATGCCCTCAGCGACCCATTGAACGCACTGGTCGTGAGTGCGGGACTGCACTGGAGAGAGGTCGCTGTCCTGCGCGCATACGCGGCGTCGGCGTTCCAGATCGGAGTCGTCCCGAGTCGTAAGTCGATCCCCTCGGCGCTCGTGAAATACCCCGGTATCGCCAAGGAACTGCTCGACCTTTTCTCAACCAAGTTCGATCCGTCGACTGGCGTTTCGAAAGAGGAACGGATTTCCGCGATCGGTGACATCCGGGCCCTCTTCAACGGTTCGTTGCGGAGCGTGGGCGCGTTGCCGGACGACCGGGCGCTACGCCGGGTCGAGGAGCTCATTGGCGCGACGGTGCGTACGAACTTCTACAAACACGGTGGCAAGGAGCCGACGTTCCGTTCCGGCGGCGTGCCCTACATCTCCTACAAGTTCGACTGCAGAGAGATGGAATTCTTGCGCCGCTCAAGGCTCCGCTACGAGGTGTGGGTGCACTCGCCCCGCATGGAAGGCGTTCACTTGCGTGGCTCGAGCGTCGCCCGAGGAGGTATCCGCTGGAGTGACCGGCCCGACGACTTCCGCGCGGAAGTGCTCGGCCTGGTGAAGACACAGGTGGTGAAGAACGCGGTGATCGTTCCCGGCGGCTCGAAGGGAGGCTTCGTGACGCGCTTCGTGCCGTCCGACTCCGAACAGCGGTGGGACGAGGGACGCGCTCAGTACCAGACGCTCATGCGTGGACTCTTAGACCTCACCGATAACCTCGAGGACGGCAAGCCGGTACCGCCGGACGGTGTCCTCGCTTACGACGCGTCGGATCCGTACCTCGTGGTGGCCGCGGACAAGGGCACCGCGACCTTCTCGGACCTCGCCAACTCAATCTCGGCGGAGTACGGTTTCTGGCTCGACGATGCGTTCGCATCAGGTGGTTCGAACGGCTATGACCATAAGGTCGTCGGCATAACGGCACGTGGTGCGTGGGAGTGCGTAAAGCGTCACTTCCACGAGAAAGGGAAGGATATCCAGAGCGAGCCGTTCAGCGCGGTGGGCATCGGTGACATGAGCGGCGATGTCTTCGGAAACGGCATGCTGCTCTCAGAGCAAGTCCGCTTGATCGCGGCGTTCGACCACCGGCACATCTTCATCGATCCGGACCCCGATCCCGCCACGACGTTTGCCGAGCGGAGGCGCGTGTTCGAGCTCGGACGGTCGAGCTGGGAGGACTATGACACTAGCCTGCTCAGCGAAGGTGGTATGATCGTGCCGCGCGGCTCAAAGGAGGTTGAGCTGACTCCTCAGGTCCGCCGCTCGCTCGCTTTGCCGGACGATGCTCCGGACGTCATGGAGGGGGAGGCCCTCATCCGTGCGGTGCTCAAGGCCCCCGCCGAGCTACTCTGGAACGGTGGCGTCGGCACCTACGTAAAGTCGAGCTCCGAGAGCCACGCCGATGTCAGCGATTCATCGAACGATGAAGTGCGAATCGACGTTCCCGACCTCCGCTGCGAAGTCGTGGGCGAGGGCGGCAACCTAGGCTTCACCCAGCGAGCACGTATCGAGTACGCCCTCAAGGGCGGCCGCATCAACACCGACGCCCTCGACAACTCGGCCGGCGTCGACATGTCCGACCACGAGGTCAATCTCAAGATCCTGTTGGCGCCTGCCGTAGCGAACGGCAGCATGAGCGACGATGGCCGCAACGAGCTACTGCAAGAACTGACCGAGGACGTTGCGGACCTCGTGCTCGCCAACAACCGGACGCAGAGTCTCGCGATCTCTCTGGATGCACGGAGGGCGAAGGAAGGGGCCGATGACTTCCGCGACCTCATGTTCGCGCTCGAGAAGACCGGAGAGTTGGACCGAGGCTCCGAGTGCCTGCCGACCGGCGACGTTCTCGACGAGCGGCGAGAAGTTGGGCAGACGCTGGTGCGTCCTGAGCTGTGCGTCTTGCTCGCCTATTCCAAGCTGTCCTTGATGAGCGGGCTGCTGCGCAGCGGCCTTCCGGACGACCCGGTGACCGAGAGCTATCTGCTCGGCTACTTCCCCCCGGCTGCGATGGTCGCCGCCGGCGGCGACCATCTCGCGTCGCACCGACTGCGTCGCGAGATCATCGCGAGCCAGCTCACCAACGATCTCGTGGACCTGATGGGGGCCACCTTCATGCACCGTCTGGTCCGGGATACCGGCCGCAGCTCCGAGCAGATCGCGCGTGCTTGGTTGGTCGCCTCGCGGCTGGCCGACCATCGGGCGTTGCTGAGCGAAATGAGCGCCCAGGGCATGAACTCACGTGTCATGTATCGCTGGCTGCTCGGCTTGGCACGGGTGCTGGAGCGCACATCTCGATGGGTCTTGGGCAACGTCGATGCCGATGTATCGCCTGCGCGCATCGTCGAGCAGAATCTCGAAGGACTGGCGATCCTGCGTAACTCGTTTGGTGAGATCGTCACCGGAGAAGACCGTGTGCTTTTCGAGGCCCGCGTGGATGAGGTTCGTGAGGTCGGCGCCGACGAGGCGTTTTCCCAGCGGCTGACCACGCTTCGCTTTCTGGTTCAACTGCTCGAGATCCTCGAGATCGCGCGCGACACCGACGCGAGCACGCTCGACACCGGCCGAATCTACTACCAGATCTCCGCGGCCTTCCACGTGCCCTGGTTACGCCGCAGTACGTTTGCTGCCGCGGGCGACGATCAGTGGGAACAACGCGCCGCACAGGTTCTCTCAGCGATCGTGTCCCGGGCTCACAGTCGCCTCGTCTCCGCGGCCTTCAAGAAGACCACGGGTGCGACGGATCCGTCCCAGGCTACCAGCGAGTTGTTGCGCTCGCACCCTCGTGACGTCGAACGCTTCATGGACATCATCGAGGAGCTGCAGGGCGAAGAAGCACCGGGATTCGCTGCGATCTCGGTGACAACACGCGAATTGTCCGCGCTCGCCGACCGCCTTTCGTAGCCCTTACCAGCTTTTGCGTCTAGAAGGGCCCCAGCGAGAGCGAGAGGGTGAGTGTTGCGCCGCGTAGATGTTCAGGCTCGACCTGGGGGAGATCTTCGACGCCGTACACGATGCGGTAGCCGAGATGAGCTCGTATGTGCACAAAGTCGTGCAGGGGAAGAAGGCCCGTGACCTCGGGCTCTACCACCCCGAAGTTGGCCGCCGCGAGTTCGGTGCCGACGACCACGAGACCGGCCATCATCCAACTGCCGGCGCGCAGCTAAAGAATCGGCTTGGCCACCTGGTCCAGGCGGCTCACGGTCTGCTCTGTGATACCAGCGAGGCGTCCGCACACCTTGGACAGGCTGGCGCCCGGGAATCGCTCCCCGATGCGACGCTCGAGCTTCGAGATCGTGTCGACAATCCGCTCCGGGTCCAACCCGAGAATCAGGTCGCCGTCGAGGTGGTTCGGGGAGCTGGCAGATTCCATGGCGCCAATGATCCCAGCGGAACCCGACCGACGCAACGGTTTACGGCCAAAGCCGGTTCTTGCGGAGTGCGGAGGCTACGGACATGATGGGCCGACTCCGCCCGCGACCGGGTAGTGAGTGGAGCGTGCCATGGCACAGCTTTTTCAGGGGATGAGATAGGTTGATGCAACCGACCAATACGCGGAACCCCGACTACTATCACAAGGTGGTCGACTGCCAGTGGGGCTGTCCTGCGCACACCAATGTGCCGGAGTACATCCGTCTGATCGCGGACGGGAAGTACACCGAATCGTACATGCTCAACCGAGAATCGAACGTCTTTCCCGGCATCCTGGGCAGGACGTGTGACCGACCTTGTGAGCCGGTGTGCCGCCGCACGCGTATCGAAGACGAACCGGTTGCGATCTGTCGCCTGAAGCGTGTCGCGGCGGATCTGCGCGGTGACATCGATCATTTGCTTCCGAAGGCAGCCGAGACCAAGAACGGCAAGCGCATCGCGCTGATCGGTTCTGGCCCCGCGTCGCTCACGGTGGCCAACGACCTCCTGCCGCTTGGTTATGAGTGCGTGATCTTCGAGGCGCTGCCCAAGGCCGGTGGCCTCATGCGCAGCAATATCCCGTCGTTCCGCCTTCCGGTCGGAGTGCTTGAGGAAGAGATCGACATGATCCTCCACATGGGCGTGGAGATCCACTACGACCACCGAATCGAATCTCTCAAGGAACTGCTCGACACTGGGGGGTTCGACTCGGTCTTCGTCGGCACCGGCGCTCCCAAGGGCAAGGAGCTCGACATTCCGGGGCGCCAGGAGGCCGACACGAACGTACACATCGGCATCGACTGGCTGGAGTCCATCCACTTCGGCCACATCGACTCGGTGGGCGAGCGCGTTCTGGTTATCGGCGTGGGCAACACCGCCATGGACTGTTGCAGGTCCTCCAGGCGCTTGGGCGGCAACGATATCAAGGTCATGGCGCGCAAGTCCCGACCGTACTTCAAGGCGTCACCCTGGGAGCTCGACGACGCCGAGGGCGAGGAGATCGAGATTCTGGTGAACCACTCGCCGCAGAAGTTCGTCGTCGAGGGCGGCCGTTTGATGGGCATGGTCTTCGACCTCGTCGAGTGGGAAGAGAACGAGAAGGGTCGGCTGGTCAGCAAGAAGCTCGGTGAGAAGTTCATCGAGGCCGACGATGTCATCCTGGCGATTGGCCAGGACAACGCGTTCCCGTGGATCGAAAAAGACATCGGCATCGAGTTCGGCGATTGGGACATGCCCGTGGTCGATCGCGCCACGTTCATGACCACCCTCGAGGGGGTCTTCGTCGGTGGAGACGCGGCGTGGGGCCCCGAGAACATCATCTGGGCGGTGGAGCACGGTCATCAAGCTGCGATCTCGATCCACCAGTACTGCCAGGGCGAGTCGGTCAACGATCGACCCCCGCAGGGTATGAACCTTGTTTCGACCAAGATGGGCCTGCACGAATGGCGCTACTCGAACGACTACGATGCGAATCTGCGGACCGAGATGCGCTACGAGGATCTGGAAGCGCGGCTCGCCGACATGTTCGTGGAAGCGGAGTTAGGCTTCGACCTAAAGGAAACGGTGCGCGAGGTCGAGCGCTGCCTCAACTGCGATATTCAGACCGACTTCACGGCCAACTTGTGCATCGAGTGCGATGCGTGCATCGACGTGTGTCCGACGCACTGTCTCACGATGACCCACAACGGTGAGGAAGACGAGGTCCGCCAGCGACTCACGGCGGTGGCAGAGAATACGGAGCAGGCGCTCTTTGCTTCCGAGGCCCTCCCGCAAACTGCGCGCATCATGTTCAAGGACGAGGACCTCTGTGTGCACTGCGGCCTGTGCGCGGAACGGTGCCCAACCGCAGCTTGGGACATGATGCAGTTCGACCTACTCCACCCCTACGCGGGACAGGAACCTTGGCCCACGACAGCAGCCACGGCGTCAACGACTTCGGCCTAAAGATCGCCACGGTCAACGGGACCGGGTCAGCCAGCGCGAACGGACTACTGCTGCAGGCGCTGTTCCGTATGGGCGTCCCCGTGTCGGGCAAGAACGTGTTCCCGTCGAACATCCAGGGATTGCCCACCTGGTATGAGATCCGCGTGAACGCGGACGGGTACACCGCACGCAGCCCCGACTTCCAGCTCGTGGTGGCGATGAACCCGGAGAGCTACGCGCGCGACATCGAGGAGGTCGTGTCCGGCGGCTGGATTCTGTATGACAGCAGTCGCGAGTTGTCTGAGGAGTTCAAGCGCGACGACGTCACCTTCATCGGTGTGCCCTTCGCCGACCTGTGCGTCACTCGTTTCGACGGATCGCGAACGCGCATCCTGATGAAGAACATCACGTATGTGGGGGCGCTGGTCGCACTGCTCGACATCGACATGGATGTGGTGAAGGGGATGCTGCAGGAGAAGTTCGCGACTAAGCAGCACCTCATGGAAGCGAACTTCATCGCGATCGAGCTCGGCCGCGACTACGTGCTAGAGCACTTCGACTGCCCACTGCCGATCCGGCTCGAGACCGTGGATGCGACCAAGGACAGCGTCATGGTCACAGGCAATGCCGCGGCTGCTCTGGGTTGTGTCTACGCGGGCGCGACGGTCGGTGCCTGGTACCCGATCACGCCCGCGACGTCGGTCATGGACGGCTTCACCGAATACTGCAATCGCTTCCGGATCGATCCAGAGACTGGCAAGAAGAACTTCTGCATCATACAGGCCGAGGACGAGCTTGCCGCGGCCGGTATGGTGATCGGTGCCAGCTGGATGGGAGCGCGAGCGTTCACGCCGACCGCCGGACCCGGCATCTCGCTCATGACCGAGTTCATCGGGCTCGCGTACTACGCAGAGGTCCCGAGCGTCTTTTTCGACATCCAGCGCGCAGGCCCGTCGACAGGCATGCCCACGCGTACGCAGCAGGGCGACCTGCTGCTGTGTGTCTATGCATCGCACGGGGACACCAAACACATCGTGCTCTTTCCAGGGGATCCGAAAGAGTGCTTCGAGTTTGCGGTCGCCGCCTTCGATCTCGCCGAGCGCTTTCAGACCCCGACCTTCGTGGTTTCGGATCTGGACATCGGAATGAACGATTGGATGATTCCAAAGCTCGAGTGGGACGACGATTTCGTGCCGGATCGAGGCAAGGTGCTCTCCGCGGAGGAGCTCGAGCAGGCGGAGCGCTTCTACAGGTATCTGGACGTCGACGGGGACCACGTTGCGGCGCGCACGCTTCCCGGTGTGCATGGGAAAGGGGCGTACTTCACGCGCGGGTCGGGCCACGACAAGTACGGGCGCTACACCGAAGACTCGGACGAGTATGTCGAGGTGATGGACCGCCTGCTGAAGAAGGTCGAATCGGCCGCTGATGCCGTGCCCGCTCCTGAGCTGCACACGGTGGAGGGCGGCTCACGGCTCGGGCTCATCTCGATCGGTGGCTGCCACTGGGCGGTACTCGAAGCCCGGGACCAGCTCCTGCGGGACGGCGTGCAGGTCGACTACCTGCGCGTGCGGGGCTTTCCCTTCAGCTCAGCGGTCGAGCGGTTCATCGACGAGCACGATGTCGTCGTCGTGGTGGAGCAGAACCGGGACGAGCAGCTCAGGAAGCTGCTGCTACTGGAGACGAACTGCGTGAAACAGAAGCTGGAGTCCATCACCGACTATGGTGGGCAGCCGCTTAGCAAGGGAGTGGTTCTCGAGGGTCTCGCGCCCTATCTGGAAGCGCTCGCCGTGGAGGTTTCATGAGCTATATCACCAAGCCGTCGGCCAGGCACCCCAGGCTCCCGAGCAACGCAGTCGGTCTCACTGTTCGGGACTATGAAGGCTCCATGTCGACGTTGTGCGCCGGCTGCGGTCACGATTCAGTCACAGCCGCACTGGTTCAGGCCTTCTTCGAGTTGGACATCGAGCCGCACCGGGTCGCGAAGCTCTCCGGGATCGGCTGCTCTTCGAAAACCCCGGCGTATTTCGTGAGCGAGGCACACGGATTCAACAGCGTGCACGGTCGCATGCCCGCGATCGCCGCAGGTGCGAATGCGGCGAACCGAGACCTGCTCTACGTCGGCATCTCTGGAGACGGCGATTCGCTTTCCATCGGGCTCGGCCAGTTCTGCCACGCGATCCGTCGCAACGTGAATATGCTCTACGTACTCGAGAACAACGGCGTGTACGGCCTCACCAAGGGCCAGTTCTCGGCGTCGGCCGACATCGGCACCACCTCGAAGCGTGGCGAGGTGAACGAGCAGGAACCGATCGATCCGGTCAACCTGGCGCTCTCGCTAGGCGCGACCTTCGTGGCGCGCTCGTTCTCGGGAGACAAGCCGCAGCTCGTGCCCATTCTCAAAGCCGGCCTGGCGCATAACGGCTTCGCATTCGTCGACGTTATTTCCCCGTGCGTGACCTTCAACGACCACGAAGGCTCGACCAAGAGCTATGCCTACACGCGCGACAACATGCACGAGGTGATCGAGACCGACTTCGTTCCGCTGCGGGCCGAGATCAAGACCGACTATGCCGACGGGTCCGTGCAGGCGATCACGATGCATGACGGTAGCGTGGTCAAGCTGCGCAAGGTCACGGAGCAGTACGACCCCAATGACCGGAGCGGCGTGGTCGACTATCTGTCCGAGACCAGGTCGCGAGGTGAAATCGCCACGGGGCTTCTCTTCTTGGAGGCGGCGGGTGCGGACATGCACGGCTTCCAAGGCACGGTGGACCAGCCGCTGGTCGATATACCGTACGAGACCCTATGTCCCGGCAGTGCGGCGCTGGATCAGTTGCAGGCGGAGTGGCGCTAGGGAAGGACGGCGAGGCCAGCGCGAAGGCGTAGAGCGCGATCTTGCCCTTCTCTTCGCCCCCCAGGATCTCGTAGTCGAGTAGGTCGAGCTCGTGATCGCTCAACCGCGCTGCGATCTTGTCCTTCGCCGGGGGCTCCATGTCGAAGCCGAATATCATGTTGTCGCCGTAGAACCAACGAATGCTCACCGTGGCCACCATGCCCATCAGACGCAGCGGCGGCTCGGCCTTGACCAGCTGCCGGGCGAAGTAGTCGAACGCGAGCATGCTGCCCGCAGGGAACGAGGACACGGTACGCAGCGGCAGAAGACGAAGAGCTCCGGGTCGATGTGGTGTTCACGACGGCAGGCTTTGTCGAGACACTCAGGCAACCTTTGCTCGAGGGGTGCTCCTTCCACGCGAGTGATCATGCTGGTGGCGAGGGCGTCACCATCATCAACCGGTCGATGGCCGAGCGCTATTGGCCCGAGGGCCGGGCGCTGGGAGGAACCGTGATCATGAGCCGGGCGCCCGTGCGCGTCGTCGGGATCGTGGAGAACGTGACCTGGTTCGGACTCTCCGACGAGGTAACGAACGATTATGTACCTGCCACTCGCGCAGTCGCCCCGGGTGGCCGGGAGCTCACTAACGCTCGGGGTGCGGACCGCGGGAGACACAGACGCGTCACTTGTTGCTGTGCGCGAGATCGTCCGAGCCATCGAGCCGGAACTGTCCCTGCGCTATCAGCGTTCGATGGAGACGATGGTCGCGGACGTGTTCATGCCTCAGCGCTTAGGTGCAGCGCTGCTGAGCGTATTCGGGTTGCTAGCACTGGTGCTTTCCGCGGTCGGCATCGCGGGCGTCGTCGCGTACGCCATAAGCCGGCAGGCCCGCGACATCGGCGTGCGCGTTGCGCTGGGGGCAACGAAGGTTTCCGTGCTCACCGGCATCTCCCGCGGCATGGTGCTACCGGTGTTGCTCGGGCTCGGCGTGGGCGTGCTTACGGCGCGCAGTCTCTCCCGCTTGGTGGAGGGCTTCATGTTCGGAGTGACCGCGACGGATCCGCTCACATACGGTCTGATCTCCCTCTCCGTGCTCGCAGTCGCTGTGGCGGCCACGCTCTTGCCGGCCCGGTGCGCCACTCGGGTGAACCCGGTGGAGGTCGTGCGGGCCGACTAGCTGGTTGGCACTCGCCAGGCGGGCTCTGTCGTCCTAGTCTGCGAGCATGAGAGTGCGATTCGTGGCGATGCTCTTCGTCGCCCTCTACGTGATCCCCTTGGGCGTGGCACCCGCGGCCGCGCAGGTCGCGGACGGCGACCTGACCATGCTCGGCCTCGTTTTCAGGAACCGTTTCGTGCCGTTCAGCGAGACTCAGGGGAACCCTGAGCTCGCATCCATCGTGCTGCGTGTCTCGGAGCTGGGGCCTGAGGGCGATCCGGTCGAGCGGTACAAGGCCATGATCGAGGGGCTGGCGCGCATGTCCCTCGGGTTGTGGGACGAAGGTGCCGAGGTGGCGTCCATCCTCGACGTCGATCTTTCCGCCAAGACGTACGAGCCGGGTGACCGCGTACCGGTGCGTATCGCGCCGTTGTACCAACGGGACGAGCCTCTGGCCGCTCTCTACTCCATCCAGCTCGATCTGATCGATCCGGGCGGCGCCGCGATCTACGAGTCCGAGCCCATGCAATTCGACTCGCTTGCGCCGATGTCGGGGCAAGTGGTCGTGCCGGGTGACGCGGCACCAGGCCGCTATGTCGTGCGCTATGCGCTGTCTCGGGCCGACGCGGCGGAGCCCATCGTGTCGACCGGGCGGTCGATCTATGTGATCGAGGCGTTGGAGGAACGCTTGGCAGCGCTGCAGTTCGAAAACCGCCGCGCCGCGAACCGGCGAGGCGCCAGGTCCCAATCACGTGCGTTGGCGAGCACAACCGTGCTCTGGTATTTGGAGCAATACGAGCGAGCTCGGTCCGAGTGGATTGGTGGCGCGTACATGGGGTATCCCGTCGTCCTGAACTCCATCTTCGAGCAGGGAACGCTCATGGTGGAGGCGATGGACTTCGGCGGTCGCCTCGAGCAGGCCGAGGAATTCGTGAGCGCGCTCAGTCGAGGGCGCGACCCTCTCCGGTCCATGCGAGGCGACCTGCGCCTGGCGTACCGCTCAGGCGCCGACCGTGAGCTGGTACCGTTCCGCATTCTGGTGCCAGAGGGCTACAACCCGCGGGAGCGGTATCCGTTGGTGGTGGCGCTCCACGGTGCGGGGGGAGACGAGAACACCTTTATGGACAGCTTCGACGGCACGTTCAAGGCAAACGCGTCGGAACGCGGCTACATCGTCGCATCCGTGAACGGACGGGGCCCCTACGGGGGTTATCGTGGCGACAGCGCCCGAGACGTGTTGGACGTGCTCGGCCTCATCCAGCGCGTCTACTCCGTGGACGAGAACCGCACGTGCCTCATGGGCCATTCCATGGGAGGCGCGGGCACGGTCCGGCTCGGTTTCGAGAACGCCGAGCGATTTGCGGCGGTGGCAACCATCGCAGGATACGGCTCGGTCGAGGACCTGGCCAAGGCGCCCGAGATGCCGCTGTTCATGGCTCAGGGCGGTGAGGACGCGCTGGTGCCCGTCGAATCTGCCCGAGCCTTCTACGAGGCCGCGCAGGAACTGGGCATGGCTAACCTGGAATACGTCGAGAACCCGGGCACGGGCCACGTAGGGATCGTAGCCGAGGTAATGGCGCAGGCTTTCGACTGGTTCGACAGCCACAGCCGCTAGCCGCGGCCGGGATCGCCTCTCGTCCTGTTGAATCATCCGCACTTCTGACATCTTGGCGGATCGTCCACTCAGGGGAGGTCGTCTTGAAGTCCAGTCCGTTGCTCGCGGCGGCAGCCGCGCTACTACTCTTCGCGTCCGGTGCGCCGGCTCAGCCTCGTGGTTCCGAACGCAGCACGATGACGCAGATCGTGAACGGCACGACGCTCACCCTCGACTTTGCCCGTCCCGTCGCACGCGGTCGCGAGAACCTGTTCGGTGGCGTCATCCACTGGGGCGAGACCTGGACTCCTGGCGCGAACTGGGCGACCACCCTCGAGGTCGACCGTCCGATTTTGGTGGAAGGACACCGCGTTGAGCCCGGGAAGTATTCCGTTTGGCTGCAGCCGCGCGAGGACGGCTTCTGGACCTTCTTGCTGAACGGCCAATGGCGACTTTATCACGACAGCCCGTTCCCCGCCGACGATGTCGTGCTCACGTTCCCGGTTTTCCCAGAGCAGGGCGCGCACATGGAGGCGCTCAACTGGTACGTCGAGGCCATTAGCTCCCGCACCGCCACGTTGCGCATGCACTGGGGCCCGACCTTCGTCGAGCTCGACATCGAGACGGAGCCATACACCTGGGATCCGCTCCCGGCGGCCGAGCGGGCGAGCTACCTGGGCTCTTATGCCTTCGATACCAACGACCCTACCACGGGCGGCCCAATGAGGCTGACCGTCACGGTACTAGAGGAGGACGGCCGCATCGTCGGCCGTTGGGGCCGGGGTGCCATCGCCTTGGTTCCCGCCGGGCCCGCCGAGTTCATGATCGGGTTCCTGAGAAATGGTGACCTCTTCGACGTCGCCGACGAGATGACGCTGCGCATCCTGGTGGAGAACGGCGTAAGCACCGGTGCCGAGTTCCTCTGGGAGGGCGAAGTGTTCGGCATTGGTGAAAAGGTCGGGCGCTGACGTGAACGTCCTACAGGGGATCCGCGTCATCGATGTGACTCAGAACATTGCCGGCCCGCACAGCACGCAGACGTTGGGCGACCTCGGCGCCGACGTCATCAAGATCGAACCGCCCGGCGGAGATCCGACGCGTTCGTGGGGCCCCCCGTTCTGGGAGGGTGAGCCGCCACTCTTCCTGTCTTACAACCGCAACAAGCGCAGCGTCGTATTGGATCTCAAATCCGAGGGCGGGCACGACGTGCTATGGCGCCTCATCGACTCGGCGGACGTCTTCGTTCAGGCCTACCGGGCGGGCGTTATCGAGAAGCTCGGCTTCGCCTACGAGCAGGTGCGGGAGCGACGACCGGACATCATCTACGCGTCGGTGACCGGCTACGGCTCGCGGGGGCCACTCAAAGAACGCCCGGGGTACGATCCGCTCATCCAAGCGTACACGGGCGTGATGTCGCTGACGGGCCATCCCGACGGTCCACCCGCGCGCGTGGGCGGCTCCGTGGTGGACGTCGGCACGGGCATCCTGACGGCGCTCGGCATTCTGGCAGCGCTGCGGGAGAGAGACAAAACTGGGAAGGGCACGCACGTCGAAGCCTCACTGCTGGCTACGTCCCTGGGGTGGGTCTCCTATCACATACAGGGTTACCTGGCCAGCGGGGAGGTTCCGGGACGCATGGGCACCGGTCTCGCTTCGATCGCGCCCTATGAGGCGTTTCGGACCGAAGACGGGGAGCTGATGATCTCGGCCGGCAACGACGGGATCTTTTCGAGGCTCTGCCAGTCGCTCGGCCTCGCGGAACTGCTCGACGACGAGCGATTTCGGGACAACCCGACGCGAGTCGCGAATCGGGACGCGGTGCACGCACTCATCGAGGTGAAGACAGCGCGAATGAGCACAGAGGAGTTGCGAGCGCTCCTGGACGAGCACCGTGTCCCGTGTGCTCCGATCAGGGATGTCTCGGAGGTCGTCGATGACGAGCAGGTGCGCGCCAACGAGCTACTGGAGCCTGTCGAGCATCCCAGGATTCCCGGATACCGGGACGTCGCCTTCCCTCTGCAGTTCGACGGGGTGCGGCCGGGAACGCGCAGCGTGCCTCCCATGGCGGGAGAGCACACGGCAGAGGTGCTAGCGGAGCTAGGGTACTCCGAACAGGAAGTCGCCAGCATCACCGCGGGAGACTGAAACTTGACCTTGCAGGGCCGGTCACCTCGTAGCAAGTCTTTCCGATCTGTTCGAGTTCGGTATGTTTGCGCGCTCGTCGGTGATGACCCGCACAGGATCTCTCCCGGTGACCGACTCGACACCACCGATGGCCAAGAACGAGTCCAGTCGACTCGCGACGCTTGTCTCTGTCGTGTCCTTCCTCGCGATGCTGTACCTGTTCTTTTCCAGCATCGAGCTGATGAGCGCTGCGTTCAAGATGAGCGGTGCGGGCTTGGCGCAGCAGTTGCTCACCATGGCGTCCGATCCCGTCGCGGGTCTCTTGATCGGGTTTCTCGCGACGAGCCTGCTCCAGAGTTCGTCCACGACGACCACCATCGTCGTGGGACTCGTCGCTTCGGACGCTCTGACGATTCAACTGGCCGTGCCCATCATCATGGGCACGAATATCGGCACGACCACGACCAACACGATCGTCGCGATCGGGCACGTGACGCGTCCCGCCGAGTTCGAGCGGGCGTTCGCAGCGTCGACCGTGCACGATTTCTTCAACCTGCTTGCGGCGTTCACCATCCTCCCGCTGGAGATCCTATTCCATCCGGTGGAGAGGGCCGCGGTCTTCTTGCAGGGCCTTTTCGCCGGGGCCGGTGGCATGGGCCTCGCGAGCCCACTCAAGGGGCTCACACGCCCGCTCTCGGACCTCGTCACAGGTTGGGTGCCGAGCACGATCCCGTTGGTTCTGGTTGCGCTTGCGCTGCTCTTCGTGGCTCTGCGCGGCATGATGAAGATCATGCACGGGACTGTGCTCGAACGAATGGAGGGCCTATTCGATCGTGTGCTCTTCCGCAACGACGCGGCCAGCTTCTCCCTGGGTGTAGTGGCCACGGCCGCGGTACAAAGTAGCTCGGCAACGACCTCGCTCATCGTGCCACTGGCGGGTACCGGAGTGCTCAGCCTCCGTCAGGTGTTCCCGTATACGCTCGGTGCCAACGTCGGTACCACGATCACCGCGATCTTGGCCTCCTTCACGACGGGCAACCCCGCGGCGGTCACGGTGGCCCTGGCACACTTGTCGTTCAATCTGTTCGCCATCGCGATCTACTATCCGCTCAAGGCCCTCCCGTTGTGGTTGGCGACGGGTTGGGGACGGCTGGCGGCGCGCTCGAAGGCGAGCACCGTGGGGGTCCTCACGGTCTACATAGCACTTCACGTAATCCCCCTCATGTACATCATTTGGTCGGCAAAGAGGTAACGAGCCATGTGGAAGGAAATTGTCAGTCTCTTCAGGTCGGAGGGCGCGCTGCAGGAAGCCTATGACGAATCGATTCTGATGCTTGTGGCCTCGCGCAGCATGTTCGACGACTCCGTGGCCGCGCTGCACGCTGAGGGCACAATGGAGACGGACATCTACGGTCGGGATCGTCGCATCAACAGGTACGAGCGCAGCGTTCGTCGGAAGATCGTGACGCACATGTCGGTTTCGTCGAAACCCGACATCAACCTCGGTCTGGTGCTCACGGCGATCGTCATCGACATCGAGCGCATCGGCGACTACACGAAGAACATCGTTGAGCTCGCGTCAGCGGTCGAAGGACCCTTCGATGGACTGGAACTACACGACGAGGTGCTTTCGATCGAAGGTATGCTCGGCAAGATGTTCAGCGATATCGTGCCGGCGCTCGAGGAGTCCGACGAGACCCGCGCGCGCGCGATCATCTCCTCGCACGGCGTGATCGCCGAGAAGGTCGACAAGCACATCCACTCGCTGACCTTGGGAGAGGCGCTGGTGGGGCGCTCCGGGCACGCGGCCACCGTAGCGCTGTACCTGCGCTTCCTGAAGCGCGTGAGTGCCCATATCAAGAATGTTGCGACCAGCGTGGTGAACCCTTACTACCGCTTCGGTTTCCGGGAGAAGGAAGCGGGCCAGTAGCCTGAGCGTACGTCGCAGGGTCGGGATCATGAGAATTGGGGAGAAGTCGATGTGAGTCATGGATGGGTGGGGTGGAGGGAGCGGGCGAAGACCCGCGGCGTTTTGGCGGTGCTGACACTTGCATGTGCGCCCGCAGAAGACGGAGGTGCGCTCCAATGTCACGTTCGAAGCGCTCGACGCCGTGAAGGACATCGTGGAGGACATCGTGGAGGCGCATGGGCCGGACCGTGTCCCGGACGGCCGTCTACGTGACCATTCGTCGCTTGGAGAAAAAGGGACTCATCTCCAGTTGGATGGGTGACCCGACTCCGGAGCGGGGCGGGAAGGCACGCCGCTACATCGAGTTGGCGCCGGCGGGTCTTGAAGCCCTGCGTGAGTCACGCATGGCGATCGACGAAATGTGGAGGGGAGTACCGATTCCCGAGGCTCAATAACGGTCTGGTATGCCTCGGTTTGGTTAGCCCCGGAGCGAGACCTGGGTCTGTTCGCTGTCACCAATGCCGGTGGAGACGACGCTGCGCGGGCGACTGAGGCCGCGGTCACAGAGATGATCGCTCGACTAGATCGGCTGGTCGGTAGCTAGAAGGACGCCGCACCTCTCACGATGTGCCAGCAGACCGTCGCCGCCCCCGAAACGCCTTCATTTTCTCGCGGGCGGCGGACGGTGCGCGCGCTCATGCGTACCATGTAGCTTGGTGCCTGCGCGACCTCTAGGAACTCCGCCTGATAGTCGTCCTGGATGTACCGTTCGTAGGGTGGGTTCCCGCTCCAATGCACCACGGTTCTCTCACCGTTTGCTTCGGTGAAGGAGACTTCGAGCAGGATCTCGCTCGAGAAGTTCATCGCCCGCGCGGTCCAGCGCAGATGCAGCTCATCGCCCGGCTGTAGAACGATCTCGGGACCATCGTCGTACGGCGTCACACCGGGTGGACTCGTGACTCGAAGCTCGATGCTCTGCTCCGGCGTCCACGGTGCCCGGCCACAGAGATCGGTCGCGGACCTCGGTTCACTTCGTTGCCCTTGGAGCGGTGAGATAGATCCGAACAGGTAAATTAGAACGCCGAGGGACCGAACGATGCTTCCTAAACGAAAGGGCGGATTGCGCATGTATGCCGCTGGACTCGATCTGCACGAGTGCTTCGAAGCGGTGAGACTATCGTCGTATGCGTCGTTAGGCGACCAGAGGTCGCGCGCTTCGCTGACCATCACCATTCTTGTCGCGCGGAAGAATCGCCAAGAGCCGCCGCAAACACCCAAAGCTTCAGTAGGAGGGCAAGGGCTTGGCAGAAACGGAACTCGAGCTTCGCTCGGCAGAGGAGGCGGATTTACCGACCATCGTTGCGCTCCTGGTTGACGACCCGCTGGGAGCCCGTCGCGAGGACGCCAGTGAAGAACTCGCTTCCGACTATCGAACCGCGTTCCAAGCGATCGCCGCCGACGACAACCATGATCTGCTCGTGGCCGACATCGAGGGCTATGTGGTAGGGGTGCTCCAGCTGTCCTTCATCCCGCACCTCACGTACAAAGGGGGGTGGCGGGCTCAGATCGAGGGAGTCCGCGTTGCTGAAGAGGTCCGCTCGCGTGGAGTTGGCCAGGCCCTCTTCGACGAGGCGATCGCGCGAGCTAAGAGAAAGGGGTGTCACTTAGTGCAGCTCACGACCGATCGACGCCGGCCGGAGGCCCTGAAGTTCTACCTCCGACTCGGTTTCAAGGCGACCCACGATGGCCTGAAGCTCCACCTCTCACCGACGTCCCAGGCGCCGTAGCCCTCACTTCCCCTGAAACACCGCGCGCCGCTTTTCGACGAAGGCGGTGACGCCTTCCCGGAAGTCCTCCGTCGTCGCGCAGTCGGCGAAGGCCTCGGCTTCCATCTGCAGTTGTCGCTCCATCTGGTTCTCGAGCGAGCCGTAGATGAGCTGTTTCGCCTGTCCGTGTGCGCGTGTCGGGCCCGACGCGAGTCGTTGCGCGAGCTTCGCCGTCTCCGCGTCGAGATCGTCGGTAGGCACCACGAAATTGACGAGGCCGAAGCGTGCCATGGCTTCCGCGTCCAGGCGGTCGCCCAAGAGCGCCATTTCCATCGTCTTCTTGACCCCGAGGGCGCGCGGCAGCGCGTAGGTCGATCCGCCGTCCGGGCTCGTGCCGATACGCGTGTAGGCGAGCGTGAAGAATGCGTCTTCAGAGGCGATGATGAGGTCGCAGCACGCCGCCAGGCTGACTCCAGCACCTGCGGCGGCCCCCCGGACCGATGCCACGATCGGCTTCGGCAGCCTCCGCATAGCAAACATGATGCTGTGCAGCGTGTGGATCCGATGTAGCAAGAGATCACGAATGTCGACGTCTTCGTCGGCCAAGATGCCCGCGAAGCTCTTTACGTCGCCGCCGGCCATGAAATGCTCGCCAGCGCCGCGCAGCACGACGCAGCGCACTTCCTCGTCGTTCTCGAAACGGTGGAAGGCTGCGTCCAGCCCCGAGCGCATCTCCGGTGAGAAGGCGTTGCGCGCCTCGGGCCGGTTCATGGTGAGCGTAGCGACACCGTCGGCGACGTCGATTAGCAGGTCGGGCATGAATGTGGCTCCCTCTGGGTTGTGGTCCGCTCCGTTGGAGTCTGTACTCCGACTGGCTTCGCTCCAAGAGCCACGACTTCCTCAGGCTAGATTACACGCATGAGCTCCACCCTCGTCGGCGCTTGGATGGAGTTGGACGTCGCCCGCCACAAGACGGAGTTCTACCGCATGTGGCAGGTCGGCTACAGCGCGGGACTCCCTCACGGACGGGTCTTCGCCAGCATGGGGGCCTTCGATCGATCCCGGACCGTCGAGGGGATGCGAAGACTCTTGCTCGAGGGGGCCGAGCAACGCGAGGCATTGTCCGACAGCGTCGACCGCGCGCCGGAGCACTTCGTGCCCTTCGAAGCTGGGCTTCCTGAAGCTCGGCGAGGAGTCGGGTGGCCTGGAGGAGAACCTGGGGCTGCTGGGCCGCTACTTCGAGACCGAGCACAAGCGGATGTTGTGGGTCAAGAAGAAGATGTCGTATCCCATGATGAACGTGTTGGCCGGCATTGGCATCGCTCCATTCCCCGTGCTCTTCTTCGGCGACGCGGTTCGGTATTTCACGACCGTTGGAATCGAGCTGGTTCTGGCGATGGCCTTTGGTGGGGCTCTGCTGCGTATCGTCGCTCGCCGCTACCGAAACCGTCCCAAGGTCGCGCGCGCGCGCCTCTGCCGAGCGCTTGCCATTGCGGTGGAGGCAAGGCTTCCCATGGATCGCGTCGTCGATCTCGGCGTACAGGCAGCCGATGACGCGTCGCTCACTGAGCACCTGGCCCGGCTCCCTGCGGCGGCCAGGGCGAACCAGACCTTGGCCGACACCCTCGCTGGATGGAGCCGCCTAACGCCGGATATGCAGCAAGTGCTCGGTGTCGCGGACCAGGCCGGTGACTACACGAATACCCTCAAACGGCTCGCCGATCTGTACGATGACGGCTTCTGACGCGTTGAGACCGCAAGGAGCCTAGCAGCGAGTCCAGAAGCCGGACCTACGCTGCGAATGGGTTGTATGGAGTGACATGGGATTTTTCGAGTTGTTGCTGGGTGTTTCGGTAGCTGGGGCCGCGTTTGCGGCGGTGTTCGCACGGAGAAAGGGCTCCTCCTGGTGGAATGTGCTCGGCCTGATCGCGCCTCTTCTTGGACTCGCTGGGTTCGCATCAGCGTTCGCGTTCCTGGGCGAGGTCAACGCGATCTGGGTGGGCGCTGCCTTTATCCTGCCTACGCTTTGGCTCTCGTTCAGGCGGTCTCGAACGATGTTCACGGTAAAACGAGCACCGGCCGCGCTGCCTGGCGCAGCAGATCTCGACGACCCTGCTGAAGCCCTGCTTCGAGAGGCGGATCTCGCTGACGCCGCTGAAGTGCAACGCGCCTTGCGAGGCCGAGTGATGCGTCGTGTGTTGGGGCCGGCGATCGTTCTTGGCGGGGCCGGTGTGCTGTTAGGCAACTGGGCGCTTGCCCTGATGGGCGGAGTCACTCTAGTGGCCTGTGCTCTGGTCCACAGGTTCGTCCTCGGCCCCGGTGGTCAGCAAGAGGCACTGCCGCGGGCTCGCGAGTTTCGTTTGCGGCCACCAGTGTTGTCGCACGGCAGCACGGCAGGCTCGCTAGACCAAAGTGAAGACCATGATCCAGCGCGCCTGCACTGACGACGTTTCAGCCACTGTCAGTTTCTTAGCTTACCTGCACCTCGTCACGAAATCGGCGCCACGACGATCGTCACGTCCGTGTCGTGATAAAGTCCACCGTCGTCCGCGCGGCCGCGCAGCATGTACGTCCCCGGCTGGTCGAACGTGACCTGAATCGTCCACTCGCCGTCCTCCGGCGGAGCGGGCATGCTGAAAAGCGGGGACCACGGGGAATTGGCGCCGGTCCGAGTGTCCTCCCAGGTCTTGATCTGCGGCGGATCGAACCCCACTTCGCCTTCACCCCTGAAAACGAACCACGACAAGTGCAACCCATTGACCTTGGAGACGGTGAAGCGGATGGGTGGCCGCAGCTGCATCGCGCTCAGCTTCGGTGGCCCATCACCCGGAGGGCGCGCAGTGCGAGGGCGAAATCGTGGCAGATCGTCATCGGTGATGCGTGCCACCAGCGTCACCGGCTGCCCGACCATGGCCCTTCTCATCGGATCTCCCACCAGAGTGATGGTTGGCGGAACATTCGCCCGCGACTCCTCGGTGCTCACACCGATACCGAGTGCCCCAGTCTCCGACGCGATCACCATGTAGTCGAGCCGATAGTCTTGCCGGAGTGTCCCGTAGGCCGCCTCGGTCTTGCCCGCGGTGGTCAGCGTCCAGACCAGCTCCTTGTCGCCGAAGTCTGCCGGCACTCGAACCTTGAACACGTACCGGTTACGGCGCGGAAGCAGGTGCGTCGGCTGGCCCTGATCGGCTGATCCTGGCGAGATGTTGTTGCCGGGGCCGATAGGAACGTCGAGCTGCTCCCGCCAGTTCCGGTTCATATATCCGAACACGAGGTTGAAGGAGCCGTCGTCATTCTCCTCCCATCCCTCGAACGCGGGCGAAACGTTCTGACCGGTCTGGAACGCGACTTGGGCGCTGGCCGGCTGACACGTCACCAAGACAGCCAGCGCGAGTGATGCGAACCAGACGACTCCAGTCGACCCCTGCCGCCGAGAGCTTTGTTTGCGCATGACTAGTTCCCCGGTATCACCATGCATAGCGGACATCCGACCACGTGATCGTTGACCCCGAGCTGGAGAGCCTCACGCCGCGCGGCCATCTCATCCACGAACTGTTCGTCGTTCATCGTGAGCTTCATGCCGAGGTCGATGAACATGTTGGCCACGGAGCGATTGCCGGCCCCCTGCCAGTTCCTGGGGTCGGGGATATTGCGGTTCGCTGCCGTGTTGTCCATGAAACCGGTGATGTGCAGGATCGTGCCCTTCGGTAGTAACGGCTGGTAGTTGTCGGCGAACGCGTAGCCTCGGACCCAGTTGTGGTCGTATCCGGAGCAGACGAGCGTCTCGACGTTGAAGCCCCAGATCGCTTCCAGGCACATGCGGTCCCCGGGTGCGTGCAGGTGCGGTTCGAAGGTCACGATCTTCGTGTGCTGTTGCAGCACCGTGTAAGCGTGCAACTCCTGATCCTTCTCCTCAGGCCTGATATCGATATCGGCACCGTTGGCTACGATGTAGGGCGCCTCCCTGTACTTCGGCGCGTAGCTCACGGGATGGAACTTGAACCCGATCTCGAGATGACCTCGCGTATCTTGGCCGTTCGAGTGCAGATGGATCGAATTGGACTCGAGGGTCGAGCCGGCCCTTAGCAGACGACCTGAGTCCTTGTCAAAGATGTCGGGGTTGCGACCGACTTCGTGCACCGGCCAGGTCGTAGGTCTTTGGCCGGGCGCTCTCGTGCTGAAGAGCAAGTGGTGGAAGACGTAGAGGCCGCCGACCGTCTCCCGGTTGCGCCCGCCTTGCTCCTTGACGTTGTTGATCTCCCTGATCTCGACGGAGGCCACGTACCGGTCTTCCGTGAGACCGGGTATCTCAACGCTCTCGATGCCGCCCCACCAATCGGGAGCGTCACCCTTCACGAGCATTTCGGGCGTCGATACGATCAGGTCCGGCTCACCCAGCCTCCAGCCGACCGCTTCATCGAAAACCAAGGCCGGTGGCATGTCTGCCGCATCACCCTCGGGAGTGCCGTTGCGGGCCCACCAGGCGATGGCTGCGACCTCTTCGTCGCTCAGCGACGGGTCGTCCTTATAGTGCTGAATGCCGACGTCCTTCTCGATGTACCATGGCGGCATCGTGCCCTGGCGGTCCCGAATACCGGTGCGGCGCATGATCCTCAGCGCATGGGGCTGCACGTCCGCGTAGCTGACGAGCGGCATCGGAGCCACGCCACCCGGGCGATGGCACTGCTGACAGCTACGCTGGAGAATCGGCGCGATGTCCTTGGTGAACGTCACCTCCATGGAGGCACTTTCCTGGGCAGTGACGGGGGCGGGGACGGTAAAGGCTACAGCTGTAAAAGCGGCCAGCGCGGTCCCGACGACGGAATTCCACATCGTTAGACGTCGCATCGTGCAATACTCCTTGGGGACGAACCTCTTCGAGAATACCTAGGCTCTACCAGTTACGTCAATCGTGTTGCGTTCAGGGTCGCGCGCGGCATTTGACTACGGCATTCTTACGCGTCGCAGCAAGACGATGTCGGGGAGGGGCCAGACTCCCCTGCACGGAAACCAAGCGAGTCGACACATGGTGATCTCGGGGCAAGGGAGTTCTGGACTCGTCCACGACGGTGAAGGCGCCGCCGATGAGAAATACGAGGAAGATGATGCTTGCAGCGTCGGCCATGCCGACGGGCAGGGCCACCATTGCGTCGAAGAGGTTCACAGGGTTCGAGGGGACCGTCTGGAACGTGCCAGGCACTACGAGCGTGCGGCCTGTCACGTCGTCGGCTCTTCGATCGAACTGACCCGCCGGCACCACATAGCTCACGAGCGCCGCGATGATGACGCAGCCGGTGAGCAGGACCAGAGGATGAGGGAGGCGCAGCCTCGGGGACTCGCTCATCGGGGTCTAGAATTCATAGGGCACGACTTCGGGGATTGAAGCGGTCGGGCGCCAGTGCCCGCTGTAAGCAGTCAGATCGTCAACCAACGGTCGCGAGCAGCAACATCCCACCGCCCCGTGAGCTTTCCATTCGAGACGACGTGCACCTGCTTGTGCAGTGCCGACGTTGGACAAATGTGACGGGGAATGGCCAGCAACTCGTCGCCTGGAGTAAATTCAGACGCCCGGGCGGTCTCCAAGACCAAATGCTCTTCGTCCTGCAAAATCTGTTTGGCATCGAGCAAATCGGGGAACTCGACTCGGCTGCCCATGGGGTCGTCTGCCGCACAGGCTTTGTATCCGAGATCGACCGTGACACGATCCGACCTCGGACAACTGATGACGCGTGTGAGGATCAAAGCGGCCGGGACGAAGTTGAGGTCAGGAAACATGTCGCGATAACCGGCGTCGTGAAAAACGAGCGTGCCGGGGCTCAGTTCGAGCGCAGGATCGTCCTTTTCCGCGTAGAGGGGAAAGGACGCCGTGCCACCCGCAACGATCCGTGGCACAGACCACCCTTCGGACACCAACTGGTCACGTAATCGCATCGTTTGACTCCAGCACTCGTCAACCGCCACACGTCGCTCGTTGATATCGGTTTGGTGGTTTTGCCCGTCGTACATGTGCAAGCCACCCGGATTGAGACCCGCTGTGTCGACGATCTGGCCGTAGAGATGCTTCGCGGCGGCTCCGGCGACGATTCCTGTGCGATGCTGTCCGGTGTCGATGTCCAACAGCACGTCGACCGTGTGCCCGGACTGCGACATCACTTCGCCGAGTCGACGGATGGGCTCGGCGTGATCCGCGGTCACGGAGAGTCTGGCGTGGGAGAACTTCTCGACGAATTCGACCGCCCGGCCAAGATTCGGTCCGACGATGTTGTAGGCCAAGAAGATGTCCTGCACACCTGCTTGGGCCAGCATTTCCGCCTCGGCGAATGTCGCACACTTGTGTTTGTTAATCCCCAGATCCATCTGTAACTGCACGACTTCCCGCATCTTGTGTGTCTTGCAATGCGGGCGTAGTCGCGACACGTGGCCGGCGATCTCCACCATCCGCGCGAGGTTGCTTTCCACCAGGTCGCGAAAAACGACGAGCCCTGGAGAGATGATCTGGCTGGTGTCTTCGATTTGATAGCGTTCGTGCATCGGGTCGCTCAAAGAAGCTTCGTGACGCTAGAGTCTCGACATGCTAGCTGTCATACGATCCATCACAAGAAGCGAAGGGCTGCGATGAGCGCTCACGACAACCATGGCTGAGCCCTCCCCGGGAAGCGTGCGGGACGAGGGATTGGTGCACGTGATCGGAGTCATGCTGGGCGCTCCGAGGGTCATATTCGCGTCGTCGCTGGACGGGAACCTTCCAAGAGCCCTGTCGAAGGTGCATGCGAAGTACAAGACACCGTACGTGGCGGTGATCTTCTTCGCAGTTGTTGTCTGCGTGTTTGCGCTGAGCGGCACCTTCAGGTATCTGGCGGTGTTCGCGACCGGGTCGTTGCTGCTCATCGACCTCGGTGTGAGCCTCGCAGTTATTCGCCTGCGCCAGCGCGACGGTCTGCCAGGGACCGGGAAGTTTCGATTGCCCTTCGGACCGCTCATTCCGCCGCTGAGCTGCCTCATCGTCGGCTGGCTGCTCCTGCAAGTCCCAGCACGGGAAGCCTTCAGCATCGCTGGGCTCATTGGCGCTTCGGTGGTCGTGTACGCCGCCGCTAGAGCGAGGCCTGACGCCCCATCGTAGCCAAGTGAACCGCGTCTCTGACCATCGACGCCGCGGTGGGTATGGGTTCACGCTCCCACAATTTGTGGAACGTCTTTCCGTAGATATCGCTCTCGAGTTCGACCGCCATCTCCCAGCCGCTGCAGCCGCCTAGGAAGCTCTCAACGGGGACGGGTGTGGGCTCGACCCGGAAACGCCATTCGGCATCGACGAGTTCAGCGGTAGCCACCAGCTTGAGCACGGATCCGTCCCGACGGCACTGCTCCAGCCGATCGGCCCGCACGTCCTCGATACCACTCACGTGCACGTCGGCGAGCGTGATCTTCTCGTCCGCGAAGGTGTTTGCCGCGATCACGAGCTTGGCGGCCGTGTCCCAGCCGCCGACGTCGAGGCTCGGATCCGCTTCCGCAATGCCTCTGTCCTGTGCTTCGAGCAGAGCATCCGCGTAGGCGCGTCCATGGAGCATTTCGTCGAGGATGAAGTTCGTCGTTCCGTTGAAGATCCCTCGGAGTGCCGATACTTCGCCGCAGACCATATCCCGCCGGATGATGTTGAGCACGGGAAGGCCCCCGCAGAATGCCGCGCTGTACAGGATACCCGCGTCGGCGTCCGTCGCGAGACGGTCGAGCTCCTCGTGAACGAGCGCCAGGGGGCCCTTGTTGGCCAATACCAAGTGCAGCCCGTGCTCTAGCGCCGTCCTACAATTCGAGACGCCGGGCTCGCCGGTGTCGAGGTCGACCGGTGACGCTTCTAGGAGGATGTCACACGGGACGCTGTCGAGCGCTCCTGCCACACCGAGACCTTCTCGAAACTCCGGTAGCTCTCGGAGCTTCGACCCAGCCAGCTTGTGTGCCACCAGGCGGGCGAGATCGAAGCCGTCCTCACTGACCGCGACTCCGCTGCTGTCCGCTACGCAGCGGACACTGAACGCGAGGCCGTACTTCTCGTTGAGCTTGTCCTCGTGTTCGGCCAGGAGCGCGAGAACCCGACGTCCTACATTGCCCAGTCCGACCAAGGCCAACCCGACTCGCTTCACGCGGCCATCCCTAGCCGATGATCCGTTTGAACACTTCCAGGTCGATGTTCCGTCCGCAGACGACAGCGACGACCTTTTTGCCCTTGAAGTGCTCTCTTCTCTTCAGGAGGCCGCCGACGGCCAGCGCTCCGGAGCCTTCGACAACCAGACGGTGCTGCTCGAAGAGTAGGCGTATGGATGCCTCGATCTCGGCCTCGGTGAGCAAGACGATCTCATCCACGTACCGTCGGCAAAGATCCAGAGTGATGCTGTCCAAATCCACACCGCCGGCGCAGGTGTCCGCCAGAGTCGGGTACGTCTCCATCTCGAGCATCTCGTTGGCTCTCATGGATTCGTACATGACAGGGGAGTTCTCCGGCGAGACGCCAAAGGCCTCCACTTCGGGGTTGTGGGACTTCAGCCAGCCCGCCGAGCCCGTGAGGAGTCCCCCAGCTCCGCAGGCGAACAGGCCCGCATCCAAGTCAGGAAGTTGCTTGGAGATCTCGTACCCGCAGGTGCCCTGTCCACCGACCACGAGGGGATCGTTATACGGCGACACATAGATCTTGCCGTCTTCCTCCGCTACGCGCCGGGCCTCTTTCTCAGCGTCCCAAGGGAGAGGGCCATGAATGACCAGATCCAGGCCGTGAGATCTCAGCAGCCCCAGGCGTGACGAGTCCATGTCCTCAGCCACGTAGATGGTGGCGCGGTGTCCTCTGACTCTCACCGCCTCCGCAACCGCCAGGGCGTAGTTGCCCGTCGAGGCCGAGACCACCCCCCGCTCGAGCTCCGCTTCCGTGAGCGAGAGGATCTTGTTGAGCGCACCACGAAACTTGAATGAGGAGGTTCGTTGCATCGAGTCCAGCTTGAGCCAGACCTCGCCCTCGATCTGCTCGCTGAGATGTATGGAGTATTCGAGGGGTGTGGGCGAAAGGTGGTCCGCGCACCTCTCGATGGCCTCCTGAACCAACTGCGGCACATCGAGCTGCTGCTGAACTGCCCTCGTCTCGTTCATCCTCGTCCTCCGTCAGTCAAAATCTTCTCCATAACCTGAGCGGCAGCCCGCGCTCCCTCGGTGAGTGCCCGAGTATGGGACATGTAGCCGCTCAGCTCCGAATGACCGAACTGCACGCGGCCGAAGCCCCGCTTCACGACTTCTTTCGGTGCTTCGTTCCCATCGATGCCGAAATGAAATCCGGGCTGGGGCGAGATGTAGGCGTGGCCCCAGCGGTTTAGGACGATTCCTGCGACATCGTCCTCGGCCCGGAATCCGGCGGATCCGAACATCCGGGTCATCTGATCTAGGATCTCCGCTTCGTATTCGCCATACGACTTACGCATCAGTTCGGCACGCCCCAGAGCCCCCTGCTCCTGGCTCGAGTACCCGGGGTAGTTGAACGGCACGTAGAAGGTCATGACGATCGGCTTGTCTGGATCGAACGGCTGTGTGGACTCGCCCGTGATCATCGGCCTGCGGATCGAGAAGAAGTTGCCGAAACCGTCGAACCAGCGCCCGGAGGAAATGCCGAGTCGATCCAGGAAGCGCCAGTTCCGCAGAGCCACGTTCACGACCAGGATGGGTGCGTGGTGGAACTGCTCGTACGCACGAGCGATCTGTGACGGCATATCGCTCACGATTCGTCGGGCCACCCAGCCGCCGATCGACACCACGACCGCCTTGGCTCTGACGCGGCTGATCTTGCCGTCCCTGTAGTAGGTCACGTTGACGTGGTCAGCGGTCTCGGCGGGGCCGTCATGGCTGACGTCGATCGCCGTCGAGTTCAGTCGGATTCTCAGCGAGTTCTCCGGCCGGTCCAGGGCCCCGAAGTCGATGGGATTCGTCAGGATGCCCTCGAACGTCGAGTCGCCCGTGATGCTGGCCGGCAGTAGGTACTTCACGATGTGGCGAAGAATCCCCGCGTTCCCTCCGGGGAAGCTGTAGGCGCCCACATCGTGGTCGTCCTGACTGCTGTCGTACCGGTAGGGGGACTGGGTTCCCGGAAGGTCCAGATCTTTCGCCGAATAGGCCGAGTAGACATCCGCGCCCACGCCGCCCATGGAAATGGCGATCACAGGATCGAAGTATTCGGTGACCTGGGGGCTGTACCCCATCACGTCCTCCAGCAGCTCCTTGTACGACATGCTGTCGAGCCAGCGGTCCAGGTCGTCCCCGTCGTAGTACTGCTCTTGGTCCCGGAAGGCGCGGTTCAGCTCCGCCTTGAAGTCGTCCGACCAGGGCAGGCGGGCCAGGTCGTCCTGCCTGGGATTGATGACCCAACGAGCGTCGGTGCCCTCACCGACGAAATAGCCCGTGTCGTATCTCTCCTCCTCCCAGTACACCCCGTAATAGTTCTCCAGAGGTGCGCGCACGGTCGAACGTGCAGGGTCCTGAGCCACGAATGAGTACTCGAAGGGCAGGCCGGTATCCCTGTAGATGTCGGCGATCAGCCCGCTGCTTCCCGGTGGAGGAGGGCCGAAGTCGTTCGAGCCTTGCGGCCCATAAAGTCGGTAGCCGTCGACGTCGAACTCATTTTGTTTGGCCTCGCCGCCGAAGACGGGGTGATTGTCCAGCATCAGGCAACTGCCGCCGCCGCCGTTGTCCTTACGGAACTGATACGCGGCGCCCATGCCGGAGAACCCGCCGCCGATGATCACGAGGTCGTAGTCCTCGCCCGTGTCCTCGATGCTCTCCATGAGGGTTGGGGTGAGCCCGTCGCGAATGAGGTGAGCGGCGTCTCGCACGGAAGCCACGTTGCCGTTGGAGGTGGCGTAGTCGCCCACGCCGCCGTACCCGGTCCACGGGTCGGTCAGGGGGACGGTGCGGGGCCTGGCGCACGAGCTGAGCAGCGCTGCGCCGAAGCCGACCAGCGTGCCGCCTACGAAGTCCCGGCGCGTGATGTCGTGAAGGCGCATCAGTTTCGACTCGGTTGGAAGTCGGCGGCCCGCCACAGGGGCTCGCTCTCGTAGTAGTGGCCGTTGCTCATCACGGCGGACACATAGCGGATGTTGCTGATATCGACGAGGGGATTGCGATCCAGAATGGTGATATCCGCCTGCTTGCCGACCTCGAGCGTGCCGGTCTCCGAGTCCAGCCCCATGGCCCGGGCAGGGACGATCGTTGCGGTCCGAATGGCATCGAGTGGGCTGAGGCCCGCCAGGTGATGGTAGGTCTCGATCTCCAGGTAGAGGCTGAACACCGGCACCCCATTGTCTGTGCCGGCCACCACGGGTACCCCCGCGTCGTGAAACGCGCCGAGTACCTCCATCGCCCTGCGCACGTCTTCCTTCATCTGTTCTGCGCGGTCCGGACTCACACCACCCAGAAACCGCTTCCCTTCCCATAGCTCGTAGGCGATCCGTCCGACGTCGGGCTCCACGGTCTCGAGGGCAGTCCCGCGCGGCAGGTTCCTGAGGATGTTCAGTGAGATGGTCGGGTCCAGGACCGTCCCGTGCTCGAGCAGGAACGCCGTGGCCTCCGCGACACGGTCGGGACTGATCTCTCGGTCGAACAGATAGAGGCGCCCGAGGTCGCTAACCGTCTCGTCGGGGAAGAGGACCGAGAGGAACAGACCTCGATGGTTTAGCTGGTCCATCCCGAGCTCGACAGCCGCGACGGCATTCTCTACGGCTCTGGGCACATGTCCCGTAACGGTCATTCCGCGCTCGTGGGCCTCTGATGTGAGTACGCGCAGGACGTCGGCCTCGATCGCCGTATAGATCTTGACCTGCTTGTATCCATGCTCGTGATACAGGGCTACGACGTCTCGCGCCTCAGCGGGCGTGGTCGCTCGAATGACTCCGTTCCCCGTGATACCAGCGCCGTCGACCATGCCGGCCAAGAGAATGTCCGGACCCATGGCGCCATCCAGGTCGATTGCGTCCCTGAACGCGGTGGCGAATTCCAACTCGTTTCCCAGGTCACGGATGGTCGTGACGCCGCCAGCGAGGTAGGCAGGTGCCCACTGAACCTGGTTGGAGTGGGCGTGCATGTCCCACAAGCCGGGAATCAGCGTCCTCCCGGATACGTCGATAACTCTGGCGTTGTCCGGGATCGCGACGTCCGCGCGCCTCCCGATATTCCGTATCCGCCCCGCTTCGACGATCAACGTCATGTCGGTGCGGGTGACGTCGCTCAATCCGTCCACCAGGTCGCCACCCACGAGCGCGGTGATCGCGGCCGGCTCCTCCTGATGAGCCTCGGTATAGGCGGCGAGCGTGCGCATCTGCTCTTCCACGTGGCTGGCGACGAAGAAGGGTAGCGCCTCCTCGTATCCACTTCGGATCGCTTCCCTGAACTGGGTATTCGCCTGAACGAGCGCGACCAGGTCGTTCGACGCGTTGAGCCACACCGTGCGCAGCCCCCAGTTGATGCCTTCGACCACGTAACGGTCGAGGGGCGTGGGCGAGCCACCGATCTGGACCACGTCCGTCTGCCTGAAGGTGAGGGTCACGTCACCTCTCGGAAACGTCGGCAGCGACTCCAGCCCTCGCTCCAGGTAATAGTGGTACAGCATCATCTCCATCGCGGCCGGGATGTTGCTGTGAACGGGGAAGAACGCGGCCCACTTCGTCGCTGTGACGATGCCGGCGTCCTTTTCCTGAATGGACACCTCCTGCGAGCTCGCCACGACCTCCAGCACGTTGGTGGTGTCACTCCCGGCAATCCGCCGATTGCGGTAGTACGCGGGGGACAGATCGATGCCGAGGCGCAGCTCGGCCTGGACACCACGGATTCGCCCCCGTTCGTTCTCGCCCTGGAGTGAGCGGATTACGATCGAGTCCCGATCCGAGATGATGCTGAAAGACTCCTCGCCAATGAGCGATTGTCTGCGGTACATGAGGAACGATCCCTCTTCGCTCACGTTTTCCCAGTTCGGGGCAGGGGAAGAACAAGCGAAGAGCACCGAGGCCAGGATCAGGGATGACCCCTTGTATTGGAAGCTACGGATCATTGAACCGCGTCCTTGTTGCGCCCGCGAAGATAGAACACCAGCCCTGCGACAATAAACAGGGCGCAGCCACCCACAACCTTGATCACGAACAGCTGTGGATTTTGTGCCCCGGCGGGCGGCACGAGTGCGAGCGCAACGGACAGCACGGTCGCGCTGAAACCGAGGCCGGAGACCGTCCAGAGCCCCACGGTGCCGCCCGGCACCAGGTTGACTCCTTCATGATCGCCTCGCGCCCTCCAGCGTAGCACCGGCAGCGCCGCGAACATGTACAAAAACGGAATGAAGTAGAGAATGATGGCCATATCGAGGAGCATGAGGTTCGCCTCCTCGATGGTCGAGCCCGCAACCGCCGCGAGCATCAGGACGGTGACCACGAGGCCCTGGGTGATCAACGCGACATGCGGCGTGCCCCATTTCGTGTGCGTGCGACCGAGCGCGTGAGGGAGGTAGCGATCGATGCCGATGACATAGGGCATCCTAGCAGCTCCCGCCAACCAGACGCCCAGGACGCCGGTCGCACTCATGCAGACGAGGATCGTGCCCACGATCGCGAGTCCGGGCTGCGCGATGCGGTCACCGATCGCCGCGAGCGCCTGCGCGATTCCGGTCACGACATCGATCTCTCCAGCCGGCAACGCGACCATTAGCAAGCCGGTGCCGAGGATGTAGATGCACGCAACGAGGGCGCCCGAGATCACCATGGCCCGCGGAATGGAGCGAGCCGGATTGACGATCTCGTCGCCCATCGTCGAGCTGAGTTCTAGGCCCGCGAACGCAAAGGTCATGGTTGCGAAAAAGGTCAGCGTGGAGAAGTCTGTGAGGTCCGGCGCTAGACTAGAGGCCGCAAAGTCTGTTGCGCTGCCAACCTCGAGCCACACCCAAATTCCGCTGACAGCCAGGACCAAGAAGACCGCGAGGGTCGCCATCGCACCGACGTTGTGAACCCACTTGCCGTGCTTGAGGCCGACGACGTTGGCGCCAATGATGATCCAGAGCAGGGTCAGAGAGAACGTTGCGTTGTACCAACCGCTTTCACTGAGACCAAGCCAAGCATCGCCACCTACGAACAAAAAGGTGCCAGCGATGAATAGCAGTAGGCTGGGGAAGTAGACGAGATTGTTGACCCAATACGTCCATCCGACGATGAAGCCATGCACCTCGCCAAAAGCAGATTGGCTCCACAGATATACGCCACCTTCACTCGAATCCCGCGAGCTCAACTCCCTGACAGTGAGCCCGGACGGGATGAAGTAGATCACGACCGCGAGTACCCACAGGACGAGGCTCGAAGGGCCCATTTGCGCGGCGGTCGCGAGCCAGCGTATGCCGAGTACCGCGCACACGTTGAGGAACACCAGGTCCATCACTCCCAGCGTTCGAGGCAACCGTGCCGCAGTCTTATCCTTCGCGGTTGATACCGGTATTGATTCCCCGATCAGAGACCTCCAGGTAACCCAGTGAAAACGACAGCGACATCACCATGAGCGGCAGCGTGACCTATGACGGCGCGCCACCAGCGGGTACGATCGACATGGGCGTAGGCCAGCCTTCAGCCGACCTGTTGAGTGTAGACCTGGTTCGCCAAGCCAGCGAGTCGTTCCTCGACGAGGCCCACCCGTTCGAGCTGAACTACGGCGTTCTTGAGGGCGACGAGCGATTTCTGGAATCGCTGGCGGGATATCTAGCCGAAGGATACGACGCTGTGGTCAGGCCCGAGTCGCTGTTCGTTACCGGAGGTAACTCACAAGCTTTGGACTTGATATCGACGGTCTTCAGCAAAGCGGGCGATACCGTGTTCGTCGAAGAGCCGAGCTACTATCTGGCCTTTCAGATATTTCGCGATCACGGATTGAACGTGGTCGGCGTACCGATCGATGGCGACGGCATGCGAATCGATGCGCTCGAGGCTCTGCTGGACGAACACAGCCCGGCTTTCGTCTACACGATCCCCGGTTACCACAATCCGGCCGGATGCTGCATGAAAACGGAGCGTCGCGGGCGGCTGATAGAGCTAAGCCGACAGCATAGCTTTCTGATCGTCGCGGACGAGGTGTACCAGCTGCTCTACTACTACGACAGGCCGCCGCCGGCGTTGGGCACGATGATCGAGAGCGACACGGTTTTATCGCTCGGCTCGTTTTCGAAGATCCTCGCTCCGGGGCTCCGTCTCGGTTGGATTCAGGCAAGCCCGGTGTTGCGCGACCGGCTCATCGAAAACGGCTTCGTCGTTAGTGGTGGCAGCATCAACCACTACTCATCGCATATCGTCCGGCACGTGATTGACCTCGGGCTGCAACACGCACATGTCGAGCAGCTGAAGCGCGAATACCGGAAGCGTGTCGAGGCGATGCAGGATTCACTACAGGCACACTTCGGCGACCTGGCGACCTGGCAGCGGCCCGACGGCGGCTACTTTTTTTGGCTGCGCTTCAGTGACGACGTCGATACCGGGTCTTTTCGCGTGAGGGCAGCGGAGCTGCAAACGGGATTTCAGCCCGGATCCAAGTTTTCCAGCGACGGAGGGCTCAGCAACTTCCTGCGCCTGTCCTTTGCCCACTACGGCGAAGACGACATCCGTGAGGGTGTCGCACGAATGCGACCGCTCTTCGATTGACCGTCACAGGATACGACATGGATTTCACTGACAAGCGAGTTCTGGTTACGGGCGGGAGTCGGAGAATCGGCTTCAGTGTTGCAAACGCCTTCATCGACGCTGGCGCGCACGTTGCGATCAATGGCAGAACGGACGATTCCGTCGCTGCCGCGATCGCCGCCCTCGGCGAGGGTGACTGCCGGGTCGCGGCGCCCGGCGATATCGGAACCGTTTCCGGATGCGAGTCCGCGGTAGAGACCGCGACCGACGCCTTTGGTGGCCTCGACATTCTGGTGAACAGCGCCGGCATCGGTTCTGGCAGGCGAATCGAAGACTCCGACGAGGCGATGTGGGACCTCCACACCGACGTCAATCTCAAGGGGACGTTCTTCTGCAGCCGCGCGGCGCTATCCGAACTGCGCAAATCCACTGGCAATATCGTCACCATCGCTTCGGATGCGGGCCTGATGGGGTGCCGGGGCTCACAGTGTACTGCGCTTCGAAGGGCGGAGTCGTGAACATGACCCGCGCCATGGCCGTGGAGGTCGCGCCGGGCGTGCGCGTCAACTGCGTGTGCCCGGGTTACGTGGATACCGACATGATCCGCCGTGACAGCATCGACAAGAGTAACGACCCCACTGCCGCAGAGCAGAGGATGATCGAGTATGCGCCGCTGAAGCGCATCGCCATGCCGGCCGAGAGCAGCCAGTCGGTCCTCTATCTGGCCTCATCCGAGGCACGTTTCGTTACGGGTGCCGAGCTTGCGATTGATGGCGGCTCGACCGCGGGCCGCTGAGTTTGCGGCGCTGAGGTGGCACGCTGAGCCGAGGCTCCGCCCACTGTCCATGGAGATGGCCATGAATGCGATTCGCATCGTCACCCGTGTCGGCCCGAGCAGGCTGTCCAGTGTGGTTGTTGCCCTCCTCATCTGGTACGCATGCAGCGGCCCAAACGAGATGGCCCCAGCCGCGTATCCCACGGTGGACGCCAGCTTTCTTGCGGCCGTCGAGTGGCGGTTCGTGGGGCCGTATCGGGGAGGGCGTGTCGTGGCGGTGGCGGGACATCCCGACGACCCCCTCGTCTTCTATTTCGGGGCTGCCCACGGCGGAGTGTGGAAGACCACCGACGCCGGGGGGAATTGGCGGAACGTGTCGGACGGCTTCTTCGAATTCCCTGCGGTGGGTGCCCTCGATGTGTCCCGATCGGATCCCGATGTAGTCTTCGCGGGAACGGGCGAGGCGCTGCAACGGCAGTTCATTTCGCCTGGAGATGGGGTTTACAAGTCCACGGACTCTGGAGAGACGTGGACCAACGTCGGACTTCGAGAGACCCGGCACATCGCCAAACTTCTGATTCATCCGACCAATCCCGACATCGTCTATGTAGCGGCGATGGGGGACATGTTCGGCCCCAATCCGGATCGCGGCATCTATCGAACCACGGATGGAGGCGAGACCTGGCAACGCATCCTCTATAGGGGCGAGACCACAGGCGCCGTGGATTTGACGATTGATCCCGCGAACCCGAGGGTGCTCATCGCTGCTCTGAACCACCACGTGACGTACCCGTGGGACGAGGAGAGCGGCGGCCCCACGTCCGGCCTCTTCAAGACCACGGATGGTGGGGACACCTGGACGGACATCACGCGCAACCCGGGTATGCCAGGGGGGCTGATCGGAAAGATCGGCATATCCATCTCACCAGCGCGCTCCAGCCGCGTGTACGCGTTCATCGAAGCCGACGCAGGCGAAGGCGGCATCTACGTTTCCGATGACGGCGCATCCACCTGGCAGATGACGCATCAAGACCCGGGCAAGATGGAAATCCCGAATTCATACAATCACATCACCGCCCACCCCCAGGATCCCGACGTCGTCTATATCCTGCCCATCAGCGGCCTCTTCCAATCCACGGACGGGGGCCGGACGTTCGAATCCCAACGCAACGAGAACTGGGACCATCATGCGTTTTGGATCGATCCGAACGACCCTCGCCGAATGATCAACGGAGGGGACGGGGGAGCCGCTGTGACGCTGAACGGAGGTGAGTCCTGGTCGAGTCTCTATAACCAACCGACTGCGGACCTCCTCAGTCTGGCGGTGGACGACCAGGAGCCTTACTGGATCTACGGCGCTCAGAACGACAACGGTCACATCGCGATTCCCAGTCGAACCCTCGATTCAGGGATCGGTTGGTCGCACTACGTTCCCCTTCCAGCCGGCGAAGGCGGGCAGACGGCGGTGAAGCCCGACGGCAGCGTAGTCTATGCGAATGACAGGACCAGGACGGTCCGGTTCGACCGCGAAACCGGGCAGGCTTCGCACGTCAGCGTTTGGCCCGAGGTGGAGTTCGGCACGGCCCTCGAGGACGTGAAGTACCGCTTCTATTACTCCTTCCCGGTGCTGCTCTCGCCGCACGATCCTGGCGTTCTCTACACCGCCGCCCAATACGTCTTCAGGTCTACTGACGAAGGCAAGTCCTGGGACCAGATCAGTCCCGACCTCACGCGGAACCGCCGGGAAGTGATGGGCGAGTTGTCTGGAGGGCCCATCAGCTCCAACGCTTCTTCGCTCTTCTACTCGAGCCTCATCCGAACCCTCGCCGAGTCTCCTCTGGAGGAGGGTGAGCTCTGGGTTGGCACCGACGACAGTACGGTGCAACTCTCGCGAGATGGTGGCGGGAGTTGGCTGGACGTCTCACCGCCGGACCTCCCGGAGTGGACGACGATTACGGCCATAGACGTATCTCCGCACCGGCGCGGAACGGTCTATATCTCCGGCGAGGGGCACAGGGTGAGCGATCGCACGCCGCATCTCTACAAAACCACGGACTACGGCAGCACCTGGCAGCGGATCACATCGGGGATCCGGGAAAACGACTACTCGTGGGTCATCCGGGAGGATCCGGTGCGGCCGGGTCTGCTCTACGCAGGAACAGAAACCGGCGCCTATGTCTCCTTCGACGCCGGGGACTCCTGGCAGCCCCTGCAGCGCAACTTACCGCCGGTGATGGTCATGCAGATGCTCGTGAAGGACGACGACTTGGTGGTCGCGACCCATGGGCGGGGCTTCTGGATCATGGACAACATCTCGTCCCTGCGTAACATCACTCCCGAAGTTGCCGCGGCCCCGGCGCATCTGTTCGAGGTAGCCCCCGCCTTCCGTCAACTGCGGGGCGGGAGAGGTTGGACGCAGCCGGGCCCAGGAGATGCTGCGAATAACCCACCGAGGGGCGTGGTGATCGAATACTACCTCGCCGAAGAAGCTGCCGGTGATGTCACGCTCACCATTATGGATGGGGCCGGCGAGGTCGTCCGGGGGTTCTCGAGCGCGTCGGAGGGCCGCCTTAGCCTCGCCGCCGAGGCAGGGGCCAGCCGATTCGTTTGGGACATGCGCTATCCGCGTGCCGAGTTACCCCCGCCCGCCGGAGCGCTGGGCGGCTTCCAGAGCGTCGACCACTCACCGCCCGCACCACCGACAGCGGTTCCTGGGCGATACCTGGTCCGACTCTCCGTGGACGGACAGGACTACGAGCAGCCTTTCGAGATTCGAAAGGATCCGAGCGTACGAGCCAGCGACGCCGATCTCCGTGCCCAGTTCGAGCTCATGGTGGACCTCCAGGATCGTTTTTCCGAAGTCGCCGACGCCCTGATCAGAAGCAGAGAAGTCCGAGCTCGCTTCGAGGAGCGTCGCGCCGCTTCGCCCGAGGGATCCAGGGCCGAGGCCGACGGGGTCCTGGAGCGGCTGAAGGAGATCGAGAGCGTTCTCGCGATTGAGATGGGGTCCCCGGCCCATCCCATGATGTGGGGTCCCCCGGGTTTGACCGAAAAGCTGAGCACGCTCTCGGGCGCTGTTGGTGCGGCCGACGCCAGACCCACGGAAGCGATGTACGCGGTATTCGCGGATCTCTCGCAACGCTTCGAGGTCCAACGGTCCCGCCTGAACCAGATCATCGACGAAGAGGCTAGCCAGAGAGGTAGGTTGCCATGAGAACATGTTCTTGGATCGAGCTCACTCTGTTCGCGTTGCTGCTGGTCGGCGCGGGTTCGAGGACGCAGGCCTCGGCGCAGCAGGCTCCAGCGCTCCGTCCACTGCGGGTCGACGACTACTTCGCCCTGAAGAACGTGGGCGGTCCACGCGTCAGCCCGGATGGGGCCTGGGTCGCTTACACGGTGAGGGCCCAGGACCTGGAGAACATGTACGCGGAGCGCGACCGACTAGCCCTCGGGTGCCGGTGGCCGTGGGAACGTTCCGTCTCTCATCGCCGCGTGGTAGGCGAAGCTGGCGATCACCACAGAGTTGATCATCAGGTCCCTTGGCAGAAGCCTGTCGAACGTATCCATGTTGAAGTGATGCGAGCGCGCTCGATAGTCGATCCTGTCTTGGAGCAACTGGAAGCCCGGGAGGCCGGCCTCATTGAACGACAGGTGGTCCGTTCCCCGGTTGCTGAACTGGGAAAGCGTCTGCAATCCGAGATCTGCGAAGGGCTTCATCCATGCCTCGAAGATCGGCGACGCCTGGCGGTTGCCCTGCAAATGTACGCCGCGGAACTGTCCTGTTCCGTTGTCCATGTTGAGGTACACTGAGAAGGCGGCGTGGGCCGCGGTCGCGGTTCCCTCTGGCGCGCTGCCGAAGTGGTTGCGCACGTAGCCGCGAGACCCTCTCAGCCCGCCCTCCTCGTGGCTCCACAGTGCGATCCGAATCGTGCGCCGTGGGTTCGCATCGATCGCCTGGAGAATGCGCATCGCCTCGAGCATGACCGAGACACCACTCGCGTTGTCCGTTGCCCCGGTGCCACTGTGCCAGGAATCCATGTGCGCCCCGATCATCACTACTTCATCCGCGAGATCGGTCCCGGGGATCTCTGCTATGACGTTGTATCCCCTCTGATCAGACTCATCCAGCGCGACGCGCACTTCGACGTCCATCGTCACCGGGACGCCTCGCTCGAGGATCCGATAAATGCGGTTGTAGTGCTCGCTGGCCACCGCGAGGGTGGGAAGCGCATTCTCGACACTCTCTCTCGTCCTCGCACTGCTGGTCGTCGAGTGGCCGGTCGCATAGACGGTCCCGTCACTGCCGATGCTGGCCGTTAGAACGACGGCGACTCCCTCGGACTTGTAGAAATCCTCCACCTCGGCCGCGGAGATTTCCTGGCGCCGGAACGTCGATTGCTCCGGCTGGCCCCGAGCATAGCGACCGATGAGGAGGTCGTTTCCTTCGGTCTCGAAGACACGCAGCGACTCCTCTCCGTGCCGGAAAGCATCCTGCACGAAGCGGGGACTCGTCGGCATGGGTGGCGTGGCCAAGACGATCGCGCCATCGAGAAGGCCCCTGTAACGATCCAGGTCGTCCGGAGTTTGGATCGTGGCGATGACGGCGTTGGCGACGACCGGGCCCGGAGTAGCGGGGGTGAGCGCTAGCGGGTAGGCGATCACCATTTGGTAGTCGGGTGCGGTCATGTGAACAGAGACGCGCTGCACCTCCCAGCCGACCGTCTGGTCGCCCCACGGCTCCGTCTCGATCCGCGACAAAGCGAAGTCGTTCATGCGGGACACAGCCCAATCCTGAGCCTCGCGCATGTTGGGCGATCCGGTGAACCGTGGACCGATCACATCGGCCAGGTAGCCGGCGTTTTCCATGACCTGAGAGTTTTCGAACCCCTCGGTCCGGATACGATCGACGACGTCCCAGTAGACCGGCTCTTGTGCTTCGGCGGCTAGCGGGACGAGCAGCAGCGCAGTCGAAATGGCTAGACTCCAGTTCTGTTTCTTCATCTTGATCCGATGTGAGATCGTCTTGCTGCGGTCGGGTTCACAAGGTAAGTGCAACACCGGGGAGAGACATCAAGCCTCTGCCCTGAGAGGGCATCAAGGACGCATTGATTGGAGGGATCTGATGAGAGTTTTGGTTGTGGGAGCATCGGGGACGATCGGGCGCGCAATCGTCGCGGAGCTAGGCCAGCGTCATGAGGTCGTCACGGCCGGCCGGTCGTCCGGCGATTTGCAGACGGACATCACCGATCGCGAGGCGATTCGGACGATGTTCGAGAAGGCCGGCTCGGTTGATGCTCTGGTCTCCGCTACCGGGAAGGTCAAGTTCGCTCCCCTCGAAGACATGGAAGCAGAAGACTACGAGATCGGATTGCAGGACAAGCTCATGGGACAGGTCAATCTCGTCCTGATCGGTCTCGACTACCTATCGGACGGGGGGTCCTTCACGCTCACTACCGGCGTTCTGGACAGCGATCCGATTCGTCAGGGCACATCAGCCTCAATGGTGAATGGCGCGATCAACGCGTTTGTCGCCGCAGCGGCAATCGAGATGCCGCGGGGGCAACGCATCAACGTCGTCAGTCCGGGAGTTATCGAAGAAGCGATGGAGGTCTACGCGCCATTCTTCCGAGGTTTTGAGCCCGTGCCTGCCGCTCGTGCCGCGCTTGCGTTCGCCAAGAGCGTCGAGGGCGCCCAAACTGGTCGGGTGTATCGGGTGCTATAGGCGGAACGGTTGATGGCCAAGATGCGTAGCTCCAAGACCATCCACGTTGTTAGTTGCCACGCCGAGGGCGAGGTCGGCGATGTCATTGTGGACGGCGTTGCGCCTCCTCCGGGGGCGACGCTCTGGGAACAGCGCGCCTGGATCGCATCCGACGAGACCCTGCGCAATTTCGTCCTCAACGAGCCGCGCGGTGGCGTCTTTCGCCACGTGAACTTGCTCGTGCCACCCATCGATGCGCGCGCACAGATGGGCTTCATCATCATGGAGCCGGCCGATACGCCGCCGATGTCGGGATCGAATTCGATTTGTGTCGCGAACGTGCTGCTCGAGACCGGCATCATCCCGATGGAAGAACCCGAGACGCGCCTGGTGCTCGAGGCGCCCGGCGGGCTCGTCGAGGTGCGGGCTGTTTGTAAGGATGGCAGGGTCGAGCGCATTACCATCACCAACGTGCCCTCGTTTGCAGGCAGACTCGCTGCGCCGCTCGAGGTCGCGGGGCTCGGCACGCTGAGCGTCGATACCGCCTACGGAGGCGATAGTTTTGTGATCGTCGATGCCGAGGCATCAGAGCTCGAAATCGTACCTGCCAATGCGCGTGAGCTGTCGGTGCTGGGCGTGAGGATCACGGCTGCGGCGAACGAGCAACTCGGGTTCCACCATCCTGCGAATCCGGATTGGGACCACATCTCGTTCTGCCAATTCGCGCAGCCTTTGGTCAGAGAGGGCGAAGAGCTCCGGGGGCGTAACGCGGTCGCCATTCGGCCGGGCAAGATCGACCGCTCGCCGACCGGTACCGGATGCTCGGCGCGCATGGCCGTGCTCCACGCGCGGGGCGAGATGGGCATCGGCGACCGATACATCGCGCGCTCGATCATCGGTTCCGAGTTCCAGTGCCAGATCGAATCGGAGGCTACGGTCGGTGAGAAACCGGCGATCATTCCGTCGATCACCGGGCGTGCGTGGATCACCGGGACACACCAACACACGCTAGATCCGGATGACCCGTGGCCGGAAGGGTATCGTTTGGGGGACACCTGGCCTGGTTAGATCCGTCGGCCATACCGCAACTTGCGCGTGCCGGACCGAGCGGTCACGATGTGGGCTGACCCGCAGTCCAGCGGTTGCAACCCGAGAGAGAAGCCGATCATGACGAACAACACGTGTCCACGCGTGCGCCCGTTTTCCATCTTTAGGCTTACGCTCGCGCTAGGCGTGCTGATGTCGGCGCCGTTGGCGCTAATGGCGCAGGGACCGGGCACCGAAGACGGTCTGTGGACGTTCCTGGGTGGGGACGCGTGGCACACACGCTACACCCCCTCAACCCAGATCACGGCGGCCAACTTCGAGAACCTCGAAGTGCTGTGGGAGTGGGACGCGGGGAGCTTCGGCCCGAGCACCAACCGTGCGACACCGAGCCTGATCGACGGCAAGTTGATCACGGTGACCGGCTACCGCAGGCACGTGGTCGCGCTCGATCCAGCGTCTGGTGAAGTACTGTGGAGCTTTACGGAGCCGAACACGCATCGGTGGGAGTACTCGATGCGCCAGGGCTACGGGAAGGGGATCGCGTACGGAGAAATCGACGGCAGGGGTGTCGTCTACATCACGACGCCCGCGTTCTTCCTGCACGCGCTGGACGCCGACACCGGCCTGCCGCTCGAGGGCTGGGGTGAGGGCGTGCCGATCCCTGGATTCCCGTCGTCTGGCAGCGTGGACCTGGTGGCGGACCTGATCGAGGGTTGGGGCCCCTGGGAGGACCTGAATCGAGAATACGATCCTTATATGGGCATCCCGTTGGAGATCGGCTACATCACGGCCTCCTCGCCCCCCATCGTGGTGAACGATGTCGTGATCGTCGGCAACTCGGCCGAGCAGGGCTACAACCAGACGCGCATGGAGAACGTGCCGGGCGACATTCTGGCTTACGACGCGCGCACGGGTGACTTGAAGTGGAGGTTCAACGTGATCCCGCGGCCGGGCGAGTTCGGCCACGACACGTGGGAGAACGATGCGTGGCAGTGGACCGGCGACATCTCCTCGTGGGCCCCAATGTCGGCGGACCCGGAGCTCGGCCTCGTCTATATCGTGACGAACGGCACGACGATCGACTATTACGGCGGCTTCCATCCTGGGGACAACCTGTTCAGCACGAGCATCATCGCGCTGAACGTCGAGACGGGTGAACGCGCTTGGCACTACCAGATGGTGCACCACGACATCTGGAACTACGACACGCCTACCGCCCCCATCCTTATGGACGTGACCGTGGACGGTCGCGAGATCAAGGGCCTTTTCCAGGCGAGCAAACAGGCATTCGTGTACGCGCTCAACCGTGAGAACGGTGAGCCGATCTGGCCGATCGAGGAGCGACCGGTGCCCGCGTCGAGGGTGCCTGGCGAGCAGCTGTCACCCACTCAGCCTTTCCCGACGAGACCTGCGCCATACGACCTCCAGGGCCGTACTCCGGATCACCTGATCGACTACACGCCCGAGATCTACCAGGCGGCGTTACAGGTCGCGCAAGAAGGCAACTTCTTCAACGCGCTGTTCGATCCGCCGACACACGTCGGTGACCCGGCCGGACCCGCTTGGAATTGCCCGGGTGGTGCAGGCGGGACCAACATCACCGGCCCTCCGGTGGCGGACCCTGTGCAGGGCATCATGTTCTTCACGTCCCATAGCAACTGCTTCCGATTGGTGGTCGTGCCCGGTGTCGAGGCGCCGCTCGAGGGCCCGAACCAGTCGGGAACGACCCACTCCGATTGGGCGGCTCGCGGCACGACGGCGGGTGGAGGAGGGCGGGCTACGCTCGACGGTCTCCCGATCTGGAAGGGGCCGGATGGTCGACTGGTCGCGATCGACATGAACACGGGAGATCATCTATGGACGATCCCCCACGGTGACGCGCCGCAGCAGCAGCAAGACATGATCCGAAACCACCCGCTGCTGCAGGGCGTCGAGGGCGTGGAGGTGAACCGCGGACGTCCCGGCCATGCGGCAATGGTCGTGACACCGGATCTGCTCATCGCCTCCGGCCAGACGGCCGACGGAGCGCAGAGTCTCTTCGCGATCGACAAGCGAACTGGCGAGCGAATAGGGACTGTGCCGCTTCCTGGTGCGACCCGCTACGGCATGTCGAGCTGGGTGCACGAGGGCCAGCAAATCATCCTCATCCAGCTCTTGAGCGGTCTGGCGGCGATGGGGGTGCGCTAACGATTCAGACTTGCCTGGGTCCCTCCGGCAAAGGACAGCACGCCCCTTGCGAGAATCCCTGGGCCTCGATGTCGAAGCCGCGATTGAACCGCGCGCGAAAATTCTTCCAGGCGATCGATGCGCTTAGTTCTACCAGCGCTTCTTCACTAATGTGCTCGCGCAGGTCTTCCACGAGTGCGTCGGCGACCTCGGCTGGAGTTCGGGTCAGGGCGACGGTGTAGTCGAGGACGAGCTTCTCGAGATCGCTGTACACCTCGCTTTCCCGATAGTCCGCCAGGCCCATGAGCTTTTTATCACTTAGTCCGTGTCCTCTGCCGACGGCAGAGCCGATGTCGAGTCAGCGTACCTCCAAGCTATCTAACAAGCGATTGCTGCAGTCGCGGAAAGAGGTAAGTGGGTCCGAAGGACTCGCCTTACGGCTCGCGCGTGCCTGGTTC
>Ga0209554_1000020_pt1 | contig 113167 bp, 109 predicted proteins | sample MarorgKNORR_S2LV_5_FD_188221 | JGI IMG/M metagenome (GOLD analysis project Ga0209554, IMG submission 188221) | Marine microbial communities from the Southern Atlantic Ocean, analyzing organic carbon cycling - Bottom_A/KNORR_S2/LV (SPAdes) (version 2) | ecosystem: Environmental > Aquatic >...
GCCATCCCAGGAGCTGGAGCTTGTGGCGGAATGTATACCGCCAATACCATGGCTTCTGCTATTGAAGCAATGGGCTTTTCGTTGCCTTATAACTCTTCAATTCCGGCAGAAAACCCAAATAAATTATCAGAAAGTGAACGAACGGCTTTGGCAGTTTTAAACTTGCTAAAACTAGATTTAAAACCCTTAGATATCATCTCAAAAAAATCTATTGAAAATGCCATTGCACTTGTAAATGCTTTGGGAGGATCAACAAATGCGGTACTGCATTTTTTAGCAATTGCGAAAGCTGCGGATATCGATTTTACCTTAGATGATTTTCAACGAATTAGTGATAAAACTCCGTTAATTGCAGATTTGAAACCCTCAGGAAAATACTTGATGGAAGATGTGCACGGTGTTGGAGGAACTCCTGCGGTAATGAAATATTTATTAGACCATGGATATTTACATGGAGATTGTATGACTGTAACAGGAAAAACATTGGCAGAAAATTTAGCAAATGTGACCCCTCTTTCTTTTGATGGTGATCAAGATGTAATACGCCCAAAAGAAAAAGCATTGAAAGCTTCAGGAAACCTTCAAATATTATATGGAAACTTAGCAACTGAAGGAGCAGTGGCAAAAATTAGCGGTAATGAAGGATTGCTCTTTGAAGGAAAAGCAGTGGTGTATGATAGTGAACAAGCAGCAAATATAGGCATCGGAAAAAGCGAAGTAGAAAAAGGCGATGTTGTAGTGATTAGATATGTTGGCCCAAAAGGTGGACCAGGAATGCCAGAAATGCTAAAGCCAACATCAATGATTATGGGAGCAGGCTTGGGTAAAACAGTGGCATTGATTACAGACGGTCGTTTTTCTGGAGGAACACACGGATTTGTTGTAGGTCATATTACACCAGAAGCACAATCTGGAGGAACAATTGCCCTCATAAAAACGGGAGATATGATTAAAATAAGCGCAGAAGATAATTCGATTAATGTGTTGCTGTCTGACGATGAAATTGCCAAGAGAAAAGCAGCATGGACCGCTCCAGAATTAAAGCATAAAAAAGGAATATTGTACAAATACGCTAAAACAGTTTCATCAGCATCTACAGGATGTGTAACAGACGAATTTTAAAACCAATACTCATGGAAGTTAACACACAAATAGCCAGTAAAAAAATGAATACAACAACACAACATATTTCTGGAGCTGAAGCAGTTATTAAATGTTTATTGGCAGAAGGAGTCGATCTGATTTATGGATATCCTGGTGGTGCAATCATGCCTATTTATGACGAATTGTACAAGTATCAAGATCAATTGCAACACGTATTAACGCGTCACGAACAAGGAGCAACACATGCTGCTCAAGGTTTTGCAAGAGTTACAGGTAAGGTTGGTGTTGCCATGGCAACCTCTGGACCTGGTGCAACCAATTTGGTAACAGGTATTGCAGATGCACAAATAGATTCAACACCAATGGTGTGTATTACGGGTCAGGTAGGAAAGCACTTATTGGGTTCTGATGCATTTCAAGAAACAGATATTGTTGGTATTTCTACGCCTGTTACAAAATGGAATTATCAAATAACAGAAGCTTCCGAAATTCCTGAAATTTTAGCAAAGGCATTTTACATAGCACGTTCTGGTCGTCCGGGACCTGTATTGATTGACATTACAAAAAATGCACAGTTTGATACCTTTGACTTTGAATATCAAAAATGTACCTCCATTCGAAGTTATAAAGCGGTTCCGACAGTTGATGAAAATCAATTAAAAGCCGCAGCGAAATTGATCAATGCTGCAAAAAAACCAATGATCATTTTTGGTCAAGGAGTTATCTTAGGAGAGGCAGAATTAGAATTTAAAACCTTTATCGAAAAAACGGGAATTCCGTCTACTTGGACTATTTTAGGCTTGTCGGCATTGCCTTCTAAACACCCTTTAAATGCAGGAATGGTTGGGATGCATGGAAATTATGCTCCTAATATATTGACCAATGAATGTGATGTGTTAATTGCCATCGGAATGCGATTTGATGATCGTGTTACGGGAAACTTAGCGACGTATGCAAAACAAGCAAAGGTGATTCATTTTGATATTGATCCTGCAGAAATAGACAAAAATGTAAAGACAACGGTTGCCGTTTTAGGCGATGTTAAAGAAACATTGGCGCAAATTTTACCTTTTGTACATTCAACTTCACATGAAAATTGGATGCAAGAATTTAAAAAATTAGACGCTATTGAGTTTGATAAAGTAATCAAAGAGGAGTTGTATCCTACGAAAGAAGGAATCACCATGGGAGAGGTTATCAAAGAAATTAATACGGTAACAAAAGGAGAAGCAGTAATTGTTTCTGATGTTGGGCAACACCAAATGTTTGCATGCCGATATGCCGAATTCAACCAAACAAAAAGTAACATTACTTCTGGAGGACTAGGAACAATGGGCTTTGCTTTGCCAGCGGCCATTGGTGCAAAAATGGGAGCGCCAGAAAGAGAAGTAATTGCCATTATTGGAGATGGAGGTTATCAGATGACCATTCAAGAATTGGGGACTATTTTTCAAACCAAAGCAGCCGTAAAAATTGTGGTCTTAAACAATGAGTTTTTAGGAATGGTTCGTCAATGGCAACAATTGTTTTTTGACAAAAGATATGCCTCTACAGAAATGGTAAATCCAGATTTTGTAACCATTGCAAAAGGATATCATATAGAAGCAAATCGCGTTACAAAAAGAGCAACATTGAGGGAGTCAATTGAAGAAATGATTGCCTGTAAAGATTCCTATTTTTTAGAAGTATGTGTAGAGAAAGAAAACAATGTGTTTCCGATGATTCCAACAGGAGCCTCGGTTTCAGAGATACGATTAAGTTAAATTAAAAATGAGAAAATAGAACCAAGAACCAAGAAAACAGAACCAAGAAAATAGCATATAGGAAACGAGATATTTGTAAAACAAAAATTGTCTTTCCTCTTTTCTCTTTCTTCTCTTTTCTTTAACTAAATAAAGATAACATGAACACAGAAACGAAGTCATTTACCATATCGATATATACAGAAAATAATCTTGGATTGTTAAATCGAGTGTCTTCAATTTTTCTAAAAAGACACATCAACATAGAAAGTTTAACAACCTCTCAATCTGAAATTGAAAATGTAAACAGATTTGTAATTGTTGCATCGATGGATGAGCATCAAGCCTATAAAATTGTAGGGCAATTAGAAAAACAAATTGAAGTAATTAAAGCTTATGCACATACTGATGAAGAAACTATTTATCAAGAAACGGCGCTGTATAAAGTAGCTTCAGATTCGTTGTTTGACGAGCGTCAAATTCAGAATATTATCAAAGAAAGTCACGCCAACATTGTCACCGTTTCTCGTGAATTTTTTGTGATAGAAAAAACAGGACGTAGACATGAAACAGAGCAATTGTATCAAGATTTAAAACCGTATAGATTGTTGCAATTTGTAAGGTCTGGAAGAATATCAGTAACCAAAGAACCAATGAATATATCAGAAATGCTTGCGGCATTTTAACACAAATAAACCAAGAATGAAAAATTATTTTAACACACTATCTCTAAGAGATCAATTGACAGAATTAGGAAAATGTAGATTCATGGAATCTTCAGAATTTGAAGAAGGAATCGACGCCTTAAAAGGGCAAAAAATTGTCATTGTAGGGTGTGGAGCCCAAGGATTAAATCAGGGATTAAACATGAGAGATTCTGGATTGGACATCTCATACACGCTAAGAGCACAAGCAATTTCAGAAAAGCGTCAATCTTACAAAAACGCTACTGAAAATGGATTTACTGTAGGAACTTATGAAGAATTGATTCCAACAGCAGATTTGGTATTGAATTTAACGCCAGATAAACAACACACTCATGTTGTAACAGCAATAATGCCATTGATGAAAAAGAGTGCAACCTTGTCGTATTCTCACGGGTTTAATATCGTTGAGGAAGGTATGGAAATTCGTAAAGACCTAACGGTAATTATGGTGGCGCCAAAATGCCCAGGATCTGAAGTAAGAGAAGAATATAAAAGAGGGTTTGGAGTACCAACATTGATTGCAGTACACCCAGAAAATGACCCACAAGGAAAAGGATTGGCACAGGCAAAAGCCTATGTAGTTGGTATAGGCGGACATAAAGCGGGAGTATTACAATCGTCTTTTGTGGCCGAGGTGAAATCTGATTTGATGGGAGAACAAACCATTTTATGTGGTGTTTTACAAACCGGAGCGATCTTATCTTTTGACAAAATGGTGGCTGAAGGAATTGAGGCTAGCTATGCTGCTAAATTAATTCAGTATGGATGGGAAACCATCACAGAAGCTTTAAAACATGGAGGAATTACCAACATGATGGATCGTTTGTCAAATCCTGCGAAACTAAAAGCTTTTGAAATTTCAGAAGAATTGAAAGGAATTATGCGTCCCTTATTTCAAAAACATATGGACGATATCATGTCTGGACATTTCTCGAAAACCATGATGGAAGATTGGGCAAATGATGATGTAAATTTATTAAAATGGAGAGCTGCCACAGGAGAAACTGCCTTTGAAAAAACCATCGTAACAACACAAGAAATTTCTGAACAAGAATTTTTTGATCACGGTACGTTATTAGTTGCTTTTGTAAGAGCAGGTGTAGAATTAGCATTTGAAACCATGACAGCTTCTGGAATTATTGCCGCGTCTGCGTATTATGAATCGTTGCACGAAACGCCATTGATTGCAAATACCATTGCACGTAAAAAATTATTTGAAATGAACAGAGTGATTTCTGACACGGCAGAATATGGATGTTATTTATTTGATCATGCATGTAAGCCTTTGTTAACCGGTTTTATGAAGACAGTAAGCACAGATATTATCGGAAAATCATATACAAATACGAATGGTGTTGATAATCAACAATTGATTGCAGTAAATCAAGAGATTAGAAACCATCCCGTAGAAAAAGTAGGTGCTGTTTTAAGAGCTTCTATGACCGCAATGAAACAAATCTAATAGTGTACATAAAAAGTTAGCATGACCACCAAAACAATATATCAACCAAAATTACAAGATGTTAGGAAAGCCGTAGCCGTATTAAAGGAAGTGGTTGCTGTAACTCCGTTGATGGAAAACATCAATTATTCTAGAGAATTTGGAGCAAATATTTTGTTAAAAAGAGAAGATCTACAACAAGTAAGATCCTATAAGATTCGTGGTGCTTATAATAAAATTAGCTCCTTGACAAGTGATGAATTAAAAAACGGAATTGTTTGTGCAAGTGCCGGAAATCATGCCCAAGGAGTTGCTTTTGCATGTCATAAATTAAAAATACACGGTACTATTTTTATGCCAACTCCAACACCTAAACAAAAATTAGTGCAGGTAGAAATGTTTGGTGGAGATTTTATTGACATTAAATTAATTGGCGATACTTTTGATGATGCGCAAGCAGCCGCAAAATTAGAATGCGATCGCTTGCAAAAAACGTTTGTTCCTCCTTTTGATGACGAGAAAGTTATTGAAGGACAAGCTACCATTGGTTTAGAAATTATAGAACAAGCAACTTCTGCAATAGATTATGTGTTTGTCCCGGTTGGCGGTGGCGGACTAGCGGCAGGATTGTCGAGTGTGTTTAAAACACTGTCACCAAACACTAAAATTATAGGTGTGGAGCCGGAAGGAGCTCCGTCTATGAAAACGGCCATCAAAGAGAATAAAAATGTTCGGTTGGAAAGCATCGAAAAATTTGTAGATGGCGCAGCGGTACAGCAAGTTGGAGATTTGACCTTTCAAATTTGTAAAGAAAATTTAGACGATATGATTACCGTTCCGGAAGGAAAAGTATGTCAAACCATTCTAGATTTGTACAATAAAGATGCCATTGTTGTAGAGCCAGCAGGTGCCTTGACCTTATCAGCATTGGAACTTTATGCCGATGAAATTAAGGGAAAAAATGTAGTGTGTATTATTAGCGGAAGTAATAACGACATTAGTCGAACAGGCGAAATTAAAGAAAGAGCCTTGTTGTACAACGGGTTAAAACATTACTTTATCATTCGTTTTCCACAAAGAGCAGGTGCATTAAAAGAATTTGTAGTCGATATTTTAGGCCCGCAAGATGATATTACACATTTTGAATATTCTAAAAAACACAACCGAGAAAATGGTCCAGCAATTGTTGGGATTGAATTGAAAAATAAATGCGACTTGCAGCCTTTAGTAGAAAGAATGAAAGAGAAGAATTTCTACGGAGATTATTTGAATGATAAGCCCGATTTATTTCAATATTTGATATAACTTGCGTAAAATTTTATCGCATGACGCTACAAAATATTTTCATCAATCAACAGGTTCCTGAGCAGTTTAAAATGGATGCTTTGCTGCATCAAGACACCTATTTACTCGATGGTGAATTGGTGAATTGGAGTGGTTCAAAAACAGATGTCTATGCGTCTGTTTATGAAGAGGATGCCACTGGTAAATTACAGCGAAAATTATTAGGAACGGTTCCTAATATGAGCAAAGAGCATGCGCTAGAAGCATTAGATGCAGCCTACAATGCCTATGACAAAGGGCGAGGAGAATGGGCGGTGATGAAGGTTGAAGATCGTATAAAATGCATTGAGAATTTTACGATAATGATGAAGGCAACACGTGATGAGGTTGTAAAACTAATTATGTGGGAAATAGGAAAAACATATCCTGAAGCTTGCAAAGAATTTGATAGAACAATAGCATATATTTACGATACAATCAATGATTTAAAAGAGATTGATAGAAAGCAATCAAACATCCAATTAGAAAGTGGTGTTTATGCTCAAATTCGTAGAGGTCCTTTAGGTGTTATCTTGTGTATGGGACCTTATAATTATCCGCTGAATGAAACATTTTGTTTGTTGATTCCAGCATTGATTTGTGGAAACACAACTGTTTTTAAACCTGCGAAATACGGAATCTTATTATTATCTCCATTATTAAAAGCTTTTCAAACTTGTTTTCCAAAAGGAGTTGTAAACCTTATTTATGGAAGCGGAAGAACATTGGCAACTCCAATTATGGAATCTGGTAAAGTAGATGTATTGGCATTGATTGGTAACAGCACCTCGGCAAATGCCTTACAAAGTTACCATCCGAAGAAAAACAGACTGCGATTGGTATTGGGGCTAGAAGCTAAAAACCCAGCAATTGTAATGCCAGATTGCGATATTGATTTGGCGGTGCAAGAGTGTGTTTTAGGATCATTGTCTTACAACGGACAACGATGTACAGCCTTGAAAATTTTGTTTGTACATGAAGATATTGTAGAAGAATTCAATACCAAATTTGTTGCAGAAGTAGGTAAGTTAACCTACGGATTGCCTTGGGATGAAGGAGTCAAGTTGACGCCGTTACCAGAACCTAATAAACCCGCGTATATAAAAGAACTGATTGAAGATGCAGAAGCCAAAGGGGCAAAAGTAATCAACCCTCAAGGAGGTGAAACGATTGAAAGTTTTGTGTTTCCGGCAGTGTTGTTTCCGGTAAATGAAAAGATGAGAGTCTTTGAAGAAGAGCAGTTTGGGCCTGTGGTTCCGATTGCTTCATTTAAAGATATTAACGAGCCATTGGATTATGTTTCAAATTCTAATTACGGACAGCAAGTGAGTTTGTTTAGCCAAAATCCCAATTCATTGGCGCCATTAATTGACATGTTGGTAAACCAAGTATGTAGAGTAAATATTAACAGTCAATGTCAAAGAGGTCCTGATGTTTTTCCTTTTGTTGGAAGAAAAGATTCAGCAATGAGTACACTTAGTGTACATGATGCCTTGCGAACTTTTTCTATCAGAACGTTGGTGGCATTTAAAAGTAATGAATCAAATGATCAAATTTTGACAGAGTTGTTAGAGAGCAAAGCTTCTAATTTTGTAAATACACATTATATTTTGTAAAAATGCTGATTGACAAGTTGTTATTAAACAAATAAATTGTAGGTTTGCCTCATGATTACCTTAAAAAATAAAATACATACAACGTCACCCATATTGCGCTTTCGCAATGGACGTCGCCCCTTGCGCTAAACTTGAGTAGTAGTTAGTTAGTATGTAATTTTTATTTTTTTTCACCTTTGTACACCTCTTTTTTTTTATCACTTTTATCCTTAGTTATTGGTAACAATAACAAGATTTCTGTACGCCGATTTTTCCCGCGTCGCCCGTAGGGGTACTTTCTTTTCTTGAACTTAGGTGAGTCCGGTTCTTCTTTTCAAACAGTTAAATTTTACAATTATTTTAATTCAAAATCAATACAATGGAAATTGTTATTGCCAATAAGTCACATCGTATGTATGCGACAATCATTTGCGAAACTATTGCAGCCGCTGCAGAGGTTAGAGGAACAGGAATTGCCAAACGGAAGCCTGAATACATTATTGCCAAAATGGAAAACGGGAATGCTGTTATTGCTTTAGAGGGAACACAATTTGCAGGTTTCTGCTATATCGAAAAATGGGGACATGGAAAATTTGTAGCCAATTCAGGCTTAATTGTTCATCCAGATTTTAGAGGAAAAGGCTTGGCTAAAAAAATCAAAGCGAAAGTTTTTGAGCATTCAAGAATCAAATTCCCTACAGCAAAAGTATTTAGCATTACTACAGGTTTGGCCGTTATGAAAATGAATAGCCAATTGGGATATACTCCAGTTACATTTTCAGAATTAACGGATGATCAGTCATTTTGGGACGGCTGTCAAACCTGTAAAAATTACGATGTATTGCAACGAACAACACAAAGCATGTGTTTGTGCACAGGCATGTTATTTGATCCAACATCGACAGAAAAAAAAGGAGATAAAAAAATAAAAGCAACCGTTTTTAAGCGATTAAAAAGAATGAAGGAAGCATTATATTTAAAAAAAGATAAAAAATGAAAAAATTAGTAATCGCATATAGCGGAGGTTTAGACACATCATATTGTGCTGTAAAGTTATCAAAAGAGAATGATTTTGAGGTGCATGCAGTGAGTGTAAATACAGGAGGTTTTACCGAAAAAGAAATTACTGTTATTGAGAAAAACGCCTATAAAATGGGTGTTTCAACCTATAAAAATATTGATGCTGTGGCCACCTTTTATCAAAAGGTTATCAAGTATTTGGTGTTTGGAAATGTATTAAAAAACAATACGTATCCTCTTTCTGTAAGTGCTGAAAGAATTATTCAGGCCATTGAAATTGTAAACTACGCTAAAAGTATTGGGGCAACACATATTGCTCACGGAAGTACTGGCGCAGGAAATGACCAAGTACGTTTTGATATGATTTTTCAAACCTTAGCTCCAGAAATAGAAATTGTGACACCCATTAGAGATCAACAAATTTCTAGACAAGAAGAAATTGCATATTTAAAAAGCAACGGCATTGATATGTCATGGGAAAAAGCAAAGTATTCAATCAACAAAGGTCTTTGGGGAACGAGTGTTGGTGGTGATGAAACCTTAACTTCAAAAAAGCCATTGCCAGAACAAGCATATCCATCTCAATTAGAAAAAACGGGAGAAGAAACAGTTGTATTGACATTTGATAAAGGAGAGTTCATAGCCATCAATGGAACTGTAAACAACCCTCAAAAAAACATTAAAAAACTTAACGAGTTGGCGTCTGCGTACGCAATTGGAAGAGACATTCATGTTGGAGATACCATTGTTGGTCTCAAAGGAAGAGTAGGTTTTGAAGCTGCCGCCGCATTAATTGTGATCAAAGCACATCATTTGTTAGAGAAACATACGTTGACCAAATGGCAGTTGCAGCACAAAGACTATTTGGCAAATTTTTACGGGATGCATTTGCATGAAGGTCAATATTTAGACCCAGTGATGCGAAATATGGAGGCTTTTTTAGAAAGCAGTCAACGTCAAGTTTCAGGAACAGTTAGCGTCACCTTAAAACCCTACCATTTCACATTGAATGGAATTTCTTCAAAACACGATTTGATGAATGCAAAGTTTGGAAGTTATGGAGAGCTGAATACAGGTTGGACCGCAGATGAAGCCAAAGGATTTATAAAGATTTTTGGAAATCAAAATAAAATATATCAACAAGTAAACGAAAAAGTATGATACAAGTAGGAATCATTGGAGGCGCGGGTTATACCGCAGGAGAATTGATTAGAATACTATTATTTCATTCAAAAGCAACGATTAATTTCGTGTACAGCACGTCGAATGCTGTAAACAAAATTAGCGCTGTACACCAAGATTTGGAAGGAACAACAGACCTGATATTTACCAACACGATCAATACAGAAGTAGCGGTTGTATTCTTGTGTTTAGGGCATGGAAATTCAACAACTTTTTTAAAACAAAACACCTTTTCAGAACACACTAAAATTATTGATCTAAGCAACGATTTTAGATTGGAAGAGGATGCTGTTTTTGACAACAAAACATTTGTATATGGATTGCCAGAATTGCAAAAAGAAGCGATTCAAAAAGCAATTTATATTGCCAATCCAGGGTGTTTTGCAACCGCCATTCAATTGGCAATTTTGCCATTGGCACAGCACAAGTTGATTACTAGTGATGTGCATGTAAATGCAGTAACTGGAGCAACTGGTGCTGGAATATCGTTGTCTAAAACCACTCATTTTACATGGAGAGATAATAATTTTTCGCATTACAAACCATTTACGCATCAGCATTTAGGAGAAATCAACCAAACGGTTGGGCAATTACAAGATTCTTTTTCTTCAGAAATTGTTTTTATGCCCAACAGAGGAGATTTTTCAAGAGGGATTTTTGCCACGGCATATACTGATTTTGATGGAAGTTTGGACGACGCAAAAGCACTCTATACCTCGTTTTATAAAGACGCTGTTTTTACCTGTGTTTCTGATAAAGACATCCATTTAAAGCAAGTGGTAAATACTAATAAATGCTTAATTCATTTACACAAACACAAAAACAAACTATTAATTACAAGCGTTATAGACAATCTTTTAAAAGGTGCTTCTGGACAAGCGGTTCAGAATATGAATCTACTATTTGGATTTGAGGAAACCGAAGGATTGCAACTAAAAGCTAACTTTTTTTAACACAAGAAATTATGAAGATTGCCATTATAGGAACCGGAAATTTAGGAAAATCAATCGCAAAAGGATTGATAACAACCAATGCAATTACAACACTGTATTTGACAAAAAGAACGCTCACAACCCTTCAAGATTTTGAAGAATATAAAAATGTTGTGCTTACTTCTGATAATGTAGTAGCAGTTAAAAATTCAGACATCATCATTTTTGCTGTTCAACCAGCACATTTTGAAACGATCTTAAAAGAGGTTGGCCCTTTTTTAGCAGAGAACCATGTGTTGATTTCAACCATTACAGGGTTTTCAATTTCTAAAATAGAAGCCATTGTTGGTCAAGAACAATTTGTGATTAGAGCGATGCCAAATACGGCGATTGCCGTTGGTAAATCAATGACTTGTTTGTGCAGTAATAAAAAGGGTGAAAACCGAATTAAAATTGCCACCGCTATTTTTAATCGTTTGGGAACCTCTATTGCGATTCCAGAAAATCAAATGCAAGCAGCCACAGTAGTTTGCGCAAGTGGAATTGCATTTTGGATGCGATTGATTAGAGCGACTACGCAAGCAGCAATTCAATTAGGATTTGATGCTAAAGAAGCACAAGAATTGGCCATGTATACCTGTGAAGGAGCGGCTAATTTATTGATTACAACGGGCAATCATCCAGAGCAAGAAATTGACAAAGTGACCACACCAAAAGGCTGTACCATTGAAGGTTTGAATGAAATGGAACACAAGGGCTTGAGCTCTTCTTTAATTCAAGGAATGGTGACTTCGTTTCAGAAAATTAACACGATTAAAACAGAGCAACTATGAGTTTATTTAATGTATATCCCTTGTTTGACATTACGCCTGTAACAGCAGAAGACGTGTACGTTTTTGATAAAGAAGGCACAAGATATCTGGATTTATATGGAGGACATGCCGTTATTTCTATTGGGCATTCACACCCAGAATATGTAAAAAAAGTGACCGAGCAATTGAGTAAAATAGGGTTTTATAGCAATTCCATTCAGAATCCGTTGCAGGTTGAATTGTCTCAAAAATTAGCACAGTTGTCATCGTGTGAAGACTACCAATTGTTTTTATGCAATTCAGGAGCAGAGTCCAATGAAAATGCCTTAAAGTTGGCATCATTTCATACGGGTAAAAAGAAAGTTCTCGCCTTTAAAAATTCATTTCATGGACGAACATCTGCAGCTGTTGCAGCAACAGACAATCCAACCATTGTGGCTCCAATAAATGCACAACAAGAAGTTGAGTTTGTGGAATTGGGAGATTTATTGGCTGTAGAAAACGCACTTGAAAAAAAGGATGTCTGTGCTGTGATTATTGAAGTGATTCAGGGAGTTGGAGGATTGGATGAAAGTACGACAGTATTTTATCAAGGTTTAGAACAACTGTGTAAAAAACACCACACGCTGTTAATTGTCGATGAAGTGCAATCTGGTTTTGGGAGAACAGGCGATTTCTTTGCCTTTCAAAAACACAACATTACGCCAGACATCATCTCAATGGCAAAAGGCATGGGAAATGGCTTTCCAATTGGAGGAATTTTAACTCATCCAACAATCAAAGCTTCTTTTGGTTTGTTAGGAACTACTTTTGGAGGCAATCACTTGGCTTGTGCTGCTTCACTGGCAGTTTTAAAAGTGATAGAAGAAGAAAATTTGCTACAAAATTCCAAAGAAATCTCCTATTATTTTGAAGAAAAAGCATCCACAATTCCGAGTATAAAAACAATCAAAGGAAGAGGGTTGATGTTGGGAATGGAATTTGATTTTCCAATTGGAGCGCTGAGAAAGAAGCTCATTTTTAAACATCATATTTTTACTGGAAGCGCAAAGAATCCGAATTTATTGAGAATTCTTCCTCCGTTAACTGTTCAGAAAAAACACATTGATGTGTTCTTTGAAGCATTAAAAAAAGAATTATAATATGAAAAAATATACCGCCATAAAAGACATTGTAAACCTTTCTGAAATAATTCAAGAAGCAATTCAGTTAAAGAAAGGCCCTTTTCAATTTGAAAAATTGGGACAGCACAAAACCTTGGTCATGTTGTTTTTTAATTCGAGTTTACGGACGCGATTGAGCACAGAAAAAGCGGCAAAAAACTTGGGAATGGAAGTCATGATATTGAATGTAAATGATGCTTGGAATTTGGAATTTGAAGACGGCACGATTATGAATTTTGATACGACGGAGCATGTCAAAGAAGCGGCACAAGTAATTTCACAATATGCAGACATCATTGCGGTAAGAGCATTTCCTTCGTTGAAAGACAAAGAAAAAGACGCATCGGAATTTGTACTCAATAGCTTTGTAAAATACGCAACGGTTCCCATTGTGAATATGGAAAGTTCAACAGCACATCCCTTGCAAGCTTTAACAGATGCCATCACCATTGAAGAACTAAAGACAAAGAAACAACCAAAAGTGGTTTTGTCTTGGGCGCCACATCCGAAGGCATTGCCACAAGCAGTTGCCAATTCGTTTGTAGAAATGATGCAATTGATGGATGTTGATTTTAGCATCACACATCCAAAAGGATATGAATTGAATTCAGAAATCACCAAAAATACGCCCATTGATTACGACCAAGAAAAGGCGTTGAAAGAGGCTGACTTTGTCTATGTAAAAAACTGGAGCAACTATACTGATTATGGAAAAGTAGTGAGCGAAGATGTTAATTGGATGATGACACAAGAGAAATTGGGGATTGCTAAATTTATGCATTGTTTGCCTGTTCGAAGAAATGTTGTTGTTGAAGATGCAGTATTGGACAGTAAACAATCTGTCGTAGTTCAGCAAGCGAATAATAGAACCTTTGCAGCACAAATTGTGTTGAAAAAATTGTTAGAAAACAGGTAGTTATGGAAACACTAAAAATTATAAAAATAGGCGGTAGCATTATCGATGATCAAATCGCTTTGGATACTTTTTTAAACGCTTTTTCAAAAATAAAAGGGAAAAAAATCTTGGTTCATGGCGGAGGAAAATTGTCAACTCAATTGGCTGCTCAAATGAACGTTCCTGTAAAAATGATTGACGGAAGACGGATTACTGATGCAGCTACTTTAGAGATCATTACGATGGTGTATGCAGGGAAAATCAATAAAAATATGATCGCAAAATTACAAGCATACCAATGCAATTCCATTGGGTTTACAGGAGCAGACGGAAATAGTATTGTGTCTGAAAAACGCCCTGTAAATACCATTGATTTTGGTTTTGTTGGCGATGTAGTAACCGTGCATACACAAACTGTAGATGTGTTGCTGAAAGGAAATGTAACGCCTGTTTTTTGTGCCATTACCCATGATGAAAAAGGGCAGTTGTTAAACACAAATGCGGATACTATTGCTTCAGAATTGGCCATTGGTTTTGCAAAGAATTACAAGACGGAACTGTATTATTGTTTTGAGAAAAAAGGCGTTTTAAAAGATGTCAATAATGCAGATTCGGTCATAGAAAACATCAATATGTCAACTTATAAAACATTGGTGGCAGACGGAATTATTGCCGACGGAATGCTACCAAAACTAGCCAATTGCTTTCATGCAATAGCACATCACGTACAAAAAGTATGTATTGGAAAATCAGACATGCTTTTTAAGTCCAATTCAAAACACACTACAATACAAGCCTAATGAAAACACAAAAACAATTGACACTTGAAGCGATAACGCTATTAAAAAACTTGATAGAAACTCCTTCATTTTCATCCGAAGAAGATCAAACCGCAGCTCTTATAGAAAACTGGTTTGAACAATATGACATTCCTTTTCAGAGAACAGAAAACAATGTGTGGGCAGTCAACAAGTATTTTGACAAGAGCAAACCAACACTATTGCTCAATTCGCATCACGATACCGTAAAACCAAATAGTGCTTATACTAAAGATCCTTTTAAGGCGATCGTAGAAGACGGAAAATTATTTGGTTTGGGAAGCAATGACGCCGGAGGATGTTTGGTATCTTTAATAGCCACATTTACTCATTTTTATGAACATAAAAATTTAAAGTACAATTTGGTATTGGTCGCTTCTGCCGAAGAAGAAAGCAGTGGAGAAAACGGATTGAATAGCATGTTGTCTGTGATTCCGAAGATTGATGTTGCCATTGTTGGCGAACCAACATTGATGCATCTAGCCGTTGCAGAAAAAGGCTTGGTCGTTTTTGATGCCGTTATAAAAGGCACACCAGGTCATGCAGCACATCCGAATGATGACAATGCCATATACAATACCATTGATGTGTTGAAATGGTTTCGAGATTTTCAATTTAAAAAGAGCTCAGAAGCCCTAGGAGATGTTAAAATGACGGTTACACAAATCAATGCAGGAACGCAACACAATGCCGTTCCAGCAGATGTAGCATTGGTTGTCGATGTGCGAGTTAATGACAAGTATTCAAACAATGAAATCGCAGCGTTATTGATCAACAATGCACCTTGTGATCGGATTGTTCCAAGAGGGTTGAATTTAAATTCATCGTCAATTCCAATAGATCACGAGCTTGTAAAAGCAGGAATTGACATCGGAAGAACCACCTATGGCTCACCAACCTTGTCTGATCAAGCATGTTTAACGTGTCCTTCTTTAAAATTAGGACCCGGAGACAGCACGCGTTCACATTCAGCAGATGAATTTATATACATCAATGAGATAGAAGAAGGAATCAACATTTATATTGATTTGTTAAATCGTGTAGTCGTTTAATATACTGTCATTCCTGCGTAGGCAGGAATCTATAAAAATAAAAATAAAAAGAACATAGAACCAACCTGCCTGCCAGTAGGCAGGGAAGAAAGACTTAATTATAGTAACTATAATGTCTTTTCTCTTTGTTCTGAAATTATAAAAACTAAAATGTATTCATATGAAACTTTGGGATAAAGGAATATCAATAGACAAAAAAATAGAGCAGTTTACTGTTGGAAACGACAGGGAAATAGATTTACACATTTCAAAATACGATGTGCAAGCCTCATTGGCACATGCCAAGATGTTGCAAAAAATCAACATCATTTCTGCAGAAGAATTGCAACAATTAGAAAAAGGCTTGCAAGAATTACAGGAACAAATAGCCAATAACACCTTTGTGATAGAAGCTCATTTTGAAGATGTGCATTCTAAAATAGAGTTTGAGCTGACTAAAAAATTCGGAGATGTGGGTAAAAAAATTCACACAGCAAGATCGAGAAATGATCAGGTTTTAGTGGCGCTTCATTTGTATTACAAAGAGAATTTGTTATTGGTAAAACAAAAAACAAATACCTTTTTTGAAACCTTATTACACTTAGCAGAAACACATAAAGAAGGCTTGCTTCCTGGATACACACATTTACAAGTTGCCATGCCTTCTTCTTTTGGGTTGTGGTTTTCTGCCTATGCAGAAGTTTTAATTGATGATGTGTATTTGTTAAATGCTGCGATAAAAACCGTCGATCAAAACCCCTTAGGTTCTGCGGCAGGTTATGGAAGTTCTTTTCCCATTGACAGAGAATTCACCACCCAAGAATTGAATTTTTCGACCTTAAAATACAATGTGGTTGCGGCACAAATGAGTAGAGGTAAAAATGAAAGAACCATTGCAGCTTCTTTAGGAGGTTTGTGCAATACCTTGTCGCGATTTGCGATGGATATTTGTTTGTATATGAGTCAGAATTTTGATTTTATCTCCTTTCCAGATGAATTGACTACAGGAAGCAGTATCATGCCACACAAAAAAAACCCAGATGTGTTTGAATTGATCCGAGGGAAATGCAATAAAATTCAGGCCTTGCAAACAGAAATGATTTTAATCACCAACAATTTACCAAGTGGATATCACAGAGATTTTCAGCTGTTAAAAGAAAATATGATTGCCGCTTTTGAAGAGGTGAAAAGTATTTTAGAGATTTTTGATTTTGCGATCAAACAGATCATTGTGAAAGAAGTCAATCCAAATGATGAGAAATACAAGTTCTTATTTACGGTTGATAATATGAATACGTTGGTAGAAAACGGAATGACGTATAGAGATGCTTATCGAGTTATCGGGGCCAAAGTTGAAGCGGGAACGTATGAGCCAGATAGCTCAAAACAACACTCGCATGTTGGAAGTATTCACAATTTGTGTTTGGACAAGATAAGAGCGAAGTTTCCAGTATAAAAAGTAGATCAACAAAAAAAGGAGTGTTCCTAAAATAGGGAACACTCCTTTTTGATCAACTAATTTAACTTATTTTGGGGTTAAATAATAGTACTTTGTCCCATGTGTATGTTTTTGAAATTCAAATTATTATCGTCTTGATTTTCAATATAATCAGCAATAAAATCTCCAACTTTAGAGGTAGAAGCTGAAAAAGAATGCTCTTTTTGCTGTATGTCTTCCGTTGTAATTCCTAATGCCAATGATTTTTGCACGGCTCTTTCTATGGCATTTGCTTCTGCATGTAAACCAAGATGTGTTAGTAACATAGCAGCAGATAAAATAGACGCTAAAGGATTTGCAATGTCTTTTCCTGTTGCCTGCGGAAATGAACCATGAATTGGTTCAAATAAGGCGTTTTCTTTTCCAACAGAGGCAGAAGCCAACAAGCCGATAGACCCGCCAATCACACTTGCCTCATCACTAATAATATCGCCAAATAAATTTTCTGTTAAGATCACATCAAATTGTTTTGGGTTTAAGATAAGTTGCATGGCAGCATTGTCTACAAATAAGAAATCTAAGGCAACATCTTTATATTGACTTGCCATTGCAGTGACTGTTTTTCTCCACAATCGAGACGTTTCTAATACGTTTGCTTTGTCAACCAGCGTTAATTTTTTACGCCTGTTTTGAGCCTCTTTAAATGCCAAATGCGCAATGCGTTCAATTTCTTCAACCGAATACGAACAGCCATCAAAAGCAACTTGTCCGTCTTCACTTAATTCTTTGGTTCCAAAATAAATTCCGCCTGTTAATTCTCTGTAAATAGAAATATCAGTCCCGCTGATAATTTCTCTTTTCAACGGAGAATTGTCAATCAATTGCTCGTATGCTTTTACAGGTCTGACATTACAAAACAAGCCCAATTGCTTTCGCAAACTCAACAAGCCTTGCTCTGGACGTACCTTTGCAGAAGGATCATTGTCGTATTTTGGGTGCCCAATAGCACCAAATAAAATCGCATCCGATTGTTCACAAATGCTTACTGTTTCTTGTGGTAACGGATTGCCTGTTGCATCAATTGCACAAGCACCCATCATCGCTTCTTTGTATACAAACGTATGGTCGTACACGTCAGCAATAGCGTTCAGTGCCTTTTTAGCTTGAGCGGTTACTTCGGGTCCAATACCATCTCCAGGAATTACTGCAATTGTATATTTCATAATTGTTATAATCTTGCCTCAAAGGCGTTAATAGTCTCTTTTTTACTGATTAAAAAATCAATATCATCATATCCATTCAGCATGCATGTTTTTTTATAGGCGTCAATTTCAAAAGTAGCAGTTCCTATAGGAGTTTCTATCGTTTGCTTTTCTAGATTTACGACAATTTCTACTTGAGGATTTTCTTGTAAAACAGGCAATAATTTCTTTAAAAAATCGTCGGATACTTGTACAGGAAGCAACCCATTATTAAGAGCATTCCCTTTAAAAATATCTGCAAAAAAACTAGAAACAATCACCTTAAAACCATAATCGGTCAAAGCCCAAGCAGCATGTTCTCTACTAGAGCCGCAGCCAAAATTGTCTCCTGCCACCAAAATACTTCCGCTATATTTCGGATTATTTAAGGCGAAATCGGTATTGATACTTTCGTCTTTGTGAAACCTCCAATCTTTAAACAGGTGATTTCCGAAGCCAATTTTATCGGTAGCTTTTAAAAAACGAGCAGGAATAATTTGATCGGTATCTACATTTTCTGTAGGCAACGGAATTGCTCTCGATGTTAGCGTTGTGAATTTTTTCATCAGTTTAAATAATTAGTAAGGTCTACAATTTTTCCTTCAACAGCGGTTGCCGCAGCAACCAATGGGCTTGTTAAAATAGTTCTTGCCCCTTGTCCTTGACGTCCTTCAAAATTCCTGTTAGACGTAGAAACACAATATTCTCCAGCAGGAATTTTATCATCGTTCATGGCCAAACAAGCAGAACAACCAGGTTGTCTTAAGACAAAACCAGCCTCTTCAAAAATAGTTGACAAGCCTTCATCTTCAATTTGTCTTGCTACTTTTTGAGATCCAGGAACGAGCCATGCATGTACATTTTCTGCTTTTTTCTTTCCTTTTACAAAGTCGGCAACAATTCTAAAATCTTCAATCCTTGAATTGGTACAACTACCAATAAATACATAATTAATAGGTTTGTTGATGAGCGATTCGCCTTTTTTGAAATTCATATAGTGCAATGATTTTTCAAAAGAGCGATCATTGAAATCTGGAATATTTTCTGTTATTTTTATCCCCATTCCTGGGTTTGTTCCGTAGGTAATCATTGGCGCAATATCTGAGGCGTCAAAAGAATACTCTTGATCAAAAACGGCATCATCATCTGTTTTTAGTGTTTTCCAATACGCAACTTTTTCTTCGAATTCTGCTCCTTTTGGAGCAAATTCTTTTCCTTTTACATAGTCAAATGTTGTTTGATCGGGTGCAATCATTCCACCACGAGCACCCATCTCAATACTCATGTTACAGACGGTCATTCTACCTTCCATGGTCATTTCTTCAAAGACATTTCCTGCATATTCACAGAAATATCCCGTGCCAGAATTGGTCCCTAATTTAGAAATGATATATAAAATAACATCTTTCGGCAAGACTCCTTTTTGTAGTTTTCCGTGTACAGAAACCCGTAGTTTTTTCGGTTTTTGTAATAACAAACATTGGCTTGCAAAAACTTGTGCAACCTGACTTGTTCCAATTCCAAATGCAATGGTTCCAAAAGCTCCGTGTGTAGAGGTATGAGAATCTCCACAAACCATGGTCATTCCAGGTTGTGTAAACCCTAATTCTGGAGCAATCACATGGATAATGCCATTGTACTCATGGCCTAAATCATACAGTGGAATGTTATTCTCTTTACAGTTTTCTGAAAGCTGTTCCAATTGCTTGCGAGACAAGGCATCTTTAATAGGCAAATGCTGATTGATTGTTGGTGTATTGTGATCTGCAGTAGCTACAATTTTATCGGGCCTTGCAATTGGAATATTGCGCTCTTTTAATTCGTTAAAAGCCTGTGGACTTGTCACCTCATGAATAAGGTGTTTGTCAATATACAGTACTTGTGGTCCATTTTCTACCACAGTTACCACATGGGCATCCCAAACCTTATCAAATAATGTTTTTCCCATTAGGCAATTGCTATTTTAGAAATTTGATTCACATTTTTCATAATGACATGAATGTCATCGTCTTTTACTTCTTTTTGATTGTCTGCACATTCTAAAAAAGAAGTGTAGGCAATATCCAATTGTACTTTCGTCAATTCATAGCCTATTTTTTTTGCTCTGTAGGCCAAGGCAGCCCTTCCGCTTCTTGCGGTTAAAATAATGGCACTTTCTGTAACCCCAACTTCTTTGGGATCCATAATTTCGTAAGTTTCTCTATTTTTGATAACACCATCTTGGTGAATTCCAGAGCTATGTGCAAAGGCATTAGCACCCACAATTGCTTTGTTAGGTTGCACGGGCATTCCCATTTTTTCTCGAACCATCATACTGGTGTCGTATAATAATTTCGTGTTGATATTTGTATGTAAATCCAAATATGGATGTTGTTTTAGGACCATTACCACTTCTTCCAAAGCCGTATTTCCAGCACGTTCTCCAATACCATTAATGGTACATTCTATTTGACGCGCACCGTTGATAACCCCTGCAATTGAATTGGCGGTTGCCATTCCTAAGTCGTTGTGACAGTGACATGATAAAATAACGTTTTCAATGCCTTTTACATGTTCTTTCAAGTACTTCATTTTTGCGCCGTATTCTTCAGGCAAACAATAGCCTGTAGTATCTGGAATGTTCAATACCGTTGCTCCAGCTTTGATCACTTCTTCGCAAATTTTTGCCAAAAAAGCATTGTCAGTTCTACCTGCATCTTCCGCATAAAATTCTACATCCTCTACAAAAGATTTGGCATATGAAACCGCACCTATTGCACGTTCAATTACTTTGTCTTGGGTAGAGTTGAATTTGAATTTGATATGAGAATCACTCGTTCCAATTCCGGTGTGGATTCTTGGAAATTCAGCATGTTTTAATGCGTCTGCGGCAACTTTTATGTCATTTTCTACAGCTCTAGTCAACCCACAAACTGTAGCGTTTTTCACGATTTTTGCAATTTCAGAAACCGAATTAAAATCGCCAGGGCTTGAAACTGGAAATCCAGCTTCGATCACATCAACACCTAAAAAATCTAAGCGCTCTGCAATGATTAATTTTTGTTGGGTGTCTAGTTTACATCCAGGGACTTGCTCTCCATCTCGAAGTGTCGTGTCAAAAATATGGACCTTATTGTCTTGCATGTTCTATGTGCTGTTTTTTTATTAAAATCAAATGTATATATTGGCTGCTGTTAGTGCCATGTTTAAATAGCATTATTTACGATGTTTAACACTATTTTTGTGTAAATAAAAAATTGATAGTCAATTAGTTATGAAGAAATCAGCTACACTGGTCAATACTCAAAGCGATGCATTATTTGTGTTGATAAAATCGCTATCTAAATCAGAGAAGCGTCAATTCAAGTTGTATGTTGGTCGATTGGAAGGAAATACAGACGCTAAATTCTTCTCCTTATTTAAATTTTTAGAAAAATTAAAAGTCTATGATGAGCGCGAAATTATTAAAAGCGGGATTGTCACAAAACAACAATTGTCAAATTTAAAAGCACATTTATACCGTCAATTATTAATTAGTTTACGCTTAAATCCATCCCATCAAAATATCAGAGTTCAAATTAGAGAGCAATTAGATTTTGCAACGGTTTTATATCAAAAAGGACTGTACAAACAAAGCTTGAAATTATTGGACAAAGCAAAAGCGATGGCCATTGAAAATGAAGAGAAGAACATTGCCTATGAAATTGTGGAATTTGAAAAAGTAATCGAAACGCAATACATTACCCGAAGTATTAGTACAAGAGCAGATGAACTTTCTGAACAAGCAAAAGAGCTCAGTCAACAGAATGTAATTACGAGTAAGCTTTCTAATTTATCGCTGCAATTGTATAGTATATTGTTGAAAACTGGACCTGCAAGAAATGACGATGAGTTTCATAAAATAAACACCTATTTCAATGATCGCTTGCCAAAATTTGAGCTAGCAACCTTGCATTTTAGGGAAAAATTATGGCTGTATAAAGCCTATGTTTGGCGTAGTTTTTTGACACAAGACTTTTTAATGTGTTATAAATATTCACACAAATGGGTGCAGTTATTTAGAGAAAATCCAAAGATGATTTCGTTGCATCCCGTGTTTTACTTGAAAGGGAAAAACTACCTGCTAGAATCGCTATTTTTTCTAAAACATTATTCGAAATTTAAACAAGAACTAGCACTTTTTGAAGACGAAATAAAGAGTGAAGATTTTCCTTTAAATAGCAATACAGAGTTGCTGATTTTTCAATATTACAATGCAAATCAATTGCATTTGCATTTTTTAGAAGGAACTTTTAGAGAAGGAGAATATTTGGTGCACAAGATTGAACAAAAAATGGACGACTATCGAAGCCGATTGGACAGTCATCATATTGTTGTGTTGTATTATAAAATTGCATGTCTGTATTTTGGAATGGGAGAAAACAGATTATGTATCAGTTATTTAAACAAGATCATAGATTCTAAAAACTTAAAGGCCGCTGAAGATTTACAGTGTTTTGCGCGGGTGTTGAATTTAATTGCGCATTATGAATGTGGAATGGATTATCATTTAGAGCGTCAATTTAGAGAGACCTATAAATTTTTGTTGAAGATGGAAAACTTACAGGCCGTACAAAAAGAGTTTATCTTTTCGATTAAAGCGTTGGGAGATGTGTATCCGCATGAAGTAAAAAGAGAGTTTAAGAAAATCCATGCGCGCTTGCAGAAATTTGAAAACCATCCCTATGAAAAAAGAGCCTTTTTATATTTAGATATTTTGTCTTGGTTAGAAAGTAAAATAGAAAACACCACCATTGGCGAGATCATTCGAAAAAAAGCACAAGCGTTTATTAGATAAGGAATCAGTGAACAATTATCAATAAAAAATTAGTGGTGATTATGAAATCTGTTCTCCGTTGCTAATTTTTTCTGTAGGTTCTACAAACGCCAATTTTCCATCAGGCGTATCGGTCATTAAAATCATTCCCTGACTCTCTACACCTCTCAATGTTCTCGGCGCTAAATTACACACAACCGTTACTTGTTGTCCAATAATAGCTTGGGGTTGGAAGCTCTCTGAAATTCCAGATACAATGGTTCGTATGTCAATACCAATATCCACTTTAAGAATCAATAACTTTTTCGTTTTTGGCATTTTTTCAGCTTCGATGATTGTACCAACACGGATATCCAACTTGGTGAAATCATCAAATTCGATGGTTTCTTTTTGAGGCTCAATAACTTTATTACTTAGTTCGTTTGCCACTTTTGTAGCGGCTAATTTTTCGAGTTGTGTTGCGATTTCAGCATCTTCAATTTTAGAAAAAAGCAATTCTGCTTTTCCTATTTGATGCTTGGGCTCCAATAATTCATCTTGTGTAGAAATGTCATTCCAGGTAAGTCTGTCATTATTTGAAGAGATAACTTCGTCGGTAAACTCCTCGTACTGACGTAAATTTAGAATCCCTTTCAGCTTTTTAGAAGTAAACGGTAAAAAAGGCTCAGACAATACCGCCAATCCAGCAGCAATTTGCAAGGCTACATACATAATGGTTTGCACACGTTGCTCATCTTGCTTGATGACTTTCCAAGGTTCTTCATCAGCCAAATATTTGTTTCCTAAACGTGCCAAATTCATCAATTCTTGTGAAGCTTCTCTAAAGCGATAGCGCTCAATAGACGTTGAAATGACATTCGGAAATTCTTTTAAAGCTGCTAAGGTATTCTCATCAGCCTCTGTAAATTCTCCAGGAGTTGGTATTTGTCCGTTGTAATATTTATTCGTTAAAACAACCACTCGATTGATGAAGTTTCCAAAAATAGCAACCAATTCGTTGTTGTTTTTTGCTTGTAAATCTTTCCAAGTAAAATCGTTGTCTTTACTTTCTGGTGCATTTGCCGTTAAGGTATATCGCAATACATCTTGTTGATTTGGGAAGTCTTTTAAATATTCGTGCAACCAAACCGCCCAATTTTTAGAGGTGGATAATTTATTGCCTTCTAAATTTAAAAATTCATTGGCAGGCACATTTTCTGGCAAGATATAATCGCCATGTGCTTTTAGCATCGCAGGGAAAATAATACAATGAAAAACGATGTTGTCTTTTCCAATAAAATGAACCAATTTGGTATCTTCATCTTTCCAATATGGCTCCCAATTTTTATTGTGTTCTGCTGCCCATTCTTTGGTGGCAGAAATATATCCGATAGGAGCATCAAACCACACATACAATACTTTTCCTTCTGCTCTTTTTACAGGAACAGGAATTCCCCAATCCAAATCACGTGTAACGGCTCTTGGGCGTAAGCCATCATCGATCCAAGATTTTACTTGCCCCAATACATTTGGTTTCCAATCGTTTTTATGGCCTTCTAAAATCCATTCTTTTAAAAACGCTTCGTGTTTATCCAACGGTAAAAACCAGTGTTTTGTTTCTTTTAAACTTGGTATATTTCCTGTAATTGAAGATTTTGGATTGATTAAGTCAGTCGCATTATGAGTCGTTCCACAGTTTTCACATTGATCTCCGTAGCTTTCTTCATTGCCACATTTAGGGCAGGTTCCTACCACAAAACGATCTGCTAGATATTGATTTGCTTCTGCATCGTACAATTGCTCGGTAACTTCTTCAATAAACTCACCATCGTTATGGAGTTTTGTAAAAAAATCAGAAGCTGTTTTATGATGAATTTCAGCAGAAGTTCTGGAGTAATTATCAAACGTAATTCCGAAATCAACAAACGAATTTTTAATGATCTCATGGTATTTATCAACCACTTGCTGTGGTGTAATGCCTTCTTTTTTTGCTTTGATTGTAATTGGCACTCCATGTTCATCAGAACCACAAACAAATAAAACATCTTTGCCCTTTTGACGTAAATAGCGTGTGTAAATATCCGCAGGAACATAAACACCAGCCAAATGACCAATATGTATTGGGCCATTTGTATAAGGTAAAGCAGCAGTAATGGTATATCTTTTTGGAGTGCGCATTGAATTTGTTTTGTAATCTGATTTTTGAAAAGCAAAAGTACAAAAAACGAATAGAAACTCATTTTTTTAAGCAAGCAAAAAAAAGTACATTTACAAAAAGCATTTTTATGAGCATGAAATCATTTCGTCTATTTTTAGTAATCGCATTCTTCGGAATGATTTTGAGTGTCAGTGCTCAAGAAAAAATAGACTCTAGCATCTCTGTTACACCAACACTAATCCAACCTCCTTATTTGCAAATTGGAGATACGATTGCTATTGTAGCTCCTGCGGGAATTTTAAAGAATAGAGAGGAAGTGATTGCCAAAGCGAAAAAAATGGCTGAAAGTTGGGGCTTAGAAGTAGTGTATGGAGAGAACTTATTCAATCAAGGGCGTCATTTTGCAGGAACAGATGCAGAAAGAGCAGCAGATTTTCAAAAAGCGTTAGACAATCCGAATGTCAAAGCAATTTGGGCAGCTCGAGGCGGTTATGGTACGGTTCGTATTTTAGATCAATTGGATTTTGAAAGATTTAAAGAACATCCGAAGTGGATTGTTGGATATTCTGATATTACAGCATTACACAGCCATATACATACCTTGGGTTTTCAAACGATTCATGCCATGATGGGAAGTAGCTTGGGAGATGAATTGGAAGACATTGTTGAAACGGTTGCAACGTATAAGAAAGCGTTGTTTGGTGAAAAACTGCGTTATAAAATTGCGTCCTCATCGGCCAATAAAAAAGGCACTGCAGAAGGGCCATTGGTGGGAGGAAACATTTCTATTTTAGCGTCAATGCTAGGTTCTAAAAGTCAAATGGACACCAAGGGAAAAATCCTCTTTATTGAAGAAATAGGCGAATATAAATACAGTATTGATAGAATGTTGCAAAGTTTAAAACGTGCTGGATTTTTTGAACATTGTAAAGGGCTTGTTGTTGGTGATATCTCTAACATTAAAAAAAACACAACTGCTTGGGGTAGTTCTATCGAACAGCTTATTTTGGATGTTGTGGCTGAATACGATTTTCCCGTATTATTCCATTTTCCTGCGGGACATGAAAAAGACAATAGAGCCTTGATTTTAGGAAAGGTTGTGAAATTAAAAGTGCGTAAAAAAAAGAAATCTATACTCGTTTTTCAGTAGTCTTTCATTCCGTTGTTATTCTTCCAATAGCTCAAGAGTTACTAAATAAGCACAATGATCTGATGCGATTAGATCTTGAATTACTTCAGTTTTAAGAACTCTCCATCTTTCTTTTGGATAGAATAGTACATAATCGATTTTAAGACGGGGCTTGTCTGACGGATATGTAGGCTTCGGATCTTTTTTGTTGTAAGCACTAGTCCAAAATTTTTCTAGAATAGTAATGGGTGTACTTCCAGGAACTGCATTTAAATCTCCAGCCAAAATAGTTGGGTATTTGTTTAAAGAAAATACGGCATTGATTTTTTTTGCTTGAGAAATCCTGTCTTTTCCATTTTTTAAATGATCTAAATGCGTTCCTATAAACGCAATTGTGTCACCAGAAGGTAAGATGGTTGTTATTTCTATAGCTACTCTAGGTTCTTTTCCTTTAGTATAAGGCAGTGCAATGTTTCTGCTTTGCAGCAAGGTGTGTTTAGATAAAATACCTCCTCCGTATTCTCCTCCATCATATTTCATAGCTTTTGCAAAAAGAGAAACCATTTTTGTTCTCCATCCAAGTTCGGTTGCTAAATCGTATTTTTTAGCTCTATTGGTTTTAAAATCGACTTCCTGCATCGCTACAAAATCTGGATTTGCATCGTTGATTATTTTGGCGATGATGGCTAAATTAAAATCGCCCTTTGTGGTTGCTCCATGTAGAATATTAAACGAGAGTACTTTTACAATTCTAGTTTTTGTGGTTGTAGTTTGAGAGAAAATAATTTGGCTAGCGAGGACTAGAAAAAGGAGAATGATTTTTTTCATAGGGAATCAATAATAGAGTTTGGCTACTATAAAAATAAGAAATAAATGATACCTTACAAAAGATTCTTTTCAAACAAAGAATCAATGTGAAAAAGAAAAATGGCAGAACACAATGAGCTTGGTAAAAAAGGAGAAGATCTAGCAGTTGCGCATTTATTAAAAAATGGATATGCAATTGTAGAGCGGAATTGGCGTTTTCTGAAAGCTGAAATAGACATCATTGCTAAAAAAGGAAACACCTTGGCAATTGTAGAAGTAAAAACTCGCTCTTCAGATTATTTTGGGAATCCACAAGATTTTATCACCCCAAAGAAAATAAAATTATTGGTAACTGCCGTTGATGCATATGTAACGCAACGTGATTTAGATGTGGAAGTTCGTTTTGATATCATTGCTATTATCAACAAAAAAAACACCTTCGAAATTGAACATTTGACAGATGCTTTTTTACATTTCTAATCGCATTCCTTAATTTAAATAACGAATAATTTTTTTCAATTCTTCTAGCGTTTCTGGTTTTGCGATAATTTTTTTAGTGTTATCTAGTACAATATAAGTTGGAGTTGAATAAATTTGATATGCACTGGCAGTTGGGTTTTCCCATTTCCCCATGCCTAAAATATGATGCCACCCTTTCAGTTTTAAAATGTGTTTTTCCCAGTCTTTTTCATTCTCTTCCATACCAAAAGCAATCACTTTTATGTGCTTTTTGTTTTGTGTAAATGCATTCAATTCAGGAATTTCTCTTAAACAATGTGGGCAAGCGGTACTCCAAAAAACCAGTACATAATTTCGGGCTTCATTAATGGTAGAAAGTTTGTAACTCGTATTGTTTTCTTTCCAAATGATTTCGGGTGCAATTCTGCCAATTTCTACAGAGATTTTTTCAAGAGCGCTCTTTTTGAATTCGGTATTCTGATTGTTTTTAGGAAGTGTATCGTAATAGGTTTCAAAGAGGTAATCTACAATAGCTACATTTTTAAAGTGTATAAATTGTGTGACTAAATATTCGATAATTTCTTTTTTAAAAGGGCTGTTTTTTACTTGTTCTAAAACAGTTGCAATAGATTTTTGATATAATTTTTCTTGTGTTTTTTCATCTTCAGAATAGTTCATATAAAACACATAATCTGTAATTCGATTGATTAAAAAAGTCGAGTTGTATAGTACGGGATCATTCAAATCAATGACATCAAAATAATGTTGGATGATTGCGCTTAGATATTCTTGGGGTGTTTTTGCAATTTCTGGACTGTTGTATTTATGGGTTGCAATGATGAAGTTTTGCGCCAATTTCCCAGCTCCTTTTTGAATAGATGCTCTTTGCAAGAGGGCTATTTTTTTTGTTTGAGAAGCATATAGATTTGCTGTAGTTATGGATGGGTTTTTTAGATAGGATACTTGTAAAGAGTCTATTTTTTGTTGTGCAATCACAATTGCTTTTATGTATTTTTGATACAGAATGTTTTCCTCAGATATCGTAAAAACAATAGTGGTTTCTACATTTTTTGGATCAAAAGAAAAAGAAACATCTTCTTTGTTAAAAATAAAGTCTACAAACTCAATGTCGTCATTTGTATAAGAAACTCGATAAAAACCAATGTTAGCATCTTTGGGCAACTCGAACTCAAATTGTTTGAGAGTGCTGTTAGAAACAGCAGTTATTGTTGCGTTTTTTACAAAAATTTGTCTGGTTCCTTCAATTTTATATAAAATGACCCAAGTATACTTTTCAGAAGAATTCAATGTTCCTTTTATCTTGTATTGTGCTTGTATACTTAAGGAGACTAAAAAGAACAGAAAGAATAATTTTTTCATAGAATTGTCGTTGTGCTTTTTTGAAAATGTCAAGAAGCATACCAAAACTACCATTTCTAATTTAAAATAGGTTACATTGGATTTAAAATAATGACAATGGATTTTAAAAATAGGGTTGTTTGGATTACTGGCGCCTCTTCGGGTATTGGAAAATACTTGGCAATTGCATTGTCTAATTGCAATGCGAGATTGATTTTATCGGCACGAAATATCAGTGCATTGTTAGCCGTAAAAGAAGCATGTAAAAACAGTAATGCTGTAAAAATTCTTCCCTTAGATTTGGAAGCGTATGCCAATTTACAAGACACCGTAATTGAAGCGATTTCGTTGTTTGGAGTTGTTGATGTTTTGGTGAATAATGGAGGGATAAGTCAACGCTCTTTTGCAAAGGACACCCATATTGCTGTTGATAAACGAATTATGGACATCAATTATTTAGGAACTGTTGCTTTGACAAAAGGGGTGTTGCCACATTTTATAAAAAATAAAAGCGGACAGTTTGTTGCAACATCAAGTATTGTTGGTAAAATAGGAACTCCGCTGCGTTCTAGCTACGCGGCTTCAAAGCATGCCTTGCATGGGTTTTATGACAGTTTGCGTGCAGAAGTTTATGAGTACAATATAGCGGTGACCTTAATTTGCCCAGGTTTTGTAAATACCAATGTTTCCATCAATGCCTTAACAGGAGATGGTTCTCCACAACAAAAAATGGATGCTGCTACAGCCAATGGAATTGAGCCCGAAAGGTTTGCATTGATCATGGCAAAAGCCATATATCGTAAAAAAGAAGAGGTGTATATTGCTGGGGCTAAAGAAAAACTGGCTGTATATACAAAGCGGTTTTTTCCTAAGCTATTATCAACAATGATTCGGAAATTGAGTGTTACTTGAAAAAATCTAGCGCTTCAAAATAATTGACAATGGCTTCTTTCATCAACACAGATTGCTCGCCTGGTTTTAGATTAGGAAGTTGTGTGGCAACTTTATAATGTGGCCATCCATCTGGGTCAAAAAAATCAAATTCATAATAGCCATAAGGCTCTAGAAGTTTACAAATAGCAATGTGCATTAAGTTTACTTTCTCGTCCTTTTTAAAGCGTCTTTGACCTTGACCCAATTCTTGTACGCCAATTAAATAGATAATTCCATCTAAATTTAGCGTGTCTCCATCAGCAAATTGCGCAGATAATTTTTTTACCGTTGCGTCCCATTTTTCTTTTAAACTGCTATTTTCTGTCATTGCTTTAAAATGTGTTTGCGAAGATATACTATTTGTGTTTAAATAGATGGTCATTTGAATTTCTGTTTTTTTTGTAGTAAGTTCGCAGAACAACCTATTAAATTGTTAAGATGAATGTATTTGATATTGTAATTGCCGTATTGCTTATAATTGGCTTTGTAAGAGGATTGATGAAAGGTCTTTTTGTAGAAGTCGCTTCTTTGGTGGCATTGATTGGTGGTGTGTACGGTGCCATACATTTTTCTTATTTTGTTGGAGATTACTTAGAGGGAAGCGTTTCTTGGAGTGAAAGAAATATTTCTTTAGTTGCCTTTGCAATTACCTTTGTCATCATTGTTGTTGTGGTGAGTTTGATTGGAAAAACGTTGACCAAATTAGCCGATTTAGCGGCCTTAGGACTGATAAATAAGATAATGGGTGGCGTGTTTGGATTGCTTAAAATCGGGTTGATTTTAAGTGTTGTTTTTATCTTTTTTGATCGCATGAACAACACCATCACCTTTGTAGACAAAGAAACCTTGGAAGAGTCTATTTTGTATGAATCTGTAAAAAGTATAGCACCTACTATTTTCCCGTCAATTATTAGAGAAGATGGCGTTGAAGAGGATGCGATTGATGCAATTATTAAAGAAATTGAGTAAAAAAATCGGTGGTTCTTAAAGTAGTTTTACTTTTCCTGTAGAAAGATTGTAAACGCCACCAACAATTTTAATTTCGCCATGTGCTTCCATTTCATTTAGAATAGCGCTTTTTTCGCGGATTCTATCCATGGTTAATCGCACGTTGTTTTCTACTGTTTTTGTAACAAATTCTAGATTAGAAGAACTAATTTCTCCTGCAATATTGTCAATTTCTGAGGTGTGTTTTACGGCAGGCATAATGTTTTTTAACATCGAAGTAATATTCCCTAATTGAACATTATCACAAGCAGCTTTAATGGCGCCACAGTTTTCGTGACCGAGCACATAAATCAATTTGCTTCCTATAATTTTACACGAATACTCCATGCTTCCAAGAATGTCAGTATTCTCGAAATTTCCAGCAATACGCGCAACAAAAATATCGCCAATAGCTTGATCAAAAATTAGCTCTACAGGAACTCTAGAATCAATACATGAAAGTACAATAGCTTTGGGAAATTGTAGAGTGGTAGTTTGGTAAATAAGCGCTTTGTGATTGATGGTGTGCACCTCGTCTTTGATAAATCGATTGTTACCATCTATAAAATCTTGTAAGACATCCAACGGCGTTAATTGGTCTAGAATTTCTTTGGTAATTGCGCTATTTCTAAAGGCCATATTAGATTTCTTTTAATGCATCGGCTGAGACCCAACCGATTTTCCCGTCTGCTAATCTAATCTTTTTCCAGTTATCAACAGAATCTAGCACACTAATTTTTGTACCCTCATTTAGGGTGAAAATTTCATTAGCAGTATCTGTTGGCGCATTTTTCACAGTCACTTTTGATGCAAAAATAATGGCAAATCTGGTACTTGTAGAAGTATGGTATTGGCTGTACGTAATTGTGGTTGAAACGACGCATAACATCAACAGTAACATACTAGAAAGAAAATACGTTCTTTTTTTATGAGAAGCTCTAGAAAAATAAAAGAGTAAAAACAATACTGCTGTAAGAAAAGAACAAATTACGGCAATCAGCGCCCATTGATTGTAGGAGAATTTTTGAATGTAATTGATCTCAAGTCGTTGTAAAAAAGTCTTTGGCAATTCCTCTATCCGATCAATAGTCATTCTTTTAGCAAACTCTAAATTGTTTGTAGCATCGCTATTTAAAGGGTTTAGCAAGAGGGATTTCTCATAATAATAAATGGTGTTTGCTACCTTATTTAGTTTGTAATAACAGTTTCCTAAATTGTAATACAAGGTTGATGAAACAAGGTTTTTGTCTTCAATTTGTGTGTACAAATCAATGGCTTCTTGGTAGTTTGTTTCTTTATATGCCGTATTTGCTTTGTCAAACAAATCAGTATTTGTTTGCGCTACAAAAGTACTAGTAGAAAGCACCAATATTAAGAAGAGAAGACTTTTCATATGTTTATAGCTGTTTGTCTAACTGTGTAATTACGTGTTTTGCTTTTTCAAATTCATCATGCATCATTAGCTCTGTGATGGGCGTATATCGAGCAAAATCACAATCGTTTAACACACTTATAAAAGAAGCAATTGTTGCTGTGTCAATGTTCCGTTTTAAGAGTATTTCGGTGATTTTATCGCTACTGATATCAGTCGTTTCTATTTGAAGCGTTGCTTTTAAATAATGATGCAATGCTTTTTCTAGCGCAATATAAAAATGTTCTTTATGGCCTAATTGTTTCTTCGCTTCTGATAAATATTTTCTTGCCAATCGGTCAGCTTTACGTTGTTTGATTCCTGCAATGTCTCTATTTCGTTCGGCATTTTTGGACGAAATAAAAATCCCAATAGGAATGGTAACTAAAGGAAGCAATAACAAGATGTAAAATAGATTTGACTGGAAAAAATCAACTTCTTTTAAAGGTGTAAATGTGCTTTTAGTTTGAATATATCTAAAGTTTTCTCCTGTAATTGCAATGCCTTTTTTAATCGTGTTATTTGTTGTCGTTACAATTTCTTTTCCTTCCAAAACATTCACAAAAAGATCTTCCGTTGTACTCGTATGGTATGTTTTTTTCTTCGGATTGAAGTATGAAAAAGAGACTTTAGGAATTTTATATTTCCCTCTGTATTCTGGGACAACCGTATATAAGTCGGAAACGGAGCCTTTTAAACCAGTTAATGTCGTTCGTATTTTTTCGGAGTGCTCAGGAGTATACATTTCTAATTCTTTTGGGGTTTCTATTTTCGGAAGTTCAAATAATTTTAAATTTCCTTTTCCTGTTACAGAAACTTTTATTTGTGCAGACTCATTTGCTTTTAACTCATCTTTGCTCAATGTAATGGCAAAATCAAACTGACCAACAGCTCCATTAAAATTTGCGGGTTTATTTTCTAAAGGAAGCTCTTTGACAAAAATCGTTCTTTTTGGAGACGCAAAATCTTTGGTAATATTTCTGGTAATTGCATTTCCGAAAAAATCTCCTCTACCCGTTGGAACGCCAATTTCAACATCCATTTTCATGGGATCAATAGTCAATTTTCCAGATTTTGTAGGAATTAATAATGCTTTTTTTAAGACAACATATCGGTAGTTCTCTCCATTGTATTTTCCGCTTCTAACAGGTAAGTTGGTCACTTTTATATCTTGATTCCAAAAATTGTTGTACTGCGGAGATTCCGTTACAGAAAAGTCATGAACGCTGATGTTATGACTTACATAGAGTTTGTATTCTACATAAATTCCTTCACCAACATAAGGTCTCTTTTTTGATATTTCTGCCACTAAATGCACATTTTGTTGTGCTATATAATAAGGGTCATTAGGGTTTTTTGGAACGTCAGCAGCTTTCAATACATTGATTTCTACGGAATTTGATTTTAATGTTTTTCCGTTGAATTGAATTGTTGCACTCGACACCGAAAAGGTTCCTTCTTGTTTTGGCTGCAAGATATAGATGTATGATTGCGAAAAAGTAGCCTTGCCATTAATCCATGATTGATTGACGGATTGACTAGGGCCAGCCACCACTCTAAAATTTTTAAAACCTGGAGGTGTAAAATGATCAGCTCCTTGTTTGTTGATAGAGAAAATCACTCGAAAACGTTGATTTACACCTAATTTGCTTTTGCTAACTGTTGTTGTAAACGTTGTTTGCGCAAAAACAGCTTGTGTAAGCAAGCTAATAAAGATCCATATGTGTCTGTTTTTCAACTTCATATTCTTTTCAAGAATTGCAAAAATAGTAAGAAAATTAGATTTGACAGCCTATTTCTCTATAGAAAGACTAGTGGTAGACTACCAATCTTTTTCTCGTTTTACTTTTTTGCCTTTTGCTTTTTTAGCGTTCATTTTCTTTTGCGTTTTCTTTTCCTCATTGTTTAAGCTTTCTAGCAATTGCTTAATTTGCTGAGGAGACATTTTTCCTTGTTTTGGTTTTTTCTTTTTGTCTTGTTTCTTTGGATCTTTTTTAGGGTCTTTTTTATCCTTTTTGTCGTCTCCGTCTTTCTTGTCCTTTTTCTTATCGCCTTTATCGTCCTTCTTATCCTTTTTGTCTTTTTTGTTCTTGTCGTCTTTCTTGTTCTTCTTTTTGTCTTTCTCTTTTTTTAAGAGTTTTTGTGCAACTGCTAAGTTGTAACGAGTTTCATCGTCTTTAGAGTTGTTGCGCAAAGAGTTTTTAAAAGCATCTACTGCTTGCTGATATTGTTTTTGTTCTAGCATCGCATTTCCAATATTATGAAACGCTTCTGCCTTGGTATAAATATCTTTAGATGTTTTGGTCGTCAATTCATATTGCGGAACCGCTCCCTTGTAATTTTTCTGCTGATAAAACGCATTGCCTAAATTATAACTTGCCTTTTTATAATTAGTATTTTTCTCTAATGCTTTTCTATACGAAACACTTGCATCTACATAGCGTTCTTTTTTATAAAGCTCATTCCCATCACGAAGTAGTGCTCTCGCTTCTCTTTGAAGCACAATAGTATCTTTTTCTTGTTGCGCAACAAGAACTGTTGATGTGAATAACATCAAGAAAATATAACCTATGTTTTTTGCGTTCATCATAACCATTAAAAGCCTTCTAGAGCTATTGTTCATTAAACAAATCTATTTTTTTAACCCATTTTGTTTTTTTGTCAAGAAAAAACACATCCACCAATAAGAATAAAAATCCGAGGCCAATAAACCATTGAAATTGATCTTTATAATCAGAAAATTGTGTTGTTTCAAACTCGCTTTTTTGAGCATTTGTAATTATTTTTTCAATAAAATCGACAGGTTTTTGAGTTTTATTCCCATCAATATAGGCTCCGTTAGCAGCATCTGCAATTCCTTGTAGCACATCTGGTTTTCTTTTGGTGATAACTGTTTCTCCTTTCCGATCTTTTTTATAACCAATAGTTCCGTTTATCTTTATAGGAATGGGTCCACCAGTTTCAGTTCCAACACCAATGGTATATACTTTTATACCATCGTTGGCAAGGTTTAAAGCCACCTGCTTTGTTTCTGTTTGATGGTCTTCTCCATCAGAAAGAATGATTAAAAAACGATTGGTTTGTTCATCATTATTATAGTAGGTTTTTGCCAAATTTAAGGCTTTACTAATGGCGGTTCCTTGACTAGAAACCAAGTCTGGATTTGCATTTTGTAAAAACATTTTTGCAGCGGCATGATCTGTTGTGATTGGCAACAATGGATATGCGTTTCCAGCATAAATAATAATACCCACACGATCGCTTCCCAACTTATCAATTATTTTAGAGATGATTTGTTTTGCTTTTTCCAATCGATTTGGCGCAATATCTTCTGCCAACATACTTTTAGAAACATCCAACGCAAAAACAACATCTACACCTTCGCGTTTTATCGTCTTTAGCTTGGTTCCCATTTTGGGGTTTACCAATGAAATGATTAAAAAACTGAGCCCAATTAAAAGAAAAGAAAGTTTGAGAACAGCTTTGAAAGTCGATGAATTTGGCGCTAGTTTCTCTAACAATACCGGATTGGTAAATTTCTTTTGCGTCCTTTTTTTCCACCAAAAAGCCAACAGAAAAAACACAATCAATACCGGAATAATTGCGAAGTAATAAAAATATGTTGGGTCTTCTATTTTGTACATTATCTATATAAAACTTTTAAATACTGTTTTTTTAAGAATGTATTCGAACACTAATAATCCCAAAGCCATCAACACAAACAGGCGATACTTTTCTTGGTAATTGTAGTATTTGAATTCTTCTATTTTTGTTTTTTCTAATTTATTAATCTCATTATAAATGGCTTTTAGTTTTGTATTGTCGGTTGCTCTAAAGTATTTTCCTTCGGTTTCTGTTGCAATGTGTTTTAACAGCTCTTCGTCAATTTCTACTTGTTGTCTTCTAAATTGTAATTGTCCTAAAGAATTTTTACTGTACGGAAAATCTGCCATTCCGTTGGTTCCAATTCCAATAGTATAGACTTTTATTTCAAGTTCTTTTGCTAATTCTGTTGCCGTTTTAGGGTCGATAAAGCCAGAATTATTAACGCCATCCGTTAATAAAATAATGACCTTACTTTTTGCTTTGCTGTCTTTTAATCTGTTTACGGCAGAGCCTAGTCCCATACCAATTGCAGTTCCGCCTTCTAATTGCCCCCATTTAATTTCAGAAATGGTTCTTTTTACAATTCCCTTATCACTTGTAATTGGAGTCTGGGTAAAGCTTTCGCCAGCATAGACTACAATTCCTATTCTGTCATTTGGACGCTTGTTTACAAATTCAGTGGCTACCTTTTTTAAGGCTTCCAATCGATTGGGTTTTAAATCTCTTGCCAACATACTTGCAGAAACATCAATTGCCATGACAATATCAATACCTCTGTTGGTTTTTATTTTTTTACTGACAGCCACATTTCTTGGTCTTGCTAGTGCAATTATCAATAGGGTAAAGGCGATCAATTTCAATACATGTAATAAAGGTTTTAGTTTTGGCAAAAGAGATTTTCCTGCGTTAAACCCTTTGATACTTGGCACCGTTAAGGTTGCCGTGCTTTTTTTGCGTACCACAAAATACCAACTTGCTACCAACGGAATTAGCAGCAACAACCAGAAAAAACCTGGATTTAAAAATTCAATATTACTCCAATTCGTCATCTTCTATAATTGGTTTTGGTTTCAAATCATCAATAACTTCTTTGGCCTCTTTTCTGTTCTCTTCTATTTCTTCTGAGAGAGGTTTCGATTTTGCAAATTTTACCAAATCAGCTTCTCTCAGTAAACCTTGCAGTTTTTTAATGGTTTCTTTCGTTGTTACGATTGCTTTAGAATCATTAAAATCGATCAATGTCTCTACCAATTCATCGGTGGTAGATTCCAATGCAGGAACGTTCAATTCGCGTTCAATATACGCTCTTACAATTTCAGTTAGTTCACTGTAGTATTCTTTTACTTTATTGTTTTGCCACAATAATTTTTCATCCAAATCGTGTAATTTTTGAATGGCTTCTTCATAAGGCGCTAGCAACGGAACGGTTATTTTTTCGATCTCCTCTTTTTTCTTTCTCAAGATAAAATACAAGAGTATTCCAAGCACAATTAATCCCAATAAAACTTTCCAGACATATGATTTTGCATCATCAAATTGATACGGCTCATTTTGAATGGCTTTGATAGGAAACGCTCGTTGTTTTAACGTATCAACAGGAACAGTTGCCACATTGATGCGTATTGAATCAGTAAGGTGTAATTTTCCTCGGATAAAAATTTGTTGTTGCGGAATGTAGTAGGCTCCGCTATCAAAACCTGTTACAATGTATTTTTTTACCAGTTGATTTTTAAACGTATCAATCGGGGCTTCAGAAATAATTTCTAAACCTACTAAATTGTTTAGCTTAGGAATGATTACACTTGCCGTGTCTTGCACCGTAATTTTATATGAAAATTGTTCGCCAATTCTAATATTGGTGGTGTCAACTTGAGCGACAACTTTTGGTGTTTGCTGTGAAAACCCAATGGATGAAATCAATAAAAATATATAGAGTAGTCGTGTTTTCATGAATCCCTTATCTGCCTTTGTGTTTAAAATAACCCAATAATTTTTTTACATAATCTTCATCTACGCGCATGTTGATTGTGCCAGCACCACTTTTACTAAACGTTTTTTTGTAGTAATCATACAAACGAAACGCATTGGCTTTGTAATTATTTCTGATACTTTTAGAGCTTGTGTTTATCAGTTGAACGCGGCCTGTTTCTGCATCTAACATAGGCACCATTCCTAAATTCGGAATGCTTTCATCATGCTTGTCAAATATTCGTATTCCGGTAATGTCATGTTTATTCGCAGCAATTTTCAATGTTTGTTCATACGAATCGTCCATAAAATCGGATAAAACAAATACAATGGTTCTCTTTTTCATCACATTTGATAAAAATTTCAGTGCTTCTCCAATATCTGTTTGCTTACTTTTTGGAGAAAACTCTATAAGCTCTCTAATAATTCGTAGCACATGTCTTTTTCCTTTTTTTGGAGGAATGTATAATTCGATCTGGTCAGAGAATAAGATCAATCCCACTTTATCATTATTTTGGATGGCAGAAAAAGCAAGCGTTGCGGCAATTTCTGTAGCGGTGTCTCTTTTAAACTGTTGGCTTGTGCCAAAAAATTCAGAACCACTAATGTCAACCATGAGCATCATGGTGAGTTCTCGCTCCTCTTCAAATACTTTGATATAAGGTTCGTTGTATCGAGCAGTAACGTTCCAGTCAATGGCTCTAATATCATCTCCGTATTGATATTGTCGAACTTCAGAAAATGTCATACCACGACCTTTAAAGGTCGAATGGTATTCGCCACCAAAAATATGATCAGACAACCTACGTGTCTTGATCTCTATTTTACGAACTTTTTTAAGTATTTCTTTGGTTTCCATTTTCTTGATTTTTGTCATTCCTGCGAAAGCAGGAATCTCTTGAATACGCTTCAAGTAGGCATTGATAGATTCCTGCTTTCGCAGGAATGACAATTTCTAAGGCACTTCTACTTCGTTGATAATGCTGTTTATAATATCTACAGATGTGATGTTTTCTGCTTCAGCTTCATAGGTAATTCCGATTCGGTGTCTTAGTACATCATACACAACAGCTCTTACATCTTCTGGAATTACATAACCTCTACGTTTGATAAACGCATAGCATTTTGCAGCTTTTGCTAAGTTGATACTTCCACGAGGAGAAGCTCCAAAACCAATCAATGGTTTTAATTTCTCTAAGTTGTATTTTTCTGGATACCGTGTTGCAAAAATAATATCAAGAATGTACTTTTCAATTTTCTCGTCCATATACACCTCGTTCACCACTTCACGTGCTTTGAGGATTTGTTCTACAGAAATAACAGCATTTACTTCTGAAAAACTGTTGTTTAGATTTTGACGCATGATCAATTGCTCATCTGCAATTTTCGGGTAGTCAATTACCACTTTTAGCATAAAACGATCGATTTGAGCTTCTGGTAACGGATAGGTTCCTTCTTGTTCAATCGGGTTTTGAGTTGCCATTACTAAAAAAGGCTCGTCCAATTTAAAGGTGGTGTCTCCAATCGTAATTTGACGTTCTTGCATGGCTTCTAGCAAGGCAGACTGTACTTTTGCTGGCGCTCTGTTAATTTCATCTGCCAATACAAAATTGGCGAAAATGGGTCCTTTTTTTATAGAGAATTCATTTTCTTTGATGTTATAAATCATGGTTCCAACAACGTCTGCAGGTAATAAGTCTGGTGTAAATTGCACTCTGCTAAACGAAGCTTGTATTACTTTGGCAAGGGTATTGATGGCCAATGTTTTTGCCAATCCAGGAACTCCTTCTAATAAAATATGTCCGTTTCCTAGCAGTCCAATTAACAAGCGTTCTACCATTTCTTTTTGACCTATAATCACCTTATTCATTTCTAAGGTTAAGATGTCAATAAAGGCACTTTCTCTTTCAATCTTTTCATTGATTGCTCTTACGTCTACATTCATTTGTTGCTCTGCCATGTTGGTCATTTATGATGGATAAAAATTTATTGAAAACAAAACTACAATAATAGCTTTTTTTTCTTGTTAAAAGAAGGTTAAAGGTTTGGTTAAAGTATTGTGAAAAACATCTTACTTGTAAGTGTTTAGCTTTAGTTCATCGCCATCAAAAACCCCGTACGTAAAATAAGAAATCCAATCGCCTAGGTTGATGTATGTGCTGCCTTTTTGCAGATCAATATCTAAGGGCAAGTGCCGATGTCCAAACACAAAATAATCATAGTGTTTTGTTGCTAGTTTTCGATAGCAATACTGTACCAACCATTCGTTTTCCTTTCCTAAAAACTGAGCATCTTCTTCGCCAGAAATCAGTTTGTTTTTTACAGACATATACTGCCCTAATTTCATTCCTAAGTCTGGATGTAGCCATTTAAATAGCCATTTAAACAGCGGAAAGGTAAAAACTTTCTTCATCCTTTTGAACCCTTTGTCTTCAGGACCCAAACCATCTCCGTGGCCAATTAAAAAGCTGCGGTTATTAATAGTAAATTCTTTGGGCTTGTGATATACCGGAATGTTCAATTCTTTTTCAAAGTAATCGGTCATCCAAAGGTCATGATTTCCCACAAAAAAATAGATTGGAATTCCAGCGTCTTTTAGTTCTGCTAATTTTCCAAGAACACGTACAAATCCTTTCGGAACTACGGTGTTGTATTCGAACCAGAAATCAAACAAATCGCCCAGTAAAAAAATAGCGGCGGCATCTTCTTTGATTTCATTGAGCCAAGCTACAAATTTTTGTTCTCTTGGGAGGCTTTCTTCTGGAGTTGGAGCCCCAAAATGTTGATCGGAAGCAAAATAAATTTTTTGATTATTAGAGAGGTTTATCATCAATACAAAGTAACGGCATTAATTACTACTTTCCAACTCCAGCACTTTTTGCAACATTTTGTCATGGGTCTGAATGATTCTGTAAAAACCTTCATCGCCATATAGTTGACTTGCAATGGCTGCTTTTAAGTAGCGTTTAATTGTTTTTCTAGTTTTAAAAGAAGGGTTGGCGTCTTTTATGCGTTGCAAGTAGTTGTCATACGCCTCTTCGGTTTTGTAGTTTTTAATAAAATCATCTACATGAATTGCAGCTAATTTTTTTCGATTGTTGTCAACAAACTCAAAAGCAAAATTCTGAATGGAATTAAAGTAAAAATTACTCAAATAAGAGGTCGTGTCAATTGGAACAAAAACATCTGGAATGATTCCGCCACCGCCATACACGATTTTTCCTTTTGGTGTTTTAAACTGTAGAGAGTCAATGGTTTTAATGCTGTCTTTATAAATCAGTTCGCCATTTTGAAGTCTGCTTAAAGATTCGTTCAAATACCGGTTCTTTTTACCTTTTGTATAGGGTTTTTGAATAGAACGCCCTGTTGGCGTATAATATCGAGCAATGGTTAAACGAACGGCAGAGCCGTCGCCTAAATCTAATTCTTCTTGCACCAGTCCTTTTCCAAAAGAGCGTCTTCCAATGGTTGTACCTCTGTCATTGTCTTGCAATGCACCTGCAACTATTTCTGAAGCCGAAGCCGAATTTTGGTCAATTAAAACATACAAGCCTCCTTCTTCAAAGTCTCCTTTGCTTGTTGCAAAAGATTCGTTGATTTCTCCTTTGTTGTTTTTAGTAAAAACAATGAGTTTTTTATTTTCTAAAAATTCATCTACTATTTTATTGGCAATGTCTATAAATCCGCCGCCATTTCCTCTAAGGTCTAAGACCAAGTCTGTCATCCCTTTTTTTAACAAGCTGTTCAATGCGGTTTTAAATTCGGTATATGTGGTTCTAGAAAAACGGTCTAGTTTGATATAGCCGATAGCGTCATTGATCATATACGCAACATCAACACTTTTGATAGCCACTTTGTCTCGGGTAATTGTTATTGTAAATAAGGAGTCGTTTGTCTTTCTGTAAACCTGTAAGTCTATGTCGGTTTTTGGTTGTCCTTTTAAGAACTTCATGATCTGATTGCTCGTCAAATTTTTGTTATAAAGCGTGTCTGTATTTGACAATAAGATTCGGTCTCCAGCTTTTATGCCTGCCTTTATGCTTGGCCCTCCTTTTATCGGTAGAATTACTGTAATGGAATCTTTGATGACTCTAAACTGAACGCCAATTCCAACAAAATTACCTTGCATGCTTTCAGTAACCGCTTGTAAATTTTCTTTAGGGATGTATACAGAATGCGGATCTAGTTTTCCTAAGATTTGTCTGATGGCTCCGTCTAGTAGTTTGTCAGTATTGACCGTGTCTACATAATCTCTTTTGATATAGTCAAGTAAGCGTTTAATCTTAATTTCGCTGGTAGACTTTCTAGAAAATAACGCGTTTGTAGTTTCATTAAACTGAAAGAAACTTCCAACAAAGATTCCAAAAATAATGGCGATTGAAAAATAGATGGGTAGATTGTTTTTATTCATTTGATAAGTACATTAGTTCAACGCCTGCTTTTATTAAAAAATCCAATCCAGCACGATCTCTGTATTCTTTGGCATATACCACGCGTTTTATTCCTGCTTGATGAATCAATTTGCTGCAATGCTTACAAGGCGAAAGCGTAATGTACAACGTAGCACCTTTACAAGATTGTGTTGAGGATGCAACTTTTAAAATGGCATTGGCTTCTGCATGTAGCACTTCCCATTTTGTGATTCCCTCTTCATCTTCACAACAATTTTCAAATCCAGATGGAGTTCCATTAAAGCCATCAGAAATGATCATTCTATCTTTTACAATTAGTGCTCCAACTTGCTTGCGTTCGCAATGTGATAATTTCCCCCATTCAAAAGCCATTTTTAAATAAGCGGAGTCGTATTTTAATTGTTTTTTAGTCATATGCGAATGTAGGGTGTTTTACCAAAATGAAGCGTTAATTTTTTACCAAAAAGCACGTGCGATCATCATGGGGATTACAAATCCAATTACAATGGATGAACTGATCAATATCCAATCTCTTTTAGAAACCCTAAAAAAGGATTGCAAGATAGCGCCTGTTAACAATATTCCTAGAACAATAACCACTTGTGCAAATTCAATTCCTAAAGCAAACTCCAACAATGGCATTAGTTTGTCTTCTTCTTTGCCAATCATCATTCTAAAATAATTGGAGAAACCTAAGCCGTGAACCAATCCGAAAAATAAGGCAAAAAACAAATTAATGTTTTCTTTTTTTGAAGTTTGCTTCCCTGCGGATGAAAGGTTGAAAACACCAGTAATAAAAATAGTTACAGGAATTAAAAATTCAACAATTCCAATATCAACCTTAACAACTCCATAAGCAGACAATGCCAATGAGATAGAATGTCCTATTGTAAATAGCGTAATAAGCCAAAGTACTTTTTTCAATTGATCAAAAGAAAAAACCACGGTCAATACAATTAAAAACAACACATGGTCATAGGCTGAGAAATCGAGTACATGATTGAACCCTATTTTTAAGTAGAGAATAAATTCGTCCATTTTTATCAATAAATTTTTCAAATATATAAAAAAGAACTGTTGTTGGTATTGAGTTTTTTTATTCCTTGCAAAAACAAGTGGAAAATAAAAAGGAAACCAACGTTTTTAAATTCACATTATTAGTTACTTTAGCAACAGCCGAAACTTGTAAACGCATATCAAATCATTTTTTATGAAAACCAAAATAGTTATGTTATCAGTCGTACTTCTAACCTTTTTAGTAAACATACAGGCGCAACAATTATCTCGTCTTGAAAAAAAAGTACTCCTTCAAATTGACCAAAACAATGCCGCCTCATTGGTGTTACTTGAAAAAGTCGTCAATATAAATAGTGGGTCGTTAAATGTAAAAGGAGTTAGAAAAGTAGGAGACATCTTTGCTTCAGAATTTGAATCAATAGGATTTGAAACTACTTGGATTGATATGCCAAAGCGCATGGGTAGAGCTGGGCATTTATTTTGTGAATTAAACACAGGAACCGTTGAAGGAAAGAAATTATTACTCATTGGGCATCTTGATACTGTTTTTGAAGAAGACAGCGATTTTCAAAAATATAGGAAAGAAGGGAATGTTGTATATGGTCCAGGAGTAGATGATATGAAAGGTGGAAATATTATTATTTATGCTGCGCTAAAAGCATTATACGAAGTAGGCGCATTAAAAAACACGCAAATTATTGTAGCATTTACTGGTGATGAAGAAAAGGCAGGAAGCCCTATAAGTATTAGTAGAAAAGACTTGGTTGATGCTGCAAAACGTAGTGATATTGCCTTGGGTTTTGAAGGGGCAACAGGCTTGAATTATGCAACTGTAGCAAGACGAAGTTCAGGTAGTTGGGTGTTAAAAACAGCAGGAGTTCGAGCGCATTCTTCTGGAGTTTTTTCTAAAAATGTGGGCGCTGGAGCCATTTTTGAAATGGCTAGAATTTTAACGGCATTTTACAACGAGCTTCCAGAAAAAAACTTGACGTTCAATCCTGCCACAATCGTTGCAGGAACCACGATTGATTTTGATAAAAAACAATCAAAAGGGTCAGCTTTTGGAAAAACCAATGTGGTACCACAAGTATCTATTGTGCAAGGAGATATAAGATGTTTAACCAATGAGCAAATAAAAAGTACCGTTGCAAAGATGAAATCCATCGTTGATAACAATCACTTGCCTAAAACAACTGCTACCATTAGTTTCAATTTAAAATACCCTCCAATGAAACCAACGCCAGGAAATTATGAAGTGTTAAAAGTATTGGACTTGGTGAGTAAAGATATGGGACAAGGACCTGTTGAAGCTTATGACCCAGCGAAAAGAGGTGCTGGAGATATTTCTTTTATTGCAGAATATGTTGACGGTTTGGACGGACTAGGAACAATGGGAGGCGGTTCGCATACTCCAAAAGAAAGCATGAATTTGACCCATTTTAAAGATTTAACAAAAAGAGCGGCACTCTTAATTTATCGATTGATTCATACAAAATCATAAAAACAACAACAAACAACACAAACTCATGAGTTCAAGAAGAGATTTTATCAAAAAATCAGCCATTATTGGCACAGGAATCGCCATGTCTCCAAGTTTATCATTTGGAGCGACAAAAGATTCAAAAAAATTACGATTAGGAATGATCGGAGTCGGTTTAAGAGGAACCAATCATTTAAATAATGTATTGCAAAGAGATGACGTTTTAGTGACGGCCATTTGTGATATTGATCCTGTAAGAATCAAACTTTCTTTAGATAGCATTGAAAAATCCGGACAGAAAAAACCGAAAATTTTTGGAAGTAATGACCTCGATTATAGAAACTTATTAGATTTAAAAGAAGTAGATGCAGTGATCATTTCAACACCTTGGTTGTGGCATACGCGCATGGCAAAAGATGCTATGTTAGCAGGAAAATATACTGGTTTAGAAGTTTCTGCTGCCAACACAATGGAAGAATGTTGGGATCTGGTAAATACTCATGAGCAAACAGGAACTCATTTAATGATTCTTGAAAACGTGAATTATCGTAGAGATATTATGGCTGTTTTAAACATGGTAAAGCAGAACGTTTTTGGTGAATTGGTGCATTTTAGATGTGGATATCAGCATGATTTGCGTTTTGTAAAACTAAACGATGGGGTGAGTGCTTACGGAAAAGGTGTAGAGTTTGGCGAAAAAGGGATCTCTGAATCTGTTTGGAGAACACAGCATTCACTGTTAAGAAATGCAGATGTGTATCCAACACACGGAGTTGGACCTATGGCAGTGATGTGCGATGTAAATAGAGGAAACAGATTGATGTCTTTAACTTCAAATGCCACAAAGGGAATCGGAATTCATAATTATATTGTAAAACATGGTGGCAAAGACCATCCAAATGCAAAATTAAAATTCAAACAAGGAGATGTTATTACATCAACCATAGAAACAGCAAACGGAGAAACGATTATTGTGACTCATGATTGTAATTTGCCAAGACCTTATTCTTTAGGATTTAGAGTACAAGGCGCAAACGGGTTGTGGGAAGTTGATGGAAATAGAATGTATATAGAAGGGAAATCGGATCCACACCGTTGGGATGATGCCTCTGAATGGTTAAAGAAATACGATCATCCTCTTTGGAAAAAACATGGAGAACACGCACAAGGTGCAGGACATGGAGGCATGGACTTTTTTGTAATCAATGCTTTTGTAGAGTCTGCTAAACAAAATATAGCTCCGCCTTTAGATGCTTATGATGCAGCTGCTTGGAGTGCCATTACGCCACTTTCTGAAGCATCAATAGAAAATAATGGTGAGCCACAAGATTTTCCAGATTTTACAAGAGGTATGTGGGTAAAACGAAAGCCCTATAATTGGATAAAAGACACGTTTTAAAAAGCGTATAGATTGAAAAATAAAAAAAACCTCAACTTTTTAGTTGAGGTTTTAATGTGTACTCGAGGTGGGAATCGAACCCACACTCCCGAAAGAACTGGATTTTGAATCCAGCGCGTCTACCAATTCCGCCACTCGAGCATCTAATAGAAGTGGCTGCAAATTTAAAAAATATTTTAGTTTAAAAGCATAAAAAAACACACAACTCGGTAAATATTTTTATTTTTGCACCGAACAACACACAAACTAAAACCTAAACACTACTAAATGTCTACAAATCAATTGAGTCCGAAGATTTTTGCATGCTCGCAAAGTATCGAATTAGCAGAGAAAATCTCCAACGAATACGGAATCGAATTAGGAAATGTAAAAGTCACCCGTTTTAGTGATGGAGAATTTCAACCAGCATTTGAAGAATCAATTCGAGGACGACGTGTTTTTATCATCGGTTCTACGTTTCCGACGGCAGATAATTTGATGGAAATGTTATTGATGATTGATGCTGCAAAAAGAGCATCTGCAAGACATGTAACGGCTGTGATGCCTTATTTTGGATGGGCTCGTCAAGATAGAAAAGACAAGCCACGTGTGGCGATTGGCGCAAAATTAGTAGCCAATTTATTACAAGCAGCAGGAGCTACTAGAATTATGACCATGGATTTACATGCAGATCAGATTCAAGGATTTTTTGAAAGACCAGTAGATCATATGTATGCTTCTACCATCTTTTTGCCACATGTGGAGAAACTAGGATTGAATAACTTAACGATTGCATCTCCAGATATGGGAGGTTCTAAAAGAGCGTATGCCTATTCTAAATATTTAAATTGCGATGTTGTAATTTGTTATAAACAACGTAAAAAAGCAAATATCATTTCTCATATGGAGCTCATAGGAGACGTGAAAGGAAAGAATGTGATATTGGTAGACGATATGATAGATACTGGAGGAACGCTCACAAAAGCTGCCGATTTAATGATGGAAAGAGGCGCCTTAAGTGTGCGTGCAGTTTGTACACATCCAATACTGTCAGGAGAGGCTGTAGATCGTATAGAAAAGTCAAGTTTGATAGAGTTAATTGTGTCAGATACAATTCCTTTAAAAAGAGCTAGTTCTAAAATAAAAGTAGTATCTTGCGCCCCTTTATTCGCTGATGTAATGCATAAAGTTCAGAACAATATATCGATCAGCGGACAATTTTTAATGTAACTAAATAATTAATAATAAATCAAAGTAATCAAAGTAATGAAATCAATTACAATCAAAGGATCTCAAAGAGAAAGCGTAGGTAAAGTAGCAACGAAAGCCTTACGTAATGCTGGTCAGGTTCCTTGCGTTATATACGGGGGAGACAAACCAGTGCATTTTTCAGCAGAAGAATTAGCATTCAGAAACTTAGTGTACACTCCAAATGTATATACAGCAATGATTGAGCTAGACGGACAAAAATTTGCAGCTATTTTGCAAGACATTCAATTTCATCCAGTAACGGATAAAATCTTACACGTAGATTTTTACCAATTATTTGATGATAAAGAAGTGACTATGAATATTCCTGTTAGATTAATAGGAAATGCTCCAGGGGTATTGAATGGTGGTTCTTTACGTTTTCCAAAACGTAAATTAAGAGTAAAAGCATTGCCAGGTGATTTACCTGACTTTTTTGAAGCGAACATTTCTAAATTAAAAATCGGAAGTAAATTATTTATTACCGAGCTTGATAATAATAAAGGATGTACATTCTTACACCCAGACAATACAGTTGTCGCACAAGTTAGAATGTCTCGTAATGCAGAAGAAGAGGAAGAAGAAGAAACTGAAGAAGGAACAGATGCAGCAGCAGAAGGAACAGATGCAGCAGCAGAAGCTCCAGCAGCAGAGTAGTTCTAAAAAAAATATTCAAATTTTACAAAAGCGCTACATTATTGTAGCGCTTTTTTTATTTTTGTAACCATGAAGAAATTTTTAATTGTTGGTTTGGGAAATATTGGAGAGCAGTATGAACATACACGCCATAATATTGGCTTTCAAATTTTAGACGCTTTGGCGAAAGAATACAAGACTTCTTTTGAAACAGATAAATTAGGCGCTATTGCCGAATTTCGTTTTAAAGGCAGAACATTTGTATTGCTAAAACCAAGTACCTATATGAACTTGAGCGGAAAAGCAGTACTGTACTGGATGACCAAAGAAAAAATCTCTGTGGAGAACCTTTTAGTGGTTACCGATGATTTGAATATTGATTTTGGAAGCATTCGATTAAAAGCAAAAGGAAGCGCAGGTGGACATAACGGATTGAAAGATATTCAAGAAAAATTAAATACAACAACCTATCCAAGATTTCGATTTGGAGTTGGCGCCAATTATTCTAAAGGACGTCAAGTAGATTTTGTACTGAGTGATTGGAGCAAAGAGGAAGAAAGCGAATTGATAGAAAGATTGCCGGTTTCTTGTAAGCTGATTGTCGCTTTTGGCACTGCAGGTTTGTCAAATACTATGAATGCTTTTAACGGAAAGTAATGAGCACCGATATTATTGGTCACTTGAAAACCACTCTGCAAACGAGGTCTCCGTTTCTTGTAGTTTTAAAGAAAATAACTGAACGGTTGCTGGCAATCTGTTTTTAATTTTCTGAGCAAAGTCAATCACCATCATCTCGCTTGTTGGTTGATAATCTACCAAAATAACATGATGCCCTCTGTCAGATAATTCTTTCGCCAATTCTACATGAGGCGTGTTTTTATTAAAAACCGTTGCATGATCAAAGACATCGACAATTTCTTCTGTGACAATTTTCTTTAAATCAGAAAAATCAATGACCATCCCATACTTCACTTCAGTAGCATCTGCAATTGGTTGTCCAATAACAGTTACAGAAAGTTTATAACTATGGCCGTGAACATTTTTACACTTTCCATCATAACCGTATAAGGCGTGTCCAGTTTCAAAATTGAATTTTTTTGTAATTCTGATAGTACTCATGGTTATTTCTTGCCTTTAAATTTGTTGTAAAAATACAGAACTGCTAAACCGATAGCGAGTCCTAAAAATAAATAATCTGCTCCCATTGTAAAAGTGTGTTTTAGTAGTGTTCCTTATTTTTTAAATTTTTCTAACGCTTTTTTTGTAACATCAGACAAGACCAATGTTCCTGAAACCTCGGCTCTTTCAAGCAATAGATTGTCCCAGTTTTCAGTTCCTTTCCAGAGGATGTTTTTCATTTCTGTCAATGCATCTGGATTGTAAGAAGCTAATTTACTAGCTAAAATATCGACTTCTTTGTCCAATTCACCTTGCGTCTCAAAGACCTTTGCATACAGCCCTTTTTCTTTTGCCCAATATGCATTTTTCCATTCGGTAGCTGCCAATGTCAATTCTGATAAACCAGCAACTCCTATTTTGCGTTCTACCGCAGGAGCAATCACAAATGGACCAATACCAATGGTTAGTTCTGATAATTTGATTGCTGCAGCTTCAGTTGCTAATACATAATCACAAGCTGCTGCCAATCCAACACCACCGCCAACTGCCTTCCCTTGAACACGACCAATAATGATCTTAGAACATTTTCGCATGGCGTTTATCACATTTGCAAATCCAGAAAAGAATGCTTTTCCTTCTTCAAGTGTTGAGATGGCAACCAATTCGTCAAAAGAAGCACCCGCACAAAAAGCCCTGTCTCCTTCTGAGATCAAGACAATGACAGAAACCTCCTTATTTTCTGAAAGGCTGTTCAGTTCTTTTGTCAATCGATCTAAAAGAATCCTTGGAAAAGAATTGCTTGCAGGATGCCCAAATTCTAGGGTTGCAATACGGTTCTCAATTTTAGTATACAAACTTCCATCAAGTCGGTTGGTGGTCATAAAACATCAAATTTGTTCAAATTTAAGACTTTTGAGCTAGTGGTAAAAACTTTCTTCTAAATTTAAAATATAAAAAGATCCCTCTAAAAAACATCCAAACGGTAAAAGCTGCCCAAATGGCATATAATTTAAAACCGAGTGCATCAAAAAGAAGTAATGTTGGAATGAATCCAAGTGCCGTAGCAAAAATCAATACATTTCGTAAATATTTCATTTCGCCAAGTCCTTTAAAGGTTCCGTCAAAAATAAAGGTAATGGCACATAGAGGCTGCATCAACAACAGCACCCAAAACACTTCGTAAAACTCTTTTAAAACTAGCGGTTCTTTGGTAAAAAGTAAGCCAATGGGCTTGTAAAGAAGTGCTCCGAAAATAGTAAAAGAGACGCCGAAGAAAAACCCGTATTTCACCAGTTTTTTATTTAAAAGCAGCAATGTTTTGTAGTTTTGTTGCCCTAATAATTTTCCGGATAAGATATTTCCTACGCTTGAGTATCCGTCAATCATAAATGCACCGAGCAGCCATAAATTCAAGCCAATTGTATAAGCAGCAATGTATTCTTTCCCGTAAGATGCGGCATAAGATGTGCCAAAATACAAGGCAATGTTTAAGGCGATGGTTCTTACAAAAAGATTGAGAATCATACCAATAAACCGTTTGGTTTCTTTATGAAATGGCAAGGTGAATCGCAAAGAAATAGAAGTTTTTTTTAGCACGTAGACTACGGAGATTACTGCCATTGTAATTTGAGCAAAGACGCTTGCATATGCTGCTCCCTGAATGTGCATTGCAGGAATAAACCCTTCAATACCATAAACTAAAACAATATCTAAAACAATGTTTATAACGGTTCCAATAAGGGCAATTATCATTGGGTAAAAGGTGTTTTGTAGCCCTCTAAAAATTCCAAAAACAGCAATGGTAAAGAGCGTAAAAGGAAAGCCGAAAATGCGAATTTTGTAATAGTCGACCGCATAGTCTAAAATGGTTCCTGAAGCATTGTAAAACTCAAATATTTGCGAGGCAAAAGGATAGGTTAGTCCCAGTATAAGAATGCTAACTCCAACAACCAATACAATTGCCTGAGCAGGAAGGGTTTTAATTTCTTCCAATTTATTGGCACCTACATACTGTGATAGAATGGATGATATTCCGCTGCGTGTTTGTCCAAAAACCCAAATAAGCATCGATAAAAATGCGCCCACAATTCCGATAGCGGCAATACTTTCGGTAGCATTGTGGTCAATATTTCCAACAATCGCCAAATCTGTGGTAGACAAAATCGGCTCTGCTACCCCTGCAATTAAAGCAGGAATGGCGAGTTTGTTAATGTGTTTAAAGCTAATTGTAGTTTTCAAATCGGGTCAAAAATACTGATTATTTATCTGCGGATTTAAGAAGCTTCTTTTTAAAACAAAAACTTAATAAAAATGTTTATTTTTGCAGTTCATTTATTTTATGTAATTTTCTCTATCAATAAAAAAAACAACAATGAAACACATCCTTGTTCCAATAGGTTCTTCCGAAAATGCGAGTAATACCTTGCAATATGCAATTGATTTTGCAAAAGTAATTAAAGCAGAAGTATTTGTATTAAGAGCCTATAATTTAATTTCTAAGGCAGGAACGATTATCAATATTAGTGAGATTTTAGAAAGAGAATCTAATTTGTATATGCGTTCAGTAATCAATACCGTTGATAGAAAAGGGTTGGATATCAAATTGATTTCTGCAAAAGGAAATGTGGTTGATTCTATTGCTTCTGTAGAAAAAGAAATAGGAATAGATCTAATTGTAATGGGGCCAAAGAGTAATTCTATAAAGGAAGAGGTTTTTTTAGGAAATACGTCGGGTAGTGTGGTAAAGCAATCTAAACTTCCTGTTTTAATTGTTCCAGAAGGATATGCTTTTGAGCCAGTTATGACTATTCTTACAGCCGTAAAAACGGGAATCATACATGCGCCAAATGCCCTAACTCCTCTTAAAGAGATACAAGCTACTTTTAATGCTGTTGTAAACTTATTATTGGTAAAAACAGCGGAGTACACCGATGCTGATTTGGTGATCAATGCCGAATTAGATGCGCTAAAATCATCCTTAATAATTACAGAAAACGCAACGACATACCAAGGAGTTTTAGAACATTTTAAATCGAATAATCCCAATATGTTGTGTGTGTTTAGACGCAAGCGAGGCTTCTTTAAAAAGCTTTGGGAGAAGAACACAATTTTAAAGAAAGAGTTTTATTGCAATGTTCCCTTATTGGTATTAAGCGGACAAGAGTAAGCCTTTTAAAATTTAATGGGGCATTAGCTCAGTTGGCTAGAGCGCTACGCTGGCAGCGTAGAGGTCATCGGTTCGAATCCGATATGCTCCACTAAATTGTTATATGTTCATTCTCGCGGATCCCGTTCCGATAGTTATTGGGAGGAAATCCCTTATTTGAAATAAGGGCTAAAATTAATTAAAAGAATAATGCTTTGTTCTTTTAAAAAATTTATTGTATCCAATATAAAATCTATATAATTGGTAGACTAAAACCCCTCCAACAACAAAAATAAATCCTTTGTCTTCGTGTAAATTATAGTTTCCAAAAATTAAAATTATTGACGCAAGAATAAACCAAATAAATAAATCCCCTCTATCTTTCTTTAATCTATTAAAACGATACTTAAATAATTTTTTAGTTAGGCCAGTTTTTTTTAAAAGCTCTGTTAATCTTTGTGAAAAGGTGTAATCTATAATTCCAAGGTTTTCAGGGTATAGATAAATGCAAGGAATTTCATTTACGTGATATGCGTTTTTTTTAGCTCGATACCTTTCTCTTTCTTCTTTTGAATTATTCCATCCGCCATAAAACTCAATATAAACATTTAAATCTGTAAGAAAAAAATCTGCTCTTCTATATTTGAAAGGATCATTTCTTAGCCCCATAATTTTAACTTCTGTTTCAAATTTAATGCTTTCACTCTTCAAGTAATCTGCGATAAATTTTTCTCCTTCTGATGGGTTTTTCTCTTTTTTTATGCTATTATTTTTTAATGAGTTGTAGTTATTTTCTCTACAAAAGGAATCTCTGGATTGTAAATTTCTGTGATTAATTGCTGTATCACTTCCATAAAATCATGTACTCTTTCTGAGGTGATTAACGGGTCATTTTCGCCTCTTTTTTCAGAAAAATTGATGCGTAAAACACCACTTTTTAAATTTTTAAAAGAAATAATTCCAGCTTCTATTGGGTTGCTAGTCTTGTTGTTTTTTGTGTAGAGAAACGCATACAACAATACCTGTATGGCTTTGCTGTGTTTGTAGTTTTCTGTTAGCAGGGCAACATCAGTGACCTTTAATTCTGTTGCGGTTACCAATCCTGTTTTGTAATCTATAATTCTTGTTACGCCATTTAGCTCATCAATTCGATCTACAATTCCTTTTATTTTGATGGGGAAATCAAAGCCATCAATAGCAATTGTTGTTTCTAGTTTTTGCTCTGTTGCAAGTATCTTTAGTTTGTTTCCTCCGCGCACTAATTTTTTTTCTTCGGCAATAAAACGCTGTACAAAACGATTGGAAACTTCAAAAATCAACCTGTTTTTTCCAGTATAAAAAGCATCGTTATTAAAATGCTTTTTAAAATATGTTTTTATGAGCTCTTCTGCGTTATTTTCCATTTCAATCAGTTCTTTTTCACTGATAAAAGAGCCTTCAAAAGGTTTGTACAAGGCTTCTAAAGTGTCGTGTACAATAGTTCCCATTGTGTTTGCAGCAACGGTTTCTTCTACTTCTTTATATTCGTAAACGCCCAATACTTTTTGCTTGTAAAACTCAAACGGATTGTATAAATAATTGGTTAATGCTGAAGGAGAAATTCCTTTTTCTGCGAGTTCTTTTAATTTGAGAAGTACTGCTTCTGATTTCTCAATTGTTTTTAGTACTGTTTTTTCGGTGTTTACTTTCGGGCTTATTTGAAGTTCGGAAATGCCCTTTTTCAGACCGAGTAACTGGGCAATAAACCTACTTTTTTCTCCGCCTCCATAGGTGTTACTTTCTGTATTGTACAATAGAAATATATTGGTTGCCCGTTGGATCAATCTAAAGAAATGATACGAAAAAATGGCGTCTTTTTCTTTGTAAGTAGGCAGTCCAAATTCTATTTTCACATCAAAAGGGATGAATGAAGCTTGTGAATTTCCAGACGGAAGAATCCCCTCATTTACGGAAGTGATAATGACATTTTCAAAATCTAATACCCGCGTTTCTAGCATTCCCATTAATTGCAATCCTTGCAAAGGTTCTCCCTGAAAAGACATGCTTTCTGAAGCAATCAATTGCTTGAAAAACTGATGTACTATTTTTAAATTTTCTAAATAATTAAATTCAGATTGTAGGTTTTTCAACTGCATAAATGCGGTATAAAACCGAAACAAATATTCTTTCTCTAACGGATTTGTGTCTTCTTTTAACAGCGCAATTAATTGCAGAATTCGATCGATAAACTCAGCGGTAGTTTCAAAAGGATTGAAAATAGCCAATAAGGTGTTTTTACGAGTCGCCTCTATTGGTTTTAAAAAGGACTCTAACTGCTTGTAGCTGATAAAAGAAGTATTGTTTTTTGCAATTTCAGAAGAAATATGGGCAAATAAGTCCATGTTTTCTAGTTGTAAAATCGGATGTATTGTAGGCTGTTTTAAAAACCGAATGACATCTTTGTAATAAAACTGTTTTAACGTTGTTTTTTGTAGTTTTTCCTGAGTCAAAAACAACTGAAAAATTGAAGAAAACAAGGCTGTTGTCGGAATGTCTTTTAACGGATATCCCATGGTGATGTTTACGGCGTCCACTTTTTTGGGCAACGAATTCAATGCAATCGGCAACATGGATTCATCTGCCAATACAAAGGCGGTATTGTTAAAATCAGGAAATGTCGCTAAAATTTCACCAACATGTTTTATCTGCGTACTGTTTTTAGAAACCCCAATTACGTTGATGTTTTTTTCTTTAGAAAAATGACTTGTTATTGTTTTTAATTCGTTGGTTTGATAATAGTCCCATTCTGATTTGTAGGTATTTATAAAAGTGCCCGCTTGCTGATTTTTTTCTAAAAAAGAAGAATCAATATCCCAATAGATCTTTGTGTTTCCTTCGGATAGCATTTTTTGAAAAAGAAACTCTTCTGCTTTGTTCAATGCATTGAAGCCCATAAAAACAAAATTCTTATGGCTATTTTTACTGCAAAATTCATCAATTTTTTTAGTTGCTTCTCGATACATCAACCCTTGATATCCGCTATTTTTTTGACACAGATATTTATAAAATTCGGCATAATAGTCGCCCAGTTTTTCCATAAAAGAGAAATGCGTTTTCATCAACGCTGTTTCTTCCATTGGGGTTTTTACAGACCATTCTTTAAGCCGTTGAATGTCTTTTAAATAGGTAAATATTTCTTTGGCATTGATCAAATGCTGATCTACTTCATTAAAATCTTGAAGTACCGTAAATGCCCAAGAAGAGAAGGCATCAAAAGATTCTGGATTGGATGCTGTCTTTTTATAAACCGTATAGAAATGAAACAACAATTGAATAGTATCTAGCTTATGGATACCAGAAACCTGTTCAATAAATTGTTCAATGGGCATTATTTCGGGCAAAAACCCTACGGCTATTTTCTGTTGAAAAGCTTGCTTTACAAACACTCCAGCTCTTTGAGAAGGCAAAATAAAAACGGTGTTTTCAAATGACTTTTGAGTCTTTAGAAGGTCATTTAGTGTGTCAGAAATAAAAGAGTGCATTTGCTGGTCCAATCAGAAATTAAAGAAACAATGTACAAAAAGAACCGATTAATTTCTTACTATTGTTTAAAAATAATTCGGATGTCTACAAATTTACATATTGTCCTCATTCAATCTGATTTGGTTTGGGAAAATCCTATCGAGAATAGAAGAATTTTTACTCAAAAAATAAATACCATTCAGAAAAAAGTAGATCTTATTGTATTGCCCGAAATGTTTACGACTGGATTTTCGATGCATCCGAAGCGCTTTTCCGAAACAATGACTGGAGAAACGGTAGCATGGCTTCGAAAAATGGCACAAGAGAAAGACGCTGCAATTACAGGAAGTATCATCATCACAGAAAACGGGAATTATTACAATCGCTTATTGTTTGTGCACCCTGATGGAACCATTGACACCTACGATAAAAAGCATTTATTTTCTTATGGAAGAGAAGATAAAGTTTATACTTCAGGTAACACAAGGTCGCTTATTATGTATAAAGGTTGGAAAATTTGTCCGTTGATTTGTTATGATCTTCGCTTTCCTGTTTGGTCAAGAAACACGGTTGATTACGATATTTTATTATACGTTGCCAATTGGCCAAAAGCTAGAATTTCTGCTTGGGATACGTTGTTAAAAGCACGTGCTATTGAAAATATGTGTTACACTATAGGTTTAAATAGAGTGGGTGTTGACGGTAATCAATTAGAATATAATGGGCATTCTGGAGTTTACAATTGTTTAGGAAAAAAAACAGTTAGTTTCAAAGAACACATTGAAAAAATAAAAACCGTTACTTTAGAAAAAAAGCATATTAAAGAGTCTCGTAATAAATATCAATTTCTAAAAGATAAGGATTAGTGGACATTCGTACCGCTAATTATATTTGGAAGAAAGAGTAGTAAGAAAAATCCTCCGACTGATGCGAATCCTGTTTTGATTGCACTTATTTTTTTATAAGTCGTATTATACTCAATAACATTGTTATTAAAATCTAAGTAAAACATTGTAGTCTGCTGTTTTTTCTTTTTAGGGAAGGAATTAATAATGAATCCAGCTAATCCGAGCGAATGAATAGATTCAGATGAATATTCTGTATAAGTCCAAATGCCTCCGTCTACAGTTTTTCTTATATTACTTGGTTCTCCATACACTTTAAGAAGGTAACTTGAAGATTGTCCTTTGCTTTTTTTTACGATTTTATAATATGTGGTTGCGCAACTACTAAAAAGAAAGAGTAAAGTAACTAAAAAAATAGCTGTTTTTTTCATGTCAAAAGTTTTTAACTTTTTGATAAGGTACTCGTTATTATGGATATAACAAAATAAAATCAGTTTTTGAGGGTCAGGAAGTATAATATTATGAGGACATTAAAAAATAAAAAGCTCATTTTTAATTTTAAAAATGAGCTTTAATTATTGATTTTTAATCCTATTCTCTATATTGGATTCATCCACTTAAACTTGTATTTTGTATCAGGAATTACAATTCTTTCTGTAACTCTGTACATTCTTTCAGGAAGTTTCATTAAATAATCACGTGCTTTTTCTGCTTCTGCAGTTAAGTTCGTTATTTTATCTATTTCCCAAGAGGTATTTAGTTTTTTAAGAATGTCTACATAATCGATTCCTGTATAGACACCAGCTCTTTGTGCTACTATAGAAAATTGTTCAAACAACGTCCCTTTGTCACAAAAAGATTCTCGTATATGTAAGGCAGGCATTACAATTTTGTATTTCATCATGTGATGAAATGCGAGCATCATTTCACTAGGGTCAATGGCAAAAATTTGTTTTACAAATTCGGTATACGCAATATGGTGGCGCATTTCGTCACCTGCAATAATTTTAGACATTTTCGCCAATGCTTTGTGTCCTTTTTTACGTGCAATTTTTGCGACATTGTTATGAGAAATGTAGGTTGCCAATTCTTGAAAACTAGTATACACAAAGTTCTTATAAGGGTCTGTTGCTGTACCAATATCAAAACCATCGGCAATTAAATGCTGTGTGGTGATTTCTACTTCACGCATGTTTACGCGTCCAGATAAATACAAGTATTTGTTTAAAACATCTCCATGTCTATTCTCTTCTGAAGTCCAAGCTCGCAACCATTTAGCCCATCCATTGTCTGGATTTTGTTGGACGCCATCGATGTTTAACAGCCAAGATTCATAGGTTGGTAGTGCTTCTTCGGTAATCGTATCTCCCACTAAAACCACCCAAAAGTCATCACTCAACTCTTTAGAAAGCTCTCTGATTTCTTCTACTTCATCCATAAAAGTATCTTTTTGAGAGTTTGGTAAAAAATCTGTGGGTTGCCATATTTTTTCTGGCGTTATTAAGAATTTATCTACAAAGCTATCAATGTTTTTTTCTAGCGTTTGCATTACTTCTTTTCTGATATTTTGTATTGACATTTATACGATATGATTTTTAATTGTTGTTTCTACGGTCTCTAATAATTCATCAAATGGTACTGAATTTATTTTTACGGGTTTGTGTGTTGTAATTGTAATTGGACTTCCTAAACCAAAAGGAAATTTCCCGTACTTAAATATTTTCCAAGAGTTATTAATCGTCAAAGGTACGATAAATCCTTCTGGGTTGTACTTCGTAATCATTTTTAAACCGCTTGCTGCAAATGGTTTTGGCTTTCCTGTTTTACTCCTAGTCCCTTCGGGGAAAATAACGGCACTCCATTTATTTTTATGGATATTTTTTGAAAACTTTCCTATGGCTGTAATTGCTTGCCTAGGATCTTTTCGATCGATCAGTGCCGAACCTCCGTTTTTTAAGTTGAAGGATACGCTTGGAATGTTTTTTCCCAATTCAATTTTGGCTACAAACTTTGGATGGTGTTTTCTGAAATACCAGCCAATAGGTGCAATATCAGAAATACTTTGATGATTAGAGACAAAAACTAAGGTTGTATTTGTAGGCAATACATGTTCGTTTTTTAAATGTACAGTAACCCCAATGATGATCATGGATTTTGTCAAGAAAAAATTTAAGAGATCTACCACTGCTTCATGTGTTTTTTCTCCAAAAACTCTTCGCCCAATCCATTGAAATGGATGAAATAACACCAATATGAAGACAAATATGAATATGAATATTGGGGATAAAATATAGCTGATAAACTTCATGTATGTATTTAAAAAAATTCTAAGAAATAAACTCAGGGTTCGTGTTTTTTAAAGATTGAACCACTGATTCCATGGAATCCGTATTAAAATTAAGAACAAGGCAAGGCCATAAAAGATGGCGAATGTTTTGAATTTTGCAGTGTCTTCGGTTTTCTTTTTATGCTTAGACCAACCTATTGTGATGAGCGCAATTGCAACAATCATCAGCAACGGATGTTCTACTGCCAGTAATCGTAAAGACGAATCTCCCATTACTTCTCCTGTGTCTGCTTTGAGTGCTTTGTATGCAGGGCTCATAAAATACCAGCCAAACCCAATTAATAGTTGAATGTGCGCAATAATTAATGTAAACAAACCGATGCGTAAATCTTTGTCTGTAAAGGTGTTCTTTTTTGCAATTCCTTTGATGGCGTTCATTACTGCAAAAATTAACATTGCAATAACGATGTATGCCCAATAGGAGTGAATATTCTTCATCATAATTTAATCGCTTTTAATTTCGACAAATATAAACATTTTTATGCATAAAAAACCATCCCAATTAATTGGGATGGTTTAAAGAATTTTTAAAAATGTAGTTCTTGCTATTGCAGTACGTAAGCGCCTCCACTTTTAATAACGGCCATTTCCCAAACACCTGCAGCTCCGTTATAGATATTGTAAGAAACAATATACTTTTGACCATCAGCATCTCCAGGAAAATTGTTCAATAAAATGGTGTTGATTTTTGCCAATCTAACAGCAACGGTTTCTTCATCTTTACCTGAACGCACATCAAAATTTCCGTAATTCCCATTTCCAACCAAAGCATAATCTGCAGCTGTTAAGGTATATTTAATGGTGTTGTCTGGAACCCAAACGTTTCCATCATGCCCAAATTGCATTGTTTCTCCCATCACATTATTGTATTTGCTCCATGCAGCACCATCAAAAATAAAGTTACTCGTATAGCTTTTTGTTCTTCCGCCACCTTTGTATAATTCATACATGGCAGATACAATCGTTCCTGCATTTTGTATATTATATTTGTAAACGTCTAACAAGGCAACAGGCATTTTAGCAGCAGCTTCATCATGGCTTGAGAAGTTAGGGTAAGATTCCCCCATTGCTTTGTACTCATCTTTTGTGAATCCAACAAAACGTTTCCATGCGCCATCTAAATAAGCAAAACCATCTGTTTTAGTAGTTTCACCTCCAGAATACCAGCGGTATCTTAAAGACACAAAGTCACCTTCACTAGGTGATGTATAAGTAGCATCTAAATAATTAGTTAAATGATAGTCTCTATCAAAGTTACCATAGGATTTTCCTGTAATTGCATTGTGTTCAGCATCAGATAAAGCGTATACATATCCACTATAAGTATTTACTCTGTCGTAATACTTAAATGTTACCAGCGCTGAAGAGTTTTTTCCCCAAACAGGGAACATGTCTGATAACAATCCAGGAATCATCGTTTTGCCCTCACTAAGAGATCCAAAATTTGCATAAGACAACCCTAAGCCGTCATAATCATCATCTGTAACAGTATATGAGGCTTCGCCTACAATTACTTTTTCTACAGCGTCTATTTCAGTGTAAATATCTTCCATTGGATTACAAGAAGTAAAGACCAATGTTAGAATTGCGAATGAATAAAATAATTTTTTCATTTGTATTGTGTTTTTTAAAAGTTAATTTTAGCACTTAAGCTGAATGTTCTACCATATCCAAACCATACCAATGCATCTGTAGCTGTATGACTTGAGCCATCTAATGCATCAGAAACATATTCTGTGTCAAACAGATTGTTTACTCTTGCTGTAACTGTAGTGTCAAAATTTCCAACTTTGAACTCATGTCTTAAACTTGTGTCAAAAGTGTGATATACTGGAGCTTTCCACGTTCCAGTAGGTCTTACACTTGGTGTTTTAGTATTCCCAGTAAAAGTAATATTAGCACTTCCAATAATATCGAAATCTGCATACAAGTTACCAAAATAGTTATAATCTACGGTAATACTTGTTTTGTCCCAGAATTTATAAAGCATTCCTAAAGCTGCAGTACTTTGAGCAGCGTCTGCAACTTTTAAGTCTTTAATTAAAAGGTCTACCGTAGCAACTTGATTTTGTGCACTATCAAATACTTTAGTATCTAAAATGTCGTTAGCCCAGTTCCAGTCCCCTAAAGAAAGCATTCCTGTAAAACTTAAGTTGTCAGAATATCTATAATTAAAGTCAATTTCTAATCCTTGGTGTAAAGCATTTACACCTAAAATGTTTGCTGTAAAGTCATCACCAGCAGCATCACGTAATCCTCTTGTAAAAGTTCTATCTTTCCATGAAGTACGGTATAAGTTTACATTTGCGTTGAACTTTTCACTTCTATATCCATATCCTAATTCCAAACTGAATATTTTTTGATTTTCAGCATCTGGATTTACGTCTGTATTGTTATATCTTGTAAATACAGCGCCAAATTCTGCTGCTTTTTCAAAATATCCTGTGTTAAAAAACAGATTGTGGTTATCATCCATTCTGTAATTGATTCCTCCTTTAATACTATATCCAAAGAAATTGAATTTGTCTGAAGTTCTATTTGGGTCATCAGGAGTATATTGGAAATAATCAACTCTTTTATAAGAAGTATTTGATAAGGCAAATGAGGCAAATGCAGAAACCTTGTCTTTGTCATATTCTAGCTGCATAAAGCCACCTTGCCAGCCAACTTCACCATCGTTAAAGTAAGAAAACTTGTCTCCAACACTTAATGTAGCATTTGGATTGTTCATGTCGCTATTGTCTAAGTAGTATTGACCTCCTAATAAGTCAGTAACTTCTCTAAAGTGCTTTCCAGTATAGGTTCTAAAATCTAATCCTGCTAAGAAATCTAAATTTTCATTGATAGCGGTTTTGTAAGTTGATAAAACACCGTACCAGCTATGGTCATTTCTAGATGCTCTTAAAATTGCTTCAGAACCTAATGCTCCATTAGAGCCATTAATTGCAACAATGTTGTCCAGATTAATTGGTTGGTCATCTCCACCAATTCTCACATTAAATAAATCTCTGTTAGAACCAGCAGTACCACCACCGCCACCAGTACCATAAGATGCGTAGAAAGCAGTAGACAAACTAGATTTATCGCTAATTGTCCAGTAGTGGTTTAATGAAGTTTGTGATTTGTGATAAAAGTTATCTTCTACATGTACAACTTGTCCGTTTTTATATCCCCAATCTGGGTTAAATTTAATCCCCGATTCAGAATTTCTGTATCGAGCAATAGTACTTCTGTTTTGTCTTTGTCCATGTCTTTGTGGAGCGCCAAAAGCTGTAAATGATATTTTATGACTATCATTAAGGTTTTTCGAAAAATTAACAAAGTAATTGTATCCATTAAATTGAGTTCCGTCAACATATCCTTCTCCAGAAATTTTAGCAAAAGAAACGGTTGCAGCAAAATCATTGTCCATTAATCCTGTAGATAATGTGAAACCATATTTTTGGTATCCATCATTTCCGGTAGACATTGTGATATTTCCTCCTTTATTTACATCAGTTGTTTTTGACATAATGTTAATTGTCCCTCCAATTGAAGGCACTGCTACTTTAGATGCTCCTAAGCCTCTTTGTACTTGCATTGCAGAAGTAACATCTGCTAAACCAGCCCAGTTAGACCAATACACTCTACCATTTTCCATATCATTAACGGGAACCCCATTAATCATTACAGCAATATTTTGAGAATTGAAACCTCTTAAGTTGATTCTACCATCTCCAAATCCTCCACCAGATTTTGTAGCATATACTCCAGGAGTAGATTTTAAGATTTCAGGAAATTCTTGAGTTCCAAGTTTTCTTTCAATATCTGCAGCTTTAATAGTAGAAACCGCTACAGGTGTCTTCCTGTCTATTGCAAAAGAGTTCGCTGTTAAAATAATCTCATCTAAAGCACTGGTATCTTCACGTAACGTAATCGTGCCTAGATTGGTATTCGAAGAAGAAAAAGATACTTCTTTTGTTGCGTAACCTACAAAAGAGATTACTAGAGTTCCAGAACTTGTTTTAGCGGTTAACATAAATTTTCCATCAAAATCAGTTGATGTTCCGCTTGACGTCCCTTTAACAAGAACACTAGCACCAGGTAGCGCTTCGTTAGACGAATCTACGACAGTACCTGTAAGTTTGGTTTGTCCAAAAATAGTAACGCTTGCAAAAAACAAGGCGACTACTACTAAATTTTTAAATTTTTTCATTTTTAAATTTTAGGTTATTAAATGGTTGGTTAAATCCCCCCCTCATTTTAGGATTTTAAATAACAAACTAACGTTTCTATTTAATAGTGGCGTTAGTTATAAGGGGAAACCAAAGTAGTTAAAAAAAAGGATACAAACAAAATTTATTTTTGATTAGATATTAACAAAAGCAGAAAATTTTGTTTGAAACCAACTATTTATAAACGAGTTTCGTATTTTTAATTGACACGTTTTTACAGGTTAATTATTATGGTAAAACAATTTAATCTACCTATTTATTAGAATGTTGTTTGTTCTGTATGGAGTTTCTTAAATTGAAGTTTGAAGTCAAGGTTTGAAAGATTTTTTTCAGATTTAAAATCTCTAATTTTTTTTAGATAAGTGTTTATGTGCCAATTCTTTTCCCAATTCAACTCCAAATTGATCAAAACTGTAAATATTCCAAATAATTCCTTGTACAAAAAGCTTGTGTTCATACATGGCAATAAGCTTTCCTAAAGAATTTGGACTTAACTTTTTAATCGTTATTGCGTTGCTAGGTCTATTTCCTTGAAAAACTTTAAAGGGTAATAACGTAGCAATATCTTCTTTTCTGTCGTTGAATTTTAAATCGAGATGTACTTCTTCTTTTGTTTTTCCAAAAGCCAATGCTTCCATTTGAGCATAATAGTTTGCCATCAACTTTTTATGATGATCGGTCAATCCATACAACGATTCTTCAAAGCCAATAAAATCCGAAGGAATTAATTTTGTTCCTTGATGCACCAATTGCATAAAGGCGTGTTGCATATTGGTGCCTGTACTTCCCCAAACAATGGTTCCGGTTTGATAGTTTACTTCTTCTCCGTTTCTGTCAACATTTTTTCCATTACTTTCCATAATGGCTTGTTGCAAATAGGGCGTTAATTTATGTAAGTATTGAGAGTAGGGTAAGATGGCTTCTGTTTCACAGCCAAAAAAGTTGTTGTACCAGATGCTTATCAGTGCTAGAATAACAGGAATGTTTTGGTTGAATACCGTTTCTTTAAAGTGCGTATCCATTTCTGAAGCTCCTTCTAGCAATGCTTTGAAGTTTTTATACCCAACAGATAGACTTATTGATAAACCAACGGCGCTCCATAAAGAAAAACGACCGCCAACCCAATTCCACATGGTGAATACATTTTTTTTGTCAATTCCGAATTCGGTAATTGCTTCTAAGTTTGTAGATACGGCAACAAAGTGCTTAGAAATGTCATTTTTAGAAGCTGATTTTAAAAACCATTCTTTAATGGTATTTGCATTTGTAAGTGTTTCTTGTGTGGTAAATGTTTTTGAAACAATGACAAACAACGTGGTTTCAGGATCTATTTTTTTGAGGACTTCTGAAACATGATCTCCATCAATATTTGAAACAAAATGAGTGGTCAATCTGTTTTTATAAAACTGCAAGGCTTCAACAACCATTTGCGGTCCTAAATCAGATCCTCCAATTCCAATGTTCACAATATCGGTAATTTCTTTTCCTGTATAGCCTTTCCATTTTCCAGAAACCACCGCATCCGTAATGTGTTCAATTTGTTGTAATGTATTTTCAATTTCTGGTTTGATATTGATTCCATCAACAGTGATAGGTACCGGACTTGTAGTTCTTAAAGCAGTATGTAACACCGCTCTTTTTTCTGTTTTGTTGATTTGATCTCCTGAAAAAGTTTTCTGAATGGCATCTTGTAAATCAACCTCATTGGCCAATTCAACTAATAAATCAATGGTTTCTTGTGAGATTCTATTTTTAGAGAAATCAAGTGTAAAGTCATCAAAACCAATTGTAAAATTTTTCGCTCTATGACGGTCATTTTTAAAGAAATCTTTTAAATGGCTCGTTTTAATTGTATCAAAATGCGCGATTAATTTTTTCCACGAATTGGTAGTTGTCGGATTGATGTTTTGTAATGCCATGTGCTACTTTGAAAAAGTGATTTGACTTAATTGTTCTTTTAAAGGAGTGATGTGTTTTAAGTAGACTGGTTTCAGGCTCTTTTTTAGGGGTTTTGCTGCTGGAAGTTTTTGTTTAAAAGGATCTACTTGTCTTCCATGTTTCCAAAAACGATAACAGACATGCCTGCCTCCTGTACTTCCTGTATGGCCTACCAATCCAATAATATCTCCTTGCTTTACGTACTGTCCTTTCCGTACCTTTCGCTTGCGCATGTGTAAGTATTGCGTGGTGTAGGTGTTGTTGTGCTTGATTTTGACAAAATGCCCATTGCCTCTTCTGTGGTATGCAGATTCTATTACGGTTCCGCTCGCTGTTGCCATAATCGGAGTTCCTTCATTTGCGGCAAAATCGGTTCCTCTATGTGGTTTGATTTTATTGCCGTAATAGGCAATTCTTCGTTTTAAATTAAATCTTGATGAAATTCGATTCTGAAATTTTATAGGAGATTTTAAAAATTGACTGCGCAACATATTCCCCTTTTCATCGTAATATTCTGTAATTCCTTTGATAGAGTCTGCTAAAAATCGATAGGCATATACATCTCTTCCTTTGTGCTTAAATACGGCTGCTTTTATATCTCCGTAGCCAACAAAAGTTGAATCGTCAATAAATTTTTCTTCGTAAATAAATTTAAATTCATCCCCTTTTTGAAGCTTGTAAAAATCCAAGGTCCACGCATAAATGTCTGCAATTGTATTTGTCAAATAGGAGTTTAGATGCAAGCTATCCATAGAAACAGATAGGCTAGAGAAGATTTTTCCGGAAACTTCTTTTTCAATGGTTTCAATTTTTTTTCTGTATTTGTAACCAGAAATGATAGAATCATTAAATTCTATAATGGTCGCTGTGGCTTTGCTGTTTTTGTAGATAAAGACCTGTGCTTTTTCAAGAGAGTCTTTAGAAGCTAAAATAGTATATGATTTACCTGCACGTACCCTTCTTACGTCAAAAGTATCTTTAATGGTTGCCGCAATTTTATTAATAATGGGATAATCAACATGATGTCTGTCTAAAATAATACCAAAGCTTTCACCTTTTTTAATGGTGCCATTAATAACGGTATAGTCGTTTAATTTAAACCCGTATTCGTAAATGATTTTTGGTACTGGAATTTCTGCTATTTTCTCTATAGAAATTTCTGCATCTGTTTTGCATGAAGCTATGGCGAATAGTATCGATAAGATGAAAAGTGTTTTTTTCAAAAGAGAACGAATTTATGGTGTTACAACTAAACGCAAAAGTACAATTTAATCGTAGATTACTTCAAAAGAATTTGAAAGGCCTTTATAAGCATCTAGTTCTGCGATTAATGAGCCAACTGCCAAAGAGGCTTTCATCTGAATCGGAATTTTATTATCGTCTGCGGTAATCCAAATGGTCACACTTTCAATTTTTTTAAAAACTCTACCAGATTGTACCAAAGGATTGAAACGAAGTGTTTTAATTTTTCCGAAGCGTGTTTTTAAAATTTCAGTTCCTAAAAACCGCAATTTAAAAAGGCTTGTTTGAGCGTCTATAAACATGTGTAATGTGATTTCGTCTCCTGGTTTTAAATTACTTGTATCGTGATTTCTTAAAAAATAAAAGGAAGACATCATGTCTTGAATGTTTCCAATAGCAATGGTGTTTGTTGTTTTAAGCTTGAAATCTTGAATGGTTGCCGTATGGTTGGTGTAGTCGAAATTAATTTGACGGTTTATTTTATAGCCCCCTTCATCAATATTTCTTTTAAACAAATAGGGTTTTCCTGTTTTTTTGTCAAAATAAGATTGATAGGTATCGTTTACCTTAAAAAACCATTTAATAATTCCTGATGTATTTCCTTTTCCAGTAACATGAAATACTTCTTTGCCGTTTAAAATGGTATCATCTACAGTTAAGGTTAAGCTTCCAGCTTTCATCCATCCGCTATAGCTCATTTTAAACCGAAGCCATTCACCTTCTTTAAAAACAGTTGTTTTTTCCTGACTGTATGTTACGCTATAGCATAAAATTGCAATAAAAAGAAGGATTGTTTTTTTCACGGTTTCAAACATATAAAAAAAGTATGACAAAATCCGTTCCAAAAGTGAAAAGCTTCATTTTAAGTAGGAAGTCTGAAGATGGAAGAGGGCAGTTTGAAGCTGGAAGAATTATTTTTTTGACGTTAGCTGATTCCTAAATGCAATCATCATATTCATTAGATTATAACACCTTCCATAATACAAATCAAAGCTTTCTTCGGATATATAATTCCTGTATTTAGCTTTGTGTAAACAAGTAACGACTTCATACTTCTAGCTTACATCAACTTTAAACAGTCCCCCAGTTTTTGAGTTCTTCTTCACTCCATAAATATGGAAAAAAGATTCTTCGTTGGTATTTTGGATGCATGTACTTCCTCCAATTGCTTCCGCCAGTAGCTTCTAAATCTTTATCGCCACCACCTAAATATTTTCCAGCGGCATCATAGTGTGCCAGCACCCATTTTATGTTAACGGTATAATCATAATGACGCATGGCTTTAATCAATTCTTCATTTTTTTGAGCTGCTTCAGGCAATTGTTTGAATTTTTTAGACAGATTACACTTGTTATAATCTTCCATAAAATCAATAAAATCTCCCATGTATTTTTTCTCAAACAATTTGATTAAAATTGACTTCTCTCCAGTTTGATGGTTTTTACCGGCTGCTTGCCAATACAAATGATCAAAGGCGTTTTTAAATGAAGAATTTCGGTCTATTGTGTCTCTAAAACGGGCGTCAATTAGATTGATCAATTCGGTAGATGCAAATTCAATTTTCCGATACTGTGCGCTTTGAAATCCACTTGCGGGGGCTAATGTATTTCGAAATTTTAAATATTGTTCTACGTCCATTCCGTCTGCCATTACAGAAAACGAACTACAAAGCATGTCAAAATAACGACTGATTCGCATTAAATGTTTTGAGAATTTTTCTGCTGAAATTGCCTCTTTAGAAAGAGATATTTGGTCTATTTCCCATAAGATCATTTTAAACAACAGTTCATTGACTTGATGATACATGATAAAGACCATTTCGTCTTTTTCTGTTGTTCTCGGAATTTGCAATCCTAGCAATGCATCGGTTTGAATATAATCCCAATACGTAATTGGTTTACTCCAAAGCAATCCCTCTAACATCGTGTTCAACGGAACTCCTAGTTTTTCGTATTTTTCTTCAATAGCTTTTAAAATCTCGTCTTTCTCCATGTTTTTATATTGAATCAAGATGCAAGAACCAAGATGCAAGACAGATTAGTCTTGTTTCTTGGCTCTTGTTTCTTTTGTGTCTTATGAATTTATAATGTTCCTCTATTTGCTTGTTCTCTTTCTATCGATTCGAACAAGGCTTTAAAGTTTCCTGCTCCAAAACCTCTAGCGCCCATTCGTTGGATGATTTCAAAAAATAGTGTAGGCCTGTCTTCAATCGGTTTGGTGAAGATTTGTAGTAAATAGCCTTCTTCATCTGCATCAATCATAATAGATAATTTTTGAAGCTCCTTGATGTCTTCTTTCATCATATCTCGATGCTTCCCTAACCGTTCCGGAATTTCATCGTAATACGCTTGTGGAGGAGGAGGTAAAAACTCAATTCCTCTTGCTTTTAATTGACTTACCGTTTTTATAATATCGTCTGTTGCAACAGCAATATGTTGCACTCCAGAACCTTCATAAAAATCTAAATATTCTTCTATTTGAGAACGTTTTGCTGCTTTTGCTGGCTCGTTAATTGGAAATTTAATACGCCCATTTCCGTTAGACATTACTTTACTCATCAAAGCAGAGTATTCTGTATGGATTTGCTTGTCGTCAAAAGATAAAAAGTTTTCAAAGCCCATCACGTCTTCGTACCATTTTACCCAAACATTCATTTGGTTCCATCCAACATTACCAACCATGTGGTCAATATACTTTAAACCAACAGGTGTTGGATTGTAATCTGAATCCCACTTTTGAAACCCAGGCATAAAAGCGCCTGTGTAATTTTTGCGTTCTACAAACATATGTACGGTTTCTCCGTAGGTGTAAATTCCGGCTTTTACGATTTCTCCAAACTCGTCTGTTTCAACGGTTGGTTCCAGATACACTTTTGCACCACGTTTTGTGGTTTCTTCAAATGATTTTCGTGCATCATCAACCCAAAGCGCAATTACTTTAACGCCATCACCATGTTTTACGATATGATCGTTTATGGGAGATTTACTGTTTAAAGGTGTGGTCAATACCAATCGTATTTTATCTTGTACCAAGACATAGCTCACCGAATCTTTTGATCCTGTTTCTAGTCCTTTATAGGCTAATGATTGGAAACCAAAAGCTGTTTTGTAGAAATGGGCTGCTTGCTTTGCATTTCCCACATAAAATTCTACATAATCTGTTCCTAACAATGGAAGGAAATCTTGCGCTCCTTCAAATATTTTTTCTAAACCGTAGTTTACTGATGTTACTTTTTTTGCCATCTTAATTATGATTTAAGATAATACGACTTATGATATACGACTTTGACACTAAGTCTTAAAGAGTATTCATAAAATTGTATATCATATTTTGTGTTTTATTAATTTTATTTTTTAATTCTTCAAATTCACTTTTGCTTATATATAGTTTAGTTTGTAAGCAATAATAATTTGTGTTTCCCATTCAAAAGCTGAACCAAGTGCTGTTTCCAAATAAGTTTTAAAATGTTGGGAAGTGCTCTTGCTTGTTCCTTCCGCTATGTTTGAAGGAATAGAGACAGAACATCTATTTAATTGACTTGATAGACCAAATTTTTCTTCGGCTGGAATTTTTTTAGTAATCTTATATGTTTCATCTACTTTATTGTCTTAAGTCATACATCGTAAAGTCTTAAGTCTTTGATGTTAAAGAATCCAAGACTTATGATAGTCATCTACTTGTAATTTTAGCGCTTCTTCTGTAATAGACATGGGTCTAAAAGGATCTATCATAACTGCCAATTCGCCAGTTTCTTTTTTGCCGACGCTTCGTTCTATAGCTCCTGGATGTGGACCATGTGGAACACCACCTGGATGCAACGTAATTTGCCCTTTTTCGATATCATTTCTACTCATAAAATCGCCATCTACATAATAGAGTAATTCTTCAGAATCTATGTTTGAATGGTGATAAGGAGAAGGAATGCTCTCAGGGTGATAATCATACATTCTTGGAACAAAACTACAGACTACAAAACCTGCAGATTCCCATGTTTGATGTATCGGTGGTGGCATGTGAATGCGACCTGTGATTGGTTCAAAATCGTGAATTGAAAATGCATACGGATAATGAAATCCGTCCCAGCCAACAACATCGAATGGGTGATTCCCATAGACATATTCCCATAGGTTTCCTTGTTTTTTTATCTTGACAAGAAATTTGCCTTTTTCATCGTGTGTTTCTAAATTTTCAGGCATTCGCATATCCCTTTCGCAGAAAGGAGAATGTTCTAATAATTGCCCAAAATTATTACGATATCTTTTGGGTGTAAAAATAGGTTGAAAAGATTCGATATACAAGATACGATTGTCTTCTGTGTCAAAATCTATTTGATAAATAACGCCTTTTGGAATGATTAAATAATCTCCGTACTTAAAAGGAATGTTTCCGTAATTTGTACGTAAAGTTCCAGATCCTACATGAATGAAAAGCATTTCATCTGCGTCTCCATTTTTATAGAAATAATTTTTTGAAAATGATTTCGGTGCTGCCAATCCAATGTGTAAATCATTGTTTACAAAGAGTGTTTTTCGGCTTTCTAAAAAATCGTCTTCAGGGGGTAAAGAGAAGCCTTTAAAACTTAAGGCTTTCATATTTTTTTCGACCGCAATTTTTGGAGCAACAGAACCTTTGTCTTTAATTTCTGTAACTACTGTTGGTGGGTGAATGTGATATAATAACGATGACATACCTGAAAAACCAGCAGTGCCAAATAATTCTTCTTGGTATAAGCTACCGTCAGACTTTTTAAAGGTAGTATGTCTTTTTTTTGGGATTTTCCCTAATGTATGATAACGTGACATGATAATTAATTTTAGATGTTCATAAATATATAGTTACTTATATAAACGATCATTAACTATTCAGGATTCCTCTTAATCAACGATTTTAATAATATTAAAAGTTCTAACCAATACATAATTGTATGCGTTTTGAGATGCACTTTACAAATATACAGAAAAGTATGCTGCTTTTTAACTTTCAGGAGCTAATTCAACTTCCAATCCATTTAGTTCTGGAGTAATACGAATTTGACAGCCCAATCTGCTATTGTCTTCTACATAAAAAGCTTCTGCTAACATCATATCTTCATCCTTTCCCATTTCTGGTAATTCGTGATCAGATTTCACATAGCATTGACAAGAGGCGCACATGGCCATTCCACCGCAAACACCAATAGTTCCTTCAGGTGCTAGTTCGTAAGACCGAACGACCTCCATCAAGTTCATGGCCATATCTGTTGGCGCAAGAATGCTGTGAGTGACTCCTTCTCGATCCGTTATTTTTATGGTAATGTCTTTCATAGGGGTTGGGCTTTAGGTGCTAGTGGTTAGGTTTTAGGGTTTTAGTGATTTGATCAAGCCGAAAGTCATTTTTGCAATTTCATTAGATTTTTCAATCAATTCTTTAGCTGTTTTTTCTGAAATAAAATCTAAACGGACAGCTAAATAAAGCATTGATCGAACTTCGCTATTTGACGCTAAGGAAAAATATAAAAATCGCTTAAAATCAGGGTTTGTATTTCTGTCAAATCCTTCTACAATATTGTTAGAAATTGAAATAGAGGCTCTTTTTATCTGGTCGCAAAAAGCATAGTCTTTGGTGTTTTTAAATTGCTGGTATATGGCAACCGAAAAATCTTGTGCCTTTTGCCAAACAACAATATCTTCAAATTTTCTAATTCCCATGTCTTAAATAATTTATTCTAACGAACTAACACCTAGCTACTAACACCTAGCTACTAACATCTAATTAATCGCTTTTACAACTGCTTTTGGGGCTTCTTTTTTAGTGCCGTCAAATCCTTCTACGCCACCTACAGTGGTATATTTCATTACGTATTTTTTATCTGGGAAAATACGTTTATAAGCACTTTGACACATCATTGTTGCTTCGTGAAAACCGCATAAAATCAATTTTAATTTTCCAGGATAGGTATTGACATCTCCAATCGCATAGATTCCAGGAACATTCGTCTGATAATCTAATGCATTGTTTACTTTGATGGCATTTTTTTCTATTTCCAATCCCCAATTGGCAATGGGGCCTAGTTTTGGAGATAGTCCAAAAAGCGGAATAAAATGATCTGTTTCTAAAATAAAGTCTTCTTTTCCTTTGGTAGCAATTACAACACCTGTTACCTGATTGTCTCCTTTAATCTCTTTAATTTCTGAGGGTGTTATCAGCTTAATTTTACCAGCGTCTTTTAATTCTTGTACTTTGTCTACAGAATCTAAAGCACCTCTAAATTCGTTACGTCTGTGCACTAAAGTCACACTTGCAGCAATGTCTGCTAAGAAAATTGACCAATCCAATGCAGAGTCTCCACCTCCAGCAATCACCACTTTTTTATTGCGATACATTTCAGGCTCACGAATCATGTATTCTACACCTTTATTTTCGAAATCAGCGATGTTTGGAATTGGGGGTTTTCGAGGCTCAAAACTACCAAGTCCGCCTGCAATTGCAACAACAGTTGCATGGTGTTTTGTCCCTTTGTTAGTGGTCACAATAAAAGTTCCGTCGTCTTGTTTGTCTATGGTTTCTGCACGTTCTCCTAAGGTAAAGCCTGGTTCAAACTGTTTGCATTGTTCCAATAGATTGTCCGTTAGTTCTCCCGCTAAAATTTCTGAAAAACCAGGAATGTCATAGATGGGTTTTTTTGGGTAAATCTCAGAACATTGTCCGCCTGGATGAGGCAATGCATCAATTAAATGACATGTTAATTTTAAAAGACCAGCTTCAAAAACGGTAAACAATCCTGTAGGACCTGCGCCAATTATTAAGATATCTGTTTGTATCATATGTTTAAAATCTGACAAAAATAAGTGTTGTGATTGTCTTAGAAGCTGACTTTTATCAGTTAACTAATATTTAAAACTTTTTCAATCTGTGGTGCGTGTTTTTTAATAATAGCTTCCACGCCATTTTTTAAGGTCATTTGATTTACGGAGCAGCTAACACAAGTACCTTCTAATTGTACACGAACCATATTATTTTCTATGGATAAAAGCTTAATATTGCCTCCATCGACTATTAAAAACGGACGAATTTCTTCCAATGCTTTTTCTACATTTTCGAGTGTTTCTTTTGCTGTCATAATGCCTTTGTTATTTTGTGCTACAACCACTCATTGTTGTAATTCTTACAACTTCTGTTGGCGGTAAATTTGTGTTTCTTTTTAGTACTTGAGCAACCATTTCTTTTGTAATTTGTGCAAAAGTAGCTTCTAAAGGAGTATTGTTTTGTAAAGCTACAGGATGCCCAACGTCTCCAGCTTCTCGAATACTTTGAACCAAAGGAACCTCTCCAAGAAATTGAGTTTGAATGTTTTTGGCTAAATTTTTCGCTCCATCTTGTCCGAAAATATAATATTTATTGTCTGGCAACTCTTCAGGTGTAAAATACGCCATATTTTCTACAATTCCTAAAACAGGCACATTGATGCTTTCTTGTTGAAACATGGCAACACCTTTTTTAGCATCTGCCAAAGCAATTGCTTGAGGAGTGCTCACAATTACGGCTCCATTTATTGGTAAAGCCTGTACAATTGATAAATGGACATCTCCAGTTCCAGGAGGTAAATCAATTAATAAGAAGTCTAATGTTCCCCAATCTGCATCAAAAATTAATTGATTCAATGCTTTTGACGCCATCGGTCCACGCCAAATTACAGCTTGATTCGGATTGGTAAAAAAGCCTAGGGATAATAATTTTACACCATAGTTTTCTACAGGCTTCATTTTAGAACGCCCATCTACAGTTACGGATTTCGGTTTCTCGTTTTCTACGTCAAACATTAAGTGCATGGACGGTCCGTAGATGTCAGCATCTAAGACTCCTACAGAAAACCCCATTTTAGCCAGTGAAACTGCCATATTTGCTGTAATGGTAGATTTCCCAACGCCTCCTTTTCCGGATGCAATGGCAATAATGTTTTGAATATTCGGAATTTCTTTTCCTCTAATTTGAGTTGGATTCTCTTTGGTTGGTACAACTGCTTTTACAGTTACTTTTACGTTGATTTTTTGACCAACGTGTTCATGTATGGCTTTCATGATATCAACTTCTACACGCTTTTTTGCTTGTAAAGTTGGATTGCCAATCGTTACATCTACAATAACGTCATCACCAAAAGTAACAACATTTGTAATGTTTTTATTTTCTACCAAACTTTTCCCTTCTCCAGGAGCAGTAATGGTTTCTAATGCTTTGTATATGTCTTGTTTTTTAAAACTCATGTTTTTATAAAATGTCAAGTTGAGAGGATAAAACCTTTAATTGAGATTAATTCTAAATTGCAAATATAGGCTTTACAGTTCAGATAGTAAAGGAGATACTTATGGATTATTGATGAAAATACTACTTGGAAATTTCGAAAATATCAAGGCAATTCTTTACTTGGATTCCAAAATACAGTATCAAAATCTTGAATTTGATTGTGGGTAACAACAATCCCTTCGCTTTCTAGCAATTGCTGCATAAGGTTTGTGCCCTCAAAATGATGTTTTCCTGTGAGCAATCCTTTTCGGTTTACCACTCGGTGCGCGGGAACATCTTCTTGTTTTCCAGAACTATTCATTGCCCAGCCAACCATTCTTGCAGAACGTGCAGCGCCTAAATAGTTGGCAATTGCACCATAGCTGGTTACTCTTCCGAAGGGAATTAACCGCGCCACAGCATAGGATTTTTCAAAGAAATTATCAGCTTGTTGCATCTGAGCAATTTACAACATTTTAATGAGTGAAATAACGGCTACGATTCCTGTAATAGCGGATAATATATAATTGAAGTATTTTGAAAATCGTGCAATTTTAGATTTTATTTTTTCAGCAAATAAAATATAACTGTATAAAATCAAATACGTGCCTAAAGCCGCTCCCAAAGTAAATAAAAGAACACTAACGGTATCTAGTTCTAGCCAATCATACATGTTAAAAGCAGCTCCAACTCCACAGTAAAATGGAATGGAAAACATATTTATTATCGACAATCCCATGCCAGTAATAAATCCGCTACGCTTCGATTTTTTAGATGAAATTTCTTGTTGTTCTTGTCTAGCTTTCCGAAAGAAGAAAATAGATAAAAAAGAAAACACAACAATTGCTGCTGTTTCTATAGATTCTAAAATAATAGGGTTTTCATAAATGATTTGTAAAAAAAGTAAGGCAAAAAAAGCTTGAAAAACAACAATTACGGAAACTCCAACAGCAAACTGAATGGCTGTTTTTTTGTTTTTTTCAATGCTGATTTTTGTAGCTGTAATGTTCAGCATACTTGGCGAAATAGACCCCACATATGAAATTGCAAATCCAAGTAGAAACTGTATAAAAAACATAGTGCTATTTTTTATAGTTGATTCTAAACTTGATATATGTAATCGGTTTGCCTTTTTCTAAATATTGTTTTTCGTAGAAGGTTTGTGTGCTTGTGAGCTCTTCAGAACTGTACACATTCTTATAAATATCATGATTCGATTCTAGAATTTCATGACCTTCACCATGCAATAATCCTAAGGTGTAACCGTGCATAAACTCGCTGTCTGTTTTTAAGTTGACAAGCCCATTTTCTTTTAAGATATGATGGTATTTTTTAAGAAAGTCAGCATTGGTTAAACGATGTTTGGTGCGTTTGTATTTGATTTGTGGATCTGGAAAAGTGATCCAGATTTCATCTACTTCATTTTCAGAAAACAACTGATCAACTAATTCGATTTGTGTTCTGATAAAAGCAACATTTGGCAGGTTTTCTTCGAGTGCAGTTTTTGCTCCGCGCCAAAACCGAGCTCCTTTAATGTCAATGCCAATAAAATTTTTGGCAGAATTTTTTTGTGCCAAAGCAATGGTATACTCCCCTTTTCCGCAGCCTAATTCTAATACAATTGGATTGTTGTTTTTAAAAAAAGCATGCCACTTTCCTTGCAGAGAGAAACCATTTAGTATCTCCTCTCTTTTAGGCTGAATGACATTAGAAAACGTTTCATTCTCATGAAAACGTTTCAATTTATTTTTGCTTCCCAAGGTGAAATTTATTCAGCAGAATCTTCGATGCCTTCTCTTTGAAAACGTTTTGACTCTTTCATCCAGTATCCGAATAATACCAAACCAGTGATTATAAAAATCCAACTAACCACATTTGATTCCCACCAGTTAAGGTCACCTAAACGCAATGCATCGAAAGGAGCAAAAGCCCAAGTAAAAAAATCACCAATTAATCTAAAAATATTGCCTGCTATCATAACTTAAGTATATTTACACTGCAAAAATATAAAAACAAATGATGTTAGCCAATTTTTTCGGCAAATCAAAACCAGTTAATTTTATACTCATTAGCGTACTTTTTATACTATACGTTATTTTGTTTTCTGTTGTCTACAATTTTGAGAACATTCATATTGAATTATGGATACACATACTAGAAGGTTTTATTGTCTTTTTAGTACTCTTTTTTCTGTATAATTTTATTGTATCTGAGAATAGATTGACACAAGATAATTCCTATGCTTTTTTGTTTTTTGTGATAAGTTTGGGGTTTCTTCCTAATGTGGTTTCTGATTTTAAAACAGTGATTATCAGCTTATTGTTGTTGATGTTTTTAAGAGAAATATACAGTCTTAGAAGGCCAAAAGCTGTGTTGAAAAAATTATTTGATGCCGGATTGTGGTTGGGATTTCCTTTTATTTTAGAGCCTTTTACGGTTGTTTTTTTTCTATTGATCTTCACAGCGATTATCCTTTTTATAAAAGTTACAATTCGAACAATTGTAATTCCTGTTTTAGGATTTGCTACCCCATTATTTTTGTATTATACCTATTGTTTTTATACGAATCAAATGAGTTTGTTTACGTATTTGTTTGAATTTACATTTTCATATGATTTTAGCATTTACAATACGCCTTTTTACCAACTGACTTTTGGATTTTTTGGATTTTTTGTGTTGCTGTCAATTATAGCAAGATCTTCAAAGATATTTTCTGTTAGGAATCGATTTAAAAAAAGTTGGATTTTACTACTGTCTCATTTAATTGTCGCAATTGTGTTTGTAGTATTGCTAAGAACGCACAGTGGAGCAGAAATGATTGCAGTAAGTATTCCGGTAACTATTATTATTGCCAATTGGATTCAATCTGTAAAGAAAAAAGAGGTTACAGATGTTGTACTTGCACTCTTTTTAGTATTTTCTTTTGCGATTCACTTTATAGTTTAGTACCAAAAGCCAAATCACCAGCATCACCCAATCCTGGAATGATATATCCTTTGTCATTCAGTTCGTCATCAATAGTAGCAATCCATAAATGCGTGTTTTCTGGAAAGTGATTTTTAATAAAATCGATACCTTCTGTAGAAGCCATTACTGCAACAATATGAATTTCTTTTGCGGTTCCATGTTTCTTAATGGCTTTATAAACGGCAACCAAAGATTGTCCAGTTGCCAACATCGGATCTGCCAATAGCAAGGTTTTATTTTCAATAGATGGTGCTGCAAAATAGTCTACGGAAATTTCGAAATCTGCAGTATTATTTGGGCGATGACGATAGGCTGAAACAAAGGCATTCTCTGCAGCATCAAAATAATTTAGCAAGCCTTGATGTAACGGCAAACCCGCTCTTAAAATAGAGCACAATACAATATCATTATTGGGTAGTTTACTGTTTTTTACGCCTAAAGGTGTTGTGATGTCTGTATCGGTGTACGAAAGGGTTTTGCTGAGCTCATAGCCCAAAATTTCTCCAATACGTTCAATATTTCTTCTAAAACGAAGCGAATCTTTCTGAATGATAACATCTCTGATTTCTGCGATAAATGTATTGAGTATGGAATTGTTTTTTTCTAGGTGATGAATGGTCATTACTTGTATTGGTTTTAAGACAAATTTAGTGAATTTGTTTTTATAGTAGTAGTTGCTCTTGTTTAAAATTAAGAAGGTTGAATGGTAAAAACAACCACTTCTAGCAGAAGTTACTATTTTTTTAGTGAATAATTTTCTTGATTGATACTTCTTTTAGAGATTGTTTTCGATTCATAATTCGTTAAATAATTACGTACCTTTGTGGCTGTATTAAAATTTTATTGAATGATTCAATCAATGACAGGATACGGGAAAACCGTATTGCAATTGCCCACAAAAAAAGTGACCATAGAGGTAAAATCTCTAAACAGTAAAAACTTAGATCTAAATGTTCGGATTCCGTCATATTATAAAGAAAAGGAATTAAGTGTTCGGAAAAAACTAGCGGCAAGTTTGGTGAGAGGGAAAATAGATTTTTCTATCTATGTAGAAATGACTGCAGATGAAACAACTACAGTTATTAATAAAGGCGTTGTACACCAATACATGCAACAATTAAAAAATGTACTATTTACAGGTGACACAGATGATGTTGAGCTGTTGAAAATGGCGATTAAAATGCCCGACGCTTTAAGCACAGAACGAGAAGAGTTAGATGAAAAAGAGTGGAGTTTGATTGATGCTGCAATTGACACTGCCATTAAAGATATTGTACAATATAGAATTGATGAAGCCGCTTCTTTAGAAGATGATTTTAAATTGAGAATTTCCAATATCAAAAAATATTTAGAAGAAGTAAATGCGTTGGACGCCGACCGTATTGAGCATGTAAAAGAGCGGTTGCAAAAAGCATTGACAGATTTAAAAGTAGAGACTGACAAAAATCGTTTTGAACAAGAGTTGATCTATTACCTAGAAAAACTAGATATCAACGAAGAAAAAGTTCGTTTGGCAAATCATTTAGAATATTTTTTACTAGAGTTGAATGGCAAAGAATCGAATGGAAAAAAGCTAGGATTTATTGTTCAAGAAATTGGTAGAGAAGTCAATACAACGGGCTCAAAAGCAAATTACGCTCCGATGCAAAAAGCGGTGATTCAGATGAAAAATGAGCTGGAAAAAATTAAAGAACAAATTTTAAACGTATTGTAATTTGATGAAAAAATTCGAAGGTAAGTTATTTGTTTTTTCAGCTCCATCAGGTTCAGGTAAAACAACAATTGTTCGCCATTTATTGGCACAAGAAAAACTCAATTTAGCGTTTTCTGTTTCTGCAACTTCGCGTGAAAAAAGAGGTGATGAAATTGACAAAGAAGATTACTATTTTATTTCTTTAGAAACCTTTAAAGAACATATTAAAGGGGATGACTTTTTAGAATGGGAAGAAGTATATAGAGACGATTTTTACGGAACGTTAAAATCAGAAATAGAACGTATTTGGGCGTTAGAAAAGCATATTATTTTTGATATTGATGTTGTTGGAGGATTGCGGATAAAAAAGAAGTATCCGAACAAGACATTGGCTGTTTTTGTAAAACCACCAAGTGTAGATGAGTTAAAAATACGATTGAAAAAACGCAAAACTGAAAGCGATGAAAAGATCAGTATGCGAATTGCAAAAGCATCGATTGAATTAGCAACCGCCCCTCAGTTTGATACAATTATTAAAAACTACGATTTGCCAGTTGCTTTAAAAGAAGCGGAAGATTTGGTTATCAATTTTTTAGAATTACCTAAGAACTCGAACGAATAATTTGGCATAAAAAATCAAGAAGAAGTCTTGTGTTTTTATCTTGACGCTACGATAAGTTACAATGAAAAACATCGGTTTATATTTTGGAACATTCAACCCCATTCATATTGGGCATTTAATTATTGCCAACCATATGGTGGAGCATTCTGATTTAGATGAAATCTGGATGGTGGTAACACCGCACAATCCATTTAAGAAAAAAAACTCTTTATTAGCAGACAATCATCGTTTGGAATTGGTGTATAAAGCTACAGAAAATTATCCTAAAATAAAACCTTCTAACATAGAGTTTTTACTGTCGCAACCAAATTATACAGTGCATACGTTGGCGCATATTGCTGAGAAATATCCAGCCCACTCTTTTAGCTTGATTATGGGAGAAGACAATTTAAAAAGCTTGCATAAATGGAAGAATTATACAGCTATTTTAGCACATCATCACATCTATGTGTATCCAAGAGTTTCTGAAGGGAACATCGAAACACAGTTCGACAATCATGCAAAAATTCATAGAATAGAAGCGCCTATTGTAGAAATTTCATCAACAAAAATTAGAGACGGAATTAAAACTCAAAAAAACACACGTCCATTGTTGCCAGAATCTGTTTGGGTGTATATTGATGAAATGAATTTTTATAAGAAATAGTTTCCCTATTTTTTCGTTGTATATTTGTAATTCTAATACATCTATTTGTGTCAAAAAAAACCAAAAAGAAAGGAAAATTCAGAGAAAAAATAACCAATAAATTTAGATTGGTTGTTTTGAATGAAGATACATTTCAAGAATACTTTTCCATCAAATTGTCTCGTTTAAACATTTTTGTTTTAGGCGGTATTTTTTCGATTCTATTAGTTTCTCTCACCACTATTTTTATTGCATTTACACCTCTTAAAGAATATATTCCGGGCTATTCTTCTACAAGCTTACAAAGAAAAGCAACCAAATTGGTGTATGAAACAGACTCGTTAAAAAATAGGTTAGGGGTTTTACAAAACTACACACAATCGTTGATTACAGTATTAACAGGAAACCATCCAATAACAGACGAAAATATCGATTCTCTTAAAAAAACAGCAAGCCAATCAACAGTTGATATAAAGAAATTAAATGCTACAAAAGCAGATTCTGTTTTCAGAGAAAAAGTAGAAAGTAAAGATCGTTTTCCTCTGTTTGATAAAGCAGAAAATAAAATTGATATCGTGTTTTTCGCTCCAATTACAGGAAATATTACACAAGATTTTAATGCCAATAACAAACATTTTGCGATAGATATTGTTGCGGTTACAGGTACGCCAATCAAAGTAATTGAAGACGGTACTGTTATCTTTTCTGAATGGACTGCAGAAACAGGGTATGTTATTATCATAGAGCATCTAAATGGATTTATTTCTGTGTACAAACACAATGGCGCCTTATTAAAACAACAAGGAGATTTTGTAAAATCAGGAGAAGTAATTGCTAGCGTTGGATCTACAGGAGAATTAACCACAGGACCGCATTTGCATTTCGAATTGTGGTATAATGGCTATCCAGTAAATCCGATTAATTACATAGATTTTGAGTAAATTAGTTGCTAGTTTTCAGGAAGCAGCTATCCTATTTAGGTAAAAAATGAACCTATAAAAACGACATTTTTTTAAAAATGTATATCTAAAAGAAAATGAGTATAAAATCTATTTTTGCCATTCCGTTTGCCAAACAAGTTCGAAAGCGAGTATATGCTTGGGCAAGCAATCCGCTTAAAACACAAGAAAAAGTGTTTAAAAAATTGATTTCAAAAGCAAAAAACACCGCTTTTGGGAAAGACCACGATTTTAAAAATATTCAAAACTATGAAGATTTTAAAAAACGAGTTTCAGTAAGTGATTACGAGGGATTAAGGCCTTATATAGATCGAATTGTTGCTGGAGAAAAAGATGTTTTGTGGAAAGGAAAACCCCTCTATTTTGCCAAAACATCAGGAACAACTTCTGGTGCAAAGTACATTCCGATTACCAAAGACTCCATGCCAACACATATCACAGCAGCACGAAACGCCTTGTTGTTTTATATTGCTGAAACAAATGACGCAAGCTTTGTAAATGGAAAGATGATTTTTCTACAAGGGAGCCCTGTGTTAGAAAGTGAGCATGGAATAAAATTGGGACGATTAAGTGGAATTGTGGCGCATTATGTGCCTCAGTACTTGCTTAAAAACCGGTTACCAAGTTGGGAAACCAATTGCATTGAAGATTGGGACACGAAGGTAAATGCCATTGTTGAAGAAACCATTCACGAAGATTTATCTGTGATTAGTGGAATTCCTTCTTGGGTGCAAATGTATTTTGAAAAGTTGATTGAAAAGACCGGAAAATCCATTTCCGAATTGTTTCCAAATTTCAATTTCTTTATCTACGGAGGCGTTAATTTTGAGCCGTATAAAAATAAATTCGAATCTTTAATTGGTAAAAAAATAGATTATATCGAATTATATCCAGCTTCGGAAGGGTTTATTGCTTATCAAGATTCTCAAACAGAAAAGGGAATGTTGTTGCAACTGAACAGTGGTATTTTTTATGAGTTTATTCCTGCGGATGAATTTTTTGACGAAAACCCGACAAGAATATCGCTAAAAGAAGTGGAGCAGCATGTGAATTACGTGCTAATTTTAAATACCAATGCAGGTCTTTGGGGGTATAATATTGGTGATACGATCGAGTTTACATCATTAAAACCCTATCGAATAAAAGTTACGGGACGAATCAAACATTTTATTTCAGCTTTTGGAGAACATGTAATTGGAAAAGAAGTAGAAAAGGCATTGAACGATTCAATACTAGGAACCACAATTAATATTAGCGAGTTTACAGTTGCTCCGCAAGTGAATCCAACAGAAGGAATTCCATACCACGAATGGTTTATTGAGTTTGACAAAGCTCCTGAAAACTTGGAAGAATTCGCCTCAAAAATAGACGCTTCTATGCAAACGCAAAATATGTATTATCTTGATTTGATTGAAGGAAAAGTATTGCGTCCGTTGATTATCAGAAAGGTGAAAAAAGGAGGCTTTCATGCATATATGAAATCGATTGGAAAGTTTGGAGGACAAAATAAGATTCCCCAGTTATCAGATAACCGGAAGATTGCAGCAGTTTTACAGCAGTTTTTGATAAAATAAGCCGAAATCCTGAGACAAAATTAGGATTGAAAATAGATTCTTTTTCTCGAGTTCTCGGGATCAGAATTGACAATTTTAATGCCTTTACAATGAAAATACAGTCAACAAATATCGGAGAAAAAAGAACCATCAATTGGAAAGGGAAAATGATCACTACGGGGATTTTTAAATTTCCTGTAGACCACCCCATTTTTATAGATAGTGAAATCGTAAGAGGAGATGTGATTTGTGACAGAAAATACCATGGCGGAATTGATCAAGCTGTTTATGGATATTCAGAAAAGCATTATCCGTATTTTAAGAATTTGCATCCAAATCTAGATTGGAATTACGGAATGTTTGGTGAAAACTTAACCATCGATAATTTGGACGAAACCCAAATCCGTGTTGGCGATATCTTTAAAGTGGGAGAAACAATTTTAGAAGTCACCAAACCTCGTCAACCTTGTATGACACTTGGTGTTCGATTTGATACCATGAACATTGTAAAACAATTTTGGAATTCGACAATGAGTGGTGTTTATTTTAAGGTGCTCCAAACAGGGTTTGTAAAAGTAGGAGATGAATTTGAACAGCTAAAAAGTTGTCTAGAAAACCCGACAATTGCAGAAGTTTATGAAATGAAAAGAGTTGAAACAAAAGGGGATACTAAAGTGTAAAAAAGCCAGCAACTTATTTTTTTTGCTACTAAACCTCTGATTTAAGAAATTTTTAATAGTGAACCAATCTTTTTACTCTTTGAGAAATTGCCGTTAAAATTTCATACGAAATGGTATCGGTTTTTTTTGCGATTTTTTCGACCATTTCTTGACTGTTAAAAAGAATAACTTCATCACCTTCACTACAAGTAATGTCTGTAATATCAACCATCATCATATCCATACAAACGTTTCCAATAATTGGTGCTTTTTGATTGTTGATAAGAACATGCCCATTTCCATTTCCTAGTTTTCTTGAAATTCCATCTGCATGACCAATCGGAATCGTTGCAGTTTTTATAAAACTTTTTGCAACAAAAGCTCTGTTGTACCCAACTGTTTCTTCGGGTTCAATTTGATGAATTTGTGAAATGATAGATATTAAGGAAACTACATTTTTGAGCTGCTTAGTTTCTGATGTGTCATTGCCAAAACCGTAGATGCCAATCCCAATTCGAACCATATCAAATTGTGCTTCAGGATAATTGATGACTCCAGATGTATTTAAAAGGTGGAGCATTGGTTTGTCTTCTAAGTGTGCGCAAATTTTCTTGGAAATACTTTTGAAATTGTTGATTTGGGTTGTCGTAAATACGTTTTCGTTTAGATCATCGCTTGCTGCCAAATGCGAAAAAACAGAAGCAACATGAATGTTGTTTGATTTTTTAATGTTGGCTAAAACAAAAGGCACATCCGTATGCGAAAATCCAATTCTGTTTAAGCCTGTATTGAATTCTAAATGTATTGGATAGTTTAGTAATAATTTGCGATCTGCTATTTCTAAAAAGGCCTTTAGAGTCGTAAAACTATACAAGTTTGGCTCTAGTTGATGCTCAATGATTCGTTCTAAATTTTGCAGTTGCGGATGCAATACTAAAATAGGAGTTTGAATGCCCGCATTTCTTAATGCAATACCTTCGTCTGTGTAAGCAACAGCGAAATAATCGGCTTTATCTTTTAGAATTGTTGCAATTTCTACAGCGTCGCTCCCATAGCCAAAAGCTTTTACAACGATTATAATCTTCGTTTTTTTCGCTAGTTTTTCTTTAAAATAGTTGAAGTTATGCCAAAGTGCATTTGTGTCAATTTTTAAAACAGTAACGTGATTATTCATTCTTTTTATTCTGAACTAGTTTCAGAATCTTTTAGGTTCGAAATATTTTCTTGCTGATGCTTTAAAGCCTTGTAATATGCGGCTCTACTTAAAGGTTCATATTCTTGAACTTCACCCAATAAGACCAAGTCATCATTATTGGCTTTTCTAAAACTATAATGGGCTAAGTTTCCTGTATGTGTGCACACCGCATGCACTTTAGTCACATATTCTGCAGTTGCCATTAAAGCAGGCATCGGACCAAAAGGATTTCCCTTAAAATCCATATCTAATCCAGCAACAATTACACGAACACCATTATTGGCAAGCGTGTTGCAAATGGCAACAATCTCATCATCAAAAAATTGCGCTTCATCAATGCCAACGACATCAACATCATCAGCCAATAAAAGAATATTGGAAGAAGAAGGAACGGGTGTGGAGCGAATTTCATTCGAATCGTGTGAAACCACCATTTCATCATCATAACGTACATCAACAGCTGGTTTAAAAATTTCTACACGTTGTTTTGCAAACTGAGCGCGTTTCAATCGTCGAATTAACTCTTCGGTTTTACCAGAAAACATGGATCCGCAAATAACTTCGATCCAACCAAATTGTTCTGTATGATTTACTGTATTTTCAAGAAACATTTTGTAATTTTAAAACTTGAAATATTTTTTTAAAATGTATGCCATATCAAGTAATACAAATTTATTAAAAAAATGATGCCAACCGTCAATTAATTTATCAACTTATGCACAAAAAATTAGCGACAGACTTAACAAGCTTAGCGCACAGTGTTTTACAATTAAAGAATAAAGAAGATGTACTTGTGTTAAAACAAAAAGCGTATGAGATTTACGAAAAATTAACTGTTTTAGCATATGTGAATGAATATATAGAGACCACCCCCAATGCTACAGAAACGAAAGAAGCATTGCTGGAAAAGATTAAATCTGTCGAAAAGCCTCCTCTTGAAGAAAAGATAGAAGAAGTTGCTGAAACAATTATTGAAAAAATAGTTATTGAAGAAACTGTTGAAGTTGAAGAAGCAAATAAGGAAGAGGTTGTAGAGAAAATTATTGAAGAACCTTTTGATTCTGAGGACTCGAAAGAAGAGACGTTGTTTTCTGGTATTGATGCCGTTGAAGAGGACGCTATAAAAGAAGCTGAAGAAAAGAAGATAATTAGCTTAGAAGAGGAACTAGAAGATACAATTTCGATAGATGTTGCGGCAAATTTATTTGAAAAACCTGTTGTTAAAAAATCGTTGAACGATCAAATTCATCAGAATTTACAAATAGGCTTAAACGATCGAATTGCTTTTGTAAAACATCTTTTTAGTGGAAGTCAAGAAGATTTTAATAGAGTAGTTTCGCAATTGAATTCGTTTAAAACAGAAAAAGAAGCGAAAAAATTTATTAAGAAAATGGTGAAGCCAGACTATAGTTGGGCTGACCAAGAAGAATATGAAACGCGTTTTATGGAAATTGTAGGGCGTAGATTTTTATAAAAAAAAGACAATCCATATAAACACATGAAAATAGAAGTTTCTAACAGAGAAATACTAGACAAGTATACTATTTTGGAGATTAAACTTTCTGAAATAAAGGATGCTAAAAAACGCGTAAACATTCAGCGTGAATACAACGTTTTAACACCCGTTGTTGAAAGCATTTACGCCGAAGTAAAAGATAAATCGCATCTAAACCAGCTACAAAATAATTTGTTAGAGGTGAATAAAAAATTATGGAAAATAGAAGACGATATTAGAGAGTGCGAGCGCGCTACTGATTTTGGAAAACCCTTTGTAGATTTAGCACGTGCTGTATATTACACCAATGACGACCGGTCAGATGTTAAAAAAGAAATTAACGAATTTACAGGGTCAGATTTGGTAGAGGAAAAATCGTACGAAGCATATAAGCCACAATAAAATTTAGCAATGAAGCGTAAACTACACCTTCTTTTTTTACTAGTTTTTTTAGTTGGATGCGAAACAACGTATCAAACGCAAACATTTCGGCAAAAAAACATTCCATCAGCCCCAAATTATGAGGATGAAAAAGCATGGGCAGTATTGCCTTCAAAATATCCAGAGGGATTAAAGTCATTTGCAACAAATACTATAAAAGATTTAAAAGCAGATGTTTTTTATGTGTATCCTACATTGCTAATGGATACAAAAGATCTTCGTTGGAATGCTCCAATCGATGACCTTGAACAAAATACTAGAATTGTAACATTGACTGTAAAATACCAAGCGTCACCATTTGCAACGTCGGGGAAAATCTATGTTCCTATTTATCGACAAGCACATATTCGCTCGTATAGTTTGTATAAAAAGGGAGGGAAACAGGCTTTTGAAATTGCCTATGCGGATGTTAAAAAGGCTTTCGAGACCTATTTAAAAAAGTACAATAACGGAAGGCCAATTATTCTTGCGAGTCATAGTCAAGGTACAAACCACGCAACACAATTGCTAAAAGATTTTTTTGATGGAAAACCATTACAAAAGCAATTAATTGCGGCATATATTCCTGGAATGGGGATTAAGCCTAATGAATTTAAAACAGTGAAGCCTATGGTAAAGCCTTCAGAAACTGGAGGGTTCGTTTCATGGAATACACGTAAAAGAAATTCATATCCTAAAAAGAAAGATGTCTATAAAGGCTCCGTAACAACCAATCCAATTACTTGGGACTCAGCATTAAAAACAACTAGAGATCAGCATAAAGGGTTTTTGTATTCGAATGATAAGTTGTACGAAAAATCGTTTACTGCAGAAATTACCGATGGAATGGTATGGATTTCATTACCGCATTTTCCATTGCGTTATTTTGCCATCTTCAAAAAGAATTATCACATAGGAGATATCAATTTGTTTTGGCAAGATATTAAGGAAAATGCAGAGTTAAGAACAAAAACGTGGTTGGAGAAAAATCTTTAGGTTGAGATTGTCATTCCCGTGGAAACGAGAATGACAAGAAAGGGTTGTGTCAAAATAATTTAAACCTTATCCTATTTTTTCTTTCAATCGTTCAATTTCTTTTTTACTATTTCCAATAAAAATTTCACTACCAACAATAAAAACAGGGCGTTTTAAAAAGGTGTATTCGTCTAAGATGAACTGTCTATAATCAGTTTCTGATAGTTCTTGACCTTTTAAATCCATCGCTTTGTACAATTTTGCACGCTTGTTAAATAGGGTTTCATAACTTTCAGACAACGCGTAGAGTTCTTCTAATTGATGTACGCTAACGGGATTCGATTTTATTTCTTGTAGTTCAAATCCGTCAGTGTTTACTTCTTTTAAAATGCGTCGACAGGTATCGCAGGTTTGTAGAAAATAGACTTTCTTCATTTTTACGTGTTATTTATGATACAAAGAAAGATAAAATCAGCAATCTTTGCTATTTTTACACAAAATATAAATAGATGAACCGAGCATGTTAAGGTTTTTGTCATCCAAGGAATGATAAATAGCGAACCTACCTGCGGCAGGCAGGCAGCATGTGACCGTTAAAAAACAATACATATAAACACATGAAAACTCAGTTTGCAATTCTAAAAACCTCAAGAAAAATCCTTTTAAAAATTATTGAAGGATTGACCATAGAACAGCTCCACAAAATACCAGACGGATTTAAAAACAATATCGCATGGAATTTGGCGCATTTGGTTGTTACTCAGCAGTTATTGCATTATAAGCTTTCAGGGCTAGATTGTTTGGTTCCAGAAGAATTGATAGATCAGCATAAAAAAGGAACGTCGCCAACAAAGGGATTCACTGAAGAAGAATTTGAAGAGGTAAAGGAACTGTTTATTGGACTGCCAGACACCTTGCAAGAAGATTATGAAATGGGGATTTTCGAAAATTATTCAGAATATCCAACAAGCACAGGTTTTGTGTTGGATTCGATTGATTCAGCAATTGCCTTTAATAATTTTCACGAAGGAATTCATTTAGGAACCATCTTAGCGATTAAGAAATTAGTATAAATATTGATTGTTTTACACATCAATTATCAATAGCATTTATCATGAAATTCAATACAAAAACAATACACGGAGGTCAAGAACATGAGCCAAGTACAGGTTCGGTAATGCCACCCATATTTCAAACATCAACCTACGCACAATCAAGCCCTGGAAAGCATAAAGGGTATGAATATTCGAGAGCTGCAAATCCAACAAGAACTGCGTTAGAAAATAGTTTTGCTGCCATTGAAAATGGAACTCATGGTTTTGCTTTTTCTTCGGGATTGTCTGCCATAGATTGCGTTTTAAAAATGCTAAACCCAGGTGATGAAGTTATTGCTGGAGATGATTTGTACGGAGGAACGTACCGAATGTTTACCAAAATGTTTGGGAAATACGGATTGAAATTTCAATTTGTAGACATGAATTCTGTAGAAAATGTTTCGAAGGCAATTACAGATGCTACAAAACTAATTTGGTTAGAAACACCAACAAACCCGTTGATGAAAATTGCAGACATTGAAGCCATCACCAACGTTGTAAAAGCTAAAAATTCAAAAATTTTAGTAGCTGTTGATAACACGTTTGCAACACCATACTTACAACGTCCGTTAGATTTAGGAGTAGATATTGTGATGCATTCGGCAACCAAATATTTAGGAGGTCATTCAGATTTAGTTATGGGCGCCTTAATGGTAAAAGATGCAGCGTTGGCAGAGGAATTACATTTTATTCAGTTTGCTGGTGGAGCGGTTGCCGGACCAATGGATAGTTTTTTAGCCTTAAGAGGCATCAAAACATTACATATTAGAATGCAACGTCATTGTGAAAATGGAAGGGCAGTTGCTCATTATTTGGAAAATCATCCAAAAGTAAAAGAAGTTTTTTATCCAGGTTTAGAAAGTCACCCGAATCATGATATTGCTAAAAAACAAATGGACGATTTTGGAGGAATGGTTTCTTTTCGATTAAAAGATGAAAGTCAACAAGCAGCATTTACATTTTTAGAAAACACCACCGTATTTACCTTGGCTGAATCATTAGGAGGTGTAGAAAGTTTGGTAAATCATCCAACAACCATGACACATGCCTCGATACCAGTAGAAGAAAGAGAGGAAATCGGAATTACAGATTCTTTAATTCGCCTAAGTGTTGGAATTGAAGACATCAATGACTTGCTGCAAGACTTAGAGCAAGCATTGAATAGATAATAAAAAAGAGGCTGTTTATAAACAGCCTCTTTTTTATTGTATCACAAATTGTTCATTAAAGTGCCAATTGGCTCTTATCTTGAAAACTTCGGGATGATAGAGTACCTTTTCAGGCTTTTCTTTCCGAAGGTAATTTCCTGTATCCCATTTGTTATTTCCATTAGCATCAATAATGGCTCTAATCATATAGCTGTTTGGTTTTAATAAATTGAAATTCAACAAGGTGCTTTTGTCGACAAAAAAACGCTGTATAAAATCTCCTTTTTTAGTAAGTAATTCAATAATAACTGGAGCGATGGTGTTTTTCTGTATGTCTAAAATAATGCTTCCATAATCTTCAGGTTCTTTTGTTGAGAATAGATAATTTAAGGAATCGTTTTGCGTTTTTAAAAGATCTGTCAATGCCTTTGGATAGAGGTTTAATTGATATTTAGTGTTGTATTTTTTATCAAACAGAAAGGCTATTTTGTTCGATTCCGCATCAATTTCAGTAGTGTACGAGACTCTTAAAGAATCTTTTTTAGTGATAAACTTAATGTTGTTTGTATCTATTTTTGTAATCGGATTGTTACTTGAAAAGATAAGTGTATCCCTTAAATCGAGTGTTCTGCTGATGGTTGGATTTATTTTTAAAGAGTCTGTGTTTTTACTTCGTAGAAATACGGTAACCGTATCTGTAAAATTTTCCGCACTTACTTTAAAAATCAAAGAATCGTTTTTAATGTTAGAAGAATACCAATAATTCAGTGTGTCTTTATCCGTTTCAAACTTCGAGACACTTTTATAAGTATCAGAAGATTCAGAAAGGTTTTCTATTGTTAATCCTTTCGGATCTCCTTCAAAACCAAAAATAAGATGCCCTTTACTAATCTCTTTAGGTCTTGCCAATTTAAAGGGAGCGATTTCTTTATACAATGCAATCGGTGTTTTTAGAATGCTGTCTTCAGGTAATTTTATATGCCGAGGGTACACACCAATTTTATCTTCTTTGGGGTTGAACAAGTAGTTGTTAGAAACATCTTTTAAGGCAAGAAGTAAGTAGGTTCCTTTTTTGATATTAGTAAGGTCAAACAATGTAGAATCTACCGTATTTGTTACATAACTTGGTTTTTGTCTGTAGATGATTGAATCGGTAAATGTCGAATCAATTTTATAGAGTAAAACACTGATGTTTTTTTCAGGTTCTTTCTGAAAAGCATCTTTTACAGTTCCTTTTGTTTGTAGGGAATCAATAAAATCTCCTGTAGAAAAAATGTATTTAAAGCGTTCTAATTTATTGCCTTCATTGTTGTCTTGGATGCTATTTCCAAAATTAAATGTATAGGTAGTTTGCTCTTTTAAAGTGTCGATAATTTTAATAGTAATCAATTTACTTGGAGTTCCTTGCGGAGTTATTGTTGGAAGGTATTTTAAGGGGGGCGAAATAACCAATTGCTGCGTGACATCTTTTAAGGTGATGTACTCATTAAAATAAATTTTGATTTTATCACTCTTAAAATGAATGCTTTTGTAGGGAGGATTTGCCGTGACCATTAAGGGAGCAAGGCTGTCTTTTTTACCGCCACTAGGCCTTCCTTTTCGAGCGCAATTACTAGTTAAGAGAATGATGGCAACTACAGAAAATAAAAGTCTACTAAAGTGTTTCAATACGGTAATTTTACTACAAATTAACAATTTTTTTAGATCAATTACTTTGATTGTTTGGTATTTTATTCTGTATAGGCAATCGTTGCAATACTAATGGTATTATTTTCTGATTTTAAGATTTCTTTGCAACAGGCTTCTAAGGTTGCACCCGTAGTAATGACATCGTCAATTAGTAAAATATGTTTGTTGTTGAAAGTTTCAAGATCTGTGACGCTAAATTTTGTCTCGAGGTTGCTAAATCTCTCAAAACGTTGTTTAAACGTTTGTGTAGTTGCTGATGAGGTTCGAATTAAAATATTGGGTTTGTAGGTTGTGTTGAGTTGTTTTGCGAGTGCAATTCCAAACGTAGTGAGCTGATTGTAGCCTCGTGTTTTTAATTTCTTTGGATGCAAGGGCACAGGAACAATACAATCTATTTCAGTAAACTTGCCAGATTTTTTGAGTTGAAAACCAAACCAATCGCCAAAAAAGCGACCAATTTTCTGATTTCCTTTGTATTTAAGACTGTGAATTAAACGTTTGGTTTTTCCTTCTTTTCGATAGAATAAGAAAGAGATTGCCATGTCAATCGGAACCCTTCCTGAAAAAGCCGCGGCAATTTTATTGTTTTTAAAATTAGGATAGCTGATGATCGGTAAGTCGTGTCTGCAATGTGTACAAATCAATTCTTCAGATGGCACTAGGGCAGACTCACAAGTCACACATGTTTTAGGGAAAAACAGATAGAAAAGATCTTTTATAAAACGCATTTTCAAGAACAAGGTACGAGATTTTAAAATAGGGGGGCAAGAAAAAGAAGAGAAAAGCATTGAGGGGTAGTGTTTTATGGAAAATGTTTTTGTAAAAAACCCGTTTCTTACAGAAATAAGAATATATTTGCCCCCAAATTTTAAAGACGAATCTAAAGATCACACCATGGAAAACAACAGTTCAAACAACAAAACAGCACGTATTATACTCATCATTTTATTGGCAGTCGTAGTAGGCTATGCAGTATATACACGTAATGAGTACACAAAATTAACCACTGTATTTACAGAAGAAAAAGCAGCATTTACGGCAGATTTAAAGGACATGGTGGCAAAATACGACGAGGCGATTGCTCAAAAAACAACCATTTCTGAAGCATTGATGACAGAAAAGCAAAAAATTGAAGACTTACAAGCCGAGGTAACAAGCATGAAAGCGAGTAACTACCAATTAATTCGTGGGTATAAAAGAAAAGCTGCGAAAATGCAAGCAGCCAACAAGCGTTTGTTTTTTGTAAACGATTCTTTAACGGCAGCCAACAATTCGTTAACAACAGATTTGGGTGCTGCAACCGCTCAAATATCTAAACAAATTGCGGCAAACGATGCTTTAACATCTAACAATGCAAATTTATCGAACCAAGTAGCTCTTGGGTCTCGTTTGCAAATAATGAACACCAAAGTAAGTGCCATGCACAAACGTAGAAGTGGTAAAATGACCAAAACGTCTAGAGCTAGAAGAACAGATGTTTTTATCACAAATTTTACCATTGCTAAAAATGAAATAGCCACCGAAGGAGACCGTGCAGTTGTTGTACAAATACTAAATACTGCTGGAGACGTACTTACAGAAGACACCATGTCTGTAGCATATGCAAACAACCCTGTGGCTGTTGTTTCTGTTGCAGCCATCGACAGCGATGTGCTTCAAAAAGGAACGCATACGGTGCGTGTTTTTATTGAAAAACGCCCTGTAGGAGTTGCGCAAGTAATTTTAAAGTAATTGAGCTCAGTAGATAGATTCATAGTATTCATTTAGCAATGTTCCGTGTCAGATCGAGCGGAGTACAGAGCTGTTTATAAAGATGATAGTTCTCGACTCCGCTCGAACAGACAGGCTACTATATATGCCCTGCCTGCGGCAGGCAGGCCCCTCCTTCTCGCCTGAGGCTGATAAACCGACGGGTAGGATATTTGATACTCGGTGTTTTGTCATTTCAAACTTGTATGTGACTATCTACGGACCTCTATAAAGTAATTTACGTTTTAAAGAACGGTTTAATTTAAAAAGTGAAGGTAGCGAAAGCTATTTTCACTTTTTTGTTTTTTAGTCCGAAACGCTTTCCTATTTTTGCAGTATGGCAAAACAAGAAGATCAATTTAAAAAAGTACTATCGCACGCAAAAGAATATGGTTATGTATTTCAATCAAGTGAAATTTATGATGGATTAAGTGCGGTATACGATTATGCTCAAAACGGCGTAGAATTAAAGAAAAATATTAGAGATTATTGGTGGAAATCAATGGTGCAGTTGAACGAAAATATTGTGGGTATTGACGCTGCAATTTTAATGCATCCAACTACTTGGAAAGCTTCCGGACACGTAGATGCGTTTAACGACCCTTTAATCGATAATAAAGATTCTAAAAAACGGTACAGAGCAGATGTCTTGATTGAAGATTATTGCCTGAAAATTGAAGGTAAAATTGAGAAAGAAGTTAAAAAAGCGGCAAAGCGTTTTGGAGATGCGTTCAATAAAGAAGAATTTTTAGCAACCAATGGGCGCGTAAAAGGATATCAAGAAAAAATAGCGTCCATTTTAGCAAGAATGGGCAAGTCACTAGAAAATGAAGATCTGGCAGATGTGAAAGCCTTGATTGAAGAATTGGAAATTGCGGATCCGTTAACAGGTTCTAGAAATTGGACAGATGTAAAACAGTTCAATTTAATGTTTGGCACCAAATTAGGGGCATCTGCAGAAAGTGCCATGGACTTGTATTTACGTCCAGAAACAGCACAAGGTATTTTTGTAAACTTCTTAAATGTGCAAAAAACAGGTCGCATGAAAATTCCGTTTGGAATTGCACAGACAGGAAAAGCGTTCCGTAATGAAATTGTGGCGCGTCAGTTTATTTTTAGAATGCGTGAGTTTGAACAAATGGAAATGCAGTTTTTTGTAAAGCCAGGAACTCAAAAAGAATGGTACGAAAAGTGGAAAGAAACACGTCTTCAATGGCATTTGTCTTTAGGCCTGGGAGCAGAAAATTATCGTTTTCACGATCATGATAAATTGGCACATTATGCCGATGCAGCAGCAGATATTGAGTTTAAATTCCCGTTCGGATTTAAAGAATTGGAAGGAATCCATTCTCGTACAGATTTCGATTTAAAAGCACATGAAAAGTTTTCTGGAAAGAAATTACAGTATTTTGACCACGAAGAAAACAAAAGCTATGTGCCATATGTAGTGGAGACTTCGATTGGTTTGGACAGAATGTTTTTGGCAGTTTTTTCAAATTCGTTACAAGAAGAAGAGTTAGAAAATGGAACCACAAGAACGGTGTTAAAATTACCTTCGGTATTGGCACCCGTAAAAGCGGCTATTTTACCCTTGGTAAAGAAAGACGGTTTGCCAGAAATAGCACGTAAAATTGTAGCAGATTTAAAGTGGGATTTCAATGTAGCCTATGATGAAAAAGATGCAGTTGGACGTCGATATAGAAGACAAGATGCAAACGGAACTCCGTTTTGTATTACCGTAGATCATGATACCTTAGAAGACAATACCGTTACGATTCGTCATCGCGATACGATGGAACAACAACGTGTAAAAATTTCTGAACTAAAAGGGATTATCGATCAAGAAGTCAATGCGAAATCTTGGTTGCCAAAATAAATAGGCATCCGTATTTGTTTAAGCATTCTGGCACGCGATTAATCCACCATATGCTATGGCGATGGATCGGTCTTTGGCAACTTCTTGATATTCGGGATTCGAAATCATCGTAAAAAAGTTTTCCACGGATGGGTATTCTACCAAAAAAATAAGCTGTGGTTGGTTTTCTGAATTTCCAATAACAGTACTATGAACTTGTCCTTTCCATAGCAGTTTTGCACCTGCTTTTTTGATAAAAGGACCTGCGTTTTTAAAATAACGCATATAGGCTTCTTGCCCAGTTTCTCCAGTGCTTGTTTTTAAATTGAATTTCAGAATATTAAGCATTACCAAAGGCGTGTTTTCTGGGTATTTTTGCAGTTCGGCCAATTGTGCTTTGGTTGGAGAAATTTGATTCGATAGCATATATGATTGAATTAAAGTTGATATATAAGTAGTCTAAGGTATCGAAAATTACTTACATCAATTTTATCAACTCAAGAATTAACGGTCTGAAAATGAATGATACACGGATTAAGTCTTGTCTCTATTTTAAGCCAGTTCCAATGCAATTTTTATCATGTCGTTAAAAGATTGCTCTCTTTCTAGGGCCGTTGTCGCTTCCCCAGTAAGAATATTGTCACTTACTGTAAGTATAGAAAGCGCTTTGACACCAAATTTTTTAGCAAGTGTAAATAGTATTTGCGTTTCCATTTCTACGCCAAGAATCCCATGTTTTTTCCAAACATCCCAACGATTCGGAGTTTCATCATAAAAGGTATTGGTACTAAAAACAGATCCTTGATAGGTCTTGATATTTAATTTTTTTGCTGCTTGATGTGCTTTGAGTAACAAGTCAAAATCGGCAGTTGCCGCATAATGCATTCCGTTAAAAAGAGTTCTGTTTGCATCAGAATCCCCAGAAGCACCCATTGCTAATATTACTTGTCCTAATTGGATATGTTCTTGTATGGTTCCGCAAGTTCCTACACGAATCATGTTTTTTACTTGATAGGTACTTGCCAATTCGTTTACATAAATTGCGGTGCTTCCCATGCCCATACCTGTACCTTGTACTGAAACCTTATTCCCTTTGTAGTATCCTGTAAAGCCCAACATTCCCCGAACATTATTATAGCAAACAGCATCGTCAAGAAAATTTTCTGCAACGTATTTGGCTCGTAAAGGATCTCCTGGTAATAAAACAGTTTCTGCAATATCTCCGACCTTGGCTTCTAAATGTAAACTACTCATATGTGTTTTTTAAAAAATTATAAATTTTGTATGTATTAGGCACCGTAAGGAATCCAGATGTTTTTAATTTGGCTGGCATGTTTTAAGAAAATTTTACCTTCACCTTGCGCTGTGTCCAACCAGTTTCTGTACTTGCCATAATTGACCCAAGTTCGTTTCATATTGTCTGCGGATAACAATTCCATTTGTGTGCAACCGTCTTTGTTTCCGAAATACCAAATGGCATCTACGTCATCATGTTTTGCAAGTACTTGAGCAAGCTCATCTTTAGCACCAGTAACAATGTTTACGGTTCCTGCAGGAACATCTGATGTCTCTAAAATTTGATAAAAATCAGTCGCAGAAAAAGGAGCCTTTTCAGAAGGAATGACAATCACATTATTTCCCATTGTAATTGCCGGAATTACCGTTGAAATAAATCCTAATAATGGAGATTCATCTGGACAAACAACACCCATAACTCCCATAGATTCTGGCATTGCCAAGGTCACATTTCGATGGATGGTGTGATGTACGTTACCGTCATATTTGTCTGCCAATGCTGCATAGGTATAAATTCTTTCGATAGAAGCAGCGACTTCTTGTAACGCATCGGTAGTACTTTGATTGGTCATTTGAACAATTCGACTGGCAAATTCATCTTTTCGAATATCCAGGTTTTCGGCAATATAATACAGCACTTGCGCTCTTGCATGCCCTGTCATGTTTGACCATTTACTATTGGCATGTGCAGCTTCAACAGCATTTCTAATGTCTTTTCGATTTCCTTTTGAAATTTCTCCAATATAATCGCCTTTTGCACTCTGTATCACTGTGCTATATCCTCCATCTGGTCTGGTTTGTTTGCCGCCAATATACATTTTGGTGGTTCTGTCTATTCCTGTTGATGGTTTTATAGCTGCAGCTACAGCTACAGCATTGTCCATCGTTGTTTGTATTGGTTTATCAGAAAAGGAATCTTCAATACAAGGTTTTAGATATTCCATCAACCCTTCTTTTCCTCCTTCTCTACCAAATCCAGATTCGCGGTACCCACCAAAACCAGCAGCGGCATCAAAGACATTTGTACAATTAATCCAAGCCACTCCCGCTTTTATTTGCGGGGCAATATCTAAGGCGAGATTAATGTTTTCTGTCCAAATACTACAGGCCAATCCATAGCGTGTATTGTTGGCCAATTTAACAGCTTCTTTATGAGTTCTAAAACTCATCGCCACTAAAACAGGGCCGAATATTTCTTCCTGCGCAATGGTTGCTGAAGGAGACACGTCCGTAAACATTGTAGGTGGATAAAAATAGCCTTCTTTAGGAGAAACCCAAGAAGGTTGACAAAGCGTACTGCCTTCATCTACACCAAGTTGCACCATGTCCGCAATCACTTTTAGTTGCCCTTTATCTATAATGGCTCCCATATCGATGCTTTTGTCTAATGGATTGCCAATTCGTAAGCGCTCCATTCGGGTTCTGATTTTTTTGTACAGCTTATCAGCAATACTTTCTTGCACCAATAATCTAGAACCAGCACAACAAACTTGACCTTGGTTGAACCAAATAGCATCTACGATACCTTCAACAACACTATCTAAATCAGCATCTTCAAAGACCATAAAAGGTGATTTTCCTCCAAGCTCTAGAGACAGTTTTTTACCTGTTCCTGCAGTGGCTCTTCGGATCATTTTACCAACTTCTGTAGAGCCTGTAAATGCAATTTTATTCACATCTTTATGATCTACTAGTGCGGCGCCCGTTTTTCCATGTCCAGTAACAATATTTACAACCCCATTTGGCAAACCTATTTGTTGACAGATCTCCGCAAAAAGCAATGCGGTTAATGAGGTAGACTCAGCAGGTTTTAAGACAATGGTGTTTCCCATGGCAATGGCTGGAGCAATTTTCCAAGACAACATCATTAGTGGAAAATTCCAAGGAATGATTTGTCCAATCACACCCAATTCTTTGTAGTTTTTTAATTCGGTGTCTTTCAATTGTGCCCAACCTGCATGATGGTAAAAATGTCTTACCACGATAGGAATGTCAATATCTCTGGTTTCGCGGATCGGTTTTCCATTGTCTAAAGATTCCAACACCGCAAAAAGGCGTGCGTGTTTTTGAATTTGTCGCGCCAATGCATATAAGTATTTTGCTCTTTGGTGTGCACCAATTTTAATCCACTCTGGCAACGCTTTTTTTGCAGCAGCAACCGCTTTATTAACATCCGTTTCATTGGCTTCAGAAATTTTTGCCAATTTTTCTGTTGTGGCAGGATTGATGCTGTCAAAATATTCTTTAGAAGAAGGAGCGATCCATTTTCCATTGATAAATAGGTTGAAAGTCCGTTGATGGTTTTCCAAAAATTGAATGGCTTCACTAGCATCTTCAAGAGCTGGTCCATAAGTCATTGTGTCGTATATTTCTTTGATTTTCATGTGTCTGTTTTTTTATGCCATTGGATGTCTAAATGCTGCCGAATATCTTCCTGTAACAAAGTGTTCTAGTTGTCGTTCTATATCTCCTAGTAAACTACTAGCGCCAAACCTAAAAAGAGCAGGATCTAACCAGTCATTTCCGAGTTCTTCTTTGATCAGTACCAACCAATTGATGGCTTGTTTTGCTTTGCTGATTCCGCCAGCAGGTTTAAAGCCCACTTTAAAACCAGTCAATTCATAATAGTCTCTAAGAGTTCTGATCATTACTAAGCTTACAGGTAACGTGGCATTGGTAGGTTCTTTTCCGGTACTTGTTTTGATAAAGTCAGAACCAGCCATCATACTCACCCAACTTGCTTTGGCTACTTTGGTGTAGGTTGGAATTTCTCCAGTTGCCAAAATAGTTTTCATATGTGCATCTCCACAGGCTTTTCTACACGCTGCTACTTCATCATAAAGGGCTTTCCAATCAGAATTTAAGACTAAATTTCTGCTGACCACAATGTCAATTTCTTTAGCGCCCGCAGCAACAGAGATTTCAATTTGTTTGATTTTTTCTTTGAGTGGAATGTTTCCTGCAGGAAAACCTGTAGAAACCGCTGCAATTGGAATGTCGCTTCCGTCCAATCCTTTTACAGCATCTTCAATCAAATTGTGGTATACACATACGGCTGCAACCTGAATATTTTCGTTGCTCATTCCCATTGCTTCAAGTAGATCTAATCGCACAGGCGATTTTGCTTTTGCACAGAGTCGCAATACATTTCCTTGTGTGTCATCTCCAGCAAGTGTGGTTAAATCAATACAACTTAATGCTTTTAACAACCATGCGGCTTGCCATTCTTTTTTTACTGATCTACGACCGCTTAATGTTGCGGCTCTTCTTTCTACAGCACTTCGGTTTACATGTAAATCTTCAAAAAGACTTATATCAAATGGAATTCCATCATTGCGTATAAGTAATGCTTCAGATTGATTGTTTGGTTTCATAGTATTCGTATTCTTTACTGTCTTTGTTATACAGTTATTGGTTTGTTCTATCAGTTATAAAGCAATAGCCTTAAAGTACTGTTTTTAGAATTAATGGTTTTTCTAGCGGTTTTTCTTGGGAAAATTTATAGGCCAATTCCATCAACTCGGTAGCTTTTGTAAAGTTGTCAGGGTTGTTCGAATATAGAACTGCCAATGCTTCGCCTTTTTTAACATAGTCACCAATTTTCTTTTTTAGAAGAATTCCGGCACCATGATCGATCACACTTTCTTTGGTTTCTCTCCCAGCACCTAGTTTTACAGATGCCAATCCAATGTCTAAGGCATTCAATTCACTAATATATCCTTCGCTAGTGCTTTTGTAGGTTTCTGAAAACTGAGTGCTTGGCAACAGTGCTGTTTGTTCAATAACCTGTACGTCTCCTCCTTGAGAAGATACTAATTCTTTGAATTTTTCAAAGGCGGCACCAGAGTCAATCAGTTTTTTTAATAGTTTGACAGCTTCAGGTTGGTTTTTAGCAACTTTGCCAAGTACCAACATATGGCTTCCCAATTCTAAACAGAGGTCTGTTAAATCTTTAGGGCCATTTCCTTGTAAGGTGTCAATTGCTTCTTTCACTTCCAATGCGTTGCCAACTGTACACCCAAGAGGTTCGTTCATAGCGGTGATTACCGCAATTACTTTCCGATTCATTTCAGCGCCAATTCCAATCATCATGTTTGCCAGTTGCTCGGCATCTTCCAATGTTTTCATAAAAGCTCCGTGTCCTACTTTAATATCAATGACGATAGCATCGGCTCCGCAAGCCAATTTTTTACTCATAATACTTGAAGAAATCAACGAAATATGATCAATGGTTCCTGTAACATCTCTAAGCGCATACAGTTTTTTATCGGCAGGGACTAAATTGGCATTTTGACCGCAAAGAGCAATGCCGTGTTTTTTTATCCTGTTGATAAATTCTTCTCTAGACATGTCAACCGAGAGTCCTTTTATCGCTTCCATTTTGTCTAATGTTCCGCCAGTGTGTCCAAGACCTCTTCCAGACATTTTTGCAACGGGCACACCTGCTGCTGCAACCAAAGGAGCAAGGATTAAGGTTGTTTTATCGCCAACACCACCTGTGCTATGTTTGTCTACTTTGATGCCTTTTATTTCTGAAAGGTCGATGAGGTCTCCAGAACGCATCATAATATCGGTAAGATGAGCGGTTTCAGCACGGGTCATTCCTTTAAAATAGACCGCCATTAGAAAGGCAGAAATTTGATAATCAGGAATGCTTCCAGAGGTAAATCCATCAATGATTGATGCAAGTTCTTCCTTGTTTAATTGAAATCCGTTTCTCTTTTTTAGTAATAATTCTAGCATAGATTGTGTGAAAAAAAATGCCCTGATAATTTTGGGGCAGATAAAGTAACAACTTTATCTGCAAACACTAAAATATTTGAATAAAAAAAGCCGAAGAAATTTCTTCGGCTTTTTTTGAAAAAGTCTTTTTTTAGAATTGATACCCGAAAGAAAGACCACCTCTTGCAACAAAGTCATCACTAGATGAAATGCTACGCCCAATGCCAAAATGAGTTTGTACTACAAAGCCACTATTTGAAACGTATTTATGCCCAGTTGAAACCCCAAGAGCAAATTTAGTTTCGTTGTCTTTGTAAATCATTCCAAACCCTTCTATAAAAAACATTTTTTGCCCTGCATTGATAGAAAAATAGTGCCTGTAATAAGGTGTTAATGAAAAGTTTTTGTAAAAACCTTCATCGTCTTCCGTCAATATAAAAAGATCTGCACCAACAGTAGTTTCTGTGTTTATAAAATATTCATACGACACGTCAAAAGCCTTTATCAAGATAAGGTTGGTCGTGTTTAATCTAATTTCGTATTTTGTTTCTTCTTGTGCAGTTGTAACTACGGTAGCAAATAGTAGTAATAGTAGTGTAATCTTTTTCATGATACTGTTTTAAGGTTGAAAATATATATACTAAGGTAGTCTTTTTTAAACGATCGAGAAAATTAAATTAAAAATTCGCCCTTAATTGGACAGATCCTGTATGGATTGTGTTTGAATTTTCGCTTTTCCTTCCTAAGTACGTAATGTTCATTTGTAAGAATGAATTTATTTTTTGCTGGTAGATTAAGTTCCAGGTGTAATTTTTCCCTGTTTGTAAACCTTCTAACATTTGATAGGAAACAGGGCTGTTTTGATCGCCTTCAAAATCATTTACAAATAAATTTACTTCTGCGCTTATTTGAGAATTCTTGTTGCGATGATGAAAATAGGAAACGCCCAAGTTCTGTTGTTGTAGTTTTTCAAAACCGAGCACAACGTTTTTCTTGTCCTTAAATTGATAAAAAACAGAAAACCGATGGTCTTTATGGTATAAGAATGTAAATTTTGAAAGCACATCTGCACTATTGATCTGATAATTTTTATTTGCAAAGTTTTCTGTCATCACCTTGTTTTTGGAACGACTCGATTTGAAGTCCATCAGCCAAAATTTTCCTAATTTATGTTGGAGCTCTAGTTGATGCAAATAGGTGGTGTTTTCTTGATTTCCAATGCTGTACAATTGTTTGTTTTTAGACCTTCCGTACGTATATGTTACACTGTAATTCTGTAAATTTTTATTGAAAAACAAGCTATTTCTAAGGCTAAAATTCAACCCTAATAAGTTGGACTCATCAATGTCAAACGGATTCCAATTAAAGGCGTTTGTAGTTCTTTTTTGTTCATTATCGATCAAAAAACAGGTTTGATTGTACAAATGAGAAATCACTTTTTTAAATCCAGATGTACGCGCCCATTGCGAGGGATTAATCACAATAGATTGCACCCATTTTGCACGCTGCGTGTTGATGTAATTAATGTTGGGCAAGGCCACACGCAAATACTCGGCTTCGTCTTTAAATTTTGCAATTTCAAACTCGTTAAATTCTTTGATTCCGTTATTGTTATAATCGATCCAGGTGTAATAGCCTTGTCCAGGTTCTGTTTTTATATACACATATTCTTGCCGAGGAATGTTGCCAGATGAGGTTTCATAAACGGTATGTAAATGGATGAAATTCTTGAATAATTTCTGACTGTAAACGATTTTAGAATTTAGAGATTGTTCATTGTTTGCAAAGCTATTTTTAGTGGTTCTGTAATTTGCATATACCGTTAAATTGCTGTTTGTGTTTTGAATAATTTTGCTGTTGAGGTAGATCGTTTTTCGACGGTTGGTTTGTGTAAAAACACCTCTTTTAATGCTGTCATTTTCTCGATACTTAACTCCGATCTTTGCAAAGACCTTTGTGCTGTCTCCAAAGCCAATATAGGTGTCTACTTCTTTAAATCGATAGCTTAAGAGGTTCAGTGCTAACGTGTTTTTAGCTGTTCTTTTGTTGGTTTCTAGATTAAAAAGTCCGCCAATCCATTTTTTAGTAAAACGATGTTCTATGGCTGCTTTTGCTCTTAAAAAGTAATTTTTTTCTACGGATGAAGAACTATTTAATAAACTCCCATCAACAGAGAAAACGGTGTTTTTTAATTGCATACTGCTGTTAAAATGGTGTTTGATACCAGTATAATTTTTTGAGTATTCTAAAAATTGAAAACGATATTTGGCAATGCTGTTTTTTTTCTTTTGCAAGATAAAACGAGTACTTACTAATTGTTTGTTTCCGAGTGGATTTACGAGATTCCAATCTCTTTTATATTCAATGCTCTCAAAATTTTGCTCTGTGTTAAAATTTTGATGCACAAATTCATAATCAAGGTCTGTTGAGAATTTCCATTCGTTGTCGATAAACAGCTGCTTCCAATTTAGTTTTGTTGCCATTCCTTTGTTCTGAGAATCATCAATAGAAGAAAATAGATTCAGGTCGTTATTGCTCAATGCAATTTCTGTAAAAAGGGTTGTTTTTTTATTCGGAGTGTAAGTAGCGTTTACGACCGCAATTTGAGATTTAGAAGGCGCCGCTAAGCGAACAATCGGGCTGTAACTACCCAAATTTGTACCTGTAAACTTAAAGACGTTTCCAATGGCAATGGTTTTATCGAGCAGGTAATCTCCTTTATTTGGGCCTACAAAAGTGAAGTGCACATTGTAGAGTTCATCTGTTGAGTTGTTCGAGTACTCAAAAGTTTCTGTAGCTCCCGCTGTGAGTTTTTTATACAGAATTTTACTGTCAGAATAGACGTCTTTATACGCGCTTTGAGCAATCATTTTAGAAATATCGTTTCCAGCAGCTGCTAAAATTTGTTTTTGAGCATCTGTTAACGACTGCTGTACAGGTTGATCTTTCGCATCGTTTTCATTGTAGAAAAAACCATTTACACTGATTTTTTCTCCGTTATAACGGGCCTTTTCATAGGTGACAAAACGGGTGTAATTTCTATCAGAATACTGATACTTTATATGAAACCGCATGTCATTTGTAATTGGAAACGTCGTGTTAAAACGTATTTCTGCGGTATTGTAATCTATCGTATAATCGTTGTTTTCTCCACGCTGTAATGCAACTCCGTTGGCGTATAAGGCATCACTTCCGGCAATAATAATGATGTAGGATTCTTGTTCTGGGCCAAAAATTCGATAGGGACCTTGATTCCCTTCTTTACCCATAAATTCAAATTCAGAAAACCGACCTTTAACAATCGCTCCAGAAGCCAATACGGATGTTTGGTCGTTAATGTCCACTTCCACTTCCAAGCCAGCTACTTTTTTTGTCAATTGGAAAAAATAACTTTCCTTATTTTTCAAGTCCAAATCTCCTGCTTTTACACGCCATTTTTTACTCGTCAACTCCATAAAAATACGATCAAAATCGGTAATACTCTGTGAATACCCATTGTCTTGTAACGGAATATTGGTGTCGTAAATATGTGCTCTTAGGGCAATGTCTTTGGATAGTTTTCCTTCAATGTTTAAGTCTAAAGTAGCATTGACCACCGAGTTTTGATTGTTACCAATGGTAATGCCACGAGTAATATTTCCGTTGGTGTTTAAGCCCTCAAATAAGTCGATTTTTGATCGTTTTTTATTGCTTGTTAAACTGTATAGTTTTTTCGTATTGCTCATATTTGGAACGAGGATACGTTCGTCAAAAACGCTATAGGTTTTGGTGATGAAATCAGGAAATCGAAAATATTCAACACTGATTTTAGGATATTTTTTCGAGTTGATAATGAGTAAGGCTTTGCTAAAGTCAATTTGATATTCAGAGGATTTTATTAGTTTCTTTTTAGCGGTAAGTACCTTGAATTTTTGTGAGTTAATGCTAACGGTATCAATCTGAATGGTGTCTTTTACAAGAAGAAATGTTTTAGAACGAAAGTCAACAGATGTAATTTGCGCATGGGCAAAAAAACCGATCAAAAGAAAACTGATAAGAAGTACTTTCTTTGTCATAAAACACAAACGAATGAAATGTAAAAATAGTTTATTCTGTTAAGGGAACCTTGCGGAGTTAAAAAAGCGATTGTTGTTTTACAGGGTTTTCATGCTCTAATAGCCATTTTTTTCGCCAAAGTCCACCCGCATATCCTGTTAACGAACCGTCAGACCCAAGTACTCTGTGACAGGGAATGAGTATCCAAATAGGATTTTTTCCATTGGCAGCGGCAACAGCTCTAATCGCTTTTACATCGCCCAATGCTTTTGATTGTTCTAAATACGTTCTGGTTTTATTAAATGGAATGTGCAGTAATTCTTTCCATACTCGTTGTTGAAATTCGGTTCCTTGTGGATTTAATTTTACGGTGAATTTAGTTCTTTCCCCTTTAAAATATTCTTCCAATTGCGCAACGCACTCTTGCAAACAACTCGGAATGTTTACCGCTTTATCGTTGTCACTTTGAGAGTCGTCATCCAACACAGAAACCGATTGGATTCCGTTTTTATCTCCTACAATTTTTGCAGTACCAATGGGTGTTTTGTAATATGTAGTTTGATTAGACACCAAAAACGTCTTTAGAATTCTGAGTCGTAATTTCAGCAATTTCTTGGAAAGAGAGTCCGTAAATGTCCACCAATTTATCAATCACTTGTGTGATGTACGAACTTTCGTTTCGTTTTCCTCTGTAGGGCGTCGGAGCCAAATAAGGGGAGTCTGTTTCTAAGACAATATGTTTGAGATCTATTTGGTTTAGAAATTTGTCAATTTTTCCATTTTTAAAAGTTGCTACACCTCCAATTCCGAGTTTCATATGGTAAGAAATGGCTTTTTCAGCTTGTTCTAGTGTTCCTGTAAAACAATGAAAAATCCCCCGTAAATCGTCGCTTTTTTCGGTTTCCAATACTTCGAAAATTTCATCAAAGGCATCACGACAATGAATTACAATAGGAAGTTTTTTTTCTTTTGCCCATTGAATTTGGGTTCTAAACGCTTCTTGTTGTTGGGCTAAAAATGTATTGTCCCAATACAAGTCAATACCGATTTCTCCAATGGCATAAAAATTTCGTTGATCAATCCATTTTTTCACATGCGCCAATTCTTCTTTGTAATTTTCTTTAACAGAGGTTGGGTGCAATCCCATCATTAAGAAAATATTTTTCGGGTATGCTGCTTCTAAATGGAACATGCGCTCTGTATAAGAAGCATCTATCGCAGGAATGAAAAAACGAGAAATGCCCGCGTCAAAAGCACGTTGCATCATGGCGGCTCTGTCTTCATCAAACTGTTCAGAATATAAATGCGTGTGTGTATCAGTAATCATTAAAAACGTATTTTTGTCAAAAATACAGTTAAATGGCAAGTCTGAAAAATCTATTGTTAAAAAAGGGATACATCCGAATAAAATTGAGAAGGATGGCCACCAATCACCTAGAGTTAACCGCAAAGATTAACGGGGTAAAAGGACGTTTTATTTTAGATACTGGCGCTTCCAACTCTTGTGTTGGACTAGATTTAATTGACCATTTTAATTTAATTGCTGAAGAGTCTGAGACGAAGGCTGCTAGTGCCGGTACTACAGAGATGGAGACTCAGAAATCTGAAAATAACACCTTAAAAATCGGAAAGTGGAAAACCAATAGAAGTCATTTGGTCTTGTTTAATTTAGTTCATGTGAATACTGCCTTAACACAACAAAATGCTACAGAAGTGCAAGGAATTATTGGTGCAGATATTTTAGAAAAAGGAAAAGCAGTGATCGATTATAACGCATTGGTATTGTACTTAAAAAAGTCTTCCAAAAAGAAGATAAAAAAAGAATAAATCACTTTTTTAAAGTCAAGAACAAAAAAATCTCACAGTGTATGATCGCATACATTGTGAGATTTTGGTGTGGTATTTAGAACGAATGCCTTTTCGAAAAGGTGAATGAGGCTAGCTCAATACTTCTTCAATTCTTTTTATAGCTTCTCTCAATTGACTTTCAGAAGCTGCATATGACATTCGAATACAATTTGGAGCTCCAAAAGCATCACCTGTAACAGTAGCAACATTTGCTTCTTCTAATAGTAGCATAGAAAAATCGCTTGCGTTGTTGATGGTTTTTCCTTTAAACGTTTTTCCGAAGAAATTAGAAACGTCTGGAAAAACATAAAAAGCGCCTTCAGGAATATTTAACTTGAATCCGTCTATTTCCCCCATTAAATCTAAGACCATATCTCTACGGTTTTTAAATTCATCAACCATGTATTTAATGCTAGAAACGGGTGCTAAAACAGCTGTAATTGCAGCTCTTTGAGCAATACAATTTGCTCCAGAAGTAATTTGTCCTTGCATTTTTGTACACGCTTTGGCAATCCATTGTGGTGCGCCAATATAGCCAATTCTCCAACCTGTCATTGCGAAAGCTTTTGCCAATCCGTTTACTGTAATAGTTCGGTCGTACATGTTTTCAATCGCAGCAAAGCTAAATGCTTTTGTTCCGTAGTTGATATGTTCGTAAATTTCATCCGATAAGATATATATCTGCGGATGCTTTTCCAACACTTTTGCCAATGCTCTGTATTCTTCTTCGCTGAATATAGTTCCACTTGGGTTGTTTGGCGAGTTGAAGAAGATCATTTTTGTTTTTGGTGTAATTGCCGCTTCTAATTGTGCAGGTGTGATTTTAAAATCAACATCAATAGAAGATGGAATTTCAACAAAAGTAGCTTCACATAAAATAGCAATTGCAGAATAACTTACCCAATAAGGTGCAGGTAATAAGACTTCATCACCCGGATTTAATAAGACTTGAGCAATGTTTGCAATTGATTGTTTTGCGCCTGTAGAAACTACAATTTGGTTGGGTTGGTACTCCAAGCCGTTATCGCGTTTAAATTTCGTGCAAATCGCTTCTTTTAGTTCTTGATATCCATCAACAGGAGTATACGAATTGTAATCTTGATTGATGGCCTTAATGGCTGCATCTTTGATGAAATCAGGCGTATTAAAGTCGGGTTCTCCTAAGCTTAAGCTGATAATATCTTTTCCTGCAGCTTTCAACTCTCTTGCTTTAGCAGCCATTGCCAAGGTTTGAGAAATAGGCAAGCTGTTAATTCTGTCTGATAATGGGTATGACATTCTAGTATGTATGTTGTTTATGCTAAATGAGGGTTTTTCCCTAAAGAACCAAGCTGTTTGAAGTGTTCTACCAAGGCCTTTCTCATGGTGCGATATTCATTATATGGCAAATTGAATTCGGCAGCAGTAGCCTTAACAATTTTTGCCAATTTTTTATAGTGAACATGAGATACATGAGGAAAAATATGATGTTCTACTTGCTGATTTAATCCGCCTGTATAAAAGTTGACGATCCAACTGCTTGGCGCAAAATTAGATGTGGTATACAGTTGATGAACAGCCCATGTGTGTTCTAGGTTTCCATCTTTATCTGGTACGGGCATTGCTGTATTAGGAACAACATGTGCCAATTGAAAAACCACACTTAAAATCATCCCAGCGGTATAATGCATTACAAAATAGCCAATTAAAATTTTCCACCAAGCAATGTCTATAATTAAAAGAGGTAGCACAATCCAAAGGGCGTAATACACGATTTTAGAAATGATTAATTTGGTCCATTCTGTAGCTGGATTCGGAAATTTCCCATAGGATAATTTTCGTTTCAAATAGCGATGCATTTGTTTAACATCCGTAGTAATAGCCCAGTTAATAGTTAATAATCCATAAAGGAAAATAGAATAATATTTTTGAAATTTGTGTACTGGAAGCCATTTTGATTGTGGAGAAAACCGAATAATTCTACCCGCATCAATATCTTCGTCATGGTCTTTTACATTGGTAAATGTATGGTGCAATACATTGTGTTGTACTTTCCAGTTGTATACATTTCCGGCAAGAATATAAATACTGCTTCCCATTAATTTATTGACCCATTTTCTGCTAGAAAAAGAATCGTGATTGCTATCGTGCATCACATTCATTCCAACTCCGGCCATTCCAATACCTGTAACAACGGCTAACAATAGCAAGAGCCATTGTGGCATCGCAATTGTTAAACTTAAAGCCACTGGCACTAAAAATAGGGAAAACATCAATACTGCTTTGGTGTATAACTTCCAGTTTCCGGTACGTTTGATGTTGTTTTCTTTAAAATAGGTATTGACGCGTTTGTTCAAGGTTTTAAAAAACTTGGCCTTGTCAATTCTAGAAAAATTAATAGTTTTCATATGTTGTTCTATTATTTGGATGCAAAAATATGCTTTTTGAAGTATCTAAGTACAATAAACGTTAATTTTTAATAGGAATTGTTTGTTAGTAAATTACTATTTTTGCGCAATATTACTTTTTTATGGAAATTATACAGAAATATTTTACAAATTTAACCGAAACCCAACTCGAACAATTTTCAAAACTTCAAGAATTATATAAGGATTGGAATTTAAGAATTAATGTGGTTTCACGTAAAGATATTGACGAGTTATATTTGCGTCACGTACTACATTCGTTGGTAATTGCGAAGGTGGTGGAGTTTCAGCCTGGCGCCAAAGTGATGGATGTTGGAACAGGAGGAGGTTTCCCTGGAATTCCCTTAGCGATATTATTTCCAGAGACGCAATTTCATTTAGTAGACAGCATCGGGAAAAAGATAAAAGTGGTACATGAAGTGGTGCAAGGCTTGGGGTTGGAAAATGTAAAATCTTCTAATTGTAGAGTAGAAGACGTAAAAGATACCTATGATTTTATTGTGAGTAGAGCGGTAGCGCAAATGGAAACTTTTGTACGATGGACAAAGGGGCGCATCTCTAAAAAACAACGCCACCAGTTAAAAAACGGAATTCTCTATTTAAAAGGAGGCGATTTGACAGAAGAGTTAGAAAAATATACGTCAGCGACTATATACGATTTGCCTGATTACTTTGATGAAGATTTTTTTGAAACCAAAAAATTAGTGCATTTACCCATGAAATTTAAAGGAAATTAAGGTCTTTCGGCACCGTTTTAAAGGTGTTTTTAGTTACAATAAAAATTACTTGAATCGTTTTGCAATTTCTTGGCTTGCCAATATCTTAGACCAAAAAGGGGCATAACCAACCGCTGAAGCAACGGGTTGGCTTGAAAAAAATGCGATAACAATTTTAGATTCTCGATTGATGTAAAGGTTAGGGTATGGAAGTTGCGATTGATAAATCGTGCTTTTGAGCTTGTTAAATTTAGTTATTTTAATTTATATTTTGTTTTATTTTTTTCTCCAATTTTTATAAATATACGTATTTCAATTCCTTTGTTTAAATCTCTACTTGCTGTTGCAGAAGAAATGTCCTTAAAAACATTCATATATTCTTTTCTTGTAAATTCTTTACTATTTAACTCTTTATAATAATTTAGTCGATCAGTTTGGGTTAATTTTCGGCTTCTAAAACTTAGAGTATGTTCTAGAGAATTATCAATAATTCCAAGCATATATTCAATGAATATTGTTGATTTTCCTTTCTTATCACTTTCAGATAATGCTTTGTAATATTTATTTTGTGATTTGCTAATTAGGGTTTCTAAAGGAATAAATTCAAATACTGGATATTCGTTTTTTAGTATTAAAGTTTGCCATAAACGTCCCATTCGTCCGTTTCCATCTAAAAAAGGGTGTATAAATTCCATTTCGTAATGAAAAACACAACTTTTTATAAGGCTCAATTCATTTTTGTTATTTAGGTATTTAAATAAATTTTTCATTAAATATGGAACATTTCCGTATGGAGGTGCTATATGTTCTACTTTTGTTCCTTTTACAATACCAACACCTTGTTTTCTATATTTTCCTGGATTTTCAATTAATCCATTCATTATTATTTTATGTGCTTTTAGAAAATCCTTTTCGGTGTGATACTTAAAGTTTTCAATATTATTATAAACTTCAATTGTATTTAAAACTTCTTTAATATCTTTTTCTGGACCAATAACTCTTTTATTTTCAATAATTGCAGTTATTTGTTTTTCTGTTAGTGTGTTTCCCTCAATTTTAAGTGAATTATGAATTGTTTTAATTCTATTTTCTTTTCTTAATTTCGGTGAAGGTTTGTCTAATAGATTGGCATTTATTTCTCCTATTTTTTCTGAAATTTGAGTTACTAGTTGTAATATTTTTGATGTTATGTTGTATGGCGGCTTCATTGATACTATCATTTGATACTATCAAAAGTAGTTTATTATTCTGAAATATGATTGTTTTTTCGTGGTTTTTTAATTGTTGCCAACGTGTTTGTATATGATTTTCAGAAGTAGGCGAGAACAAGCAATTACTTATAGCCATTGTTATGTGTCGTTGATTTATTTTTCTAATGGTCGTTTTTTTATCATTCCTCCTCTTGTATCCTTTATATTATTCATTATAATAAATGAATCAGAGTCAATTTTATCAATTTCTTTGCGCAGTCTTGCAATTTCAAGTCTTGTTATTACAGTATAAAGAATGTCAATTTGTTTTAAATGATGACGTTTTGTACCATACCCACCTTTACCCGTATAAATGGTAACACCTCTTCCTAACTTTTCAGTAATCATTAATCTTATTTTTTCACTTTCGTCTGATATGATTGTTATACCTGTGTATTCTTCAACTCCTTCAATTATAAAATCTACAGTTTTTGCAGCGGCTATATATGTTAGTATTGCGTATAATGCAATTTCTATTGACAAAATGTAAGCCCCGAATGAGAATATTATAATGTTAAAAATTAATATTACGTCTCCAATCGTCAGTCCCGTTTTTCTACTCAAATAAATTGCGAATACCTCAGTACCATCTATTACTGCACCTCCACGAATAGCCATTCCTATACCTACTCCTAAGAAAAACCCACCAAAAACAGCGATAAGTAATTTGTCAGATGTTATTAAGGGATAAGGGATAAAGTGAACAATTAAGGCGAGACCAATAATTGCTAAAATACTCTTAATAGCAAATTGTTTCCCGATTTGCGAAAATCCAAGAATTATGAATGGGGAATTGATAACAACAATAAGTATGGATAACGGCACAATGGTGGTTTCTGATATTAACAGTGAAATACCCATAGCGCCTCCATCAATAAATGAATTAGGCAATAAAAATCCTTTGAGTCCAAATCCAGCAGAAACAACTCCAATTAAGATAAAAATAGTATCTCTGATAATATGGGTGATATTAACTTTAAAAATTTCAACTTCACTCGAAATATTTTCATCATCAATCTGCTTATTATTTTTTTTAAGCCGATGTTTTATTGTCGAAATAATTATTTGTTGAAAAAATGGGTTCATTTTATTTCTTTGTTATAAATCTTTCCTTTTTAGTGTTTTTTCACAACGTTCGGTGTATGGTTTGTTGCGTATTTAAATGTACAAAAATTTAAGTTAAACACTAACTTTATAAAAAATCACTTACCTTTGGTTTAGCAAGGAATAGCAATAAACTATACACTTTGTTATGCACTGGTAGTTTCTCATTATAAATGGCTATTTAAACCATAGGCATATCTTCTGCTTTTAATTCAGCTATTTCTAATCCTCTTAAATAGGTTAGAGATACGTTTCTTATATTTGATATAACAACTTA